>ERZ795056.711-NODE-711-length-40800-cov-54.989447_pt1 | contig 40800 bp, 29 predicted proteins | sample MGYA00375140_ERZ795056 | MGnify/ENA primary metagenome ERZ795056 (study PRJEB30185, sample SAMN05720227) | activated sludge metagenome | isolation source: Anaerobic digester | place: USA | collected 2015-03-09 ...
AACCCTGGAAATCCCGCAGCAGGAAGACATGCACCTCGCGGCGGAAATCCTTGTGGATGGGCACGACGACCTTGCCGAGTTTCTCGCTGGAGGCGAAGCGTGCTGCAATCTCGGGGATCTCAGCCTTTCTACCAACATAGAGGATGTCCCGGCCGCGCTTGTCGCTCAGGGTGGTCATCAGCTCATAGTGGTCGATGGGCGTCCCGCCCGGATGCCAGGCAGCATACTCGGCCGGGTGAAGGCGGTAGACCAGATGGGCGATCAGTTCCCGGTCTTCGGCCACCAGCACGCTGCCCGGATGCGCAGCCAGGTAGGGGCGCACGGCCTCCGCAAGATTGATCCAGCCACGGGCACGCTTGAAGGGATCGTTCTTTGCGGTGAGTTCGATGCCGGTGCCACGGGCCAGGTCCGGCCAGTGGTAGGCGGCGGTGGATGCAATGAGATTGAAGGCGATGCCTGCGACGACCCAGCGCTTCCGCTCTTTGAGGAATACAGCCGGTACCAGCAGACAGGCCGCGATGAAGACAGGCGCAGCCCAGTTGCCGTTGGCCCGGCCGGTGAGTGCCTGCAGGCTCACCAGCAACAGCAAGGGCAGGATGAAGATCAGCAGGGTGCGGTGGGCGGGTGTTCGGGCAAGGCTCCCGCTGCGGAGCAGTGCCCAGGCCAGCAGTATTCCCAGCACCGGACCGAAGGAAAGCCACTGAGCGCCCAGGAATTCGCCGAGTTGGCCCGGATGCAGACCCCGCTCGCCGTGGCCGACCCGGGTGATCTCGGCGGTATGGCGGAAGGTGGGGAAGTCGTGGGCCCAGTTCCAGTAGAGGTTTGGCGACAGCACCGCAAAGGCCAGCAGCAGGGCTACCCAGGGTTGGGGGCGGGCCAGCCAGCGCCGATGACGTGGGTCGAGGATGATCAGCAGCAGCGCTGACGGCAGAAAGGCAGCCATGGTGTACTTGGACATCAGGCCGATGCCGATCACCGCGCCGCAGGCCAGCCAGTCCGCCCATCCATCGCTCTCCAGCGCCCGCAGCATAAAGAGCAGGGCCAGAGACCAGCACAGCAACAGGGGCGCGTCCGTGGATACGAACAGGCCCAGGGCGGCCACCAGGGGCATGGACAGGAAACACAGCCCGGCCCAGAAGCCGACCCGGGGCGAGTACAAACGGCGGCCCAGCCCATACAGGGCAAACGCGGTGGCCGGATAGAGCAGCAGGGAGGGCAGCTTGATGGCCACCAAGCCATTGCCGAGCAAGGCGGTGCTGGCGGCGATCAGCGCGGCGATCAGCGGTGGTTTGGAGTAATAGCCCCAGTCCAGGTTCTGGGACCAGCCCCAGTAGTAGGCCTCGTCCACGTACAGGTCGATACCCAGGTGGTTGATCACCCAGATGCGGTAGGCGGTGAGCAGGGCGGCGATGAGGGCCAGCGGCCCGACGAGACTGCGGTCGTTCATGGCTTGATCCGCACCAGGGCGACGCCCCCTTCACGGAAAAGGATGTCCACCGGCGCATCGGCGGGTAGGCGGTCCACGCGGGTGAGGGCCACCTGGCCCGCTTCGGGGCTGCCCTTGACGGTGATGGCCTGACGATAGACGCTGAAGCTGGGTGCCGTGGTGAAGCGCCAGAACATCACGTCTTCGCCGAGCTCCCGGGCTTTCAGGCCGGCGGCCTTGACCGGGCCTTGCGCCAGCTCGCCAGCGTAGGGGACGACGATGCCGGCCAGCAGAATGACCTGCAAGGCGGCCGTGATGACCAGCTTGGGAATGAGCCTGATCCGGGGGAAGAACATGATGCCGAACCAGACCATCAGGCCACCGACTGTCGCGGCGATGTAAGTGCCGTCGGCCACCTCGAGGGCGCGTGCCAGCTGGGCGCGGTAGAAGCCGTCACCCAGGCTGCTATGGGCCAGGGCATCAAACAGGTTTGGCAGCAGCGGAAAGAGCAGGAGTAACAGGCCCGGTGCGATCAGGTGGGGCCATGCCCGACGGGCTTCGCCCGCATGCAGCCCGATCAGGATGAACAAGGGCGTGCACCCGTAGAGCACGTAGTGGGGCAGCTTGGTTCCGGACAGGGAGAAGAAGGCCAGCACGAAACCGAACCAGATCCACAGGAAACGCCGGAGCGGGTCATGCACATCGCTGCGGACCCTTGCCAGGGCGTTGAAGAACAGGCCGCTCCAGGGGAGCAGGAGTAGCGGTACGGCGATCAGGTAGTAGAACGCACTGCCGCCATGGCCTTCCAGCGATCCGGAAAAGCGCTGGACGTTGTGGCGCATGATGAAGCCATCGATGAAGTCCTGGCCGTGGAGCGCGTAGGCGTAGGCGTACCAGGGGGCGGCGATGGCCGTCAGGATCAGCAGACCAAGGGGGTTGAAGACGGTGCGGAACCAGGTTTTCCATTCACCGCGGCTGGCGCAGTAGAGCAGGCTCACCGTTCCCGGGACGATCAGGGCAACCGGCCCCTTGGTCAGGGCGCCCAGCCCGATCCAGACAAAGGCCCGCAGCAAGGGGGCGCGGCGTCCGCTTTCCAGGTGACGCCATACATCGAAGAGGGTCAGGGCCAGCAGGCAGTTGAGCAGGCCGTCGGCGGTGGCGGCGCGGCCGATGGCAAAGGGGCCGAGGGCCGTGCAGGCCACGGCCAGTGCGAGCAGGGCCGCATCCTCGCCAACGCGGCGACGGGCAAAGAAGTAGGTGGCGTAGCTCCAGACAATGGCGGCCACCGCCGAAGGCAACCGGAACGCCCACTCGCTGACCCCGAAGATCAGATACCCGACAGACTGCAGCCAGTAGACCAGGATCGGCTTGTCGAAACGCGGTGCGCCGTTGAGATAGGTGAACAGGAAGTCACCCCGTTCGAACATCTCGCGGGTGGCTTCCGAAAACGCGCCTTCGTCCACATCGAACAGGGGCGCGCCGCCAAGACGCAGCAGGAAGGCCAGCAAAGGAAGCGCAAGGATCAGGCGGCCGAGGATGCTGCCGGCGAGAGGCGCGCCGGCGGGGTGGAATCCGGGCATGGGCGGAGCCGCTTACTTGCTGCCGACGGTACGCCAGCCCTGGCTGTCGTCCAGGGCCGCACGGTCCTGGGCCACGTAGGCCTGGCTCTGGCCGGACTCGAAGTACACCCGGGTGAGTAGTTCGGCGAGCACGCCGGTGGTCACCATCTGGATGCCGGCAATCACGAAGAAGAAGCCGCCGAAGAACATCGGACGGGTGCCGATCGAGGCGCCCGTGAACAGCTTGAGCAGGCCCAGGTAGCTGAGGATCAGCATGCCCAGCGCTCCCAGTCCCAGCCCGATGCCACCGAAGAAGTGACCGGGGCGGGTGCGGAAACGCATGAAGAAGTAAACGAAGATCAGGTCAAGAATGACCCGGAAGGTGCGCGAGATGCCGTACTTGGACTCGCCGAACATGCGCGCGTGGTGGGTGACCTCCTCCTGGGCGATCTTGCGCGGGGTGGTGACGGTGGCCAGCCAGGCCGGGATGAAGCGGTGCATCTCGCCATACAGACGCACGTTCTTGATGGCGCTGGCGCGGAAGGCCTTGAGGGAACAGCCGTAGTCCTGCAGGTGCACGCCGGTGATGCGGGCGATCAGGCGGTTGGCGATCTTGGAGGGGATCTTGCGCAGGATCATGCCGTCCTTGCGGTTCTTGCGCCAGCCGGCCACCAGGTCGAGATCTTCGCGGAGCAGACGGCCGACCATGCGCGGAATGTCGATGGGGTCGTTCTGGAGGTCGCCGTCCATGGTGACGATGACGTCGCCGCGGGCCGCGTCGAGCCCCGCCTGCATGGCCGCGGTCTGCTTGAAGTTGCGCATCAGGGCCACGATGCGTACATGGGGGCCATAGCGCAGGGCCGCCTTCTCGAGATTGGGCACCGTGTTGTCCGATGAGCCGTCATCAACGATCACCACTTCCCAGGGGTAGGGATAGGGGCCGAGGGCCAGGTGGATGCGCTCGAGGAGCGGGTCCACGTTGTCTTCCTCGTTATAGAGGGGGACGACCACCGACAGGCGGTGAGGGGGCAGGTCAGCGGGAATGTCCGGCGTGGCCGGTGGAAGCGGAGAGTGCAGGGTGGATTCGGTCATGGTGGCTATTCAGCTGAAATTCTGGTTTGCGCCCCGTCGGCGTCGGACGAGGCGGATTGTAAGTCGGACGCCGCGGCTGCGCTCGCTTGATGGGCGGCCGGGGCTGGGAAAAGCCAGGCGATGGCGCCAGCGGTGACCGAGCAGGCGATCACGAAGAGGTGCAGGGCGAGGGCCGCCTGAAGGCCGGCAGCCAGCGGAATGCCGCTGGGCAGGAGGGCTGCCGCGGCGCCCGCCTCGTAGGTGCCGAAGCCGGCCACGCCCTGGATTGGCAGGATCGCGGCGAGTTCGGCGCCCAGCGCGCCTGCCGCGCCAATGGCAAGGCCTGCGGGGAGCAGGGCTGCCAGCAGGCCTGCCTGGGCGGCGAGCTTTACCGTCCAGTTGGCCAGCGTCCAGGCCCAGCCGAAACGGGCGTGGCGGGTGCTTTCGGCGAAGGCATCACGAACCTTGCCAAGTCTTGCGGTCATGGCCTTGCCTTCCGCCCAGTCGTGCGGTGCGCGGGCCCAGCGGGGCAGCCACCAGGCCAGGGCCAGCACGCCGGCGACGGCCAGCCCCTTGAGCCCCGGGTGCAGCCCCGGCCAGACGAGGGCTGCCAGTGCTAGAACGACGAAGGCGTCCTGCAGGCGGAACCAGAACAGGGAGGCGACGGCCCGGGGCAGGGCAATGCCGAAGCTCTGCCGCAAGAGCAGCGGAAAGGCCGCCTCGCCCCCCCGGAAGGGAACCACATTGACCATTGCGTTGTGGATCAGCACGATGCGCAGGCAGGCGCCGAAGCGCCCTGTTGCCTGGGCGCGGAATTCGTCGAAGACCCGCAGGGTGCGCAACAGGTACGACAGAAGAAAGCCGCCGGTGGCGAGGCCCAGGGTCAGTCCGTCGACACGGCGGGCCACTTCGCCCAGCCCTTGCCAGCGGTTATCGGACATCAGCCACGCCAGGAGCCCCAGAGAGACCGCGATGGCAAGGATACGTTTGATGATCTTCACGTTCAGTACACCCGCTCGCGCATCAGTGCTGCTGCGGCGCCACCGATTCCCCAGGCGGCGAGGCCGATCTGGTAGAGCCGGGCCTGGGGATAGCCCAGGTCTACGAAGATCATGGCCAGACTGCTTGCCAGCGCAATGGCCGCCATGGCGCGAAGGCCTCCCGGGTGTTGCCAGAAACGCATCCGGCCGGACAGCCATACACCGAGGCCGCCGGTTATCCAGCCCCCGGCGGCGCCGGTCAGTACATCCAGCGGCCAGTGGGCACCGACGGCGATACGGGAAAGACCGATGAGGATGGCCAAGGCAAGAAACGCGAGCGCAGCCCTGCCACGGGTTTCAGGCCGCGGCCAGGCGAGGATCAGCACGGCGGCAACCACGAAGGCCGTCGTGGCATGGCCCGACGGAAAGGAATGAACATAGAGTTTCTGGCCAATCTGCTGGAAGCTGCCAGGCTCCAGCACACCGGCCGGCCGCATCACATCGAACACACGCTTCCCCCCCTGGCTGAAGAGCACGCCGACCGGCGCCGCCAGGAAGGCAGCGGCGAGCCAGCGGGGCTGGGTCTTGAGGGTTGGGGCAAGCAGGGCGATCATGCCAAGCACCGACCCGGACAGGCTGATGGCTGACCATAAGGCGGGGGGGAGCCAGCCTGTACTCGCCCCATTGATGAGCATGAACAGATCCCGGTCGCTCCCGTCGAGCATCAAGCCCAGCGCCAGGGTCGCCAGAAAGGCTGCCGGAATTCCCGCCCAATAGCCCGGGAATGGCTCGGCGGGGTCTGCTGTCACGTCGGTCTTCGCGTCGGGAAGAGGGTGTGAGGACAAGGCGTGGGGAAAGGCAACAGGGCCCTCCAGTTTACCCGATCACGCAGCAGCGTTGATGGCGCCGTCAGGCCAATCGGCCGGTGCCGCCCACACTTGTGAGCAGGGCCGGCCGCTTGCCCAACTGTTTGGCGCGGTACATGGCCGCGTCCGCGGCACGCATCAGGCTGTCCTGATCGGTGCCATCCCCCGGCGCGAGGGCCAGACCGATGCTGCCACCCAGGGGAATCAGGTGTTCCTGGATCTGGAAAGGGTGGGCAAACACACTAAGCAGGCGGTCGCCCAGGAAGCGCAGACTTTCCCGGTTGTTGATGTCGGGGAAGACGCCCACGAACTCGTCACCGCCGACTCGGGCGATCACGTCACCATTGCGCAGGGCGGCGCTCAGGCGCTGGGCAACTTGTACGAGGAGGGCGTCGCCCACCGCATGTCCGTAGGTGTCGTTGATGGGCTTGAAACCGTCCAGATCCAGGACCGCGACGCCGAGTACCAGGCCCTGCCCGGTACAGCGGGCCAGCTCTTTCTTGAAGTGTCCTTCGAGGAAGCCCCGGTTGGGCAGACTGGTGAGGGCGTCGTGGTTGGCGAGATGCTGGAGGCACTCGGCCGTGAGATGGCGGGCCGTAACGTCCAGCAGCGTGACGATTCGCAACGGACCCGTGTAGCCTTCGATGGTGCCGGGAATCCGTTCGATGGCAAGGGGCATGCCGTCGGGACGTTCCCCGGTCCAAACGCCTTCCTGTTCGGTCAGAATGTCTTCGAGGCGTTTTCCCCGCAAAGCCTTGCGTGGGCGGCCGAGCATGCGGCAGGCGGCACGGTTTGCGTCGGCGATCTTGTTGGTGCTGCCCAGTATGCATACGCCCGCACCGATCTGGTTCATCATCGAGCGCATCAAGCGGCCGGATCGTTCGGAGCGTCGCGTCTGCCTCAGCAGGATGGCGCACATCACGACAAAGGCTACGATGCCCGTCACGATCACCAGCGCGGCGAGGCGGTCGGCCAACAAAATGGCTTCGTCATGCTCCTGGCCGAGCTGGCGGGCAAGTTGCGTAAGCGTGGGCGCAACCGCCGTGAGCTCGCTGGCGGCGGCGGAGGAGCCGGGGTCGAGGACTTCAAGGCGGGAGAAACTGTTCCAGTGCGCAAGCGCCTCGGTCAGGATCCGTCGCGCGTTTGCGTTCTCGAGGGGGGCGAGGACGATCTCATTGCTCTCGAGGGTGTGCACCGGGCCACCGCCGGCAAGCGCTTGAAATACGGATTCAAGCCAGCGGTGGCGTGCGTCGCGCACCGCAGGATTGGCTGCGATCTCGGTTTGTGGTTCGGGGCCCGGCCCCGCCGCAATATGCCAGGCCATCGCTGTGCCTTGGCGTACCAAGGACAGTTGCTCCGACAGACGGCGATGGGCGGTGGTGTGCTGGTAGGCCAGTACCAGCATTGCAAGCTCAATGGCGCAAAACAGGGCCGCAAGCACCCAGAAGATCCTGGAGGGCAGGGACGCAGTGAGCGATGCGCGGCGAGATGGCATGAGGGCAGTGAATCGATCCGCAAACGGAGCAGCGGGGAATTATTGCATAGCTCGGCGGCATTTCCTGCGCCGCATCGGACGTGGCGGGCATGTCCCGGTCCGAGGAGCGTGCGAAAGCGTGGTCGGAGCCGGCGATGGGCTCGGGTATAATCACGGGCTTTTCTATTGTCCGTCCTCGAGTCTGGTGACTCCGGGCGGGCGGTTTCAAACCTCGCGCCCTTCCTTGCCATGTCCGAAATCCTCAAGCTGCGCGGTGCGCCCGCCGTCTCCCGCTCCCGTCTTGCCCGCCTGACCGATTCGGTCAAGATGGTGTTGCCCCGCCTCAAGGCATTGGGGGTGGAGAACTGGTACTTCGCTGAGATCAGTGCGCCCCTTTCTGATGAAGAACTGGCCAGGCTGGTGGATCTGCTGGGTGCCTACCCGGAAGGCGCCGCGCCAGCGGGCAGCCTGCTGCTGGTCACGCCGCGCCTCGGCACGATTTCCCCCTGGTCGTCCAAGGCCACGGACATCGCCCATCAGTGCGGCTTCGACAAGATCGTCCGCATCGAGCGGGGCACGGCCCTCAGCTTCGATCTGCGTGGCGGCCTTGACGCCCGCGATCGCGAGGCGGTGCTGCCGGCCATTCACGACCGCATGACCGAGTCGGTGCTCGACAACGTGGATGCGGCCCACGCCCTGTTCCATCACTACCAGCCCCAGCCCCTCACCACGGTGGCGATCATCGAGCAGGGGCGTGATGCCCTGGTGGTGGCCAACAGCGAACTGGGTCTGGCCTTGTCCGAGGATGAGATCGACTATCTGGTGGAGAACTTCACCCGCATGGGGCGCAACCCCACCGACGTGGAGCTGATGATGTTCGCCCAGGCGAACTCCGAGCATTGCCGCCACAAGATCTTCAACGCCGACTGGGTGATCGACGGTCGGCCCATGGACAAGACCCTGTTCGGCATGATCCGCGAGACCCACAAGGCCCATCCCGAGGGCACGGTGGTGGCCTACTCGGACAATGCCTCGGTGATCGAGGGCGCCACGGTGGCCAAGCTTTACCCGGATGCCGAGGGCGCCTGGACGTACCGCGACGAGCTGACCCACATCCTGGCCAAGGTCGAGACCCACAACCACCCCACCGCGATCTCTCCGTTCCCGGGGGCTTCCACCGGCTCCGGCGGCGAGATCCGCGACGAGGGCGCCACCGGCCGCGGCTCCAAGCCCAAGGCGGGCCTCACCGGCTTCTCCGTGTCCAACCTGGAAATCCCCGGCTTCGAGCAGCCCTGGGAGCAGGCCTATGGCAAGCCCGAGCGCATTGCCTCGGCCCTGGACATCATGATCGAAGGCCCCCTGGGCGGTGCTGCCTTCAACAACGAGTTCGGCCGTCCCAACCTGACCGGCTATTTCCGTACCTTCCAGCAGAGCGTGCAGGACGAGGTGCGGGGCTACCATAAGCCCATCATGATTGCCGGCGGTCTGGGCTGCATCCAGGACCAGCAGTCCTTCAAGATCAAATTCGGCCCCGGCACCCTGCTGATCCAGCTGGGCGGCCCCGGCATGCTGATCGGTCTGGGCGGCGGCGCCGCCTCGTCCATGGCCACCGGCACCAACACCGCTGATCTCGATTTCGCCTCTGTACAGCGTGGCAACCCGGAGATCCAGCGCCGCTGCCAGGAAGTCATTGATGCCTGCTGGCAGAAGGGCGAAGCCAACCCCATCCTGTCCATCCATGATGTGGGTGCCGGCGGCCTGTCCAATGCCTTCCCTGAGCTGGCTGATTCCGCCGAGCTGGGTGCGCGCTTCGAACTGCGCGAGGTGCACATCGAGGAGCCGGGCATGAGCCCGCGGGAGATCTGGTCCAACGAATCCCAGGAGCGTTACGTGCTGGCCATTGCGCCGGAGAGCCTGGATATCTTCAAGGCCATCTGCGAGCGTGAGCGCTGCCCGTTTGCCGTGGTCGGCACGGCCTCGGACGATGGCCAGCTGGTGGTGTCCGATCGCCACTTCGACAACAACGCGGTGGATATGGAGATGCAGGTTCTTCTGGGCAAGCCGCCCAAGATGACCCGCAACGTGTCCAGCCGCCAGGTCTTCGTGCCGCCCTTCGACGTCACCGACATCGACCTGGCCGACGCCTGCCGTCGCGTGCTGCGCATGCCGGCGGTGGCCAGCAAGAACTTCCTGATCACCATCGGCGACCGTTCCGTTGGCGGCATGACCGCCCGTGACCAGATGGTCGGCCCCTGGCAGATCCCCGTGGCTGATGTGGCCGTGACCACCATGAGTTACCAGGGCTACCTGGGCGAAGCTTTCGCCATGGGCGAGCGCACCCCGGTGGCGACCCTTGATGCGCCGGCCTCCGGGCGCATGGCCATCGGTGAAGCGATCACCAACATCGCCGCCGCCGACATCCGCAGTCTGGGCGACGTGAAGCTCTCCGCCAACTGGATGGCCGCTGCCGGCCACCGGGGTGAGGACGTCAAGCTCTACAAGACCGTCGAGGCCGTGTCCCAGTTCTGCCAGCAGGCCGGCATCGCCATTCCGGTGGGCAAGGACTCCCTGTCCATGCGGACCGCCTGGAACGAGGACGGGGAAGCCAAGCAGGTGGTGTCGCCCCTGTCCCTGATCGTCACGGGCTTTGCGCCGGTGCAGGACGTGCGCCGCACCCTCACGCCCCAGCTGCAGTTCCCCGAGGGCGTCGAGACCGAGCTGCTGCTCATCGATCTGGGCAACAACGCCAACCGCCTCGGCGGCTCGGTGCTGGCCCAGGCCTACAACTCGGTGGCCGAGCACGCCCCCGACGTGGACGCCGGCCAGCTCAAGGCCTTCTTCGACCTGATCCAGCAGTGGCGCAAGGACGACCTGATCCTGGCCTACCACGACCGCGCCGATGGCGGCCTCTTCGCGACCCTTTGCGAGATGGCCTTTGCCTCCAAATGCGGCCTGTCGGTGATGCTGGATACCGTCGCCTACGACCAGTACATGAACGACGTGGATGGTCTCGACAAACGGCCGGATTCCCTCAAGGGTCGCTTCAACGACATGCTCTTCAAGGCGCTGTTTGCCGAGGAGCTGGGGGCCGTCATCCAGATCCGCCGCGACGACCGCAGCCGCTTCACCGAGGCCCTGCGGGGCGCGCGGCTGTCCTATCACTTCGTGGGCGAGCCCAACGACCGGGACGAGCTGCGCTTCTGGCGCAACGCCAAGCTGGTTTTCAGCGCCCCCCGCGCCGAGCTGCTGCAGACCTGGTCCGAGACCAGCTACCAGATTGCCCGCCTGCGCGACGACGCGGATTGCGCCCGGGAGGAATTCGAAGCCCTGGCGGATGTTGCCAATCCTGGTCTTAGTGTTGCACTTACCTATAACCCGGCTGACGACATCGCCGCGCCCTTCGTCGCCACCGGTGCCCGGCCGAAGATCGCCATCCTGCGCGAGCAGGGTGTGAACTCCCAGGCCGAGATGGCCGCCGCCTTCGAGCGTGCCGGCTTCGCGCCCTTCGATGTGCACATGTCCGACCTGCAGGCCGGGCGCGTTCATCTCTCCGACTTCAAGGGCCTGGCGGCCTGTGGCGGCTTCTCGTATGGCGACGTGCTGGGGGCAGGGCAGGGCTGGGCCAAGTCGATCCTGTTCAATGCTGCCCTGCGTGAGCAGTTCGAGGCTTTCTTCGAGCGTACCGACACCTTCGCCCTGGGGGTTTGCAACGGCTGCCAGATGATGTCCAACCTGGCCGAGATCGTCCCCGGTGCCGAAACCTGGCCGCGCTTCCACCGCAACCGCAGCGAGCAGTTCGAGGCCCGCTTCGTGATGGTGGAAGTGCAGGAAAGCCCGTCCATCCTGCTGTCCGGCATGGCGGGCAGCCGCATGCCCATCGTGGTGTCCCACGGCGAAGGCCGTGCCGTGTTCGCGGGCATAGACGCCCAGGACAACGCGAAGGTGGCCCTGCGCTACGTGGATAACAGCGGTGCCATTGCCGAGCGCTATCCGTTCAACCCCAACGGTTCGCCTGCCGGCATTACCGGCCTGACCACGCCGGATGGCCGCTTCACCATCATGATGCCGCACCCGGAGCGCACTGCCCGTACCGTGCAGATGAGCTGGCATCCGGCGGATCTGGGTGAGGATTCGCCGTGGCTGCGGATGTTCCGCAATGCCCGCAAGTGGGTGGGCTGAGTCCGTCGATACTGTCCGCCATCCAGGCACAGCAAAAAGGCCGTCGCATGCGACGGCCTTTTTGCTGTGTGGCGTGACCCCTGGGCAGATGCCCGGCGGGTCACCGATGCTCACATGCCCTGATAGATCGGCCCTTCGCCGCCCTGGGGCACCACCCAGTTGATGTTCTGGGTTGGATCCTTGATGTCGCAGGTCTTGCAGTGGACGCAGTTCTGGGCGTTGATCTGCAGCCGCGGATTGTCGCCCTCCGGACTGCGCACGATTTCATAGACGCCTGCCGGACAATAGCGTTGCTCCGGCGCGTCGTATTTGGCCAGGTTGACGGAGATCGGTACGGACGCATCCTTGAGCTGGAGGTGGCAGGGCTCGTCTTCCTCGTGGTTGGTGTTGGAGAGGAACACCGACGACAGGCGATCGAAGCTGAGCTTGCCATCCGGCCTGGGATAGGCGATCGGGCTGCATTCGGCGGCGGGCTTGAGGGCCGTGTGATCGGCCGAGTTGTGCAGGGTCCAGGGTACCTTGCCGCCGAAGAGCTTCTGGTCGATGCCGAAGAGCAGGGAACCCAGCCACAGGCCTTTCTTCATGTAGGGCTTGAAGTTGCGGGTCTTGTGCAGTTCGGCGTGCAGCCAGCTGGACTTGAAGGACTCGGGGAAGGCCGACAGCTCGTCCTGGGCGCGCCCGGCGGCGAGGGCCTCAACGGCCGCCTCGGCCGCGAGCATGCCGGATTTCATGGCGGCGTGGGTACCCTTGATGCGGGCTGCATTGAGGAAACCGGCGTCGTCACCAATCAGCGCGCCGCCCGGAAAGACCAGCTTGGGCTGACTCTGCAGGCCACCGGCAGCAATGGCCCGGGCGCCGTAGGCGAGGCGCTTTCCGCCCTCCAGGAATTTACTTATCTCCGGGTGAGTCTTGTAGCGCTGGAACTCTTCAAAGGGAGACAGGTAGGGATTGGTGTAGTTGAGACCGACGACGTAACCGACCGACACCAGATTGTCTTCCAGGTGGTAACAGAAACCACCCCCATAGGTGGCCGAATCCATGGGCCAGCCTGCGGTATGAACCACCAATCCTTTGACGTGCTGTGCCGCCGGGACTTCCCACAGTTCCTTGATGCCGAGGCCGTAAGTTTGCGGGTCAGCCCCGTTGCGCAGGTTGTAGCGGGCTTCGAGCTGTTTGCCCAGGTGTCCGCGGCAGCCTTCGGCAAACAGCGTGTACTTGGCGCGCAGCTCCATTCCGGGCTGGAAGTTAGGCCCCGGGCTGCCGTCCTTGAGTACGCCCATGTCACCGGTGATCACACCGGCCACGGCACCGCTCTCGTCGAACAGCAGTTCGGCGCCGGCGAAGCCTGGATAAACCTCGACGCCCAGGGCCTCGGCTTGCTCACCCATCCATTTGGCCAGATTGCCCAGGCGCACGATGTAGTTGCCGTCGTTATGGAAGGCATCGGGCAGCAGGCCGTTGGGAATCTGCTTGCCACCGGTTTCGGACAGAAAGATCACCCGGTCCTCGGTGACCGCCGTGTTGAGCGGTGCTCCCCGGGCCTGCCAGTCGGGGATGAGTTCATTCAGGGCGCGGGGATCGACCACTGCGCCGGACAGGATGTGGGCGCCAATTTCGGCGGCCTTTTCGATCAGGCAGACGGAAAAGTCCTGCCCTTTTTCTGCGTTGAGTTGCTTGAGCCTGATGGCGGCCGCGAGCCCTGCCGGCCCACCGCCAACGATCAGAACATCGAATTCCATTGCGTCACGTTCCATTGCTTTCTCCTCCTGAATCTATTTGATTTGTTTTGTCTTGGCCTTAACTTGCGAAGCGTAACCCTACGGCCTTTGCAGGGCAATCCTGAGCTATTCCGCGGGGGCGGGGCTTGGATAACATACGTAGGCGTATGTTACATTGCCCTTTGGTTCTGGTGAGGGCAATGATGCGTTGACGCAACCCGCTTTGTACTGATCCAGCATATATAAGAAATCACTCAAGGAGAACCTCGTGACCTCAATGGCCAACCCCGACGCGCCGCCACGCCGGCTTCTGCATACTTCCCGTCAGATCGTCCGCTGGGGCGATATGGACTTCTACGGGCATGTGAACAACACCGTCTATTTCCGTTACTTCGAGCAGGCGCGGGTGGAGTGGCTGGAGCAAGCCGGCTTCGTCGTCAGCCCGGAAGCGGAGACCGGGGCGGTGATCATCAATGCCAGCTGTACTTTCCTGATCCCGGTGAATTATCCCGCTACCGTGCGAGTGATGGTGTATGCCGGCGAAGCGGGCCGTAGCAGTGTGATGACCTGGTACGAGCTGTTTGTCGAGGGCGACGAGCGCCTCTTCGCGGAGGGGGCCGCCAAGGTGGTGTGGATGGATCCGCGTACCGGAAAGTCGGTCCCCATCCCCGACGCCCTGCGTCACGCGGTAAGCTAAGGGTCTGATCGCCAGACAAGTCCGGACGCAGAGCCGGCACAACAAGAAAAATCAAGAGGAGACCGTTACATGAGTTACGCCGTTGCCGACCGGCCCCTGTGGGTGCCCAGCCCCGATCGGGTGGCCGGCGCCAATATCACCGTTTTTTCCCATGATGCAGAGCGGCGCTGGGGGCGGTCCCTGCCCGATTATGCGGCGCTGCATGCGTGGTCAGTCAATGAGCCGGCCGAGTTCTGGACCTCGATCTGGGAGTATGGAGACGTGCGGGGCCAGATGGGCGCCCGCGTTCTCGAAAGCCCCGGGCGCATGCCGGGGACGCGCTGGTTTCCGGACGCGCACCTCAACTATGCCGAGAACCTGCTGCGCAGCAGGGACGACGGTGACGCCCTGGTGTTCTGGGGGGAAGACCGGGTCAAGAATCGTCTTTCCCATGGGGATCTGTATCGTCAGGTGGCCCATTTTGCGGCAGCGCTCCAGGAAATGGGCGTGGTGGCGGGCGACCGTGTGGCGGCGTGGATGCCGAATCTGCCGGAAACCATCGTCGTGATGCTGGCGGCGTCCAGTATCGGCGCCATTTTTTCGTCCGCCTCGCCGGATTTCGGAGTGCAGGGTGTGCTGGACCGCTTCGGGCAGATCGAGCCCAAGGTGCTGGTGGCTGTGGATGGCTATTACTACAACGGCAAGGTGGTGGATTGCCTCGACCGGCTGGCCGCCATCACCGATGGTCTGCCCACGGTGAAGCGGGTTGTGGTGGTGCCCTATGTGCACGCCCATCACGATCTGTCCCATGTTCATCACGCCCGGGTGCTGCCAGATTTCGTCAAGCCTTTCCTGGCGGTCACCGAGATTCCCTTTGTCCGGCTGCCGTTCGAGCATCCCCTGTTCATCATGTATTCGTCGGGTACCACCGGGGTGCCCAAGTGCATCGTCCATTGCGCCGGCGGGGCCTTGCTCCAGCACATCAAGGAGCATCGTCTGCACGGTGATGTGAAGCCGGGTGACCGCCTGTTCTACTTCACCACCTGTGGCTGGATGATGTGGAACTGGCTGGTGTCGGGCCTGGCCTCGGGGGCCACGCTTCTGCTCTACGATGGCACGCCGATGCTGGGTGATGGCGCCATTCTCTTCGACTATGCCCAGGCTGAAGGCATGACGCATTTCGGTACGTCAGCGAAGTTCATCGACGGCATCGCCAAGGCGGGGCTGCGCCCCCGGCAAACCCATGATCTGCCGGCCTTGCGGGCCATGTTTTCGACCGGCAGTCCGCTGGTGCCGGAAGGCTTCGAATACGTGTACCGGGAGATCAAGTCCGACCTTTGCCTGTCGTCGATTTCCGGCGGGACCGACATCATTTCGTGCTTTGTGCTGGGCAATCCGACGCTGCCGGTGTGGCCCGGCGAGATCCAGTGCAAGGGGCTCGGCATGGCTGTCGATGTGTTCGACGAGATCGGCGTGCCCGTCCGCGGCGAAAAGGGCGAGTTGGTGTGCACCCGGCCTTTCCCTGTGATGCCCGTCGGTTTCTGGAATGACCGGGACGGCAGCCGCTACCGGGCGGCCTATTTCGAGCGCTTCGAAAACGTGTGGTGCCACGGGGACTACTCCGAGATCACCCCTCACGATGGTCTGGTCATCTACGGGCGCTCCGACGCGACCCTCAACCCGGGCGGCGTGCGCATCGGCACTGCCGAGATCTACCGTCAGGTGGAGAAACTGGAAGAGGTTGTGGAGTCGCTGGTGATCGGTCAGCAATGGCCGCCGGGGGATGCCAGCGATGTGCGGGTGGTGCTGTTCGTCAAGCTGCGCGAGGGTGGTGCCCTTGATGAGGCATTGATTGACCGCATCCGCCGCACCATCCGCGACAACACCACGCCCCGTCACGTGCCGGCGCGGGTCGTGCAGGTGACCGATATCCCCCGCACCAAGAGCGGCAAGATCGTTGAACTGGCGGTGCGGGCGGTGGTGCATGGCGAGCCCGTGAAGAATGTGGAGGCGCTCGCCAACCCGGCCGCCCTTGAGCAGTTCAGGGCGCGCCCTGAGCTCCAATCCTGAGGAGTCTCCCGATGCTGATGGATAGCGCCAAATCCAGCTTGCTGATCGTCGATGTCCAGGAGCGCCTGCTGCCGGCCATTGCCGATGGTCAGGATGTGCTGCGCAACTGCATCTGGCTGGCCGGGGTTGCCCGGCGCCTGAAGGTGCCGGTGGTGGTCTCGGAGCAGTATCCGGCGGGCCTTGGCCCTACGGCCGCGCCCTTGCTGGCTGCGCTCGAGGATGCGCGTTTCGTTGAGAAGACCCATTTCTCCTGTGTGGCCGACGGCTGCCTGACCGGCACGGAGGTGGACGCCCGCCGTCAGGTCGTGGTGGCGGGAACGGAAGCGCACGTTTGCGTGATGCAGACCGTGCTTGAACTGCGCTGGCAGGGGAAGGAGGTGTTCCTGGTGGAGGATGCGGTCGGCTCGCGCAAGCCTGGCGACAAGGCGGCGTCCCTGGCGCGCATGCGGGCCCATGGGGTTGAGGTGGTGACGCGCGAGATGGTTGCCTTCGAGTGGCTGAAGCGCAGCGCGACCGAGCTCTTCCGGGAGGTGAACCGGGACTTCATCCGCGACAACTAGGTCTGGTATCGACGGTCGTGACCGCCCCCGGAAGCCCTTTGGACCGGCTTTCGGGGGTGACTGATCGCTGACCAGCCTGCGGAGCCGTTGAAGAAAGGGGTCTGGATCGGCTATCATTCCCCTTTCCAGAAGTCCCCCGTGTCATGACCAAATACGTCTTTGTTACCGGTGGTGTCGTGTCCTCTCTGGGCAAGGGCATCGCCGCCGCCTCCCTCGGGGCGATTCTCGAATCCCGCGGCATCAAGGTTACCCACCTCAAGCTCGACCCCTACATCAACGTCGACCCCGGTACGATGAGCCCCTTCCAGCACGGAGAGGTCTTCGTTACCGAGGACGGCGCAGAGACCGACCTCGATCTCGGCCACTACGAGCGCTTCACCAGCGCCAAGATGGGCAAGCGCAACAACTTCACCACCGGCCAGATCTACGAGGCGGTGATCAAGAAGGAGCGCCGCGGCGAGTATCTGGGCAAGACCGTGCAGGTCATTCCCCACATCACCGACGAGATCAAGACCTACGTCAAACGCGGTGCCGAAGGTGCCGACGTGGCCATCGTCGAAGTGGGTGGCACGGTCGGCGACATCGAATCCCTGCCATTCCTCGAAGCCATCCGTCAGATGGGCATCGAGGAAGGCCGCCAGGGCACCTGTTTCATCCACCTCACCCTGCTGCCCTACATCCCCACGGCCGGCGAGCTGAAGACCAAGCCGACCCAGCACTCGGTCAAGGAGCTGCGCGAGATCGGCATCCAGCCGGACATCCTGCTGTGCCGCGCCGACCGTTCCGTGCCGGCCGATGAGCGTCGCAAGATCGCCCTGTTCTGCAATGTGATGCCGGAGGCCGTGATCGAGTGTCTCGACGCCGACTCCATCTACCGCATCCCCGGCATGCTCCACGACCAGATGCTCGACGAGATCGTTTGCCACAAGCTGGGCATCCTGGCTCGTGCGGCTGATCTGTCCATCTGGGAGCGCCTGCTCGACGCCCTGAACAACCCGCAGAACAGCCTGAACATTGCCTTTGTGGGCAAGTACGTGGATCTCACCGAGTCCTACAAGTCGCTGATCGAGGCCCTCAACCATGCGGGCATGCACACCCGTAGCAAGGTGAATATCCACTACCTGGATTCCGAGGACATCGAGAAGAACGGCTGTGACGCGCTCAAGTCCATGGATGCCATTCTGGTGCCGGGCGGCTTTGGCCGGCGGGGTACCGAGGGCAAGATCGCGGCGATCCGCTACGCCCGTGAGAACAAGGTGCCCTACCTGGGCATCTGCCTGGGCATGCAGCTCGCGGTGGTCGAGTTTGCCCGTGACGTGGCCGGCATGCCCGGTGCGCACAGCACCGAGTTTGACAAGCACACCGCCTACCCGGTCATCGGCCTGATCACCGAGTGGCTTGATGCGTCCGGCAAGATGGAGAAGCGCGGTGAGGATTCCGATCTGGGCGGCACCATGCGTCTGGGTGGGCAGGTCTGTCATCTCGCCGAGGGCTCCCTGGCTCGCGATGTTTACGGCAAGGCCGAGATCACCGAGCGTCATCGCCACCGCTACGAGGTCAATAACACCCTGCTGAGTCAGCTGGAGGCCCAAGGCCTGCGCGTGGCGGGCCGGGCGCCCGGCACCGACCTGTGCGAGATGATCGAGCTGCCGACCGATGTGCATCCGTGGTTCGTCGGCTGTCAGTTCCACCCGGAGTTCACCTCGAACCCCCGTAATGGCCACCCCCTCTTTACCGCCTTCGTGAAGGCAGCCCTGGCCCATCAACAGGCAGGCTGAAAGGAAAGTCCATGAAACTCTGCGGCTTCGACGTCGGTATCGACAAGCCTTTCTTCCTGATTGCCGGGCCCTGCGTGATCGAGTCCCGCGAGATGGCCTTTGAGACCGCCAAGGCCCTCAAGGACATCTGCGGCGAGCTGGGCATCCCCTTCATCTACAAGTCCAGCTACGACAAGGCCAACCGCAGTTCCGGCAAGTCCTACCGGGGCATGGGCATGGAGAAGGGGCTGGAGATCCTCGGTGAGGTCCGTGAGCAGCTAGGTGTTCCGGTGCTGACCGATGTACACACCGAGGCCGAAGTGCCCCATGTGGCTGCGGTTGTCGACGTGCTGCAGACGCCGGCCTTTCTGTGCCGCCAGACCGACTTCATCCACGCGGTGGCGGCCTCCGGCAAGCCGGTGAATATCAAGAAGGGGCAGTTCCTCGCCCCGGGCGACATGAAAAACGTCGTAGACAAGGCCCGCGAAGCCAACGGTGGCGCAGACACCATCATGGTGTGCGAGCGTGGTGCATCGTTCGGCTACAACAACCTCGTCTCTGACATGCGTTCCCTGGCGATCATGCGCGAGACGGGCTGCCCGGTGGTGTTCGACGCCACCCACTCAGTCCAGCTGCCGGGCGGGCAGGGTACCGTTTCCGGCGGTCAGCGGGAGTTCGTCCCCGTGCTGGCCCGGGCGGCCGTGGCGGTCGGCGTCGCCGGCCTGTTCATGGAGACCCACCCTGATCCCGCCAAGGCTTTCTCCGACGGTCCCAATGCGTGGCCGCTGCCCCGGCTCAAGGCCTTGCTGGCCACCCTCAAGGCGATCGATTCGCTGGTCAAGGCCGAGGGGCTTGAAGAGCTGAAAGCCTGAGCCTGAGGGCGATTTTCCGGTTTCGAAGTTAGAGGCGGCCGGAAGGTCGCCGCTGTAAATATCAGTGATAAGAAAGGAAGTTCATGAGCGCCATTGTTGATGTCATTGCCCGCGAGGTTCTCGATTCCCGCGGCAATCCCACGGTTGAGGCCGATGTCCTGCTGGAATCCGGCATCATGGGTCGTGCCGCTGTTCCGTCGGGCGCCTCCACCGGCTCCCGCGAGGCGATCGAGCTGCGTGATGGCGATGCCGGCCGCTACCTGGGCAAGGGCGTGCTGCAGGCGGTTGAGAACGTCAACACTGAAATCTCCGAGGCCCTGATCGGCCTGGACGCCGAAGAGCAGGCCTTCATCGACAAGACCCTGATCGACCTGGACGGTACCGACAACAAGTCCCGCCTGGGCGCCAACGCCATGCTGGCCGTGTCCATGGCCGTGGCCAAGGCTGCCGCTGAAGAAGCCGGCCTGCCCCTGTACCGTTACTTCGGCGGCTCCGGCGGCATGGCCCTGCCGGTTCCGATGATGAACGTCATCAACGGTGGCGCCCACGCCAACAACAGCCTGGACATCCAGGAATGCATGATCATGCCCATTGGCGCCAAGAGCTTCCGCGAAGCCCTGCGCTGTGGTGCCGAGATCTTTCATCACCTGAAGAAGCTCACCGACAAGAAGGGCTACCCCACTACCGTGGGTGACGAAGGCGGCTTTGCGCCCAACGTCTCCGGTACCGAGGAAGCCCTCAACCTGATCCTCGAAGCCACCGTGGCTGCCGGCTATGAGCCGGGCCGTGACGTGGTGCTGGCCCTGGACTGCGCCGCTTCCGAGTTCTACAAGGATGGCAAGTACGAACTGGTGGGCGAAGGCCTGTCGCTGACCTCCGAAGGTTTCACCGACTACCTGGCCACCCTGGTCGAGAAGTTCCCCATCGTGTCCATCGAGGACGGCATGGCGGAAGGTGACTGGGCCGGCTGGAAGATCCTCACCGATCGCCTCGGCAAGACCGTGCAGATCGTGGGCGACGACCTCTTCGTGACCAACACCCGCATCCTGAAGGAAGGCATCGAGAAGGGCATCGCCAACTCGATCCTCATCAAGATCAACCAGATCGGCACCCTGACCGAGACCTTTGCCGCCGTCGAGATGGCCAAGCGTGCCGGCTACACCGCGGTGATCTCCCACCGTTCCGGTGAAACCGAAGACTCCACCATTGCCGATATCGCGGTGGGCCTGAACGCCATGCAGATCAAGACGGGCTCCCTGTCCCGTTCCGACCGTATCTCCAAGTACAACCAGCTGCTCCGCATCGAGGAAGACCTGGGCGATACCGCGTTCTACCCGGGCGTGTCCGCCTTCTACAACCTGCGCAATCGTTGATTGCAGGAGAGGTGGCTGGTGGCCTTTGCAGGTCGCCAGCCACCGATGGCATGCGCTGGCCCGTCCTCGTTCTCATCCTTCTGGCTCTTGTCTTGCAGTATCCCCTGTGGATCGGCAAGGGGGGCTGGCTGCGCGTATGGGAAGTCGAGAAGCAGCTAGCGGCCCAGAAAGAGGGCAATCGCAAGCTGGAGCAGCGCAATACGGGGCTGGAAGCGGAAGTCCGCGATCTGAAGACGGGCTATGAGGCTGTCGAAGAACGGGCGCGCTTTGAACTTGGCCTGACCAAACCGGACGAAATCTTCGTCCAGACGCCGCAGCAAAAGTAAGCCCGAAAAGTAAATCCGGGAAGGTCGGCGAGCGTACCGGCTGCCCAGTGCCGCTGAATGGCCGCTGAAGTGCTTTCAGTCGCGGCGATAAAGTTTGAACGTCTCCGCTTTGCGGCCTCCTCCCAGGCGACGCTCCCATACGGGCTGCCATTCTGATGGAACGCTCCGTGTGCTTCCCCCGACGTTGTAGGTAAGCAGCAGCTTGCAGTCTTTGGCCGCGTCGTACCGAACGGTCCGGATACTGGCAAAGTAATCCAGCGCTGCACGCTGTGTGTCGCCCAGATTCCGGCGCTTGATGCAGTCGGCTTCGGGGCCGATGACTTGGCGAAGTTCCACGGCGAGGGGCTGGTAGTTCTTGGTATGGGCAAACCACGGTTGCCATAGGGTTACCGCGAGGCACCACAGGAGTGTCATGCCAAGCGCCCAGTTGGTGGCACCTCGCTGAACGGAGTGTTGGGTGGCCAGTGGCAGGATGACCAGCATCAGGCTAAGGGTCAGGCCAATCAGCGCACCAGCAAGCCACGCACCGTGCTGGAAATCGGGGGCCATGCGGGCGACCTGGCGGGCGAGTCCGGGAGGCCAGCCAAAATGCAGGGCGCTCCATCCCAGCCAGACCACGATGCCGAAAAATATGAAGGTCATGACGCCGAACCAGTCAAAGGCGTTGGCCGCTCCGCGACGCAGGCTGCTCACGCCGAAGGCGGCCAGCAGACAAAGGGGAGGGAGCACGGGAAGCAGCCCCGCCGTGCGCAGACCACCGGTTGTGGCGACCAGAAAGATGGCGAGGACGCTGCCCGTCAGCGGGAGGGCTAGCTGGGGGCTGGCGATGGCCTGACGGTTGCGCCATACCGCCCATCCCGCGATGGGCCAAAGGGGCCAGGCAAACCAGCCAAAGAGCTGAAGTAGTTTTCCAATCTCGGAAACATGGCTGGCATGGGGGAGGGTGGAGGCCAACTCCTCCTGCCACCAGAGCGTGACCTCGCCCGGGGCGTGGTGGGCTACGGCACTTAGCCAAAGGGCGCTGATGAGTGCGGTGAGGCCAAGCCCCAGGGCGATGCTCCCCAAAGCCGTGCGGCTACGGCAGCGGGCGCACAGAAGAGGGGTCAGGACGATGGCCGGGATCGTAAAGGCGAGGCCCGACAGGCCACTGGCGAGAAAGGCGAGGGCTGCGCCCAGTCCGGCCTGGATGCCTGCCCGTCGGGGATGTTCGGAGAGTTCCCCGAGGCCGGCAAAACACAATGCCATTCCTGCGAGTTGGGCAAGCTGGGGCTGTGTTTCGTGGGCATGCACCACCAGCCCCAGGGAGCCCATGCCGAGCAGGATGGCGGGCGCAAAGGACGCCTCACCGTAGAGTCGCCTTGCAGCCAAGCCCGTCCAGTAGAGGGTGGCGGCGCAGAACAGGGTGGTGGCGAGGCGGGCTGCGTCATGCACGGGCAGGAGCCAGCCCAGGAGCTGCGCCAGCAGGGCGCCCACCCAGTAGTAGAGGGGCGAGGCGCCGCGATAGATTTCGCCTGCAATCTCGGGCAGGAGCCAGTTACCACCCTGCAGGATGGCGTGAATCGGCCCCAGGTGGGTCATGTCGTCGCCCCGCCAGGGGAGATGCCCTGTGGTGCCTACCAGCAGGTAAATGGCCAGTAGGAACGCAAGCGGCCAGCCTGTCAAAGGGGCAGGAAGCGAGAAGCGGGAGTGGGCGAGAGGCATGGTGGCTAGGTTCGGGCGGACAACAAAAAAGGCAGCCGCGGCTGCCTTTTTCGGTCGATCCCGGCTACAGAGCGGAAATCAGCCCAGACGCTGAACGGAACCGTACTTTTGACGGAAGCGCTCGACACGGCCGGCGGTGTCGACGATCTTCTGCTTGCCGGTATAGAACGGGTGGCAGGCGGCGCAGACTTCCACGTGATACTGGGGCTTGCCCATGGTGGAGCGGGTGGTGAAAGTGTTGCCACAGGAGCAGGTCACTTGCACGTCGTTGTAATTCGGGTGGGTATCGGCTTTCATCGCTTTATCCTTTGGGGTACGTGGGTGGTGAATTTGGCCACCCGAAAGCGGAGCATTCTGAACTATTTCAGCCCCTTATGCAAGGTTTCTTCCGCGACTTGCAAAGGCTTCAGATAAACCTCGCGATGAACGCGCCGACACATCCGGCGGGCAGGGGGAGCCAGGCGCGATGGTCGCTGCCGGGGACACGTGGAATGGCATCGCCCTGTGCGTTGTGTATCCGCTCGACACGGATCTCAAGATTACCCGAAGGGTGAATCAGCTCGAGGCGATCACCCACGGCGAAGGCGTTCTTGGAGGCAACTTCTGCCAGACCCCGCTCGGCATCGTAGGCCACTACGTCACCCACGTAGAGGCTGCGGCCGGATTCCGAGTGGCCGCGCAGGTAGTTCTGGGTTTCGTGGGGAGTATGGCGCTGCAGGAATCCGTCGGTGTATCCACGGTTGGCGAGGCCTTCCAGTTGCCCCAGCAGGGCCGGGTCAAGGCCACGGCCGGCAATGGCGTCGTCGATGGCCTGACGATAGGCCTGGCAGGTGCGGGCCACGTAATAGGGGCTCTTGGTACGTCCTTCGATCTTGAGCGAATCGATGCCGATCTCGACCAGGCGCTGGACGTGTTCAATGGCGCGTAGATCTTTGGAGTTGAGAATGTAGGTGCCGTGCTCGTCTTCTTCGATGGGCATGTACTCACCGGCCCGCTTGTGGGGCTCTTCGATGAGATGCACGTCGCCGGCGCCGCAGGTCTTCGCCTCGTGGGTCTTGAAATCCCAGCGGCAGGAGTTGGTGCAGCTACCCTGGTTGGGGTCCCGGTGGTTGAAATAGCCGGAAAGCAGGCAACGGCCCGAGTAGGCAATGCACAGGGCACCGTGGATGAAGACCTCGAGTTCGGTATCGGGGCAGTCCTGGCGGATGCTGGCGATTTCGTCGAGGGACAGTTCCCGGGACAGGATCACACGGGAGATGCCCGCTGACTTCCAGAAACGCACCGCTGCAGCATTCACCGTGTTGGCCTGTACCGAGAGGTGGATGGGCATCTCCGGGAAGTTCTCGCGGACCATCAGGATGAGCCCTGGGTCGGACATGATCAGGGCGTCGGGCTTGAGGGCGATGACCGGGGCGATATCCTTGATGAAGGTCTTGATCTTGGCGCCGTGGGGATAGATGTTGGCAACCACGTAGAAGTGTTTGCCCAGCGCCCGGGCCCGGTTGATGCCGTCGGCCAGTACCGGCAGATCGCCGAAGTCGTTGTTGCGGACGCGCAGGGAATAGCGCGGCTGACCGGCGTAGATGGCCGTGGCGCCGAAGGCGAAAGCGGTGTCGAGCATGGCCAGGGATCCGGCCGGTGCGAGGAGTTCTGGGGTCTTGAGGGGCATGAATTGGGGCGCTGATGGGGTCAAGGGGCTGGCAAAACTTGTCGGCTGATCGCAATGTCAGCGATTCTGTTTGAGGGTGTCGCGCCAGCGGGCCAGGGCGGGGCTTTGGTCATCCAGTTGTTGATGGAGAACCTGGTCGGCCATGTCGAGCAGGGCTTTTTGTTCCTTGCTCAGGAAACGGGGGTAGTGCACCTGGAGGTGAGCAACAAGGTCTCCGGCGTGGCGGCGGCCGCGGGCGGGGAAGCCGGCACCGGGCAGCCGGATCTCACCGGCGGTGGAGGATTCCGGCAGCAGGGCTTCCTGGACACCGCTCAGGGTGGGAACATCCACCACGCCACCGGCAAGCACCCGGAAGATGCTGACCGGCAAGTCCACGTGGATGTCCCGACCTTCGAGGCGAAAGAGAGGGTGGGGCCGGGCGTGCAGGACGAGGTAGAGGTCGCCCGGTTCCCCGTCCTCCGGCGCGGGGCCACCCTGACCGGCAACACGGAGTTCCTCGCCAGGCATCATTGCGGGAGGAATACTGACGGCGAGCTGCCGGTCGAGTGGATTCCAGCCACGCCCTTCACAGTCTGGGCAACGGTTGTCGGTGAAGTATCCCTTGCCCTTGCAGGACGGACAGGACTTGAGGCCACCGTCGCTGCGGACGCGTCCGCTGCCGTGGCAGGCACCGCACATGGTCGTCCGGCCGTAGCTGCGTCTTCCGCTGCCTTCGCAGGTCGTACAGGTCGCGCGCCCCTCCAGGGTAACGGTTACGATGCCACCGAACGCGGCTTCCTTGAGATCCAGGTCCACATCAAGGCGGCGCTCATCGCCCTTCGGACGCCGAGCCGGGGGCTTCTCTTCAGTGTCCACTGGAGGGTCGGTTTCCCGCAGCCCGGAGAGATGCTCGAAGGCCTCCCGTGCAAGGCGGAATTGCTCGTGGGCCTGGGGATCGGCGTTGCGGTCAGGGTGCCAGCGCATGGCCAGCCGCTTGAAGGCGCGCTTGATCTCGGCCGCGCTGGCACTGGGGGGGATCCCCAGAATCTGGTGGAAATCGGGTTGGGACATTTCAGTATTCTAATCGGCACGGGCCGATTGATGGCCGAAACGGGGGATGCATGGTTGAACAGTGGCGTTTTCCGGGATGTTTGGGGCTGGTCTTGATCGGGCTCCTTCCCCTCGGGGTGGCGGCCGAGACCTGGCGGGTCGGGCCAGACGAAGCGCTGCGGTCGGTTGCCGAGGCGGCTGCGCTGGCCCGGGATGGTGACAGTGTGGAGATCGTCGCAGCGACCTACGTGGACGACGTGGCTGTGTGGCCTCAGAAGCGCTTGACCATCCGTGGTGTGGGCGGTCGGCCGCGCCTGGTGGCGGCGGGACGTGTTGCGGAGGGGAAGGGAATCTGGGTGATGCGCGGCGATGAAGTGGTGGTGGAAAACATCGCCTTCGAGGGCGCGCGGGGGCCCAATCGCAATGGTTCGGGGATTCGCCATGAGGAGGGCGCACTAACGGTGCGCAACTGCGTGTTTCGCGACAATGAGATGGGCATCCTGAGTGCGAACAAGCTATCGCTGAGCCTGGTGGTGGAAGACTCCGAGTTCTCCCACGGCGTCCTGGTGACGCCACGGATCAGCCATCTGCTCTACGCGGGGCGTATGAGCCGGTTGGAGGTGCGAGGGAGTTATTTCCACCATGGCCGGGTCGGACATCTGTTGAAGAGCCGGGCCCGGGTGAATCTGATCGAATACAACCGCCTCACCGATGAGGCTGAAGGGCAGGCCAGCTACGAGATGGACTTTCCCGATGGCGGACAGGTCTTCCTGATCGGCAATCTGGTCAGGCAGTCAGTGGGTACCGAAAACCGGCGCATGATCTCCTTCGGGGCGGAGGGCCTGCAGCATGACGACAATGTGCTGGTGCTGGCCAGCAATACGCTGGTGGATGACGTGCCGGACGGCGGCGAGTTTGTGGCCGTGTGGTCGCCCGAGCGGGTGAAGGTGGTGGCGGTGAACAACCTGCTGGTGGGCGGCTGCGTCGGCAGCGTGTGCCCGGATGCGGTGTTCCGGCGTAGCCTGCCTGATACCTCGGGCGAGACGGCCGCGGTGGAGGGCGAGGGAAATCTGCAGGTGGTTGGCGTGAACACGCGGGCGGAGCTTGAAAAGCGGGGTTTTCGCCCGGTGGCGGGCAAGCCCTGGAGGGTGAGGCCTGCAGGGCCTGAATGGTTTCGCGGGTGGGCGCTTGTTCCATCCCGGGAATACACCCCGCCCGTTGGAACCCGGACGCTGCCCGGCACTGGGGGGCGGATCACGGTGCCGGGCGCTTTTCAGCCTTAGTCAGTTCTTGTCTGTCTTGCGCCTGTCCTGGTGGCGTTCATACAGGACTTCGATACGTCCATCCTCGTGGGCGACCTCCATCTTTACGGCAAAACCCCACAGGCGTGCGACGTGCTTGATGACCTCGTCGGCGGCGTCGCTCAGGGGGCGGCGCAGGTAGGCCTGGTGACGCAGGGTGAGGGAGCGGTCGCCACGCAGGTCCACGTTCCAGACCTGCAGGTTGGGTTCCCGGCTGCCAAGGTTGTAGTTGTCGGAGAGGATCTCGCGCACCTTGCGGTAGCCCGCTTCGTCGTGGATGGCCGAGACCTTGAGTTTGCCTTCATGGTCGTCATCCAGAATCGCGAACAGGCGGAAATCGCGCATGACCTTCGGTGACAGGAACTGGGCGATGAAGCTTTCATCCTTGAAGTTGCGCATGGCGAAATCGAAGGTCTCACGCCAGTTGCTGCCGGCGATGTCCGGGAACCAGTAGCGGTCTTCGTCGGTGGGGTGCTCGCAGATGCGCCGGATGTCCTGCCACATGGCAAAGCCCAGGGCGTAGGGGTTGAGGCCCCGATACCAGGGCTCGTTGTAGGCCGGCTGATAGACGACATTGGTGTGGGAGTGGAGAAACTCCATCATGAAGCTGTCGGTAAGCAGACCTTCGTCGAAAAGGGTGTTGATGAGCGTGTAGTGCCAGTAGGTGGCCCAGCCTTCGTTCATCACCTGGGTCTGCCGCTGCGGAAAGAAGTACTGGCCGATCTTGCGCACGATGCGCACGACTTCCCGTTGCCAGGGCTCGAGGAGCGGTGCGTTCTTCTCGATGAAATAGAGCAGGTTCTCCTGGGGCTCGGGTGGAAAGCGCCGGGTTTCGACGGCCTGGGTCTTGATCTGTTGGGTGGGCAGGGTGCGCCACAAGTCGTTGACCTGGCTCTGGAGGTATTCGGCCCTTTCGCGCTGCCGCGTGAGTTCCTTGGTCAGGGAGAGTTTGGCAGGGCGCTTGTAGCGATCGACCCCCACGTTCATCAGGGCATGGCAGGAGTCGAGGAGGAGTTCCACTTCTTCCTCGCCGTAGCGCTCCTCACACTCGCTGAGGTAATTGCGGGCGAAGAGCAGGTAGTCAACGATGGCGTCGGCGTTGGTCCATTGCCGGAAAAGGTAGTTGCCCTTGAAGAAGCTGTTGTGACCGTAGGCGGCGTGGGCAATCACCAGGGCCTGCATCGTCATGGTGTTTTCTTCCATGAGGTAGGCGATGCAGGGGTTGGAGTTGATGACGATCTCGTAGGCCAGGCCCATCTGCCCGCGCCGGTAGCCTTTTTCGGTTTGCAGGAAGCTCTTGCCGAAAGACCAGTGGTGATAGTTCACCGGCATGCCTACCGACGAGTAGGCGTCCATCATCTGCTCGGAGGTGATCAGCTCAATCTGGTTAGGATAGGTGTCCAGCCCGTAGCTGCGCGCCACCCGGTCGATCTCGACGTGGTAGGCCTCGATGAGTTCGAAGGTCCATTCGCCGGGAGCCGGCAGGGGCTGTTTGCGCTTCTGTCGTTTGGCGCTCATGCGAGTTTCTTCTTGAAGAGTTCGCGAAATACCGGGTAGATGTCCGGCAGGCCTTCAATGTGCTGCATGGCGAAATTGGCGTGGGCGCCCACCAGCTTTTCGTATTCGCGCCAGAGGTTCTGGGGCTCGCCCGGGGTGATCTCGATATAGGCGAAGTACTGGAGGAAGGGCAGGATTGCGGTGGAAAGCAGTTCGCGGCAGTGGGGCGAATCGTTCTCCCAGTTGTCGCCGTCCGAGGCCTGGGCGCCGTAGACGTTCCAGGCGCCATTGAGGTAACGCTGGTGCAGGATCTCCTTCATCAGCTCGATGGCGCTGGAAACGACGGTGCCGCCGGACTCCCGGGAGTGGAAGAAATCTTCCTCGTTCACTTCCTTTGCCACCGTGTGATGGCGGATGAAGACCACCTCGATGTGTTCGTAGGTTCGGGTCAGGAAGAGGTAGAGGAGCATGAAGAAGCGTTTGGCGGTGGCCTTCTTGCCCTCGTCCATGGAGCCGGACACGTCCATGATGCAGAACATCACGGCCTGGGTCGTCGGCTTGGGGATCTTGATCCGGTTGTTGTAGCGCAGGTCGAAGCTGTCAATGAAGGGGATGGCTTCGATCTTGGCCCGCAGGATGCCGATCTCATCCTTGAGGCGGATGATCTCGGGGTCGTCTTCCGGGCGGGTTTCGAGCAGTTCGGCGATCTGCTTCTGCAGCTCCCGCAGGCGCCCCTGATAGGGGGAGGCGAGGGCCAGACGACGTCCCAGCGCGCCGCGCAGGGAGCGCACCACGTTGATGTTGGCCGGTGTGCCGTCGTTGGTGAAGCCGGCACGCTGGTTCTTGTATTCCTGGATGCGGGCAAGCTGGGTTTTGACCAGGTTGGGGAGCGCCAGGTCGTCGAAGAATACGTCCAGGAACTCCTCGCGGGAGAGGTTGAAGACAAAGTCGTCTTCCCCTTCGCCGTCCTTGCTGGCCTTGCCCTTGCCGGATCCACCCCCCCCGCCGCCTTGCGGGCGGTTGATCTGGTCGCCGGAGGAAAACTGGTCATTGCCGGTGAATACCGTTTCCCAGATGCCCCCCTTGCCATGATGGAACTGGGGTTCGGACAAGTCCTTCGAGGGAATGGAGACACTTTCGCCATTGTCCAGATCCTTGATGGAGCGACCGGCAATGGCGTCGGCCACCGCCTCGCGGATCTGGCCCTTGAAGCGGCGCATGAATCGCTGCCGGTTCACAGCACTCTTGTTCTTGCTGTCGAACCGGCGGTCGATGATACGTACCATTCGAGCCTCCCGAATCAGCTACGTGGGCAGCCCGCCAAAGGGCGGGCGAGCCGGTGGGGCCTCACGATGACTTGCGGACGCGCAAGTACCATTCGCACAGCAGGCGGACCTGCTTCTCGGTGTAGCCCTTCTCGATCATGCGGTTGACGAAGTTCTGGTGCTTCTTCTGGTCGTCGCCGCTGGCCTTGGCATTGAAGCTGATGACCGGCAGCAGATCCTCGGTGTTGGAGAACATCTTTTTCTCGATCACCGCACGCAGCTTTTCGTAACTCGTCCAGCTCGGGTTCTTGCCCGCATTTTTGGCGCGGGCGCGCAGCACGAAGTTGACCACCTCGTTGCGGAAATCCTTGGGGTTGCTGATGCCGGCCGGCTTCTCGATCTTCTCGAGTTCGTCGTTGAGGGCATTGCGGTCGAGGATCTCGCCGGTGTTCTGATCCCGGTATTCCTGGTCCTGGATCCAGAAGTCTGCATACGTGACGTAGCGGTCGAAGATGTTCTGCCCGTACTCGCTGTAACTCTCCAGGTAGGCCGTCTGGATCTCCTTGCCGATGAACTCGGCGTAGCGCGGGGCGAGGAATTCCTTGATGAAGGCCAGGTACTTGGCTTCGTGCTCGGGCGGGTACTGCTCCTGGGCGATCTGCTGTTCCAGCACGTACATCAGGTGCACGGGGTTGGCGGCCACTTCCCGGTGGTCGAAGTTGAACACCTTGGATAAGACCTTGAAGGCAAAGCGGGTGGACAGGCCGGTCATGCCTTCATCGACGCCGGCGTAGTCGCGGTATTCCTGATAGCTCTTGGCCTTGGGGTCGGTGTCTTTCAGGTTCTCGCCGTCATAGACGCGCATCTTGGAGAAGAGGCTCGAGTTCTCAGGCTCCTTGACCCGGGACAGCACGGCAAACTGGGCCATCATGCGCAGGGTGTCGGGGGCGCACGGTGCCTGGGACAGGGAGCTGTGGGCGAGGAGCTTGTCGTAGATGCGGATCTCGTCGGACACGCGCAGGCAGTAGGGCACCTTGACGGTGTAGATCCGGTCGAGGAAGGCCTCGTTGTTGCGGTTATTGCGGAAGGCCACCCATTCGGACTCATTGGAGTGGGCCATCACGATGCCGTCAAACGGAATTGCACCGAAACCTTCAGTGCCCTTGTAGTTGCCTTCCTGGGTGGCGGTGAGGAGGGGGTGCAAGACCTTGATGGGCGCCTTGAACATCTCGACGAATTCGAGCAGCCCCCGGTTGGCCAGGCACAGGCCGCCGGAGTAGGAGTAGGCATCCGGGTCATCCTGGGAGAATTGCTCGAGCATCCGGATGTCGATCTTGCCGACCAGGGAAGAGATGTCCTGGTTGTTTTCGTCGCCCGGTTCGGTCTTGGCCACGGCGATCTGGCGCAGTACCGAGGGGCGCAGCTTGACGACCCGGAAGCGGGTCACATCGCCGTTGAATTCATGCAGGCGCTTGACGGCCCACGGACTCATGATGGTGTTGAGGTAACGCCGGGGGATTCCGTAGTCGTCCTCGAGAATGGCGCCATCCTCTTCGGGGCTGAACAAGCCCAGAGGTGACTCGTGCACCGGGGATCCCTTGATTGCATAGAAGGGGATCTTCTCGACCAACGTCTTGAGCTTTTCTGCAAGAGAGCTCTTGCCGCCGCCGACCGGACCCAGGAGGTAGAGGATTTGTTTCTTTTCCTCCAGACCCTGCGCTGCATGTCGGAAATACGACACGATGTGCTCGATCGACTCCTCCATTCCGTAGAAGTCACGGAAGGCCGGATAGATCTTGATCATCTTGTTGGAGAAGATGCGCGACAGACGCGGATCCAGTCGGGTATCGACCAGTTCCGGTTCGCCGATGGCCTGCAGCATGCGCTCTGCAGACGTGGCGTAGGCCATGGGATCGGTCTTGCAGAGTTCCAGGTATTCCTGGACCGACATTTCCTCTTCCCGGGCAGACTCGAAACGGGCCTGGAAGCTGGTGAAGATACTCATCTCATGTCTCCTGGGGCACATGCCCGGGCCAGGCGCCGGGCTCGCCATCGCTCTTCCGTGTAGAAAACGGCTCAATCCCTGAATGCTTTAGAACTCCCTTTTCAGGTGCAGCTATCAGATGAAACGGGAGCACCCTCATTTCAACCCATCTGATATCCAAAACGCGAGGGGAGTTCCACCTCCGCACAAGCAGTTTTTCACACCTCGGGGCTGGAAGCCAAGCGCCGGCGCGGGGGCTGCGAGCGGATTCAGGGGCTGTGTTAGACTAAAGGTTTTTCCGACGACCTCACGAAGGGATTTTTCCAGGAGGCACACGTTTTGCTACGTGTCTCCTGTCCTGTTCGTAAGGCGTTTTTGTTAAGACCGATCAGGGAATTTTCATGAGCAATCAGGTTACCGTGAGCGCGCTGGAGCGCCGTATCGACATGTCCGTGCCGCTGGCCGAAATCGACAAGGATGTGGAGGCCCGTCTGAAGAAGATGGCCCGCACCGTCAAGATGCCGGGGTTCCGCCCGGGCAAGGTCCCCTATCGCATGGTCGCCCAGTCCTACGGCCCGCAAGCCCGTTCCGAAGCCATTGGTGCCGCGGTTGAGAAGGCGCTGGGCGAGCAGATCCGTGCGCAAAGTCTGCGTGTGGCGGGGTACCCCAATATCGAGCCGAAGGATGCTTCCGGTACCGATGCCCTCGAATTCACCGCCGTCTTCGAGGTCTATCCGGAGATCGTGATTGCTGATGTGAGCGGCCAGGAAGTGGAGCGTCCCCAGTTGTCCGTGACCGACGCCGAGGTGGACAAGACCCTTGATGTTCTGCGCAAGCAACGCACCACTTTTGTGCCTGTCGAGCGTGCCGCCCAGGACGCTGACCGTGTCGTGGTGGATTTCACCGGCCGCAAGGACGGTGAAGAGTTCGAAGGTGGCAAGGCCGTGGATTTCGCCTTCGTCATCGGCGGTGGACAGATGCTCAAGGATTTCGAAACCGCGGTGCTGGGCCTCGTCGCGGGCGAAAGCAAGACCTTCGACATGACCTTCCCGGCGGATTACCACGCTACGCATCTGGCCGGTCAGACCGTTCAGTTTGAAGTGGTCCTGAAGAAGGTCGAGGAGCCCAAGCTCCCCGAAGTCGATGCCGAGTTTGCCAAGTCCCTGGGCATCGTCGATGGTGACGTGGCCAAGATGCGTGAAGAAGTGAAGGCCAATCTGGAACGTGAAGTGAAGCGTCGCATCCAGGCCAAGGTCAAGGAGCGCGTCATGAACGTGCTGATCGAGACCCACCCGATTGAAGTGCCGAAGGCGCTGGTGGAGCAGGAGTCTGCCCAGCTCGCCGAGAACGCCAAGAAGGATTTCGAAGCGCGTGGCATGAAGACCAAGGATCTGCCGATCGAGCCCGCCTGGTTTGCCGAGCAGGCCGTGCGTCGCGTCAAGCTGGGCCTGATCATGTCCGAGCTGGTCAAGTCGAAGGAACTGCACGCCAAGCCCGAACAGATCCGCGCGATCATCGAAGATTTTGCGGCCAGTTACGAAGACCCGAGCGAGGTCGTGAGCTGGTATTACTCTCAACCCCAGCGCCTGGCCCAGGCTGAAGCGCTGGTGATTGAGGACAATGTGGTGCAGTGGGTTGTCAGCAACGCAAAGACGACCGATGTCACTGCATCTTTTGACGACTTGATGGGTAATGCGGCTTAATCCCGCAGAAAGCGACGGCAAATGAATCCCCTGACACCCCCGAATTCTCGTAGTGACTGGGATCCGGTCGGCCTCGGCCTGATTCCGATGGTTGTCGAACAGAGCGGTCGCGGTGAGCGCTCCTACGACATCTATTCGCGCCTGCTCAAGGAGCGGGTGGTGTTCCTGGTGGGGCCGGTGAATGACGTGACGGCCAACCTGATCGTCGCCCAGTTGCTGTTCCTTGAATCGGAAAATCCGGACAAGGACATCTACTTCTACATCAACTCTCCGGGTGGTTCCGTCACGGCGGGCATGGCGATCTACGACACCATGCAGTTCATCAAGCCGAACGTCAGCACCCTGTGCATCGGGCAGGCGGCCAGCATGGGCGCCTTCCTGCTCGCGGCTGGTGAGAAGGGCAAGCGCTTCTCCCTGCCCAACTCCCGCATCATGATCCATCAGCCCCTTGGCGGGTTCCAGGGCCAGGCTTCGGATATCGAAATCCACGCCCGGGAAATCCTGTCCCTGCGTGCCAAGCTCAATGGCATGCTGGCAAAACACACGGGCCAGCCGGTTGAGAGCATCGAAAGGGATACCGACCGGGACAATTTCATGTCCGCGGAAGAGGCGGTGCGCTATGGTCTGGTGGACAAGGTTCTGACCAGCCGCAGTGAAGTGGCTTGATCATCCCCTAGCTTCAGATACAGAGAGAAAGGTCAGTAATGGCGGACAAGAAAACGAGCGGAGAGAAGCTGTTGTATTGCTCGTTCTGCGGCAAGAGCCAACACGAGGTCCGCAAGCTGATCGCGGGTCCGTCCGTGTTCATCTGTGATGAGTGCATCGAGCTGTGCAACGACATCATCCGCGATGAAATCAGTGCAGATACCGGCGGCGCCAAGGGCGTGAAGGGCGAGCTTCCGTCACCCAAGGAAATCAGCGCGATACTCGACCAGTACGTAATTGGTCAGGCGTCGGCCAAGCGGATTCTTTCGGTGGCGGTGTACAACCATTACAAGCGGCTGCGTCATCTCTCCAAGACGCATGACGAGGTCGAGCTGTCCAAGAGCAACATCCTGCTGGTCGGTCCCACCGGATCGGGGAAGACGCTGCTTGCCCAGACGCTCGCCCGCCTGCTCAATGTGCCCTTCGTGATGGCGGATGCAACGACGCTTACTGAGGCCGGCTATGTGGGTGAAGATGTCGAAAACATCATCCAGAAGCTGCTGCAGAAATGCGACTACGAGGTGGACAAGGCCCAGCAGGGCATCGTCTATATCGATGAGATCGACAAGATCTCCCGCAAGTCGGACAACCCGTCCATCACCCGTGATGTCTCGGGTGAAGGGGTGCAGCAGGCTCTCCTCAAACTCATCGAAGGCACCATCGCCTCGGTGCCGCCGCAAGGGGGGCGCAAGCATCCGAACCAGGATTTCGTACAGGTGGATACCACCAACATCCTGTTCGTATGTGGTGGTGCGTTCGACGGTCTCGACAAGGTGATCCGCAATCGGACCGAGAAGTTCGGTATCGGCTTCGGCGCAGAAGTGAAGAGTCGCGAGAACAAGAATGTGTCCGAGGCGCTGCTTGAAGTCGAGCCTGGTGATCTGATCAAGTTCGGTCTGATCCCCGAGCTGATTGGTCGTCTTCCCGTGGTGGCGACCCTGCAGGAGTTGGATGAAGAAGCCCTCATCCAGATTCTTGTCGAGCCCAAGAACGCGCTGATCAAGCAGTATCAGAAACTGTTTTCAATGGAAGGCGTCGAACTCGAAGTGCGCCCGGCGGCCCTGCAGGCGATTGCCCGCAAGGCACTGAAGCGCAAGACGGGTGCCCGTGGCCTGCGTTCGATTCTCGAAGGCACGCTGCTGGATACGATGTACGAACTGCCCTCCATGGAAAACGTTTCCAAGGTAGTGATCGACGAAGGCATGATCGATGGCGGCACCAAGCCGATCCTGATCTACGCCGATCAGCCCAAGGTCTCCGGCTCCAACTGACATCAAGCAGAAGTTTTTGGCTGGACTGCTTGAATTGATGTCACTAGGGCCCCATATGGGGCCTTAGTGCCTTTAAAGGAAAAATCATGTCGAGCACGCTTGACCTCCCCGAAGAACTGATCGAACTCCCGCTGCTGCCGCTGCGCGACGTGGTGGTGTTCCCGCACATGGTGATCCCGCTGTTCGTGGGTCGCCCCAAGTCCATCAAGGCGCTCGAGAATGCGATGGAAGCCGGCAAGAGCATCCTGCTGGTGGCCCAAAAGTCCGCCGCCAAGGATGAGCCGTCCGCTGAGGATCTGTACGATCTTGGCTGTATCGCCAATATCCTCCAGATGCTCAAGCTGCCGGACGGCACCGTGAAGGTGCTTGTCGAAGGTGTGCAGCGTGCCCGCGTGGTGTCGGTTGAAGATCTGCGCACGTTGTTTGTTGCCAAGGCCAGCCCGATGCCGGCCGCCGAGGCACCGAACAACGAAGTCGAGGCCATGCGCCGGGCGATCATCAGCCAGTTCGACCAGTACGTTAAGCTCAACAAGAAGATTCCTCCCGAGATCCTCAGCTCGTTGTCGGGTATCGAGGAGCCGGGCCGGCTTGCGGACACCATCGCCGCGCACCTCCCGCTGAAGCTTGAACAGAAGCAGGAAATCCTCGAGATGCTGGATGCGGGTGAGCGCCTTGAGCGCCTCCTCAACCAGCTCGAGACCGAGCTGGATATCCTCCAGGTTGAAAAGCGCATCCGTGGCCGCGTCAAGCGCCAGATGGAGAAGAGCCAGCGCGAGTACTACCTGAACGAACAGGTCAAGGCCATCCAGAAGGAACTCGGCGAAGGCGAAGACGGCGCCGATCTGGAGGAGATGGACAAGAAGATCAAGTCTGCCGGGATGACCAAGGAGGCCATGGCCAAGGCCCAGGCCGAGCTCAAGAAGCTGCGTCTGATGTCGCCCATGTCGGCCGAAGCCACCGTGGTGCGCAACTACATCGAGACCCTGGTCGGCCTGCCCTGGAAGAAGAAGTCCCGCATCAGCAAGGATCTGGCAGAGGCTGAAAAAGTGCTGGATACCGAGCACTACGGTCTCGAGAAGGTCAAGGAGCGCATCCTTGAATATCTCGCTGTGCAACAGCGCGTGGACAAGCTCAAGGCGCCGATCCTGTGTCTGGTCGGCCCCCCGGGTGTCGGCAAGACCTCCCTTGGTCAGTCGGTGGCCCGCGCCACCAACCGCAAGTTTGTGCGCATGAGCCTGGGTGGTGTGCGTGACGAAGCCGAGATCCGTGGCCACCGTCGCACCTACATCGGCTCGATGCCCGGCAAGATCCTGCAGAACATGTCCAAGGTTGCCGTGCGCAATCCCTTGTTCCTGCTGGATGAGGTGGACAAGATGGGGCAGGACTTCCGCGGCGATCCGTCCTCGGCCCTGCTTGAGGTACTGGACCCCGAACAGAACTCGACCTTTGTCGATCATTACATCGAGGTTGAGTACGACCTGTCCGACGTGATGTTCGTGGCTACGGCCAACACCCTCAACATCCCTGCGCCGCTGCTGGATCGTATGGAACTGATTCGTTTGTCCGGCTACACGGAAGACGAAAAGGTCAACATCGCCCAACGCTATCTCGTTCCGAAGCAAATGAAGAACAACGGGATCAAGCGTGAGGAGCTGTCGGTCACCGAAGATGCGATCCGCGACATTGTCCGTTTCTACACCCGTGAGGCGGGGGTTCGGGGGCTCGAGCGCGAGATCTCGAAGGTCTGTCGCAAGGTCGTGAAGGCCTTGGTGCTGGGCAAACGCAAAGCCAAGGTGGTGGTCAATTCCAAGAACATCGACAAGTACCTGGGTGTGCACAAGTACAGCTTTGGTGTGGCCGAGAAGGAGAACCAGATTGGTCAGGTGACCGGGCTGGCGTGGACCGAAGTGGGTGGTGAGCTGCTGACCGTCGAAGCCGTGGCCCTGCCGGGCAAGGGCAAGATCATGACGACCGGCAAGCTGGGCGAGGTGATGCAGGAGTCCATCCAGGCCGCACTTTCCGTGGTGCGTCGTCGCTCAAGGTCGCTGGGGATCCAGGAGGATTTTTACCAGAAGTCGGATATTCACATCCACCTGCCCGAGGGCGCCATTCCCAAGGATGGTCCGTCGGCTGGTATCGCCATCTGTACGGGTCTGGTTTCGGTTCTGACCGGTATCCCTGTCCGTTGCGACGTTGCAATGACGGGTGAGATCACCTTGCGCGGTGAAGTGCTGCCCATCGGCGGTCTCAAGGAGAAGCTGCTTGCTGCCGTACGCGGCGGCATCCGCATCGCGCTGATTCCGCAGGAGAACGTCAAGGATCTCACCGAGATTCCTGACAACGTCAAGAACGGTCTTGAGATCATCCCCGTGAAGTGGATTGATCAGGTACTTGAGCACGCACTGGCGCGCATGCCGGAAGCGTTGCCCGACGTGCCTGTGGGTGAGGCGGCAGTGGCATCGCCGACGGAGCCGCTGGTGAATGGTGAGTTCGTCAAGCACTGAAACCCGTTGTTGATCCGAAAAGCCGGCAGATCTGCCGGCTTTTCGCTGTGCATGGGTACGTGATCATGGCATTCTGTTTGCTGCGCAGTTAGAATGCCGCGCTTCGCTCTCCGTAGTTCAATGGATAGAACGAGCGCCTCCTAAGCGCTAGATACAGGTTCGATTCCTGTCGGGGGGACCAGTCGGTTTCCTGTTTCCCTGCTGCGATGACTGAAAGCCCGCGTATGCGGGCTTTTTTCAGGGCTTCTTCATTGCGGGAGTGCTTCTTTTCGCCCATTCGGTGCGACTCGGTTCCTTGACATCCCGTTTTTTAGCGCGTTATATAAAGACCATCAGTGGCCTTTGCGTGTCTTGAAATACGTTCGGTTTTTTGGCGGTTGATGTCGGAGTGTCCTGTTTGTCAATTTCCATAACGAGGGGGCGAGTATGAATAAATCCGAGTTGATTGATCAGATTGCGGCAGAAGCCGAGATTTCCAAGGCAGCAGCAGGGCGAGCACTTGATGCGGCGGTCGCGGCGGTGAAGCAGACCCTGAAGAAGGGGGGAACCGTGACCTTGGTGGGGTTCGGAACGTTTCATGTGGGCAAGCGCGCTGCGCGTGCGGGGCGCAATCCGCGTACCGGCGCAACAATCAAGATCAAGTCAGCAAAAATTCCTAAATTCAGACCTGGCAAAGCGCTTAAAGATGCGCTAAACTAATTGGCTGTTGATTTCGCTGGTTATCTCCAGCGAAATGATCGGGTGCTTAGCTCAGTTGGTAGAGCGTCGCCCTTACAAGGCGAATGTCGGCGGTTCGACCCCGTCAGCACCCACCACCTTGATTCAGGTGGCTGGTCAGTTTGGAGTGGTAGTTCAGTTGGTTAGAATACCGGCCTGTCACGCCGGGGGTCGCGGGTTCGAGTCCCGTCCACTCCGCCAATTCAAGTGTTTGATGTCAAAAAAGAGGCCGCAGATGTGGCCTTTTTTGTTGTCGCCCATGGCGTTAAATGTCGTGGTTTATCTTGATGTGCTCTGGACTTGGCTGCAGGACTTGTTCGTCAATCCGGCAGCAGGTAGACTTCCGTCGCTTTGATCGTGCGGCTTTGGATCGGGAAGCCCGCTGCGATCAGGGTGCGTGAATTGACCTGGCAGCAGAGCGGCGCTTGAATAGCTGTCGCACTTCATTAGGCGAACGCAAGTTCGCCTTTTTTGCATTTGTCGTTCAATAGTTCATCCGCCGTATGCAGCAACCGAGGATCCAGCATGTTTGACGCCGTACGCAACAACAAGAGGATTGTTCAGATCTTCCTGCTTCTCATCACGCTTCCTTTCGCTTTCTGGGGTGTTGATTCCTACGTCAAGAATGCAGGCAGTGGTGGCGAGTTGGCTTCGGTTGGCGGCACTCCCGTTTCCCAGCTGGATTTCCAGCAGGCCATGCGCGAGCAGCAGGAGCGACTGCGCACCGCGATGGGCGAGAACTTCAATCCGGCGATGCTGGAGACGGTCGAGGCACGCAAGGCTGTTCTGGACAATCTGATCAACCAGCGTCTGCTCGCCCTGGATGCCGCTCAGCGGCGTCTGAGCGTTTCTGATCAGCAGATGCGGGAGACGATTGCGGGCATTCCTGCATTTCAGGAGAACGGTCAGTTCTCCCTGCCGCGTTATGAGGCAGTTCTCAAGGCTCAGGGCATGGGCCAGCCGACGTTTGAGTCCCGTCTTCGCAACGATCTTGCGCTGAAGCAGGTTGTTGCTGCGGTTGCGGAGGGGACGATTGTTTCAGGGGCCTCCGCTGAGCGCGTTTTCGCTGTTCAGTTCGAGGAACGTCAGGTCAGCGAAGTCCGCCTTGGTGCCCAGCAATACGCCGCTTCCGTCAAACTGGCCGATGGGGCGGCTCAGAAGTTCTACGACACCAATCGTAGTCGGTTCGAGATTCCCGCCCAGGTTCGTGTCGAGTATCTGGTGCTCAGTCAGGAGGCACTTGCCGGGCAATTGAGTTTGAGCGATGCGGATTTGCGCAAGGAGTACGACGCCCATCCGGAGCGCTTCCGGCAAGGCGAGGAGCGGCGCGTCAGCCATATTCTGATTCAGGCGCCCAAGGATGCCGGTGAGGTGGCACTCAAGGCTGCCCGGGAGAAGATTGAAGGTCTGCTCGTGAAGGTGAAGGCCAGCCCGGCTGATTTTGCCAAGCTTGCCAAGGAGAACTCGCAGGATCCGGGTTCTGCCGAGAGAGGCGGTGACCTGGGCTTCTTCGGACGTGGCGCAATGGTCAAGCCATTCGAGGAGGCGGCTTTCGGTCTGGCCAAAGAGGGAGACGTGTCGGGGGTGGTGCAGTCGGATTTTGGATTCCACATCATCAAGCTGGCTGGGGTGAAGGCGGAGCAGGTCCGGCCTTTCGAGGATGTCCGCAACGAGCTTGCGGCCGAGCTCAAGAAGGCTGAGGCTGGCCGCAAGTTTGCGGAGTTGGCGGAAGGCTTCACCAACATGGTGTACGAGCAGGCAGACAGCCTCAAGCCCGCTGCGGAGAAGTACAAGCTTACGGTTCAGACCAGTGGATGGTTTGCGCGAAATGGCAAGGCGCCTGCGCCCTTCGACAACGAAAAGCTTGTCGCGGCCGTGTTTTCCGATGACTCACTGAAGAACAAGCGCAATACCGATGCCGTTGATGTGGGCAAGGGCGTTCTCGTTGCGGCCAGAGTCCTTGAGTCCAAGCCCGCAGCCTTGCGCCCGTTTGACGAGGTCCGTGCCGATATCGAGAAGATGCTTGTCCAGGAAGAGGCCGCCGTGCTTGCCGAAAAGGATGGCGAGAAGAAGCTGGCTCAGCTCGTCAAGGGGGACGCAGTGCCCCTCGATTGGGGGGCTTCCCGTCCGGTCAAGCGGATGGAGCAGGGTTTCCCGCCCGAGATCCTGCGGACGATCTTCCGGGCTCCGGCTGACAAGTTGCCAAGCTACGCGGGCGCAAAGCTTCCCGGCATGGGTTACGTGGTCTTTCGTGTCGAGAAGATTACCCGCCCGACCGCGGCGGGGGCCGACGATCCCCGTCTTCAGGCCATCAAGCAGCAATATGCACGCCTGCAGGCCGAGCAGGACTTTGCGGCCTATCTGTCGGCACTGCGCAAGCGCCATGGCGTGACGGTCAACGCGGCCATGCTGGAGAGCGCCAAGGACAAGTGATTGGCATGGCATCAAAAAAGGCCCCGGTTGATCCGGGGCCTTTTTTTTGACTTGTGCGCCTAGGGCAGGCGCATTTCGGAGGTCACGGAATTCCGTTCAGCTACCTTGGTCGGG
>ERZ795056.717-NODE-717-length-40736-cov-7.424719_pt1 | contig 40736 bp, 27 predicted proteins | sample MGYA00375140_ERZ795056 | MGnify/ENA primary metagenome ERZ795056 (study PRJEB30185, sample SAMN05720227) | activated sludge metagenome | isolation source: Anaerobic digester | place: USA | collected 2015-03-09 ...
TTTTTAATTAATTTATTTGAGTATTATGCGTTACCCCTTTTCTGAAATAGAATCCAAATGGCAAAAGTATTGGGATGAGAATAAAGTTGATAAAACCGACCTCTCAAAAACCGATAAAAAAGTTTACTGCCTTGTTATGTTTATTTATCCTTCGGGAGCAAAACTCCACTGCGGACACTGGTACAATTACGGTCCCACGGATACATGGGCAAGATTTAGAAAACTGAAAGGATACAACGTATTTGAACCGATGGGCTACGATGCGTTCGGGCTCCCGGCTGAAAATCATGCAATAAAAACAGGCGAACATCCGAAAGATTCTACTCTTCGAAATATTGACGACATTCGCTCGCAGCTAAAACGTATCGGTTGTATGAACGATTGGGATGCGGAATTAATGACGTGCATTCCCGAGTATTATAAATGGAATCAGTGGCTCTTTCTACAGCTTTACAAAAAAGGATTGGCATATCGAAAAAATGCGCCGGTTAATTGGTGTTCATCGTGTAATACTGTGCTTGCTAACGAGCAGGTTCATGACGGCGGTTGTGAAAGATGCGGAACTGTTGTAATTCAAAAAAATCTTACCCAGTGGTTCTTTAAAATTACAGACTATGCTGAAGAGCTTCTTGACGGATTGAATACAATCAACTGGCCTGATAAAACAAAACTGATGCAGCGTAACTGGATAGGGAAAAGTACCGGTACGGAAGTGCATTTTAAAGTTGACGGCAGCGATGAAACTATAACAGTTTTTACAACAAGACCCGATACGCTCTTCGGTGTTACTTACGTTGTTATCGCACCGGAACACCCGCTTGTTGATAAACTAACAACACCTGAATTTAAAGAGGGTGTTAATGCTTACAAAGATTCAATTAAATCTTTAACTGAAATTGAAAGAACATCAACAGTAAAAGAAAAAACCGGGGTGCCGATAGGGGCTTATGCAATCAACCCTGTAAATAATGAAAAAGTACCGATCTGGATAGCCGATTACGCACTTTTAACATACGGAACCGGCTGCGTTATGGCTGTGCCGGGGCACGATGAACGTGATTTTGAATTCGCTAAAAAGTTTGATCTTCCGATAAGAAAAGTTATACTTGAAGCCGGTAAATCACCCGAAGAAGAATTAACAGAAGCATTTGTTGAAGTCGGGACAATGATAAACTCTGCTCAGTTTGACGGATTAAACTCGGACGATGGAATAGAAAAAGTTTCTGATTTTCTTGAAGAAAAAAATCTCGGTAAAAGAAAAACAAATTACCGTTTGAGAGATTGGTTGATATCCCGGCAAAGATATTGGGGCACCCCGATACCGGTAATCCATTGCCCCGAATGCGGTTTGGTTCCTGTACCGGAAGAGCAGCTTCCTGTTGAACTGCCGTATGATATTGAATTTAAACCTACAGGCGAATCACCGCTGGCAAGTAACGAAAAGTTTGTTAATGTAAAATGCCCGAAGTGCGGTGCAGATGCAAAACGCGACCCTGATACTATGGATACATTTGTTGATTCATCCTGGTATTATTTCCGGTATCTGAATCCGAATTTCTTCAAAGGGATTTTTGATAAAGAACTTGGGAATGCTTGGACTCCGGTTGATATGTATGTAGGCGGTGCAGAGCACGCTACAATGCACTTACTTTATGCAAGGTTCATCCATAAATTCTTGCGTGATATCGGGATGACGAATTCGGATGAACCGTTTCAAACTTTAATTCATCAAGGAACGATTACAAATCAAGGAGCAAAGATGTCCAAGTCGAAAGGGAATGTTATTAATCCCGACGACTATATAAAAAATACAGGCTCCGATGTTTTCCGTTTATACCTGATGTTTATGGGACCTTATGAGATGGGCGGTGATTGGAGCGACAAAGGTATTTCCGGTACCGAGAGATTTGTTATCAGAACTTATGATTTGTTTAATGCCCATGAAGGGATTATTAAAAGTAACCGTGCGGAAAGCAAATATGATTTGCAAACATTGAGTAATGAAGAAAAATCTGTTTACCGAAAGATTAATCAAACTATAGCTAAGTACGATGTTGAACTTGAGCATTTCAGGTTTAATACTGCAATTGCATCTTTAATGGAGTTACTGAATGAACTTACTAAGAATTTAGCTGCTTGTAGAAAAGATTTAATCTCTTACGTTCTTGAACGATATGCAGTGTTACTCGGACCGGTTGCTCCTCATCTCGCCGAAGAATGCTGGCAGATAGCAGGGAATGATAAATCTCTTTTTGAAATGCCTGTTTGGTTTGAACCGGATGCAGTTGCACTTGTTGAAGATACAGTAAGTATTGCAGTGCAGGTTAACGGTAAGCTGAGAGGAACCATTGATGTCCCGATGGATAGTGATGAACAGTACGTTAAATCTTCTGTTTATGCGGATGAGAGAATCACAAAGTACACGGAAGGAAAAACAATCGTAAAGGAAATCTTCGTTAAAAACAAAATCCTTAATATTGTTGTGAAATAAAGAAGCCGAACGCAGAGACATGGAGACGCAGAGATGGTATCCAGATATAATGAGTTAACTAACAAAATCATTTCAGCAGCGATTGAAGTGCATCGGAATTTGGGACCGGGTTTATTGGAATCAGTTTATGAATGCTGTCTTCTTGAGGAATTAAGAGAAAGAAACCTGTTTGTTGAAAGTCAGGTTAAGGTGCCACTACTTTATAAAGGTAAGAAACTGGACAAAGAATTCTTTATGGATATTCTTGTTGAAAAAGAAATAGTCGTTGAGTTAAAAGCTGTTGAAGTATTGTTGCCGGTACATGAGGTTCAGTTGGTTACCTATTTAAAACTGGCAGATAAAAGATTGGGTTTGTTAATAAATTTCAATGTGCCGGTTTTAAAAGATGGTATTCGAAGAAAAGTAAATAATTTTATTGAATAATTGTCAATTAAACTCTGCGTCTTTGCGACTCAGCGTTTAATCCTTAATTACATAGGAGAAGTAATGTTAGACTTAAAATATATAAGAGAAAATCCCGAACTTGTAAAACAGGGGATAATAAACAAAAACGAAAAAAGCCGTATTGACGAAATACTTGAACTTGACCGTCAACGCCGTGAAATGATACTTGCAACCGACGAACTGAAAACCCGTCGTAACCAGGCATCACAGCAGGTTGCACAACTGAAAAAATCAGGTGGTGATGCTTCAGCTATCATTACGGAGATGAAAACCGTTTCGGATAGTATCGCGGAGAATGACGGAAAGTTAAACGAGATTGAGAAGCAGTTACAGGAGATGTTAATGTACATTCCCAACCTGCCGCATAGTTCAGTCCCAGTGGGTAAAACTGCCGAAGAGAATGTAGAAGTGCGTCAATGGCTGCCTGAAGGTTTCTCGTTCAAACAAGAAGAAAAAGCGATTGACCATATTGAACTCGGCAAGAAGTTAAAGATACTCGATTTTGAACGAGGTGCAAAAATTTCAGGTTCCGGGTTCCCGTTGTATACAGGTAAAGGAGCAACACTTGAACGTGCATTAATAAATTTTATGCTGGACTTTCATCTACAGCATCATGGTTATAAAGAAATATTTCCCCCGTTTCTTGTGAACCGTACATCAATGAAAGGAACGGGACAGCTACCGAAAATGGAAGACGATATGTATTTTATCGACAAAGATGATCTCTTCCCGATTCCTACGGCTGAGGTTCCTATTACAAATATTTACCGCGATGAAATTCTAAATGAAAAAGAACTACCGATTAAGTTTGTCGGTTACTCCGCATGTTTCAGAAGGGAAGCCGGTTCTTATGGAAAAGAATCGAAAGGATTTTTAAGAGTTCACCAATTCAATAAAGTTGAAATGGTGAAATTCGTTAAACCGGAAACTTCTTACAATGAACTTGAAGCATTGGTAAAAGATGCCGAAGATATTCTGCAAGCGTTGAATGTGCCGTACAGAATATTAATGTTATGCAGCGGTGATTTAAGTTTTTCTGCAGCTAAGTGTTACGATATAGAAACTTGGTCGCCGGCAGAAAATAAATGGCTTGAAGCCTCATCGTGCAGTAACTTTGAAAATTTTCAGGCGAGAAGAGCAAACATCCGCTACAGAAGAGAAGACACAAAAAAACCGGAGTTTGTTCATACATTAAACGGAAGCGGACTTGCAACAAGCCGTTTGATGGTTTCAATTCTTGAAAATAATCAAACGCCGGAAGGAAAAATAGTCGTTCCGAAAGTATTACAGAAATACACCGGATTTGAAATAATAGATTAAAAGTGTAGGGCTGATAGACTTTTTATCAGCCCTTATTAATTTATGGCAGACCTATTTCTTTTTTGCCCTAAAATCTCCATTTGGTTGGCTTGAAGTAACTCCGCTTACGTTATTGTTGTCATCAACATCAAAGATCATAACGAAACCGGTCAATCCTTTAAGCTGAAATTTATGCCCACCCATAAATAACAGTGTGTATTCCGGTTGACCCTTTAGGAACGCTTTTAATTCATTCTCTTTAATATAGACTTTCATTTCTGCGCCCGGGGCAAATTCATAAACTCCTTCATACTTTTTCAGTTCATCTGTTGAGATTTCGGTTAATTCAAATTTTGGTTCATAACCTTCTCTGTAGAACTTCAATTTTTTCCCTGCATTGAAAATTTCACCGGCAACCGGGACACCATTTTCATACTCTTTAACAATGAAATAATATTCATCCAATGTTTCTTCGTATAAAGTGTCTTTCGAAGAAGCAATGAATGTTAAAGCGGGAAGCGGTAGTTCGGGATAACTCATTCTCAGAACTCCATCTTCATCAAGTTTAAGCGTACACTTAATCTGCGAAAAAATATAGTCCCCTTCAAACTTAGCCAGTTGTTCATTGGGCAGTAGTGCCGGTTTATTTTTATTATCGTCAACACTAAAAATTGATTTAGCAATTCTTTTAACAATATCGTCGGAGCCGCTGTAGTCGCTGTTTGTAAGAAGGATTATTGTTAATTCATCCTCCGGGAAGCGATAAAAAGAAGATAAAAATCCGGGCATTCCGCCGTTGTGCCAAACAAGTTTATGTCCGTAAAAATCTTGAACAACCCAGCCGTAACCGTAATGATGTGTTTCCCCCCAGTTAGTTTTTACTAAAGGTGAAAGAGCTTTATTCCAGTTTTCAGCGGATAAAAGTTTTTTTGCTTTGACCGCCTCATCCCACAGTAACATATCTCCAACCGTTGAAATAAAAGAGCCCGCACCTGATAACTGCTCGAATTCAGTGTAAACCGATTTATTGAGTTTCTTCTCGCGTACATTGAGAGTAAAACCTTCTGCACGGAACCCCAATTCTTCTTTACTGTTACCGTGCCTTGTTTTATTCATTCCGAGAGGAGCGAAAACTCTTTCTTTCATAAAATCTCCGAATTTCATTCTGCTTGTTTCTTCTATTATGAAAGCTAAAATGATATAGCCGGAATTGTTGTACTGAAATTTTTCACCGGGGTTAAAATCGAAAGGCTCATTTTTAATAAGGTCGATTGTTTCCGATATACTGCGTTTCGATTCCCATGCGGGATTCCATTTAGGGGAAGAAGTATAACTTTGAATACCTGAATTATGGAGTAAAAGATGTTCTATTGTTACTTTACTTGCAGGCTCGATGAAGTCCGGGATAAATTTTGTTAGCGGGTCAGTAAGGTTCAATTTCCCTTCTTCGACGAGCAGCAAAATACCAACAGCGGTCATCTGTTTTGAGATTGAACCGATTTGAAAAACTGTTTCGGTTGTGTTTTTTGTTTTCAATTCTGTGTCTGAAAAACCGAAAGCTTTATTATAAACCGTTTCTCCCTTTAAGTTGATTAATACAACCCCTCCCGGTCCCTCGTCATTAAAACTTTTCTTTAGAATGTCATCAATTTTAGTCTCATTAAATTGGGCATTAACAGCAAAGTTGATAATAAAAAAGAACTGTACAAATAGAAAAACTTTTTTCATGGCTACCTCAATTAATTTACAAAACAAAATTAGTAAACGTTAAAAATTAATACGATACCGGTTATCATTATTCATTAAATATTTTCTATTTTTTTTTAGGTTTGCAGTGAAGAAGATGAATTGGAGAATGTTTTTAAGGATGATTGCTGAAGTCTCTATAATTTTTTGAATTCTTCAACTGTCATTTGTGATTGCTTCAAAATCTTCTTAAATGTTCCTTCAGGTATATCTTTGGTGTGCATTGCGACATAAGTTTGTCTACCGTCCGAATGTCTTAAAACAACTTGCGAACCCGATTGTCTCTTAACAATAAAACCGGCTTTCAGCAGTTTGGCTAAAACTTCTTTAGGCTGATAAGGCATTTGTCATTTCGATTTTGGAGTAAAGAAAGTCGTCATCTACTGTAATTTCCTCTCCATTAGCTCTTTTCTCTTCAATCCATAGTTTTAATAAATCAACAGCGGCTGATTTAGCTCCGTCAATACCGAAGCCGTGTGTTGTTAAGTCAAGAGCAGGGATATGTGCATAATAATACCCGTCTTCAAAAGAGGGGTCTTTAATTTTACTATATAAAACTGTGAAAGTCATTTCATCCTCAAATTGTGGCAACAAATTAGAAAAAAAAACTTATTGAATCAAGCATGATAATGTCCCTAATCCAACAACCAATTGCAATAAAAAAGGCTGTCCTTTAAGGGACAGCCTTTGTAGTATTCACTGAATTAAAAGTTTATACTAATCCTTGATCAAGCATTGCATCTGCTACTTTAAGGAAGCCGGCAATGTTTGCCCCGGCAACGTAATTTCCGGGTAATCCGAATCTTGCCGAAGTATCAAGGCATTTATCATGAATTCTAATCATAATTTCGTGTAAGCGTTTGTCAACTTCTTCTGCTGACCATGGTAAACGCATGCTGTTCTGGCTCATTTCCAACCCTGAAGTTGCAACTCCGCCTGCGTTGGAAGCTTTACCAGGAGCGTACAGTACGCCGCCCTCCTGGAATATTTTTACACCTTCGTTTGTAGTCGGCATATTAGCTCCTTCACAAACACAGGTGCAGCCGTTCTTTACTAATTCTTTAGCTTCATTCTCGTTAAGTTCGTTCTGGGTTGCACATGGCATTGCAACATCAACTTTTACTCCCCATGGACGTTTGCCCGGGAAGAAATCAACTTTGAATTCTTTTGCATACGGTTCAACAGAATCCAAAGCACTGGCTCTTAATTTCAACATGAAATCAATCTTTTCACCCTTAACTCCGTCTTTATCATAAATAAAACCGTCGGGACCAGAAAGCGTAACAACTTTACCGCCGAGATGATTAATTTTTGTTACTGCACCCCAGGCAACGTTTCCGAAGCCGGATACCGCACATATTTTTCCTTCAAAACTTTGTCCTTTGGTTTTCAGCATTTCTTGTGCGAAATAAACTGCGCCAAAACCTGTTGCTTGGGGACGAACAAGAGAGCCACCCCAGTTCAAACCTTTACCGGTAAGAACGCCTGTGAATTCGTTTTTTAATCTTTTGTATTGTCCGAACATGTAACCGATTTCTCTTGCTCCAACACCAATATCTCCGGCAGGAACGTCTGTATCGGGACCGATATGGCGGAATAATTCAGTCATAAAGCTTTGGCAGAAACGCATAACTTCATTATCCGATTTTCCTTTAGGATCGAAGTCCGAGCCGCCTTTACCGCCGCCCATAGGTAGTGTAGTTAAACTGTTTTTGAAAACCTGTTCAAAAGCGAGGAACTTTAAAATTCCAAGTGTAACTGACGGGTGGAATCTTAATCCTCCTTTGTAAGGACCGATAGCACTATTCATTCCGATTCTAAAACCGCGATTGATATGAATTTCACCCTGGTCATCCATCCATGGAACACGGAACATAATAACGCGTTCCGGCTCAACCATTCTTTCAATAATTTTTCCCGAGCGGTATTCGGGATGTTTCTCGAGTACCACATCAAGTGAAGCGAGAACTTCTTCAACCGCTTGATGAAATTCTGGTTCACTCGGATTTTTTGCTTTTACTTCAGCAATTATTTTTTTTGTGTATTCTGACATAAGAACTCCAATTATAATCTGTTAAATAACTTTTTACTTCTACTTGTTTTTGGGTGCTCTAAGAAATCTTGAAATTGGAAAAAGAATAGCAGTTTATAGAAACGACAGGTGCAATGTAAAGTAATCCTAAAATATCGAATAAAATTGCACCGGGAAGTCAATTCCCGATTCCTTAGCACTCCTAAATAAATAAAATTCTTGCCGTTAAATTACTAATTAATTACATCCCGCCAAATGAAATTCGGCAAAATCGAACTTTTTTAAATCTCATTTGTTATGCAATAATATGGCGGAAGTAAAATTTATAGAATATCCGCTTTTTAGCTGTTAATCCGTGCTTAACAGAACAAAAATTCCCGGAAAAGAAATACTATCAAAAACTATAAGGAGTAAATAAATGAAACAGTTCTTTCTTTCAATCGCTTTGACGGCGTTATTTTTATCCGGTTTTACACAAGCCGGCGAAGACTTAAAACTCGGAAGCGAATTAACATTAAAAGAGACTACAAAAATCTCTTCAATTCTTGAAGACCCCGAAAGCTTTTTAGGAAAAAGAGTTCTTGTTGAAGCTGAAATTCTTGAAGTATGTACCCATGCCGGGTGCTGGATGGAATTAAAAAGCGATGATGGTAACGGTAAATTAAAAGTGAAAGTTAAAGATGGAGATATCGTATTTCCGGTTGAAGCTGCGGGAAAAACCGCACTTGTTGAAGGTGAATTGTATAAAATGGTTTTTGACGAAGAATCAGCTAAAGAATACATGAAACATCTTGCCGATGATGCCGGTGTTGAATTTGACCCCGCCTCTGTTACAGGTCCAATGACGATCTACCAGATTAAAGGACTTGGAGCTGTTATCAAAAATATGGATTAGTTTTATGGCGGGATATAAGCAGCATATCCCGCTAAAATATTCCAGCTTGCTACACGTTTTGCACTTATCTGAACTTAATAAACTCGGCATTTTTCAGTAAATTTGCACCGGTTAATATTATTCTTTTCCGTTCAAACCGCGGATGTTTTTAATAACTATTTTGATAATTCCAATTGAGAGAAAATATAATCCCTGAATTAATGGCTCCAGCCGGAAACTGGATTACTTTAAGAACCGCGATTAAAAACGGTGCGGACGCAGTCTATTTCGGCTGCGATAAATTGAATATGCGGGCAAAAGCTAAAAACTTTACGCTGGACGAACTTAAAGATGTTGTCGACTTTTGTCATAAAAACAAAGTTAAAGCATACCTTACAGTGAACTCAATTATTCTTGAAGATGACATAAATGACCTCGAAACTATTTTAACTGCTGCAAAAGAATCCGGGGTTGATATGATTATCTGCTGGGATGTTGCAGTTATTCAAAGATGTAAAATACTTGGTCTCCCGTTTTGTATTTCAACGCAGGCTTCCGTATCGAATTATCAAGCAGCAGAGTTTTATGCGTCGCTGGGGGCGCAGCGCGTTGTACTTGCAAGAGAATGCACCTTTGAAGAGATAAAGAAAATAAGAAGTAAAACAAAAATTGAAATTGAAACATTCATTCACGGGGCAATGTGTGTTGCTATAAGCGGAAGATGTTTTTTAAGTCACGAGATTTTCGGGAGGAGTGCTAATCAGGGAGACTGTTTGCAGCCTTGTAGAAGAGAATACGAGATATACGACAAAAAAGTTGATTCATCACTCATCGTTGGAGAAGATTACATCCTTTCGGCAAAAGATTTATGTGCAATTGAGTTTATAGATAAATTAATCGAAGCGGGGATCGACTCTTTTAAAATTGAAGGAAGAAAAAGAAGCCCGGAATACGTTGCAAAAGTAACCTCTGTTTATAGGCGTGCAATTGACATGTACTTCAAAAAGCAACTCACTGATGAAATCAAAAAAGAGTTGCTCGAAGAACTAAAGTTAGTCTACAACCGTGGTTTCTCTACAGGGTTTTATTTCGGTAAACCGGGAACGTACGATTTTGCATCATTGGAAGGAAGCGCATCCAAAGTTAGAAAAGAATATATCGGCAAAGTCATCAACTATTATAAAAAAGCAAAAGCTGCGTATGTTCAAATCCTTAGCGGGTCGTTAAAGAAGAAGGATAATATTTTAATTCTCGGGCAGACTTCGGGGATGATAGAAATGACAGTTGAAAAAATATTGATTGACGAAGTAGAAGTTGATTCAGCGGAAAAAGGGGATAGAATAACTTTCACTTGTGATGAACTTGTTAGACCGAACGACCAGGTTTACATTTATAAGAAAGAAGATTAATTTTATATACACACAGTTTTTTTAATCATGCCAATCATAATGAGGATACAATGAACAAGATAAAATCACTATTAACGATAACACTTTTTGCCGTCCTGCTTTTTTTTAACGGCTGTGATAAAACGGATGATAATCCTGTTTCACCCGGATCAGGCTCAAACACAGGAAATCAGAGTGGACAGCCGGTACCAACTATTCTTAATACAAACGGAACTTTAGTTGCCATTTCTTTCGGATATACCATGCCGGGAGTGCCGGTCTCGGTTGATATTGTAATGGGTTATGCCCAGTTGGGTTTACCTGGAGGAGCTGATGCAGGAACCGTAACAGTGAACAGTAATAACCTGAGTAAATCAACTCAAGGAAGTTTTACTTACTACAATTCATTTTCTTCAACAAATCCTACATCTTTACAAAATGTTTTGTTTGATGGAAGCAGTACTCACAATTGGAGTGTTTCCGGAGGTGGAGGAATACCCTCTTTTACAGCTTCGATAGTTCCGCCTAAAGATTTTTCAATTACAAAACCCGCGGCTGGTTCTACTATAACTAAAAGCGGCGGACTCGAAATACAATGGAGTACAGCGGGCTCTTCTACTTCCGACTCCATTATGATTGTAGCTGCCACCGGTAGCGGTACGCCTTATATTAGCAGTATTTTATCAAATAGCGGAAGCCATACAATAAGCGCATCAAGCCTTGGAAGTATGTCCGGTGAAACCGTTCTACAGGTTGTTAAATTCAGGTATACGCTTAAATCTGCAGATGGAAAAAACTACGCAGTAATTGCAGAAATAGTTAAAACTGTTAATATAAAATTACAATAATTGTTCTATTCTAATTCAACTTCTTGCGGGTGGAATTAAAGTTCCTTCCGCAAGTTTTTTTTATTGACTTTTAGCAGAGTTTGCTGTAATTTTAAGCAGACAATATAATCTGATTATGACTGTAATTTTTTCTAAAAAATGTGAATACGGACTTCAAGCGGTTTTATACTTGACTGCAAATGAAGATAGAGCAGTAATCCCTGTTGAAGAGATAGCTAAACAGTTAAGTATTCCGAAGGAGTTTGTATCAAAAATACTTCAAAGTTTAACTGAAAGCGGAATAATTCTGTCCAAAAAAGGGAAGAACGGAGGGTTTTCGCTCGCTAAATCTCCCTCCCAAATCAAACTTATAGATATTGTCGAATCAATTGATGGATTGGAAGTATTCAATAAATGTGTACTCGGTTTTCCGAAATGCTCTCATGAAAAACCATGTCCCGTACACGACCGTTGGGGAAAACTAAGAACAGAGGCTTATGCAATGCTGACAAATGAAACTTTGCTTGAGTTAAAGGAAAAAGCGATCACAAAGATTACCGGCTTATAATTTTTTTGTATATAAATCAGACAAATATATCCGATATGAATAAAAAAAAGATAGTTAGAAATACAGATAAACCGATACAAAAAGTACGTTTCATTTTTCAAACGGCATTTGCACTGCTTTGTATCTGGATAGGAGTAGAATTTTATTTTTTTGTTGAGTATCTCGAAACCGGTGGTCAATCCGGTTCCTTCTATCGCCCTGCCGGTGTCGAAGGATTTTTACCTATTAGCTCATTGATGAATCTTTATTATTTTATTCTTACCGGTAGTATTCACAATGCACATCCCGCCGGGCTATTCATTTTCATTGCAATTGTTGCAGTTTCATTCGCTTTCGGCAAATCTTTTTGCAGCTGGCTTTGTCCAGTCGGATTTCTGTCGGAACTTGTAGGTGATTTCGGAGAGAAGATAACCGGCAAAAAATTGAAACTACCGAAGTTGCTTGATTATCCTTTAAGGTCCTTAAAATATATTATTCTCTTTTTCTTCGTTTACTCGATTGTTTTTATGATGTCCTCTCTTGCATTAAAGATATTTCTTGATAGTCCTTACAATATTATCTCGGATGTCAAGATGTATCTTTTCTTTGCGGAGATATCAAGATTCTCATTAATCGTTATTGCTGTGCTTTTTGTACTTTCAATTTTTCTAAGAAATTTTTGGTGCAGGTATTTATGTCCTTACGGTGCTTTGCTTGGAATGTTTTCTCTTATTAGTCCGACCAAGATTAAGAGGAATGAAACAAGCTGTATTGACTGCAGTCTGTGTGCAAAAGCATGTCCCTCTTTTATAAAAGTGGATAAAGCTAAAACAGTTCTCTCCGATGAATGTACAAGCTGTTTTAACTGTATTGATGCTTGTCCGGTTAAAGACACTTTATATCTTGCAACAGTTAAACCGAAGTTCAGGATATCAAAAAAGACGGCTGCAATCGGGATAGCTGTTGTATATCTCATTATAATCGGGATAGGAATAGTAACCGGTAATTGGCAGAATGAAATATCAGAAGAAGAGTACTTAATCTATTACAACCAGAGAAAAAGTATTAATCATTTTGAAGAAGGTACAGGGCTGGAATCGTTCAACAGGCAAATAAAACCGGGAAAGTAATTATAAAGGTGATTGAGATATTTTTCTGTAAAGAAGCAAAAAAGAAGTCCGTTTGTAAAAGAATTAATTCTCACAGGTAATTGAAGTTAATTTCAAACTCATCTCTTTGGTATTACCGATTTTCTATATTATTTTGTGTTCATTCATAAACCAATTTGACTAATAAAGTATTCCCGGGAAAATTATGAATAAATACGAACTGTTAAAAAAAGGAGACCTTTTCGGCAAGCGGATTCAGAAGTTTCAAAAACTGATGAGGCACAAAGTAAGGGATATTCTGCTTGTTTCGAGCATGTATGATAATTATTTGTTTGAAGAAGACGGAAGACTTTACGAACTAATCCGCGAAGAATACCAGGTGCTTAATTTAAGTCATGCCCCTGAAATCACATCTGTTACAACAGCCCAGGAAGCACTCGAACTACTCTCAACCGGGAACAGTTTTGACATGATTCTTACAACGCTGCACATAGAGGATATGCATGTTATAAAGTTTGCACAATCAATAAAACAAGCCGGGTATAATACACCAATTGTATTGCTTGCCTACGATAATAGAGAAAGAAAAGATATTGTAACCAACTACGACACATCCGTATTTGAAAGAATCTTTATATGGATGGGAGATTACCGCCTTCTAATTGGTATTGTAAAATACATGGAAGACCGGTTGAATGTTGAAAACGATACAAGAGTTGCGGGAGTGCAATCGATAATCCTTGTCGAAGACAATGTAAAGTTTTATTCAACGTATCTTCCATTAATTTACACGGAAATTCTAAATCAATCTCAACGGTTGATTTCTGAAGGCGTTAATTTAACGCACAAGTTTTTAAGAATGCGTGCAAGACCGAAAATCCTTTTGTGTACAACATATGAAGAAGCATGGACATATTTTGAAAAGTATAAAGATTATATACTCGGAATAATAACGGATATTAACTTCAAACATCACGGCGAAAGAGACCCGGAAGCAGGCTTGAAATTTGCCCTGGCAGTTAAAGAACAACTTGCAGATATACCGATTTTGCTTCAGTCCAGCAATGCCGCTTTTAGTGATATTGCAAAAGAAAACGGGTTTAGTTTTTTACTAAAAGGCTCGTCAAGATTGCTTCACGAGTTACGTGAATTTATACTGAACAAGTTTGGATTTGGAGATTTTGTATTTCAAACAGCAAATGGAAAGGTTGTCGGCAGAGCAAACAATTTGAATACACTTGAAGATACTTTGAAAGAAGTACCTGCGGAAAGTGTTCTCTACCATTCCGAACGAAACGATTTTTCCCGCTGGTTAAAAGCAAGAACAGAATTCTGGCTGGCACACCGGTTAAGACCTCGTAAAGTTTCGGATTTTGGCTCTATTGAAGAATTAAGAAATTTGTTGATTAATTCAATAGGGGATTACAAACTGCTGAGACAGAGAGGTTTGGTAACCGATTTTAATTCTGAAACCTTCGATCCGAAGAACAGTTTTGCAAGGATAGGGAGCGGTTCTTTGGGAGGGAAGGCACGCGGTTTAGGTTTTATTAATAATCTAATAGCAAATTTTGATATAAGGAATAAGTTCGAAGGTGTTGAAATCTCGGTTCCATCGGCAGTGGTTGTAGCTACGGATGTGTTCGATCAATTCATGGATGAAAACAATCTTTTTAATTACGCTCTGAATGAAACGGATGATGAAGCATTGACAAAGAAGTTTATCGAAGCAAAAAAATATCCGCCGGAAATATTAAATAAACTAAGAGAGTTTCTTGAAGTTACAACAGTGCCGCTTGCAGTCCGTTCATCAAGTATGCTTGAAGATTCACAGTTCCAGCCGTTTGCAGGTGTTTATCAGACTTACATGATACCGAACAATAATCCCGACCTGGAAGTAAGACTTAACGAATTGCTTGACTGCATAAAGTGTGTATACGCATCCACCTTTTACCAGAGCGCAAAAGATTATATGAAAGCAACAACTTACCGGCACGAAGAAGAAAAAATGGCAGTGATTATCCAAAGACTTGTCGGGAATGCACATGATGATAGGTTTTATCCCGACCTATCAGGTGTAGCTAAATCATATAATTTTTACCCGGTACCTCCGCAGAAATCTACCGACGGCATTGCTTTCATTGCCTTGGGATTGGGAAAAACTGTTGTTGATGGAGGGAATACTGTTAGGTTTTGTCCCAAATATCCGAAACATTTATTACAGTTTTTTTCTACAAAAGAGACTATAAGAAATGCACAGCAAAATTTCTATGCACTTGATTTGAAAAAGAAACTGGACTTAACAGTTGATTCAACTCCGGAAGTATTACTGCAGCTTTATGATCTTCATACTGCTGAAAAAGACGGCTCCCTTTTTTATGTGGGATCAACGTATTCACCTGAAAACGATGCAGTATATGACGGTACTTCCAGACCGGGTATGAGGGTTGTAACATTTGCACCGATATTGAAGCATAAAATTTTCCCGATGAGCGAAATACTTGACTTCCTACTTGATATAGGTACATGGGGCATGGGTACTTATGTTGAAATGGAGTTTGCAATAAATATGAAAGTCTCGCCCGGTGCTCCGAAAGAATTTGCTTTTTTACAAATGCGTCCGCTGGTAATCAGCCGCGAAAGCGAAGAAGTTAATGTTGATTTCTATTCGGAAGAAGAGATGATATGTAAAAGCTGCCAGGTACTTGGTAATGGTGCGATAAAAGACATTTATGATGTTGTTGTTGTTGATATCGAAAAATATGATAGGGGAAAAAGCCGCGATGTTGCATTAGAGGTAAGTGCGATGAACTCGAAACTAGTAGCTGCAAAAAAACCGTTTATTCTGATTGGAGTAGGAAGGTGGGGAAGTTTTGATCACTGGCTCGGAATACCAGTAACATGGGATCAGATTTCTGGCGCGGCTGTTATTATAGAATCAGGCTTCAAAGATTTTAATGTAATACCGTCGCAGGGTTCTCACTTTTTCCAGAATATTACTTCTTTTAGAATCGGCTATTTTACTGTGAATATTCAATCTTCTTGCGGCTTTATTAAATGGGATTGGCTGAGGGAACAACCTGCAGTTGAAGAGATGAAGTACGTCCGGCATCTTTGCTTCGATGAACCGATAGTAACAAAAATAAACGGGCATAAAAACCTAGGGATTATTCTTAAACCCGGAGTAGAATAATAAATTATTCGGAGTCGCTTTATGCAAGATTAAAAAACTTCCGGTACAAATGTTTGTTCTCCAATTGGCGGACGGATATAACCGATATTTTTTTGTCTTGGCGGCAATTCGATTTTCGGTACCTCAATCTCCTTGTATTGTATTAGTGTTAGTAGATGTGAGATGCAATTCAATCTTGCTCTCTTTTTGTCATCTGCATTTACAACGTACCAAGGTGCCTGTTTAATGTCTGTATAAGCAAACATTTCATCTTTTGCACGGGAATAGTCCACCCATTTAGAACGCGAGTATTTATCCATTGGACTTAGTTTCCATCTTTTTGCGGGATTATTTATTCTTTGAAGAAATCTTTTTTCCTGTTCTTCATCACTAACCGAGAACCAGTATTTAATTAATATTATTCCCGACCTTATCAACATCCTTTCAAATTCAGGGCAAGAGCGTAAAAATTCTCTGTACTCATCCTCGGTACAAAAACCCATGACACGTTCCACACCTGCACGGTTGTACCAGCTTCTATCAAAAAGCACCAATTCGCCGGCAGCAGGCAGTTGAGAAACGTAACGCTGAAAATACCATTGTGTCTTTTCCTTTTCGGTAGGTATTCCAAGAGCAACAACCCTGCATACTCTCGGGTTGAGCGATTCGGTTATTCTTTTTATTACACCCCCTTTCCCTGCAGCATCCCGTCCTTCAAAAAGGACAACAACTTTCAACCCGTTTTCTTTTATCCATCTTTGAAGTTTAACAAGTTCAAGCTGCAAGCGGGCTAATTCATTCTTATATATTTTCCCCTTTAAAGGCTCTTTTTTCCCATTTAGCTGGGATGGATGATCGTAACCGCTGTCGTTAGTTTGAAAATCGTTTTCGCTGTTTTTCCCAGCTTTCTCATCTGATCTCTTTTGTTTATCTTTTTTTGACATAAAATCACCAAAAACTTTAATGAGCCGTATTTGAATTAGCAAAATAAATATAGCCTGCTATGCTCTTTAAATGCAAGTAAAAACATACTTTTGTTCAATAGTAAAAAATTAAAAAATGTTTGACTTCAATTCGCCAGAATAAACCGCACTTGTAAACCGAGTAACATGTTAAAAAGAGAACCAAAGACTTGTCGGATGCAAACAATCATAATCCCTCTTTATTCCCACTGATTTTATTTGTAAATTAAAACAAAGAATTTATTCATCTTAATAAGCAACTAACTATAAACAACGGAGTTGAATTGGATAACCCGGTTCATTTTATTTGTAACGATATCGAAATAAAAACAGACTACAGCCGCTCTGCGGTTCTGCTTGATTTTTTACGGAAAGAGCAACGACTAACCGGTACAAAAGAAGGCTGCAGAGAGGGCGATTGCGGAGCTTGTACGGTTATTATCGGTGAGCTAAACGGAAATAAAGTAAAATATAAAACTGTAAATTCATGCTTGTTACCGCTTGAATCAGTTGAGGGAAAACATGTTGTTACAATTGAAGGATTAAACCGGGAAGGATTGAACCCGATACAGCAGGCATTTGCTGATGAAGGTGCTGTGCAGTGCGGCTTCTGTACTCCGGGATTTATAATTTCTTTGACTGCTTACCTTCTGAGTAATTCCGTACCGAAGTTAGACTCAGCACTTGATAAACTTGCCGGAAATCTTTGCAGATGTACGGGGCACGCTTCCATAATTCGCGCAGTTGAAAGAATTGTTGAAAGTTATACTGACGATTCAATGCCGATTGATATACCTTCGCTGGTTAGCAGAAAAATAATACCCGAATATTTCTTGTCAATCAACCGGCGTTTAGAAAGTATAAATGAGTATTTAAAGAAAGAAAAAAAGAAAACAAAAGATTATGTTGTTTCAGGCGGCACGGATATTTTTGTACAGAAACAGGATGATATTTATACTTCAGATGTTGAGCTGCTAACCGCAGATAAAAACGAAGATAAAATATTTGTTATTAACGATAGATGTTTTGTCTCGGCATTTACAACAGTTACGGAAATAATGAATTCGGAAATAATGAACGGAATTATACCGGGACTAAAGGAATCACTTCAGCTTTTCGGTTCGGAACAGATAAGAAATAGAGCCACACTCGGAGGGAATATTGTTAATGCCTCACCGATTGCAGACCTCACAAATATCTTTTTAGCACTGAATGCAAAACTTCACCTTGAGAGAGGCACAAAAAAAAGAGAAATGTTTTTGCATGATTTTTATCTCGGTTACAAAACGCTTGATAAATCACCCGAAGAGATTTTAATGCAGGTTAGCTTTTCGTTACCTCCATCCGGTGTTTTATTTAATTACGAAAAAGTATCTAAAAGAATGCACCTTGATATTGCAAGCGTTAATTCATCCTTTTATGTAGAAGTCGAAAACAATATTATAAAAACGATTAGAATATCTGCCGGCGGGGTTGCACCTATTCCCCTTTACCTGAAAAATGTATCAGAGTTTCTAACATCAAAAGAAATAAACAACAAGAATCTGCTTCAAGCTGTAAAAATTGCAGATGAAGAAATCTCTCCGATTTCGGATGTCCGGGGCTCGGTAAAATATAAAAGATTGTTATTAAGGCAATTAATCTTCTGTCATTTTATAAAACTATTTCTGGATAAAATTAAAGCGGAGGAATTGTTATGAAAAATTATGACGTTGTTCAGCATCTCCGCGGTGAATCTTTATTCCTCGATGATTTCAATCTGATTGAAGGAACACTATTTCTCTCAGTCTTTGCATCTCCCATACCTCACGGAAAAATAGTAAAACTTGATTACGAAGAGGCTTTGAATCTACCAGGTATTAAAGGAATTATAACATATAAAGATATTCCGGGTGAGAATCAAATCGGCGGTATCGTACAGGACGAAGAACTGCTTGCTAAAGATTTGGTGCATTTTATCGGGCATCCTATTGCAATTGTAGTTGCAGATAAACCTTCCACAGGAAAGAAAGCATTAAAAAAGATTAAACTCGAAATTGAAAAACTTCCCGTCATTACAGACCCGAGAGAAGCATTTGAAAAAAATGAATTGATTATCCCGCCACGAGAATTTACAATAGGCAGCACGGAAGCAGCATGGAAAGACTGCGACCTAATAGTGGAAGGAAAAGCAGAATCCGGCGGACAGGAACATCTTTATCTTGAAACACAAAGTAGTTATTCATTTCCTGTTGAAGGGGGAGGAATAAAAACTATATCTTCTACTCAAGGACCAACTGCGGTTCAAAGAGGAATATCAAAGGTGCTTGGTATACCGATGCACAAAATAGAAGTTGACGTTTTAAGGCTTGGCGGCGGATTCGGCGGGAAAGAAGATCAAGCAACTGCCTGGGCAGTAATGACGGCACTTGCAGCTTATATCTATAAAAAGCCTGCTAAACTAGTTTTATCCAGGCAGGAAGATATACGACTTACAGGTAAGCGTCATCCTTACTCTTCGGATTATAAAATAGGATTGACACGAGAAGGGAAAATTCTTGCCTACGAAGTAACTTTCTATCAGAATGCCGGGGCAGCCGCGGATCTTTCACCTGCAATTCTTGATAGAACTTTGTTCCATGCAACTAATAGTTATTTTATTCCCAACGTAAAAGCTACTGCATATTCTTGTAGAACGAATCTACCACCCAATACTGCGTTTAGAGGTTTCGGCGGCCCGCAGGGAATGTTTGTGATTGAATCCGCTATTTATAAAGCTGCCGAAAAACTTGGCGTTCCGGTAGCAGTTTTGCAGAAGAAAAATTTGTTGAAGGAGAATGATGAATTCCCATTCGGACAAAAAGCGAAATACTGTAATGCGATAAAATGTTTCTCTTCTGCAATAGAGAAGTTTAATTTTGATAGACTTACAAGTGAAGTACATGCATTTAATAATGCAAACAAGTTTGTGAAGAAGGGGATTGCTGCAATGCCCATCTGCTTCGGCATATCTTTTACAAACACGATGTTGAACCAGGCAAGTTCGCTTGTTCATGTTTATACGGATGGTTCCATTAGTGTTAGTACTGCCGCTATTGAGATGGGACAGGGAGTGAATATGAAGATACGTCAGGTAGCAGCTTCAATTTTTTCTATTAGTGTCAATAAAGTTAAAAGTGAAACAACCAACACGACAAGGAATGCTAATACTTCTGCTACTGCTGCGAGCAGTGCGGCAGACCTCAATGGAAACGCCACCGAACTTGCGTGTAAAAATATATTGGAAAGATTAAAAAGAGTTGCTGCAAAAGAATTGAATACCGAAGAGATTGATTCGATTGAGTTGAGGAATGAGTTTGTTCATTTGAAAGGTGAGAAAACATCTATTACCTGGGAGCGACTGATTTCGTTAGCTTATACGCAGCGTGTTAACCTTTCTTCTCATGCACATTATGCAACACCCGGAATTCATTTTAATAATAAAACGAATAAGGGAGAGCCTTTTGCATATCATGTTTACGGAACGGGTTTAGTGCAAGTCAAACTCGATTGCTTGAGAGGTATTTATGAAATTGAATCTGTAAAGGTTGTTCACGACTTCGGCAAAAGTATTAATGAAATAATCGATAAGGGTCAGGCTGAAGGTGCGATTATGCAGGGACTTGGGTGGATGACGCTTGAAGAGGTTGCTCATTCAAAGGAAGGTAAATTATTGAGTGATACCTTATCGACTTACAAAGTGCCCGATTTGCATTTCACCCCGAAAGAGATAAAAGTTGAGTTTATGGAGAATCCAGCCGAATCACTTGCGGTTTTCAATTCAAAAGCAATTGGCGAGCCGCCTTTCATGTACGGTATCGGTGTATTCTTTGCATTGATGAATTCTGTAAAGGCTTTCAGACCAGGGAAAGAGTTCAAATTCTCTGCACCTCTAACACCGGAAAAAATATTGTTGATGTTGTATAGTTAATTAAAAAAAAATAGGGTTAAAATTGAACGAAATAGACTTTTGGAATTATCTTCTCGAAACAATCGAAAGTAAAATTAAAACTGTGTTGCTGATAGTGGCTCAAGCAGTTGATTCCTCCCCCGGTAGGGAAGGGTTTAAAATGATTGTTAGAGAAGATGGAAAGCTGATGGGAACAATCGGCGGCGGCATAATGGAAAGAAATATGGTTGACTATGCACGCGAACTTTTATCACAAAATAAATCAACAGCAATTAGAAGGCTGCATCATTCATTACATACTTGTGCCGACAAATCAGGAATGATATGCGGGGGTTACCAAATAATACTTTTCAAAACTGTGGGCGATTCGGAAAAAGAAATTGTTAAAAGAATACTTGACAATTTACAGAAGAATAAAAATGGATTGTTGTCCGTCTTGAATGATTATTTCGGATTTAATGAATCGGAGGATCAAAAAGAAAATTTTACCTTCAATTACTCTAACGATGAAGAGTGGGTTTATAAGGAAACAATCGGAAGAAGAGATACGGCATACATTATCGGTGGCGGACACGTTGGACTTGCAGTATCACAAATTATGAACTTCATCGGCTTTCATGTTGTAGTAATGGATCACCGCCCGGAAATATTTCAGAATACAGCGAATGTTTTTGCAGATGAAATGATTGTAACAACTTACGACAAAATTGCTCAATTCATCAAAGAAGGAAAATATTCATACGTTATAATTGTTACTCCACAGCATTCGGGGGACAAGGATGCATTGAAAGCTGTCCTCAATATGAATTTAAAGTATCTCGGAATGATGGGCAGTAGAAAGAAAATAAAAACTCTATTTGAAGAGATTGTTGCCGAAGGATTCGATAAAGAAAAACTTGCCGGAGTTCATTCACCAATCGGGCTGGAAATAGAAGCCGAAACACCGCAGGAAATAGCGATAAGCATTGCCGCCGAAATAATAAAAATAAAATATGAATGAAGGGAGATTGTATGTCCGATAAGTTGTATACTCTTCCCATTGAGAAATTAGTCCGAATCATTCTTGATGGATATAAAGAAGGGAAAATATTCGGTTATTATAAAGAGCTGTTTTTTAATGCGATCGACCACACTAAACTCAAAATGATGAGATACGGACAGATACTTGACACTCCCCTTGGTGTTGCTGCCGGACCTCACACGCAATTGTCGCAAAACATAATAATATCATGGTTATTCGGGGCAAGGTATATTGAGTTGAAAACAGTTCAAACATTGGACGAACTTGAGATAACAAAACCATGTATCGATATGCAGGATGAGGGGTATAATTGTGAATGGTCGCAAGAATTAAAACTTGAAAAATCACTGGATGAATATATAAATGCATGGATTACAATTCATCTGTTGAATGACCTTGTGTTTCAAAATCCTCAATCTCCCAACCTGATATTTAATGTGAGTGTAGGGTATGATCTCAACGGAATTAAGAGTGAAGCAGTTAAAAAATTTCTGAACGGAATGAATAATGCTTCAAGTAGAATCGAAGAGAAGATTTATAAAATAGCAAAAATGTATCCCCGTATTTCGGAAATAAATATTCCCTCAACGATCAGCGACAACGTTACTCTATCAACTATGCATGGTTGTCCGCCTGAAGAAATAGAAAAAATCGCAACACATTTAATGGAGGATTGGAAGTTCCATACAACAATAAAACTAAATCCGACATTACTCGGGGTAGATAAACTTAGATGGATACTGAATAAAAAACTTAACTATGATGTTGAAGTCCCCGATTCCGCATTCGATCACGATTTGAAATATGACGATGCGAAAGTATTGATAAAAAGATTAACAGAATGCTCAATAAAAAATGAAGTCGAATTCAATTTAAAACTCACCAACACACTTGAAACAAATAATCAAAACACATCATTACCGGGGAATGAAAAAGTTGTTTATTTAAGCGGTAAAGCTCTCCACCCGATCAGTGTCAATCTCGCATATAAACTTCAGAATGAATTCGACGGTGAGCTCGATGTTTCTTTCTCTGCAGGAGTTGATGCTTTTAATTTCGCTGATGTAGTTTCATGTAATTTAAAACCTGCAACAGTATGTTCCGACTTATTAAAACCGGGTGGTTACTCAAGATTAAAGCAGTATCTGTCAAGTCTATCTACAGAGATGGAAAAGTATTCATCGAATACAATTGATGAGTTTATAAAAGCTAAAGGGAACTCATCAAATATAAAAGAAGCGGCTCTTCATAATCTAAAAAAGTATTCTGAGGAAGTAGTTGAATCTGCGAAGTATAAAAAGAATATGTTCTTTAAAAACAGTATCAAAACAAAAAGAAAGTTGACGCCATTAGACTGTATAGGAGCACCCTGTGTTGAAACCTGTGCAATAAAGCAGGACATCCCCGACTATCTTTTTCAAACTGCAAATAAAAACTTTGAAGAAGCATACAAAATAATTCTAAATGAAAACCCGCTTCCGGGTATTACCGGAATGGTCTGTGATCATCTTTGCGAATCGAAATGTACAAGGATGAACATTGATAATTCAATTGCAATTAGAGATGTGAAAAGATTTATTGCCGAGAGCAACTCTACCATTCCCATTACTGCGATTGAGTCAAAAGACAAAACCAAAGTTGCAATAATAGGAGCGGGTCCTTCCGGGCTTTCTGCTGCTTATTTTCTTGCGATGAATGGATTTCAAGTTTCAGTATACGAGACAAAATCTTTTGCCGGCGGTATGGCTTCCGGGGCAATACCATCATTCCGCATAAGCGAAGAAGCTATTCAATCCGACATAAACAACATTAAATTTCTCGGGGTTAGGTTTTTCTTCAATCAAAAAATCGATAAAGCCGAATTTGAAACTTTACAGAAAGATTACGAATACATTTACATTGCTGTCGGTGCACAGAAAGGGAAAAAGCTGAATATAGAAGGAGAAGATTTACCCGGTGTATTTGATCAGATAACTTTTCTGTCAAAAGTGCATGAGCAAAAAGAGAGATTCAAAGGAAAGCAGATTGCAATAATCGGCGGTGGTAATTCTGCAATCGATGCTGCAAGAACCGCAAAAAGATTAGCCGGGCTGGATGGTTCGGTAACGATAGTCTACCGGAGAACAAAATATGAAATGCCCGCAGATAGAGATGAGATTAAAGCACTTGAAGAAGAAAATATCGGGCTGATTGAACTGACCGCTCCTGAAAACATAAAACAAATAGATAACCGGCTTGTATTAACATGCAAAAAAATGAAATTGGGAGAACCTGATTCATCCGGTAGAAGAAGACCGGTCATTATTCAGAATTCCGAATATGATATGGAATATGATATAATTATCTCTGCAATAGGACAGCATGTCGAACTTGATTTCATTGCAGAAGATGAATTAACTATTGATGAAAAAAGTAAGAAAACAGATATTAAAAATGTATTTGCCGGCGGTGATGCAATCCGTGGTGCCGATACGTTAATTAACGCTATTGCGGATGGGAAAAAAGCTGCACTATCAATACTAAAGAATCATATTGCGGCAAGTAGTTTGAGCAAACAAACTAAAATTGATGTAAAAGAACATCAACTAAAATTATCTAATCGTAAATACGGAAAGAGAATTACCGCTATTTCTCCGGATATGCGGGATGGATTCGAGCTTGTTCATCCGGTTTATGAACTTGACGAAGCAGTAGCAGAAGCCGCACGCTGTTTATACTGCGATGAAATTTGTAATATATGTTTCTCGGTTTGCCCTAATTTTGCTAATACATATTATGAAACTTTACCACGGAAATTCAATTGCCCTATTTTGTCAATTGATAAAGAGAAGGTTAAGGTTGTTGCATACTCACAGTTTGTTACAAACCAAAAGTATCAGATTATTAACATTGCTGACTTTTGTAACGAATGCGGCAACTGCGATACATTCTGTCCGACTTCGGGTGCACCGTACAAAACAAAGCCGCGCTTTGCTTTATCTAAAGATTGTTTCGAAGCTGATGACAACATCTATTTCTGGAATAACAGTGTGCTCCATCTGAAAAAGAATGGAGTTGTGAGAAAGTTACTTTTCAACGGGACAATCTTTATCTATTCCGATGATCAAATCGAGCTTACATTTAATGAGGAATTTATTATCTGCGGTATGGAATCCCTAACAAATGAAAAAATAGAAATCGACACATCCGAAACTGCAGAAATGCTTTTTTATTATATCAACTTAAAGAATAATCACCTGTTCAACGCTAATTAATATGGAAATAAAATTCTACCTAAACGGAAAAAAGAAAATATTTAACGGCAACCCTGAGCTTCCGTTACTAAAGTATATCAGAAATATTGAAGGAATCACATCTGTAAAAGACGGCTGTTCACCTCAAGCATCCTGCGGTTCATGCTCGGTAATAATTGATGGCAAGGCTTTGCTCTCATGTATTACGCCGATGCGTAAAGTCGAAGGGAAGCACGTAATTACACCCGAAGGATTGGATGATTACAGGAAGCGGGTTTTCACAAATGCGTTTGTCTCAAAAAGCGGTGTGCAGTGCGGTTTTTGCATACCGGGAATTGTAATGCAGGCTAACGCTTTGATAGATAAAAATCCTAATCCAACAAGAAGTGAAATTGCACAGGCTCTCCAATTTAATTTATGCAGATGTACGGGCTATGTTAAGATTATCGATGCTATCGAATATGCAGCAGAAGCAATAAGAGAATTAAAGGAAATTCCTTTACCGGTTATTAATGAAACGGGAGTTGGAAAACGTCATCCAAAGTATAATGCCGATAAAATGGTACTTGGGTTTACTCCTTACGTTGCAGATATTAAACTTGAAGGAATGCTTTACGGAGCATTAAAATTCAGCGATCACCCGAGGGCAAAAGTATTATCAATCAATTATGAAAAAGCGGCTGCTGTTAAAGGTGTTATTAAGATATTTACGGCGAAAGATATTCCCGGACAAAGAAGAACAGGTTTGATAGTTCAAGATTGGGATATGATGATTGCTGTGGGCGAAACTACAAAATACATCGGGGATGTGCTTGCCGGAGTCGTCGCAGAATCGGAAGAAATTGCAAGACTTGCTGTTTCTCAAATTGAAGTTGAATATGAAGTCTTTCCACCATTAACCGACCCATTTAAAGCACTCGAAAAAGATGCTCCTCAAATCCATGAAAAAGGAAACATCCTCTCAACAACTGCAATAGATAGGGGTGATACAGATAAAGCATTGCAAGAATCAGCCTTCATTTCAACCGGAAGATACGCAACGCAGATAATCGAACATGGCTATATGGAAACAGAATGTTCTGTCGCTAAACCGGAGGGAATAGATGGAATTGAAATATTATCTCAAGGACAGGGTGTTTATGAAGATAGAAAAGCGATTGCTAAAATTCTCGGTATCCCGGAAGGTAAAGTCCGCGTAATTCTTGTTTCGAATGGTGGCGGATTTGGCGGGAAAGAAGATCTTTCTGTTCAACACCATGCAGCACTATTTTCATTCTTGTTAAAACAGCCTGTGCGGGTAGCATTAACACGCGATGAATCAATAATGATGCACCCGAAACGCCACCCTTTAATAATGGATTATACTCTCGGCTGTGATAAAAACGGGAAACTGACAGCGCTAAAAGCCGATATAATCGGTGATACAGGTGCTTATGCATCGGTTGGAATGAAAGTGTTAGAGCGTGCAGCGGGACACGCAACCGGTGCTTATCATGTTCCGAATGCAAAAATATTAAGCCGCGCAGTTTATACAAATAATATTCCCTGTGGTGCAATGAGGGGATTCGGTGTTAATCAAGTTACTTTTGCTGTTGAAAGCTGTATTGATGATCTCTGTGAACAAGGGGGATTTGATAGATGGCAGTTTAGGTACGATAACGCTTTGGTAGATGGCGGAATGACATCAACCGGGCAGGTTCTGAAAGGTGGAACGGGCGTTCGTCAGACTTTGCTTGCTGTAAAAGAGATTTTTCAAAATGCCAAGTTTGCTGGAATTGCATGCGGTATAAAAAATACCGGTATCGGTAATGGAATGCCGGACGACGGTATTATCAAAATAGAAATATTAAGTGAAAACCATGTGATACTCAATCACGGATGGACGGAGATGGGACAGGGTGTAAACACAATGGCTGTTCAGTTCCTTTGTAATGAAACCGGTATTGATCCGAATATAGTAGAAGTAATTGTTGATACGAAAGCAGGTGCTTATTCCGGGATGACAACCGCTTCAAGGGCAACGTCAATAATCGGAAATTCAATTATTAATACTGCAAAAAAACTAAAAGAGGATTTGCAGACAAAAACATTGAAAGAACTTTCCGGCAATACTTATGAAGGGAAATGGGTTTGTGATTGGACAACAAAACCTGAAAAAACAAACGGCGAAATAGTTACACACTACTCATATAGTTATGCAACGCAGGTCGTACTTTTAGATGATACCGGGAAAATTAAAAAAATAGTTGCCGCCCACGATGCCGGTAAAATTATTAATCCTTCTTTATTCGAGGGTCAAATCCAGGGTTCGGTGCATATGGGACTCGGTTACGCTATAAGTGAAGAATTAGTGCTTGAAAATGGGAGACCGAAAACAACAAGTCTCAGATTAATGGGAATTTTACGCGCAAGAGAAATGCCCGAAGTTGAAGTTATCGGTGTTGAAGTTGCCGATCCGAATGGACCGTTTGGTGCAAAAGGTGTTGGAGAAATCGGGCTTGTGCCGACTGCGGCAGCTGTTGCCAACGCCTTTTATCAATATGATGGAACACGTTATTATAAATTGCCGATAAAGATCAGAGAGAAATGTGAAAGGTGAAACGTGAGATGAAAAACCAAGGAGAAATTATTTGGTGTTTTTAAGGAGATTATAGTCGGATGGAGTATCGATATCTTGAAAAATTAAATCGGTACCGCATTCCCAATATTTCCTATTGATTTCAGAGTGATTTTGTAAATCCCTTAAACTCGTTATCTTCTTTTCATTTAAAATAATATTACGGATATTACTATCGAACAACAGAGGATGTCCTCGCCTTTCATTAAACACAGGCTGAATCCAATTATAATTGTTATCGATTTCATTTATGAATGATTGATAAAATTTCAGCTCAAGTCCCGGCTGGTCAATAAAATGGTAGAAAAACCAATCGAAATCTGTTGTGGAATTTAATCCCGCCTTTAAGGAAGAAAACATTCCCGATTCATAATTTGCATTGTGAACCATTTCAATTCTTGAACTTTGCTCAGAAAAATATGAATCAATAACATTACGAATCTTTTCATCCTTGTAACCGGTAACAATAAAAACTTTATCGCAAACGGAAAGAAGTTTTTGCGTAATAATTATTACAAAAGGTTTGTTGCCGATTTCGAGTAACGGCTTGAACCGCTTCATTCTACCGGACAAACCTGCTGCGAGAAGTAGACCGGCAATCTTCATCTAACTCGAAGTTTTTTCAGAATAAAATCAATATCCGGTTCAATTGGTTCGGGTAATTTAACAATCTTCTGTGCTGATTCAATGTCTTTTAATCCATGTCCGGTAAGCATCATAACAACAATATCTTTAGTGCGAATGTTTGCTCTATACTTTAAGAATCCTGCATACGATGCTGCTGAGGAAGGCTCGCAAAATATTCCGCTATTTTCCGACAGATATTTTTGAGCCATTAAAATTTCATTATCCGAAACGAGAATAACATCGCCGTTTACTCTTTTTAGGCTGTTGACAGCGGAATAACCATTACGCGCAGCATCAACCGAAATGGAATCAGCAATAGTTGAGGCTTTATAATTCAAATTAAAAATGTTTCTATTGAAAGCGTCGTAAATGAAACGGCTGCCTTTCGATTGAACTCCAATTATCCGTGGAATTCTCTTTATCAATCCGAGGAAATTCAAATCAAGAAATCCTTTTATAACTCCATCAAGACAAACGCCATCACCGACGGGAATGAATACAAAATCAATATCTTTTTTCAATTGAGAGATCAATTCAAAAGAGGCTGTTTTCTTTCCTTCGATAGTCATTGGGTTGTATGCTGTGTTACGATTCAAATAACCGGTTGCAGCAGAAAACTTAAGAGACAAATCAAATGCTGAATCGTAATTCCCTTTGATTGGAATTAGTGTAGCGCCATACTGCAAACACTGTATCAACTTCGCCTTAGGAGCAGACGATGGAAGGAAAATGAAAGTCTTTTGCCCCGCCGCTGCGGCAATCCCCGACATTGAAGATGCTGCATTCCCTGTTGATGCAAGGGCAATGTTATTCAGTTTAAACTTATTTGCAAATGCAGAAACAAGAAATGATGCTCTATCTTTGTACGAGCCGGTCGGATTGGTACCATCAAACTTTAGAAACAGATTACTATAACCGGATTCCTTTTCAATATTTCTTGCCTTGATGAGAGGCGTATTTCCAACCGGTAGGGAAGGAAAGTATTTTCTCTCAACAGGCAAATAATCGTGAATATCAAAAGCATCGAAGACTTTTTTATTCTTTTTCAAATTCGCGGGAAGTTGAACTTTGAGCACACCTTTTAATGGTTTTCCTTCGAGATCATTTTCTCTGCAAAGCGGGCAAAGCATCAAATCCTTTTTGATTGCATAAATGGAACCGCAGCTCTCACAAATGTAAGTAAATCTGTTTTTCATAATCTGTTTCTATCAGTTTAATCTGTTGAATCCGTGTTCTATCACGCAGTTACATTGTTAAAGCCATAATCGCTTTAGCAGTATGAAGTCTGTTTTCCGCCTCATCAAAAACAATTGAAATATCGGGGTTGTCAAGAATTTCATCAGTAACTTCATTATTTCTATCCGCCGGTAGAGCATGCATTAACTTTACATTTTTATCTGCAAGTTTAATTCTTCTGTCATCACAAATCCAGGATTTGTATTTACTAAGATTAGCTTTCATCTCTTTTTTACATTCCTCTTCATTCTGCAAATAATGGTCGACATCATAGTAACCGAATCCGCCCCAGTTTTTCGGAACAACGATTTGAGCACCTTCAAACGCTTCGTCCATGTCGTTTGTAAAGCGTAAACTACCACCGCTATCTTTCGCATTCTGCATTGCTTTATCAACAATGTTTTTGCTTAATGGAAATTCTTTCGGATGAGCAACCGTAACGTTAATACCGTAGCGGGGGAACAATAATATTTGCGTCTGTGGAACGGACAACGGTTTGCTGTGTGTATCGGCATAAGCCCAGGAAACAGTAACATTCAAACCTTTTGTATCTCTTCCGAAGTATTCGAATATTGTCATTAGGTCTGCAAGTCCCTGGAATGGATGATAAATATCGTCCTGCAGCGACATAACAGGTTTGGTTGAATGTTGTGCCATTTCTGTAAGATACTTTTGCCCGATTCCGTAGAAGCAGTTTCGGCAGGCGATCCCGTGTCCCATTCTTGAAAGAATAATTGCAGTATCCTTCGCAACTTCACCGTGAGTAATTTGCATTTTGTCCGGAGTAAGATCGTGTGCATGACCTCCAAGCTGCGTCATTCCGGCTTCCATAGAATTACGTGTTCTTGTAGATTGTTCGAAGAACATCATAAATAAAGTTTTGTGCGGCAGATGAAGTGTCGGCTCTTCTGCATAGAATTTTTTCTTTAAGTCGAATGATGTTTCAAAAACTATATCCAGTTCTTCTTTCGTCCAATTGTCTTCTGTTAAGAAGTGTTTTTTCTTTAGTTGTGATGTCATTGTTTTTTCCTTTAAAATATTATTAAAACTTTTTCCTCACCGTAAAGCCGCAGAGTTAGAAGTTGCAACCATCACGATTCCTCCTAATTCATTCCTTTGCGTCTTAGCGTCTCAGCGGTAAAAACTCAGTAATTCAAAACAAACGCAGCATAGAATGCGGCAGCTTTGCTCAAATGTTCAATCGGTACTTTTTCATCGGGAGCGTGTGCAAGTACTTCATTCCCCGGACCAAACCCGATTACAGGTATTCCGTAATAACCGTTAATCGTAACTCCGTTAGTCGAGAAAGTCCATTTGTCAACAACCGGATTTTGACCGAATAGCGCAGAGAAAACCTCCACTCCTTTTTTTATTACCAGATGATTCTCTTCAAGTTTCCATGTTGGATAATATTTCTCCATTCCGTATTCGTAACCTGTAAATCCTTTTTCTTTATACTCCAGTAGATGTACCTTGGCATTGAAATCTTTAACGATTTCTTTTACCTGTGATAACGCAAGTTCTTTATCTTCACCCCAGGTCAATCTGCGGTCAAGATGAATTTTTGCATAATCAGAAACCGCACAAAGAGACGGACTGGCAGACTTGAATTCGGTAACTGTAACGGTTCCTTTTCCAAGGAATTCATCGAAGAGTAATCTTTCATTCAGTTTTTCAATTTCCAAAGCAGCTTTTGAAGCCATATAAATTGCATTCTTTCCTCTTTCGGGTGCGGAACCGTGCGAAGAAACACCGAAGAATTCAACTTCGATTTCCATTCTGCCTCGGTGTCCCCTATAAATATTTAAGTTCGTCGGCTCCGTAACGATTACTACATCCGGTTTTATTTTTTCTTCTTCGACGAGATATTTCCAGCATAGTCCATCGCAGTCTTCTTCCATTACAGTCCCAGTAACTAAGAGTGTTACATCTTCAGGGAAACCGATTTCTTTCAATATTTTACATGCAGTAATAGCAGCAACCGGACCACCTTTTTGATCAACGGAACCGCGGCCATGAACAAATCCGTCTTTGATTTCACCACCGAGTGGATCGAAACTCCAGTTTTCAAGATTACCTAAATCAACCGTATCAATGTGTCCGTCAATTGCGATAACTTTTTTACCGTTTCCGATTCTTCCGATAATATTCCCGAGTTTATCAATACTAACCTCATCAAACCCGGCTTCTTCCATTTGACGTTTTAGTTCATTGACAACGCCTTCTTCCTGTGTGCTTAATGATTTTTGCCGAATGACCTTCGAAAGGTTTTCTGCGGTATACGATTCATATTTTTTTGCAAGTTCGTTAATTGTGTTGTAAGTGTTCATGATTTTTTTCTGTCTGCTTTTTCTGTTTTCTTAAATTGTTGAAATAGTTTCTTCCCTGTATCAAAGATATCTTTATAAGCCCCGGACTCATCTATGCCGGTAAGTTTTTTCTCTTTCATTAAAAAATTGCCGTTTTGAACTACCGAGTGAATCTGTGAATCAAGTATCCCGTATATATAATGTCCCCAAAAATTATTTTCACTGAACGGAGTAGGCGGAATGTAATCGTGTATAATAAAATCCGCCCGGTCATTTTCATTGAGAGTTGAGAAGTCGGGGAAATATTGTTTGATGAAATCAACCTGGTTAAAGTAAATATTGATTATTCTATTGAAAGCCTCCTCAAATGAAAAACCGGAATGACGCATCAACAAGAAAATAAGTTTAAGCGACTTCGCCGGATTTGCATGCATTCCATCTGTTCCGCAAAGAAGAGGCAGTTCACCCGGAATTAATTTGAAGTTATTAATTCCGACTGAATTGTTCATGTTCGATTCCGGGTTTAATGCAATTGCACTTCCATACTTAACGATTTTTTTGTATTCATCTTTTGTAAGATGAATGGAGTGCGAAAGGATACTTTGGGGATTCAGAAGATCGTAGTCAATCAGTCGTTGCAGAGGAAGTTTCCCGAATTTCTTTTTGCTCAACATTTTGTCGGTTGCATCTTCAGAAAGATGAATATGAATACCCATGTCGTTCTTGGAAATATAATCGGATACTTTTTTGAGGGTCGAATCCTCAAGTGTGAACGACGCATGTAAACCGAACATGCTTTTAATGTTGCTGTTGGTTTCATTTTCAAAGAACCGGGTATTTTCATTCAGACTATTTATTGAAAAAACTTTTCCGTTTCTGTCCGTTGTTTCAAAACAAAGTACTCCTCTAAGGTCGTGCTGCCGCACTACATCGGCAATCTGTTTCAAACTTCCCTTTGAGTAAACTGGCGAAGAGTGATGATCGATAATATAGGTTACACCATTACGGATTGATTCAATCACAGTCATCCTTGCCGAAGCTTCGATCATTTTGAGATTTAGAGAGCGGTCAAGTTTCCACCAGAGATTAGCAAGTATGTGATAAAAAGAATCCGAGGTACCTGAAACTTGCAGTCCTTTTGAAAGACGGGAATAGATATGCTCGTGAAAATTTACGTTCGGAATTGTAACTACTCTTCCACCCGCATTAAAGGAGTTCTTGTTTTTATTACTTTCACCTTTTAAGTAAGTACTAAAATCAACTTTTTGAATGGATGTTATCTTTCCCTTTTCAATAATGAGATTTCCAAAAACCGGCTTGATTGTGCGATTCTTTATTGAACAAATCCACGCATTAGAAATTGTTATTCCCATTACTTACACTCCACAAATTTACCGTAACCGATTTTACCGAAGAATTTTTCATCTCTGCTCATTATCATATTACCTCTTAAAAAAGTTTTCTCAACAACTGCATTTAATTGCAGTCCTTCAAACGGGGTATACTTCCCTTTGCTGTGCATTTTGGAAGAAGTAATAGTTTCAGACGCCCAAAGATTTATAAGCGATATATCCGCATCATAACCAACTGCTAATTTGCCTTTCTTTTGCAACTGGAAGAAGTCTGCTGCATTGGTTGATAATAAATGTATTGTTTGATTCAGTGTAATTCTGTTTTTCAAAAATCCTTCACTGAATAAATACGGTACACGATGCTCAACACCTGGAATACCACCGTAAACCCTCCAAAAGTTTTCGGAAGATTTTTCTTCATCCGGATTGCACCCCGCATGGTCTGTAGTAACGAAAACGAGTTTCTCTTCTGCTAATGCACGCCAGAGGGATTCTTTATCTTCTTCAAACTTTACCGGCGGTGCAGTTTTTAAATAATTTCTGATTGCCGGAATCTCAAAATCTTTTTGAGTGAAGTGAAGATAGTGAGGGCATGTTTCGGCAGTAAAATTTGCCTTCTCCGAATGATAGCCGTTTACAATATTTAATCCTTCGGCAGAACTCAAATGAACGATATGAACTCTGCAGCCGGTTCTTTCAGCAATTTTTGCAAGTTTAGCTACTGCCGTAGTTTCGGCTTCAATACTTCTTGAAGCAGTGTAGTCCTGCCATGAATTAAGTCCCCGGCTAATTCTATCATTCTGTTCTGTCAGCACAATTGCTTTATCTTCCGCATGAACCGCAAGCGGTTTACCGGTTCCCTTTACTATTTCTGCGACAGATTCGATTTGTTCATAGGTTAAGTCTTTAAAGTCTTCCATACCGGAAATGACATACACTTTGAACCCGGCTATTCCTTTATCGGCAAGTTCAAAAATATTCTTTTTCAATTGTTCTCTGTTAGTAAAGCAATCCCCTCCAATGCCTCCCCAGAATGCAAAGTCAACAAGACTTCTATCTTTTACTGCATTAAGTTTTGTTTGAAAACTATCAACATTGGTAACCGACGGGATTGACGTACAAGGCATGTCAATAATGGCTGTAACCCCACCAGTTGCGGCTGCACGTGAAGCGTGTTCAAAATCTTCACGGAATTCAAATCCCGGTGTATCGAAGTGCACATGCGGATCAATAGCGCCCGGAATAGCTAATGAATACTTCCCATCAATAATATTTGGATTGTGTTCGGATATTCTTTCGGGCAGTAAACTAATGAATGCTAATAACTTCTCACGGGTATTGATCTCATTCCATTCTATCTCTCTTGCAGAATGAAATTCTACCAGGTTTACCCGGTTGTCGAATAGAATATCAGCAAGCCGGAGGCAGTTATCATGCGTGTTAACAAAAACATTCTTGAGCGTTTTCATTTCAACTGCTTATAGTTTTAATCCTACTTCATCATTGAATTTACTTATTAAATCGTCCCACTTAGGCACAACAGAAAATCGTTCTTCCCAGTAGTTTTCGTCGTACCATTGTGCATTCAATTCACCAACATCTTTCCCTTGCTGTTCAACCCACGTAAAGTATTTTAAGTTGTGGATTGCTTTTTTATCATAGTAAGAAAGTTCTTTGAAGTAATCAATACCCTGATGTTTTACGACTGAATTCCAATCAATTGCAGCTTGAGTCTCTGAGTATTTTCCCCAATTCTCATTCATTTCTTTTAAGCGTGATTGATAAAGGTCGGATGAATCAGTGAACACTGTAAAGATCACATCGTTTTCATTCATCTCGTAATACTTCGCAAGTTTAATACTGCTTATCAAATTACCGATTGATGAAATACCGAGGAAAGGTAGCTTTTCGATTGTGCTTTTGTCGATACCCATCTGGTTAAGTAATTTCTGACCAGCTGGTTCGTTAAACAAACGGAGAATTCTCAACGGCTCTTCATCATCAATAGCACAAACAGCATCCGTGTTTTTAGAGTTGTGTATCCATGGTACATGTTTATCTCCGATTCCTTCAATTCTATGTCCGCCGAAACCGTTCATTAAAAGAGTTGGACATTGAAGTGCTTCCGATGCTACAACTTTGATTAACGGATTTACTTTACGGAGGTAATCTCCGGCTGCGAGTGTTCCTGCAGAACCGGTAGCACTAACGTAACCTGCAATACGCTGGTTTTTCTCTTTTATCTGCTCAAACAGTTTTTCAAATGTGTAGCCGGTGATTTCGTAATGCCATATTGAATTTCCGAACTGATCGAATTGATTGAAGATAAGATACTCATCGCTTTTTGCAACAAGTTCGTGGCATTTATCATAAATCTCTTTTACATTACTTTCACAGCCGTAAGTAGCATAAACTTCGGCACCGATTTCTTTGAGCCATTCAAAACGTTCGCGGCTCATCTCTTCAGGCAAAATAGCTACCGCATGAACAGAAAGTAAAGCTGAGTTGAAAGCCCCGCCGCGGCAGTAGTTTCCGGTTGAAGGCCAAACGGCTTTGTGGTATTCCGGATCGAATCTTCCTGTTACCATATATGGGGCGAGGCAACCGTATGTTGCACCGACTTTATGAGCGCCAGTCGGGAAAAATTTTCCGACAAGACCGATGATTCTTGCATTAACTCCGGTAATCGTTTTCGGTATTTCGAGAAAATTAATACCGCCAATTTTTCCCGTAACCGGATCATTCGCCCAATTGATACGGAATAAATTCAATGGATGAATATCTTGCAGCTTGATTGATTCCAATTTCACTTTAATTTTTTCCGGTATCTGTTCCGGTTGTTTCAGTTGATTAAATGTCGGAAGAATTATATCATTCTCCCTGCATCTCTTTATAGTTTTTTGTAAATACTCGTTGTTCTCAATATCCCAATTCCAGTAGTTCATTTAATTTCCAATGTTATTCATGATAAATATTTAATAATTTAAAAATAAGTGTCGCAAATTAGTGAGATTTTTTCAATTTCGATAATAAATCCGATGTAAATAGTTTCAACCAAACGACTATATGAACCCAATTAGGACAGAAGTGAATTACTATTACATCTTGGCTTCCTTTTATAATGACAAAAAAAATCCTTTGAGTCAAACATTTGACCCAAAGGATTCTAATATTAGGCTTCAGTTTCTTATTTTTTAAATAATCCTTTAAGTTTATTCTTTGCTTTTTTACCTACTTCTTTAGCTTTGTTAACTGCTTTGGAGCCGGTTTCTTTTGTTTTGTCAACTACTTTTGAACCGGTATTTTGTACGTTATCAATAACCTTTTTCCCTGCATCTTTTAACTCTTCTTTAGCATGCTGAGATGCACTTTTCGGATCGTAGTTGTAGAATTTCCAGTGCTGGGTTGCTGTTGATTGCTTGTCGGCAAGCATAACATAGGCACCGTTGATATTGCTATTATTCTGTACACCTAAAACAAACTGTGAACCAGCCGGTTTAATATAATATGAGTATTCTGATACTTTTTCAGTCTCGAATTTTTGAAGTGCCATTATGTTGAAGTCATTCTGCTCAATTACTGCTCCGGGAGCGTTGTTGTTTTCTGTTACAGTTAAATACTTAAAAGAATTAATATTTCTTAAATAAAAGTTGTTTGAATTTATCACGGGTATTAAATCATATGCCTGTGCTTTTGAGTTGTTACTGTCGAAAATCTGCAGCTTTGTTCCAGCGGTTTTCAGTCCTCCCTGAACATCAAGCTTCTTTTGTGAACCTTCGTTCTGGAATGTAAGCCGTTGTGCAAATCTCCAGCATTGATTAAGATTTCCGCCCTGTTTTCCGTCTGCTGCCGGTTTGCTCATCTGGATTATGTTACCGGAGTTCGGGTCAAGCGTTAAAGCTTTACCGCTTAACACGGAGACTATCATCACCATATCTGTATTTTCAACAGGTTCTAAAATGAATTTTTGAGCGGCGCCGTTATTGTTTTGCCATTGGTTAACATTCCCGAGGTCCATTTGTGAATCGTTTGCAATATTCACATTCATTCCTGAATGTGAACAAGTAATCGTAAATTCTCCGTTATCTGAAAAAGTTACAATGAATTTTTGGTTCTTTTGACCATTATATTCCCAAACGGCAAGGTTAGCTCCGTTATTTGTTTTTGCTCCTGCAACGTCAAATACTTTTTCATTATGGGCGGATACTATAATGTATTCACCGTTTCCGATAAAGTTTTGTGCTGTAATAGTGGTTGTGATAAACAAAATGGAGAGAATCGCATATAAGTATCTCATTAGTTCATCCTTTCTTATTTTTTGTAAATGGATTAATTCGAGTAATTACCACTCAACAATAATGCCATAAAAAGGAGAAAACAGAAAATAATTTATTGCTCGATTTGGAATAGAAATGCAAAATTCTTTTAAAAATGTTGTCATAAATAAAATGATTGTGTCTTTTTTTCTGTACAAACAATATGGTCAAAGTATAAACTAACACGAAGGGAATGTTTTTTTCATTGGTGAAAAACTGTCTTTCTTGTTTATAGGAATTGTTTGCCAATGCTCAATTCAATCATATATAAAATTCAAGAAGATTAAAAAAAATTTCGCGTATATCTCTGTTTGCTATCTGCTTCAAAGTTATGCTAATAGGCTATAGTCTATTTTAAATATTCCTTGAGATATTTACCTGTCCAGGAAATTTTGTTCGCAGCTATTTCTTCGGGTGTCCCCGTTGCAATAATTTCACCCCCTTTTTCGCCAGCTTCTGGACCGAGGTCAATTATATAATCGGCACATTTTATAATCTCAAGATTATGTTCAATTATTACTATTGAATTATTTGCTTCCAGCAGCATGTTGAAGCAGTTTAATAGCTTTGAAATATCGTCAAAGTGAAGCCCGGTTGTCGGTTCGTCGAATATAAAAAGAGTGTGTTCTTTTTCTCTTCTTGACGAAAGGTGAAGGGCAAGTTTTATTCTCTGCGCTTCTCCGCCTGAAAGAGTATTTGAAGGCTGTCCCAATTTTATGTAGCCAAGCCCGACATCGGATAGAATTTGCAGGAGCCTTAAAAGCCTGTTATTCCCCTCAAAAAAAAGAATGGCTTCATCAACCGTCATATTAAGAACATCAACAATATTTTTACCGCGGTAAGTAATATCTCTTGTTTCCTTTTTGTAACGCGTACCTTTGCAGTCTTCGCATTCAAGGTATAAGTCAGCAAGAAACTGCATTTCTACCTTTATTAAACCTTCTCCCTGGCATGTCTCGCACCTGCCTCCGGGAATGTTGAATGAAAAATAGCCTGGTGCATATTTCCTTGTTTTTGCCTGGTGTGTGGATGCAAATATTTCCCGGATTAATTCAAATGCCTTAATGTAGCTAACCGGGTTAGAGCGGGGAGATTTTCCGATTGGCGACTGATCAACAATTTCGATATTGTCGAGATAATTGATTCCTGTTATTTCATCGTACTTGCCGATTCTGTGCGGATTCATTCCCATCAGTTTTGTAATTCCGCCGTGAAGAACATCATGTATCAAGGTGCTCTTTCCCGAACCGCTGACACCTGTTACGACTACAAATGAGTTCAACGGAATTTCAACATCAATGTTTTTTAAGTTGTTTTCTCTTGCTCCTGCTATCTTAATGAATTTTCTTTTCTCGCGTCGTCTTTCGGAAGGAATCGGAATTCTTGTTTCCCCTGAAAGATACTTCCCGGTAACTGAAGAAGGATTTTTTACAATTTCATCATAAGTCCCTCTTGCAACTATATTCCCACCAAATTGTCCGGCTTTCGGTCCCATATCAATAATTATGTCAGCATTCTGCATCATTTCGGGGTCGTGTTCAACTACTAAAACGGAGTTGCCTATGTCCCGCAGATTTTTTAAAATTTTAATTAACCTTGCATTGTCCCTTGGATGCAGTCCAATGCTCGGTTCATCAAGAACGTAAAGTGTTCCTACAAGGGACGAACCGAGTGCGGTGGCAAGATTTATTCTTTGTGTTTCACCGCCTGAAAGAGTCGAGGATAATCTGTCAAGAGTTAAATAACCAAGTCCGACATCATTCAGGAAGGTTAATCTTTTTATTATCTCTTTCAGAATTCTTTCCCCGACCTGCAAGTCGTAATCGGAAAGTTTTAATCCTAAAAAGAAATCCAACGATTTTTCAATCGGAAGTTTGACAACATCATGTATAGAGTGTCTTTCAATCTGCACCTGCAATGCTTCTCTTCTCAGCCGTGAGCCTTTGCAAGCAGAACACGTTGTATAACCCCGGAACTTGCTTATAAAAATACGAACGTGGAGTTTGTAGTTTTTACTTTCTAACTTTTCAAAAAACTTAGTAATACCGATAAAGTCCTCGAACCCGTCTATAATTAGTTTTACTTTATCTTCCGGTAATTCTTTAAATGGTACGTTCAAAGGGATTTTGTATTTTTTAGAAAGCTGTACCAACTCCCTAAGGTTTGCGCTATATTTTGGAGAACGCCATGGGGCTATCGCTCCATCTATAATGCTAAGATTGGGATTAGGAACGACAAGATTCATATCTATTCCCATTACAAGGCTGAAGCCCTGGCAGACGGGACAGGCACCAAACGGATTGTTGAATGAAAAAAATCTCGGTTCCGGTTCTTCGTACCGTATTCCGCAGCACTCAAAGTATCGGTTGAATTCCTTTTTTTCACCGGTATCGGCGTTAATTAAAACCAACCGGTTTTCTCCCTCTTTAAAAGTTATTTCAATTGATTCGCCAAGTTTTTCCCTTACTCTTCCTTTAGTTACTTTGAATCTTTCGACTACTATATAAACTCCTTGTTTCGACTTCGGGATAAAATCTTCTTCACTTAAATCAATAAAATTATCTCCATTGAATATTCTGAAGAAACCCCGTTTTTTTATGAATTCAATCTCTTCTTTTACCGAGCGACCCTGGTGGTCTTTTAACGGAAAGGTTAAATAAAATTTTGCCCCATCATCATTTGTTTCAAGCCATTCGGTTACAGTGCCGGTAGTAGCTTTAGTAACGACGTTTCCGCAGTTAAAGCAGATTGTTTTTCCAATGCGTGCAAAAAGAAGCCGGAGATAATCGTAAACTTCTGTTGTTGTACCTACAGTTGAACGGCTGTTTTTCGAGCCTGTTTTTTGTTCGATTGCAACTGCGGGACTAATACCAAGTATCATATCGACGTCGGGCTTGTTTATCCTTTCGAGGAATTGACGGGCATATGAAGAGAGGCTTTCAACATAACGTCTTTGTCCTTCAGCATAAATTGTATCGAACACAAGAGAAGATTTACCGCTGCCGCTTACTCCTGTAAACACTATAAGTTTGTTGCGGGGTATTTCAAGGTCGATGTTTTTTAAGTTGTGCTGTCTTGCACCTTTAATTACGATTTTCTTACCGTTAATTCCTGTTGTGTCGTTCATTCGGATTTCTTTGAAAAAATTTACAATTAAACCATCAAATTTAAGAAAATTCGGAGAGGTGAAAGCGAAAAAAATGGAGTAA
>ERZ795056.719-NODE-719-length-40719-cov-109.838235_pt1 | contig 40719 bp, 36 predicted proteins | sample MGYA00375140_ERZ795056 | MGnify/ENA primary metagenome ERZ795056 (study PRJEB30185, sample SAMN05720227) | activated sludge metagenome | isolation source: Anaerobic digester | place: USA | collected 2015-03-09 ...
CATCCACAAACCCATTTCAAATGAAGAAGATTGTCGGCGATGTAGCCGCTACGCTTCCACCCACCCCCCAACCTGCTGGTCACGACCTGCTCGACGCAGAGCATGATCCGCGATCCCGGTACGGCTACGTGTTGCATCACCTGATGGTGTGCGCAGCCGCACTCGGCACCGCCACGAAGCTCGACCCGCGCCAGCAGTCACAGACTAGCGTGATGTTGGAGCAAACCAATCAGGTCATTGCAGTCCTTGAAGGGCTCCCACCGAAGGATGACTACTCACCGGAGCAAACGCTCGGGTCAGTGAGCATCCTGGCTAACTACCATGCGCAGATCAGTATGGCGCTTCAGCGCTGCGAAGCGGGCGAGGTCAGCGACCAGCCAAGCCAGAATGACCCGGACTTCATGCGCCGCCTGTTGGCCGACTTGACGTTGGCGCTCAAGCGCCTGTCCGCATAACCCAGCTATGGCAGCGTTCTCCGCAGACCAAGTCCAGAACGTCACGCTCGAAATGCAGAGCGGGCAGTTCCTCGACGAGATCGCGGAGAAGATGGGTGTAGAACCCAACGAGATTCTTGAGATCATACGCGGGCTAGCGTCCGACGTTCGTGCGTCCTTGATGGACGACTGGCTCGTGATGGTGTCGTCACGCATTGCGTCATTGACCGTCCGGCGACCGGGCGACGCGTCCTCGTACAAGCTCGCGCTTGACGCCGTGCGCGGCCTCGTCAAAAAGATGGGCGCGGAGATGTCGGAGACGAAGAAATCCAGCGGGCGTTCGATCCGTGTGGTGAAAGTCGCGACCGGCTACGTACCGAAAACAGAGACGGTTGCTACACGTCCGAAAGTAGACTACAATGCAATGGCTGCTCGCGCAAGCGCCAGCCAACAATCAACCGAGGATCGTACCGCTCCAACGGATCAGGCCGCAAACCACCCGTTGTCCCAAGAGCAAGGCATACACGACCCTGATGGATCATCCCCCGTAGAGAGTAGCGGTGAGGACGAGGGACTACAGGGGTTTTCCACGATCCAAGACGGCGACCTCGTGTCGTACGATCCTCGGTTACCCCCAGCGCTGCGGCGTCGGGGACTTAAAGTACACAGCGCGATCCTGGCCCACATGGGCTGCGAGAGCCGCCCCGCTGACTTCGATGAGCTGGTAGCGATAGCACCGATCATGTTCAGTCGCGGCATACAGGAAGTGATGAACTGGCCCGGTGAGTATGCAGACCCCATCAAGGTGCGCGAAGCCATACGTGCCGAGCTGTGGGAAGAACAGCGCCAGAAGAACGTCCGGGCGATCGAAGCTAACCGGGCCGTTGCTCGTGAAGAGATCGCGGCAGAGGACAAAGCCAAACGTATCAAGCGGGCCGATAAAATCAGCATGGCGCTGCCTACAGATGACGACCCGATACTCCGGGCGCTTCTGGCGCGTACGCGTCAAGTAGGAGTTGCAGCGTGAGTGATGGAGTGTTGGAGCTACAGTACGTCGAGGACGTTACGACTCGGCGTATCATGGAAGACGACAAACCGCAGGTCAAGTTCCTGCGCTCGGCGGTCGGTACCGGTAAGTCCGTGGCGTGCCTGTTCGGGTGCGCAGAGTTTTGCCTGCGGGTCGTACCGCCGAATCCTGACGGATCGCCGGGGCGGGCTCGTGTGCTCGTCGTTCGACAAGACCAGACGAAGCTGAAGGCCACGACGCTCGCGACCTTTCGGGCGTGGTTTGGTGAGGTCACGGACGACCTGACTTCGATGCTGTACCCGATCGTGATCCGGGACGTTCCGTTCGTGGGCGAGGTGGACGGCGAAGACCGCACCGTGCTCATCGAATGGGTGTTCATGGGCGTGGGCTCAGAGGAAGAGGTGTCGAAGCTCAAGTCGTTCGAGGCGACGTGCGCGTTCATCAACGAGGTCCAGTATTACGACGGCAGCTGGATCGTGACCGAGGTCTACCAGCGTCTTGGCCGGTACCCGATGGCGCAGCGTGACGAGCGCGGCGACGTGGCCGAGGTCAGCTACAAGGGTGAGCGCTTGATCCTGTGCGACTACAACCCACCGGACGACTTGCACTGGCTCTACGAGTTGGAGATGAAGGGCAAGTGCCCGCCCGACTGGAAGTTCTACCCGTATCCACCGCCGCTGCTCAAGGTCCTGGACGCCGAGGGGAAGATCATTGATTTCCTGCCGAATCCAGAGGCCGACTACGCGAAAAAACACCCGAGCGGCTACGACTACTGGCTGAAAGACGCCCGTACACTCAACGCGTTGCCGGGTAAACAGGGTACCTTGAAGGTTAATATCTTCGGGGAATACGGGTCCAGTGTCGAAGGTAAGCCTGTCTATCCTGCATGGGCGGACGAGTACCACCTGACCAAGACGAAAGTAGTAACGTCGGCGCACCGACGCCTGTACATCGGGCTTGACCACTCCGGTGTGCACCCAGCAGCTGTGTTCGTGCAGGTCGGCGCGGGTATGTTCTCTGTGACCGAGGAGATTTACCACGGTACCTACGTACTCGAAGAGTGGATACACGACTTCCTGATACCGCGGATCGCGGCGATCGGGATCAGCCGACGTGAAGTCGAGCTTATCCTTGACCCCGCAGACGGACGCGACCGCACCGGGTTCACCGCGAAGGCGATGCTGATGAAGCTCGGGTTCAAGTGCGTGTACGCACCGACACAAGACCCGAAACGACGCCGCGACGAGGTGGCGAAACTACTCATCAAGCGCATGTTGCAGGTGGATATTCTCGGCTGTCCGCAGCTGGTTAGCGGGTTCCGCGGTCAGTACGCGTTCGAGAAACTGCGCGGCACCGACGCGTACAAGGCCGAGCCCGACGCCATGAAGTCGGAGACATCACACGTGCATGACGCGTTGCAGTACGTGATCGGGTACCTGATATACGGCGCGAAGAGTGAGAAACCCAGCACAGGCCAGCCAGCGGTGCACCGCAGCCACGGGCTTGTTTGACCGATAAGCGCGTGTTCTGTTATGTTCCGCGGATCAATTGACGGAGTGAAACGTGAGCCTCGACAGTAATAAAATCCTGGGCGGCAGTGTTGACCTGACGGCTGCGCTTGAGGACGAACTCACGCTGCCAAACTGCCCCCTCGGTAATTCGGTCCTTGAAGAGTTCGCACGAGCGAAGAGCTACCGCGTCCAGTCGGGCGTGGATGAGCGCATGCGCCGTGCGTTCTACTCCTCGAAAATGGAGTACACGCCCGAAGCTAAGTGTGTCATCAACGGCGTGGACATCTACGTCGGCCTGTTTGCGCGCCTGCGTGCGATTCTCCTTGCGTGGCACTTCGACCGCGTCAGTAGCGCGGGTGAGCGTCAGTTCACGGTGAAACCCACCCCGGTGCCAGAGGTGCCAGAGGAAATGAAGGTGCAGGCGATTGAACGAGTCGTTCAAGATTTGGTCAATGCCGGTCTACCACCCGAGGCCGCACCGGACTTCATGCGCGAGCGCGTCGCAGAAGTTAAAGCGAACGTGATGCGCGACCTGTACAAGTCGAGCGAGATCGCGACCGGCAAGATGCAGAGCGCCATGCTGGACTCGTTGGTCGAGGCGGACTACCTCGCAGAGTATTTCCGCTGGTGGACGAACTTCGCGACGTACTGGGGCGCGATCATGGAGTTCCCGGTCGTAACCGAGCGGGCGTCCTTGAAATGGAAGAACGGTAAGCCTGTTGTCAGCAAGGAGTATCCGCTCGGATTTAAGGCGATTAGCCCCCTAGACTTTTGGATCACGAACGACGGCACGAACACGAACAATTCACGGGCGGTCTTTGTGCGCGGCAGTACCCCGCACGAAGAGCTTTTCCGCATGCTCAATGAAGAGCAACCCGGTCCTATCAAGACGAACCTTGAGATCATTCTGTCCGCCGAGAAAGACCTTGCTCGTGCCGACTGGATGCTCGCGACGCCGGACAACGAGCGCGGCCTGTCCGAAGGTACGTCGATCTTTACGTCGGCTCCGATCTCCGGGACGTACGGCACGCTGCGTACGTGCATCAAGATCACCGGCAAGAAACTGAAAGAGTACGGCGTTACGTCGATCTCACGCCCCAACAAAATCGAGATACAAGACAACCAGCTCTACGACGTGCGTATGTGGATCATCAATGGCCGCGTCGTACTCCTGAAGCCTAACGCGCACCCGTTGGAGAAGCGTCCGTTCTACGTCGCGAGCTATGAGCCTGTGACAGATACGATCTACGGGAACGGCCTGTACGACAAGGTTAGCAACGCCGAGCGTGCTGCGTGTAAAGCCGCACGTGACCTCGTCGTTAACGCCGAGTTCACTGCCGGTGTAATCGCAGAGATCGACAACAGCCGATTCACTGACGGCAGCACACCGCAGCATCTCACGCCGTGGGCGCTGTACCGCACGGAGAATAGCCCGATCGGTGGTTCCCCGAACGCAATCTCGATGCAGTCGATCCCATCGAAGATCGGCGAGCTAATCGCACTGTACAACCACTACGACCAGATGGCGCAGCTCGATGCCGGTCTGAACTACATGATGGCCGGTGCGTCCGAAGGGGCAAGCTGGATGCGCACGAACGTGGCAGTTGACACCGTACAAGGCAACAGTACGAAGGTCATCAACTACCGCGCCGTGTCTGCGGATATGCAGTGCTTCCTACCGATGTTCCGCGACCTGTGGGTTTACCACATGCTGTACAACCCGGACGAGAGTATCAAGGCTGACGCCTCGGTCGATCTCAAAGGGCTCACGAGCGTGGCCTCGCAGGACGCACAGAAGGCCCATCAGGTCGAATTGTTGCAGTATCTGCCTGCGGTTATCGGTGCGTTGCGTGAGTCCGGGCAGCAGCTCGACGGGCGTTTCGTGGCTGAGTTGGTCAAGAACATCATGCGGGATCGCGGCGCGGACACCCGCTACCTCGAAGACCCGCAGGATCGCGAGACGATTAACCGTATCGTCGGCTCTCCGACGCCCGCGGTCACACCCCCAGCGCTGGATGGCCGCAGTGCTGTCCCAGTGAGTCAAGACGCCAGGAACCGCCTACCGGCAGGTTGACAGATAGGTCGGCACCTCGCGACAATGGCGCTTTATTAGTGATCTAACAAGCGCCATGAATCTCGACGGACGTACGCTAAAGGTAGGAAACACGGTCTTCGACCTTGTTTACGGTGCTGGCACGGTATCCGCCGATGAACCGGCGCAAACCCAGGTCACGTTCGGCGCTGGTATCAAGCAATGGTACACCGGCAACGGCATCAGCCGTGCACGGCAGCGCAAGACCCTGTTCAACAGCGAGCCCTTCATGTCGACTCCGGTAGGTAACACGGATCGCGACACCGCGATGCGTATCCTGCTGGGGAACATCGAAAACCAAGTCAACCGATTCGGAGCAATCTAACATGGCTAAGCGCCCTTCCACCAACCAAGTGACCCGCGTCGACGGTAACGGTTGCTGCCCTACCGCTGAAGTTGTATGCGGTATCACCGGCCCACTATTCGGCCCGTCTAGCGGCAAGACCGTGCGCACCCGGCTTGAGTCCGGCGCATGCCTAAAGCTGACGGCGTATACGTTGCCAGTAGGCACCGAGATTTCCGTACACCTTGAGGACGGCGCAGACTGTGGCAGCGGCCTGTCCGTCCCATTCATGCGCTGCGGTGCCCCGTTGGTCATCACGTCGGAGAAGCCAGTCGTAACGATCTGCGGCCCCGGCTGGTTGGTGTTCAACTCCACCGCCACCGAAGGCGTACCGTACGTCGTTGCGGAAGCCGAGAGCGCAGACAAATGCTGCGAAGAGTGCGTTGCGGACAACCCACCACTCCACTTGTTTAACGGTGGTACAGCGCCGGTTGCGCTGTCTTCGTTCCTGACTATCGCGCCTTCTGGACGCGACGGTTACATCGGCGTGTTCAACGCAGCGGCGTTCTGCGCAGCGGTGAACTCGTGCATCCCAGCCCAAACCCCGTTGACCTTGCAGCAGGTCCTCGGAACGCTGCCTTCGTGGCTCGGCGCTACAGGCGCTGGCGACGACATCATCACGTTCTCGTTCAGTCAAGCCGGGTTCGACGCAGCAGTGCTTGCGGCCTACCCTGATCAGACGGTTACCGGCACTCAGCCTGCATGGTTGACAGCCTCGGCCAACGGTGAGAACGAAGTCGTCTACGCGTTTGACGCGGTCGGATTCTGCAACGCGGTTAACGCGTGCGTGACCCAGCACCCAGCGGCAGCCCTGACGAACAACGCTGCGCCGTTCAGCTGGAACTCCGGCACCCAGGCAGGCAACATCCCACAGGTCGCGACACTTGTAGCGTCCGGCGTGAATCAATGGACGTTCACTCCGGGCGACGGCTCAGCAGCAACAACCATCACGATCCCAGCGGTACCAGCTCAGACGCCTTTGGCGGTGAACGATACCGCCACCGTTGACCTGACCGCTAGCGGTACGGACAACCACACGTTGCAAGCCGACGTGAAGGTGAGTGCGACCGCAGGCAACACGCTTGCAGTGAACGCAGACGGTCTGTACGTACCTGCGGCTCCGGTCAGTGTGCAGACTCCGCTGGTCGCGAACGATACAGCTACGGTCGACCTGACCGCCAGCGGTATCGACAACCACACGCTGCAAGCCGATGTGAAGGTGAGCGCGACCGCAGGTAACGCAATCAGCGTGAACGCCGATGGCCTGTACGTAGCCCCGGTAGTGGTTCCCGCGCAGACTCCGTTGGTCGCGAACGACACGCCTACGGTCGACTTGACCGCCAGCGGCACCGACAACCATACGTTGCAAGCCGCAGTGAAGATCAGCGCTACCGCAGGTAACGCAGTGATGGTCAACCCGGATGGTTTATACGTCGCACCGGCACCTTCGCTCTGCGACAGCATCGGCGCATTGAGCATTGAAGCAGCAAGCGCAAGCGACACGATCGTTGCACGCCGTGCTGACGGCTCGTGCGTACGCATCGCAGTGTGCGACGCTGTCGGCCTGTGTGCCACTGCGCTGACAGCCGACGTGAGCGTAACCAAATCGGTGTCCGCTTTGACTGGCACGCCCGGTACCCCGTTCGATTTCGTCATCACGGTCTACAACGCCGGTCCTGACGCAGCGGACAACACCGTATTGACGGACGTTCTTCCCGCGGGCTTCAGCGTGTCTAACGTCGCAGCTAGCTTCACTGGCGGCGCGTCGTCTGTTATCCCGTCTGCCGCCGCGCTCAGTGGCGGCTTCGTCATCCCAACGCTCCCGGCGCTCGGCGAGTGCGTGTACACCATCACGGGTACCGTAGCCGCCGCAGGCGCGTACAACAACCAAGCATCCGTGCAGCCACCCGCCTCGGTGATTGATCCTGTACTCGCGAACAACACGTCGGCTGTCGTGACTCATACCGCATCGGTGGTTACGCTCAGCGCGGACTTGGCGATCACGAAGACTGTAGACCAGTCGTCGGCGCTCGTAGGCCAGCAGATCGAGTACACGGTAACCATCACGAACAACGGACCAGACGCGGCTGACGGTGCGATCATCACTGACGTGCTGCCCGCTGGCTTCGTAGTCGACAGCATCCTGAAGAATCAGTTCGGCGGCGCTGTTACGGCCCTGCCGGACGACGTGATGCTGGCCGCAGGTCATCCGATCACCACGTTCCCTGCTGGCGGCTCTGTCGTCCTCACGATCCTCGGTGATTACTCGGGTGGCGGCGCGGGTTCGTACAACAACACGGCCACGATCACTTCACCGGGCGGCGTCCCGGACCCAGTACCGGGCAACAACTCGGCATCGGCCCCACACACGGCTACGCTCCAAGCGAACCTTTCGGTAACGAAGACCGTACTGCCGTTGACGGGCGTCGCAGGTACCCCGTTCACATACACCGTCACGGTGTCGAACACGGGACCGAGCGCAGCTGATGGCGCAATCGTGACCGACTCGCTACCTGCGGGCTTCACCGTCACAGGCATCGTCGCTACGTACGGCAGCGGTGCAGCAGGCGGTACGCCTACGGCGCTCGACCTTGCAGGCGGCTACGCGATCACCACGTTGCCTAACGGCGGCAGCGCATCGTTCGCGGTTACCGGCACCGTTGCTACTGCCGGTGCGTACAACAACCAAGCAACGGTCGCAGCGCCCGTAGGCGTGACCGATCCTGTGCTCGGTAACAATACGTCGGCGATCGTGACGCACACTGCAACCGCAGCGTGTGATCCGTGCGCGTTCACTATCACCGCCGCAGCGCGTACCCCACACAACACGTCGAACCCCGACTGTAACGTGATGGACGTAACGGTCAGTGGACTGTGTCCCGGCCAGACGATTACGATCGAAGAGCGATTCAACGGCACCGTTTTGCTGAACGGCGTAACGCCGCTGACTATCAGCGCCAACGGCACCACGGTCGTCACCATTACTGGTCCGATCCCAGTCGTCGGCTCCGAAGTGATGCAGTTGATCGCAAAGACCGCGGGTTGCGCGAACAAGAACATCACGATCGGTAACGGCGGCGTCTTCTGTGTGCCACCGGCCTACGCAGGTCCGTGCTGCTTGACGGTGAACATCACTGGCGGCACCGGCATCATCATCGGCACCGCTGGCACGGAGTTCAACGCTGGTCCGAACATGTGTAACTTCGCTACCGATAACCTTGGTGACGGAATCCTCGGGTTCTGGGAGTTGTACAAGTGGAACACCGGCACGAGTACATGGGACCCAGTACCGGGCTCGCTGGTCGGCGCGACACTGGGCGTCTACACGAATTCGTGGTTCGTACCGAACATCCCTGGCGACCAGTACACCGTCGTCGTGTGGGGTCACTCACCGGCTGGATCGTACAGCGACCCATCGGGCGGCGCGGGCGGCTTGTTCTGTGCCGACATCGCTAACGGCGCGTACAACCCACAGTGCTTGACCGGCCTGCCGGGTACCGACTGCCGATTCACTGAAGTCTACACACAGGTATAAACATGACAACGTGTACCGCATGCGCCGCCGGCGCACCAGCACCGGCCCCATCAGCTCTGCGTCGCGCAGTGCTGGTGGAAGGTCGTCCAGCAGTTCAAGTGTTCGTCGAAGGTGCGGGAGCCGGGTTATACCGACTCGGTGAACCCGTGCGTTTCGGCAAGCTCGCAGACGTAGACCGCAAACAACGCCGCGTTGTGTATGACGAGTTGGTGAGTGCAGGGCTCACTGCTTTCGCTGCGTATCAATTCCCAGAATTTGCAGGTGCCTAGATGAACGGATGCTCAAATAAACCGCTGTGCGTGGACTCGGTCGAGGCGACCGCAGTCTGCTTGAAGCTCCTGCCCGCAGGATGCTCCAAGATTCGCGCAGTGCGCACGATTACTACCACAGCCGTTGGATGCACTCGTGTAGTGACCTACTCGGCGCTTGATCCCGCGTACAACCCGCTCGTCGGATACACAATGGCAGACGAGGTACCGTGTGGTACTGGCGAGAACCTGCCGTTCGATTGCGGTACATCAAACGGCTCGACGGTGCCGGTGCAAGGCCGCACCTGTGCGGACGCGCTCGTACCAGCCACAGCGAACAGCATCGTGCAGTCGATCCCGCACCCTGATTTCGTACAGAAGGTAGTCCTTTGCTCGACCGGCACGCCAGCAGCTGACCGCGAAGTCGTGACGTTGGTCAACGCCGCGCACGAGGCAGTCATAGTGCAGTACGACGTGACCGTTGTACCGCCAGCCGAACTGTCGCGTTGGAACACCGTAACGAATGCAGCGGAACCTACCGGCCCACTGTTCCAACCCGACGACGACAGTATCGAAGTCGTACTCGTACGCGGCTGCTTGAACGGGCAACCGATCAACGGCATGCAGGTAATCGCAGACAACGCCTCACCTGTGCCGACCGTACTCGGCTCGTTGTGGCAAGACCCAATCACAGGAGCTTGGGGGACACCGCCAGTTGGGATGACCTTCGGCGAGTGTTTGCCAGCTCAATGTGAACCAGCTACCCCTGTCGGAGTTATTTCGACTTGGGGCGTGTAACTAACGGAGAAAGAAGATGAGTAAGTGCTCTGATATGACCTTATCCCTCGCGTGTTGGAATAACGCAGGGATACCTACGCAGGTGTTCGTTCACAACGAGTACCGCACCGCAGCGAACGGGGCACGTACCCTGCACGCAACGCGCTTCACGGATGCTAACGGCGTACCCGTGACCGTGAACCCAGCGAACGTGAAACCCGGTGCCTGCGTGCCGGATACGCTCGTAGCGAACCCTGTACACTGGGGCACGCCTTTGGGCGCGTTCCAGTTCCCGAACTTCCCGAACATCGCTGCCGACTTCCCTGGCTCTAGCGTCGTGGCAGACTTCTTCTTGCACGCAATCGAGGTCGGCGGCAACGTGTACGGAATGGATGGTTTGCCGTTCGCAGGCACAACACCAGACCTGCCGTGGGCTAGCGCGCAGACTGGCATTGACGCGGTGTTGGCGGCACTCGGGCTTCCCGCAGGAAGCATCGTAGCCGCTGAAGACCCAGCAACGAACCAACCGGTTGTTCTGTTTGACCCTTCACTTACCCCCGGCAGCTACACATTTTGGGCCGGACCGACAGGCGCAGGGCAGTACAGCAACAAGCTGCCCGCCGTCACTCCGTTCGTCGGTGCTACTTCTCCTGCTGCTAGTGCTACAGGCTGCACCGAAGGCAAGGCGTGGTACTCGGCGGTCACCGGGGCGTTGGTTCGCGTGAACACACTGGACGGCATTGACGTGACCGCTACTGTTGATCCGCTGACGCTCGCAGAAGGCGCATGCCCTGCCGCCGCTGTGGTTCCAGCCGACGTGGAGTTCATCCCACTGTGCGACGTTAGCGCGGCGGGTGTAGTGACGGAGTTCGTTCGACGCACGGTTACGTTGTTCGACGCCGCGGGCGCGCCGACCACGACAACGGGCGACTTCGCAAACGACCTCGTTACTCCTTACACCCCGACCGGCACCGTCGGCAAATGCAATCAGGATTGCGACGTAGCAGCGCCGATCGGCGTAGTGGCAACTTGGGGCTAGTCCGATAGCCTAGACGCGCAGTACAATGGGTAAAACCGGCGTACTGCGCCACACGAATTCACAGGGATTTTCGCGATGAAATGTAATCAACTTAGCGCAGTTTTAGGTTGCCGTGTAGACCCATCCGGTAACCCGTTGGGTCCGGTGTTGATCCACACGGAGTACCGCACGAACGCCAGCGGTCAAGCGTACGTGTTCGCAACGCGTTACACCGATGCAGCGAACATCCCGATCACACTCGGTGCCGGTGAAACGGTTACTCCGGGTCTATGCAAGCCAACAGTCGGTACTGTGTGGCCCCTCGGCGCGAACTACGCATCAGGCACGCTGGCCGCTGCGTATGATCCCGATAGCAACGGCACTACGTGGGTAGGTAATACGTTCGGTTACGTGCAGAGCGTCACCGTCACCGTCCTACGAGCCGACGCAACTCCGGGCGGCGCAAACCGTGTCCGCGTCGACTTCCCCGGCGCAGGTTCTGCGAACCGCCTCTTCCTCACGCAAGGTGAGACGAAGACGTGGAGCGTTGCACAGGACAGCTCTAACATCGCAGAAGCGCTTTCGGCTATGAGTATCGAGGCTGAGGGCAACTCTGCGTTCAACGTAGTGTGGACCCAGCAATGAGCGGCACTGGCGCATCCTTAATCCAGTCGGCGGCAGGTATCGTACTGCCTGTCCCTCATATCACGCTCGGCGGACTGCTGAACAGCGGCCCGCTACAACTGCACAACCCCGCAGGTGTAGATTTCACCCGGCTACATGACGGTACCAAGATGGCACTGGCGAAGTGCCCCGTGTTCACCGCGCTTGAAGTCCCCGAAGCGGCGTTGGCCTTCGACCTCCGTCTTGAGCTACTGTGGTTTCGCAAAGAGCGCCGCAAAGCCCACGGCGGCGGAGCGAACGGATACCGTCACCCTACGCACGGTATCCCCAGCGACGCTGGACTTGCATCGCCTACCGGCGGGTCACCCGTGGCCCCTGTACTGCCTGTGTCCCGGTTCCGCGGGGGTGACCCGGCGAACCTAGGACCGCGTGTGTCTGAATGGTCGGTCACTAAGGTCGGGCAGCGGTTTTTCATCGACACCCTCGGGCTGTATTTTGTGCGGACCGCGGTTAGCTACATGACCACGGCGGGTGGAGGTGCAGGCAACACAACGAACTTGTTTGTACCCTCGTTCATACGCGCCTCCGGGCTCTCCGCAGACCCGAGAGGGTTCGGATACGCAAGCATGTACCGCCCGAACTACTTCAAGTTTCGGTACTCGATCCAAGACCCGAACGACGAGCGCGCACGGCTGACAGGCCCCACCAGCGGGACGATAGTATGCGCGCATGCGGTGCACCCGTTCGTACAGAATGCGGCGGCGACCGCAGCAAACGGATACACCAGTCTTGAGATAGATACAGGGTTCAACCCGGACCAAGCAAACTGCTGGTTCGAGACGCGCCTACCGGGATAATAAACACGCGAGCCCCATCACGGGGCGGCACTGATCCGAGCATTGCCCTGCGGGGCGGTATTGATCCGAGCACTGCCCTGCGGGGCGGTATTGATCTGAGTGTCGCCCTGCGTGATGGGATTTACAGAGGGAACGATCATGGCCCACAGAGGCAAACACAAGCTGGGGGACCCCGGCACAACACTTATCGCGGTCGACTCGGCGACGGTCGACTTCACGACTTCGGGGGTAGCGAACCACACGCTCACAGGTAGCGTGCGGATCGCCAGTGCCGCAGGGCAACAAAACAAAGTAACCGCCACCGCCGCTGGGCTGCGTGTACCCGCGACTCGTACGGCCCGCGTCGTCACCGCAACGGGGACCATAACCGGAGCGGACTCGTTCATCGTGGTGCAGAACGGCGCGACCAATATCACGCTCACGTTTGCAGGAGTGTTTGATGCCAACCACCTTATCAGCCTTAGCAGGGCCGCGGGGTCGACTGGGTCAATTACGCTAACGCCCGCCGCGGGTACTACGATACAGGCGATCGTCGGCACCGTCGGGGCGAACACTACGCTGCCCGCGCACAGCGCAGCCGGACTCGGAGTGAGGAACGCGTTCGTACTGGTTGGTGCGATCTGGTACCGGACGGGGTAGCCATGAACGCTGAAGAACTGCTACTACGCCTGCTTGGTGACCTAAACCAAAACATGCAGAACCTGACGGGTGAAGTTCACCAGCTCAGGAGTGACCTTGCGCTGAACAAGCTGCATAGCGAGCAGAACTATGTGACGGCAGACCGGCGTATGACGGCGCTGGAGAAGCGGGCCGACGCCCATGACCAGAAACTGAAAGGTTTGGATGGCGTCGCGGAGGTCGCCACCAGCATAAAAAAGTGGGTCATTCGGGCCGTCGCAGCAGGTTTAGTCCTCGCTGCGATCTTAGCCGTAGTGGCGATAGCAGTCGCCCCGAAACTTTTTGGCTGACCGGACTCCCTGTCGGATACAATCTACCCCTCGACAAATACGTCAGCTACAACCGATGAAACTCTATCGTGCAATCTTCTGTTGGCTCTACACCCACTGGCTTTCGCGCGTTACTGAGAAAGGTGACGTGCTCGTTCGCGTGCTCGACGCGACCATTGGATCGCATTGCAAATACTGCATGTCCGCCCGAGGCATTATGCTTGGGTTTGGCCTTGGACTCTTGTCCACAGGCGAGGTCTGGCGTGTCGTCACCGGAGCAGCGTTGATTGTCGTCGTCGCAGCCATGACCATCGGCGAGCGAAGCGGGTGGTGTGATCTACCAGATGAGGAACCAAAAGATGAAATCAAGTAAAGGCAAGAGCAAGTCGTGCGGTTGCGCGTTGGATAAGAGCTTCGGTAAACCGACCGCGCAAGCGAACGGCGAATTCAAGTCCACCGCTAACGCATCCCGCGCAGCGAAAAAGAAAAAAGGCGATCGCGACGACGATAAAAAGCGCTGTTAACCGCCTACCACTACAAAAAAGAAACGCCCTTCGGGGCGTTTTTTATTTGACAGATAGCCCCCGTAGTTTTTATAGTCCCCCCGATGGAAGCCCTGAACGCACCACGAGACTTCGCCACCGTGTCGAAAGACATGCGGGAACTCGTGTCCGCGCCGGAGTTTCCGAGTAAGCTGATCGACGAATGGTTTCGTGCCTACGCCGTCACGTGTGAAGCCTCTTTGCTCCAAGTTGCTAAAGGTACCCTCGGGCTATCTACAGAACAACTTGTACGCTCGCAGGCCGCAGCACTTGGTGCGCTTCAAGCTGTCGAAGTCCTTCGTCAGACGCTTGTCAATCGTCCGGCAACTTCTGCCGCATCGTCACAGCAAAAAGGCTTAGTATGAATCAGAACGCAAATCAACCCCCTTCAGGCAACGCAGGCGCTGCACCGGAAACCGATGCAGAGCTGCAAGCGACGCTTGAACAAGAGTTGCTAAATGGAGCTGGTGGACAACCAGCTCAGGCAGGTACACAAGCACCTGCCGCGAAAACAGAACCAAGTGAAGAACCCGCAGCAGTATCGAAGCGCCAAGCCGGTGCGATCCGTAAGCAAGCAGAAGAAGCTGCCGCACGTGACCGCAAGGTCCAAGAGTTAGTCGAAGCTGGCGTTAACAAGCGCCTTGCAGAACTGAACCTCGGACAAGCTCCGAAGCCCGCAGCAGCTCCTGAAGCTGAATTGCCGGATTACCTGAGCGGTATCAGTGCCGAAGATCAGGCCGCATGGAAAGAGTCGTTGCAGTTGAACGCTCGCGTCGCGCAGAACACCGAAGCCCGCGTCCTCGCGATGGCCCGGAAGATGCTCGATGAAGCGTTGACCCCGGTCCGCAAGGACTTGACGGATACGCGTGACTTGACCTTGCGATCCACTGCGGCACTGCGCCAAGGCGTAGTAGGGAACTTCACGAACGCCGACACCAAGGTGCAGGCAGCGAAGGCACTCGACGGATGGGATGACTTCCTGAACGCCGAAGATGACTCCGGTATGCCCCGCGTCAACGCGTACAACTACTGGGTTGAGAATGACCCACAGAAGGCCGCAGCGGTGTTGAGTCGATACGCTGACCGATTCTTGGCGGACAACAAAAAGAATCAGCCGGTAACTGGTTTCGCACATATGGCTACTCCTGCTCAAGCGGCGGGTGCACCAAGCGCTGTCACAGAGGGTGTCAAAAAAGTCTCCGCTGCGCAAATCAAGTCGCGGATCGACGCAGAGATCAGCAGTCCGAACCCTGATAAGGCGAAGATTCAAGCTCTACGGGACATCCAAAACAAGCACGCTCAAGCGGGGACGCTAGTTCCATAACGGGAATCATCCCACAACGAGGTATCACAAATGAGTGGCTCACAATTTTACGGTGGCGGTACGAATCAGGTAGCTTCTGGCTACCCCGATCAGACCTGCAACACGTATCCAGAGTACGCAGGGATTATCGAAAATATCTACTGCGACCAAATCTACACGAAGATTCCGTTGGCGAACGCTGCACAGCGCTTGTTGCCGGACCCATCCTCGTGCGGTCGTCCACGCGAGTTCCTGTCGTACGGTCGTCCAAACGTGCGCGGTTATGCGATCAACGGTAAGCTCGAAGCTGACGTTGCTACGTACTGCAAGCGCCAGTACAAGCTGGGTGGTTTCCACTACGCTCGTACGAAGTCGAACAAGCTCGACGACAAGGTGGACTGCGACGCATCCATGCACAAGAACGCCATCAACGGCGAGTTCGAGGTAGCGTTGGCAGAAGATGCCGATGCGCGTATGGCTTGCGGCGTACCAGCGCTGGCATCCCAGTGTACGCAAGGTAACCGAGCCGGTGAATCGGGTCTTCGACTCGGTACGCCTACGTTGCCTGTCGGCCTCACGTCACTCGAAGTCGGTGGTCCTTCCGGTTCGATGTATGCACTAGAGTACCTGCTTCAAGGTCCGCAAGTGTTCGACGAGATGTTGCTCGGCGCGGCTGACGTAGCGGCGATCGTGCCGACGTTCTTGAAGTATCTGATCCTCAACAGCACCTTGCTGGTGAATGCGGAACGGAACGGCAAGTCGTCATCCATCACCGACTCGAAATACTGCGAATCCATCAGCTTGCGCTGCGGGTTCCAGGTTTACGCCGGTAGCTGTCAAGCTGCCGTCGACACGGTCGACATTGCAGGTCAAGCACGCCCGGTTTACCGCGTCGTGTGGATCAAGCGCAAATACTTCGACGCCGCAACCGGCATCGTGTTGAGCGAGCGTGATGTACGCAACGGTGCAGGTTTCGACCTGTTCTCGACCACGATGATTCGCGACGGCTGGGCAGTGACCCACAAGGAAGCGATCGCCGTAGGTTACGTGTACCGCGCGTAATCAACCCATCCACCAAACAACAGAGGTTTCAACATGAAATTTTACAATCTGTCCATCGGCGGTGGCGCTATCGGTAAGGCTTCGCTCGGTGAGGGTAGCTGCATCGGTGACGCATTGCCGGACTGCTGCCACAACAACGGCCCTGACGTTGCACACGGCTTCGAGCGCGACGAGCGCTACTTCCGTGCGCTGAACTTCGGCAAAGAGCGACAGCTCACTTGCTGGGCGGACGCTGACAAAGTGGCTGCTGGCGACAAGCTGATCCTGTTTCCGGTGCATGCCGGTTACTTGCTCGACCGCGTCGGTGTAGAGAACAAACACGGCTGTAAAGGTTTCAAGTACCACTTGGAACTGCACGACGTGCTTAACCTCAAGAACGATGTCGACACACCAGAGGTCGTGTTCCCTAACGAGGACGGCGAAGTTGTGAGCCAAGTGTGGCACAACGTCGTACAACTCAACGCGAACGCGCTCTACTACGGTTCGACGCAAGGCACCCGCCCTGCTGAAGCCGGTGAGTCCGGTCCACAACCGTGTCAGAAACACAAAGCCGTGGTCCTCGTGATCGACGCTTTGCCGACTGCGACGGACCCGACGACTGGCGGCTGCACCTCGTGCTCGGCCCGTAAGTTCGGCTGCGGCGTGAACAAGCTGGCTTGTATCAACCTTGAAGTGACGGCACCAGTCGTCGGTTTGGGTGGCTTGCGCTCGGTCTAAACCTTGACCAATCAGCGTTAGCGCGTAGAATGCCGGGACGGGTAATCCTCCCGGCATTTTTTTATTCTAAATATGTCTGCCAACGTAACCGCTGCCGTCCGCAAAGCTACGGCACCCAATAAGCTCCCGCGCGACTACAAGCACGCGTACCTCGTTAACGTAGCGGTAGAGAAGGGCTTCGAGTACGGCACCTTCACACCGTTGCAGAAGAGCGGCAAGCAAGGGTCGTTCATCAAACCACACGGCATGGGCCTTGCCGACGTAGTCGAGTATTACACTGACGAGCGTGTGACCGACGAACAGGCCAACCGGGCGATGCACTTCAAGAAGGTCATCATGATCCTCGAAGGCAAGCTCTCCTTCCGTCAAGCCGGTGCCATCGCAGTTCCATCAAGCCAAGACGACGATGCCGTCGAGAAGGCTGTCCGTGAGATCATGGGCGCGGGTGGTACGACTGAGGACATGGAGAACGCTGTCGACCGTATCAACAACGCTGTAGCCAGTTCGCGATCGAACGGCAGCATACTCGCAGCATCACGCTCCGGGGTGTTCTAATGAGTCACTGCTACATCATCAACGTCGACGACCGTAACGCGATCTACGCGGGTACGAACATCGAGCCCTCGCTACCCGAGGATGCAACGCACCTGCGGGTGCGCCGGTTCGACAAGCGACTGACGCCGGACGAACTCCAAACCGAGATCAACCGGGTGTGTTTCCAGCGTAAAGAGAGCCTGTATGCTGCGGCGTCCGTCCAAGTGGACGAGATGCAGATCGCGGCGAAACTTGCTTTATTGGCCGCACTTTGGGCAGAATACCGGAAACTTGACAAAGGTAAGTCGATCCGGGCCTTCGCGCTGCATGTACTCCAATGCCATCACGAGATTGCTAGCCGGGTGATTAACCAAGACACCGCCCTCGAACCCGAGGACGTGCTCACCTACTACGAGAATGCGAAAACATGGCAAACTGCAAATCCATCGGGGACTTCGCCACTTCCGTAGCGATGCTGCTAGCGGACCGTCCGGGGATCACTTGGGAACCGGACGACATCTACCGCGCAGCGACCATCGGGGTCGACGCCATATCGAGCTATCGCCCCGACATTTTCACTGAGTCACAGGAGATCGCGCTGGTCCCCGGTACGCGGCAAAAGCTACCGTCTGGTGTGATCGCAATTGTCGGCACCGCAGAGAACATCTGCAAGAACGCTGACGGCACGACGACGGCTGCGGCCACCGTGTCTGCTGTAGATGCGAACGAGATTCGAGCGTTCCAGTTCTATGCGAACCGCAAGTGCACCCCGGCCACCGCAGACAGCGGCTCCGGCACGACGCCTGATGCGACGAACACCTGCGGTAAGTGGCTGCTCGGCGGGTTCAACTTCGACCCGCGTAACCCCGGCGAGATGAGCGTTACGCCCGCAGTACCTGACGGACTAGCTCCGAAGGTCCGCATCACCGTGCAGACCTGCGCACCGTGCTACTCCCCGGATGAACCCGATGTCGAGCTGCCGTGCCGCTATATCGCCGCGCTGACCGAGTTCACGTTGTACTTGATGCTCGGCATCCAGTACGAGAGTGAGGCCGCACTGCGTGCTTCCATCGAGCACCGCAACACGTTCTTCAACATGCTCGGGATCAAGTACCGTCAGGACTCGCGCTTCGCGAGCGGGTACTACCTCGGGCAGATGGGCGGCGAGAAAACTGACCCTAACGTAATCCGAGGCTAACGTGAAACTCGACGAAACCGTCCCCCTGTCCGCGTTCTTTGACACAGCGTTAATGCTGGTCCCTGCGGCCAGTACGCTTGCTGCCGAAGCCGCGATCCTGAACGCGACGATCGAAGCAGCACGGGTCACGCGCCAAGTGCGGGCCGTACTGACCGTCGATGCGCAGGCCGGGGTGTCTACGTACGACATACCGACGCCAGAAGGCTACACACTCGCGTATGTCGAGAGCGTCTGCGTCAACGGCGTCAAGTACACCGGCACGCGTGAGCGGCCCTGTACGCCCGTCGAGGTTTGTACTGAGCCGGTGCAGCAGTCCCCGTGTCTGAAGCGCCCTGCGTGTATGCGCGGGTTCGCGTTGAACACGGCCTGCGGCAGCGAGGAGCTGGTCGCGTGTGGCGACGGTAAGTTCTATGTCGCAGATGGCGGTACGACGATTATCCTGATGCCTGCACCGAATGCAGACCAGTACGACGCAATCGAGGTTGAGCTGTCGGTGATCCCATCGCGCTTCTCGTGCGTGGTACCTATGTCGTTCTTCGAGCAATGGAAAGAGGAGATCGGCATCGGCGCCGGCTCCAAGCTCCTGCTCAATGGCGGGACGTTCGACCGTACGCGGTACAGCGCCGTCAAACAGGAATGGGAGTGGGCGAAGCGACGCATGAAGAACCGCACACTCAACAACTTCACCATCGGTGACGAGTCGATGTACGACCGCACCGCATGTTCCGCAGCAGGGAAACTGGTATGAACATCACAAACCCTACCGTGCCGTTCGTTGGTTGGGCTCAAGAGGACCCCTGCGCCTGCACGCCGATCAATGCGGACGCAGCGACGTTTGCACCTGACACGTTCGTCGTCGGTGTGGATAGTTCGTGGACCACTGCGGTCGAAGGTACGTCGCCCGTTATCGAGCGCGTCGAGCTGAAGCCTGAGTGGCTGACCATCACCATCAACGGTAGCGACATCGTCTTCAGCGGTAAGCCGACTGAGGCCGGTAAAGCGTCGGGCGTGGTAGTGCTCTCGAACGAGTGCTCGGACTGCACGATTATCCCGTTCGACTTCACGGTGACGAAGCCTTGCGTCAAGCAAGCGAACATCACGCAAGACCTGTCCGCGAGCGACGGATTCGTGCAGTTCTCGAAAGAGGTTGAGTCCGGCACCGTGATCGGTGCGACGACGCTACCTGCGGGCGTGAGCGTAGCGGTCTACGAGACACAGCTGTCGATCACCGGCACTCCACCGGGCGCGGATGAAGTGTCGTACCCGCTGAGCTACAGCATTGAGGTCGTGAGCCCGTGCAACACGTTCACCATTAGCGGTTCGATCACGACGAAGGCGGTGGAGCCGCCATGCGTTCCGATCACGTTAGGCGAGATCACCGGATCACCGACGTTCGTCGAGGGCGAACCCAACACGTACTGCCAGACCTACACCGGCACGACGGCTACGGTGGATGAGCTTCCTGCGCTTCCACCGGGCTTACGCTGGGAGCTATCCCCCGGTAAGGTGTGTATCACCGGCACGCTGCTGCCGAAGCCCTGCGCAACGTCCTGGGAGCCAGTGTGTGAGGTCTACACCCTGACGCTCGTCAACGAGTGCAGCAAGATGCGCGCTGCGATGTCGGTGCAGGCTGAGTACGAGAACCCGAACAAGCCTGTGTTCTGCATGGGCACGGTCATCGCTACGCCGACCGACCCGACGAGCCCGAACGTATACGCGTGGAAAGTGACGGCACGATGGTTCCCCGCGAACACGAAGGTCACGATCTGGTACGGGTACTTTGGCTCCGCACTCGGCGCTCCTGACGACATCCTGACAGACAACGAGATCACGGTCGACGGCACCGGGTTCGGTGAGACTACGGTGCAGCTCGGTCCTACCGGAAGTGGATGCCGCACATTGACCTTGTACGCGTCACATCCGACGTGCGCAGTCGCGACGAACTTCTCACCGCTTACGCGTCCGTTCAACGTCGGTAACGAGTGCACCTCGTCGTCTGGCGCGGGCGGGTTCTCCGGTGGCGACGGTGGCGGCGCTGGTGAAGGTCCAGGTACCGGCACAGGCGGCGACAACGGTGACGGCGGTCAACCGGGCGGTAACGGCGCGAACGGCGGCGGGGTGGCGTAATGCGGATCACCCGGTTCGGCGGGCTCGTACCCGCGCTCGACGCCAAGCAACTCAACACCATGTTCGGCACGACGGCGAAGAACGTCCGTGTGTGGGACGGTACGCTTCGCGCCATGCGCACGGCGTCCCCCGCAGCGGCTTGCGCGCCAGACTGTGAAGTCGAGATCGGTATCGGCGAAGTCGAGGACCAGATCAAGGTCGTGAACGGCCAGCTCGTGCACGCAGACGGCACGGTTGTTGTGCCGTCGCGGCCTACCGACATCCCGTCAGTGCGCGTCGTCACCGCAGGTAAGGACGCGATCGCGTTCCGCTACAGCACGGTGAATAAGTACGGTGAAGAGTCGGCGAAGTCCAATGTCAGTAGCACGGTGCGTGTCCAGCAAGGCTCACGGATCATCGTGAACGCCGGGTCATATCCGATGCGGCTCTACGCGTACGTTACGGACAGCCTGACCGGTCAACAAACCGAAGAGGACTTCTTGCTTCCGTTCGGGAATGAAGTGCTCGTCGGCGAGTTCACCGGACCGGCCAACTTCGTCTATGACTTGACGACGTGGGACATGAGTAATGACGGGTACAACACCGACGACTGGTGTGTGCCGAACGGCATCAAGTGCATCACGAAAGACCTCGAAGGTTACTACTACGCGTACAGCGACAATACGGTGTGGATCAGCGAGCGTCACTTGGCGCATGCGTGGCCGCGCCGTCAGGTGGTGTACGTCAAACACACGATTCGCGACCTTGTGCCGTACTACGACGTGGTGTTCGTTACGACGAACCAGACTCCGGCGCTTCTACGCAAGCCGATGATTACGCAGGGGATCGACGAGGGGTTGGTCGACGCGAATATCACGTACTACTCGCAGTCGCATCCAGCCACCGGGCCAGCGGCTTCGACAGACTTCGGCGTCATCTACCCGAGCACGATGGGGCTCGTCGCGTTGACGCCGACCGTGCCGAACGGGTTGCAGCTCTTCACGCGGAACCTCATCAACGAGGATACGTGGCGCGAGAAGTGGTCCCCGACCGTGTTGACGTGGTGCCAAGGCGTCGCGTACGGGGCGAATGCGGATCGCGGCTTCTTGCTCGATGTGAAGGACAACAACGAAGGCAGCTACGAGCTGGGCCAGATGGTCGAGATCGCACCGTTCAAGACGGCCTGCTGCCACAGCGGGTACCCCGTGCTCGACGGGCGCGCATGGAACTCCGGCACCGGGTATCTCGCAGCGACGTGGATCAGCCGCATCTTTGTCGAGGTAGGTATCGTGAAACTTACGGCAGCAAAGGTCGTAGGCCGCAACCTTGCCGGTATCGTGTTCGAGCTGCACGAGCGCAAGCTCGGCCTGCTACGCCGCGTCACGCTCACGGATGCAGACAGCAACGTCCCGTTCAACCTGCCCATGAAGCGGGGTCAAGATTACTGGGTGAGTTTGGTCTTACCAGCCACCGGGCGCGAGATCGCCATCGAGGAAATCCACGTAGCAGCTACGCGCTGGGAGCTTTTGAAGGCGGATTGACCGACAGCTCGCGGATAGGCGACAATACGCGAATGTGGAAAGATCAAACCAAACCCATTCTCGCGCGTCACCTGTCCGCAGGGGCCGTCGATCTATGCATGCGCTACTTCGAGGTCGTTAAATCGTTCGATGAAGTAGGCCAAGGACGAGAGCAGCTGCCCGTTATCGCGACGGCGTTCTCCGATATGTTGACCGGCTTCGTCGGCAACGAGTTCTACGCCGCCAACCAGAACCGACTCGGGACTGTGATGGTACTCGGCGTTAAGTCATGGAGCGATGCTGTCGCAGCGGCACAGACCGCAACTACCGACGACGATAAAGTCCGTGTGGTGATGGGGCGTCGTGCGTTCCACGATGTTGCAACCACGTGCGCGATGATCGAAGGCAAGGACACGTCCTTGATCCGCGCTGAACTCGTGAATCTACAGGTGCTGTAATGGCTGATACCGTAACCACGACAGTTAATTCGTTCGACAAAGCCGCCGTTACCGAGTGGAATAAAGGGCGGGCGCAAGACCTGTTCTCGTGGCAGTCTGTGTCGTCCGCGTTACTGGCGTTGGTCGGTGCCTACAAGCAATACCAGATGTACGCGCAGATGGGCGATCTCGCTCAGTCGCAGCAGAAGATGATCGACCAGCAGAAGACGCTGATGCTCGACTCGTACAACACGATGACGAAGCCGCAGTTCACGAAGGCATCGGCCTATCTGTGGGGCTACGGCAACACGTGGGGTAAGGCGATCGTCGAGAAGGTGGCCGCATGCGGTACGGCCTACTGCGAGTACCGAGAGGACGGCGGCGTGTACAACCGTGTAGCCGTACAAACCGCGGCTATCGTCAATAAGGCAAAGCGCACCGGACTCCGTACGACTCGTGTAGGTCAGGTGGGCGTGTGCTGTGATAACGACTTCCGCTTCGCGGCGCTGCAAGCTGGCCTGATGGTTAAGGCGATCGGCGTAGCAGAGCAGTTCGAGGCGCAGAAGAAATTCCAGTGGACCCAGTTCTACTGGCAGCGCAATGTATCCGCCGCGCAGATCGCGCAGAACACGATCTCGACCGGCGCGAACTTGCTGGTTGGTGCAGGCACTGGGATACAGAACGCCCTCAACGGCATGACGGCGCTGGCCGGTCAGTCAGGTCAGACGGCACGGTTAGGGATGGATGCTCTCGACGCGAGCGCAGATTTCTTCAGTGGGATGGGTTCGTTCGGTATCGCCCAGATGGGCCGGTCTGCGGGGCAAGCTGCGGGCAACCGGGAGTCCTTATTCGGTGCACCAGTGTCGTCTTCCTCAGTCATGGCCGGTGGCGGGGGTAATGCTTTCGGTAGTCCTGTTATGGGCGACGTGAGCGCATTTAGTATGTCGAGCGCTACAGCAGCGAACCTCGGCGGTATTGCTGGGTTACTCCCCAGCACAAAAGGATAAATCATGGCACGCAACGTATTCCTCGATGGTCTGGCTGCATACGACGTAGCGTTCAAGCGCGAAGAGCAGGCCGGTCGCAATGTCTTCGCTGATGCGATGGATGCGAACAAGACGAACAACACGTTGATGAACGACGCGGTTACTCGCGCGTTCAACCAGCAGACGATCGACCAGAGAGGGCAACAGTTCCCGTACGCGCTGGCGGGGTTATCTCGCACTGACGAGCTCGCTCGTACACTGCACCCAGCGATGAAGGCTTTAACGGGGGTTCAGGCGGACACGCTATCAGCATACGCAAATGACCCACAGGGGTATGCAAAGCTACTTACCGATGGTTTCGGGTTCAACAACGCAAACAAACAGATAGACCTCCTGAACGCACAAGCGGGTGTGAAACAGGCGGCGTTCTCTAAGGACTATCTTGCCGGAAACCTAGACGGTATCGCATCTCATATGGGCGTTGACCCGAGCACTCTGTGGCGCGCCCCGAGCGGGCTTATCGTCCACACGGACACAGCGGGTAAGCAGACGGTGGTCCAGCCTACGATGTTTAACATCGCCATGAACCAACAGAAAGTGAAGTCAGACCAAGTAATGGCAAGTATCGCAGCCGCGCAATCCGCGCTGCGTCCAACCGGGACTGCTGGGTACGGTGGAGCTGCTGCGCCTAGCATGGTAGTCGGTACCCGGAGGTTCCCCTCTCCTGATAATGCAGCCCCCGCAGTAGGTATGACCGCGTCTATTGCAGAGCCGAACACACCGGACATTAAAGATGCGGCAGGTATGACGCCGATGATCAGCCAGTCTAACGCAGATATGCTGACTAGGTTTAACCGAGGTACCGTGCAACCTACCGGGATGGTGACCTCCGCGGCGACCCCTAGCACACCCAGCGACACAGCTCAAACCAGCACACCCAGCGACACAGCTCAAACCAGCACTACGGTAGGGGGTCCAAACCTAGCGGGTATGGACGCAGAGATAGCGTGGCTCACCGCGAACGGACTTAACCCGGTCGAAGCTATTGCGCGACGTAGTGCAGCGGTGAGCGAATTTGAAGCAGCGCAGCAGGCGAAAGCGTCGGCGGCGCGAAAGCACCGAAAAATACTAGATACTCGGGCACTACGGGCTATGGGACTTCAATCTAGTGACATTGGACACGTGAAGTTAGACGGCCCGACAATGTTACAGTTGGTCGACATCGCCCAGCGCGACCCGGAGCTAGTAAGGTCTTTCGGGATGACCCCCGCCAAATTCGAGGAAATGCTGAAGTTTAATGCGGCAACGTACCCGACATTAAAGCCCGGTGCACCGCCCGCGGAGCCTAGGCGTCAACTCTGGTACGACCCCTCCCGTGGTCAAGGGAACAGGTAACCGACATGTCTCTCGAATCTGACCTGCAAGACCTACAGAACCCGAACGTACGGGCGTACCTCGACGCGATCGCTGCGGCAGAGGGCGTGAACACGTCTGGACCTAACGGCGGCTACGACATGATGTTCGGCAATAAGCCGATGGCGTCGATGGCGGATCACCCACGGCAATACTTCGCGTTCCGCCAGACTGACGGTGTGAAGAACTCCACGTCGGCGGCAGGCAAGTACCAGTTCCGCGAACGCACGTGGAACGGCCTAGCCAAACAGCTCGGGCTCAACGATTTCTCGCCTCAGAACCAAGACCGCGCAGCGCTCGCGCTGATCCGCAATGCGGGCGTGCTGGATGCGGTGAAGAACGGTGAGTTCGAGAAGGCAACACCGAAGCTCGGGAAGATTTGGGCCTCGCTGCCGTCAAGCAACTACGCGCAACCGAAGCGCTCGGATCAGCAGTTCACCGCGATGTTGGCGGGCGAGCGCTCGCGCGTGCCGGATGCCATGATGGCCGGACCACAACCAACGCCGACGAGCGACCCGTACTTGATGTCGATCCTCGAACGCGAACTCATGGCCGCAGGTCCAGCACCAACTGCACCGACCCCGGACTTCTTCGCGCAGGTTGCACCGCAGCAGGCGTCACCAGTCCCGACTGATGTATCGTTCAGCGGCGACGTATTCGGACCCACTCCAATGAAGATCATGCGTGACGCCGCGTCTATCATGTGGGACCAGACCCATATCCCAGCGAGTTCCTATGCCCAATCCGGTTGACCAGTTACTACTTAACCCCTTCGCGTCGCCAACCCCCACTGCACCGTTCAGTCTTGTCGCGCCGTTAGATGCTGGGTCAGGTAACGCCATTGCCCAGGCAGTGTCGTTAGCCCGCGAGCAACGCGTCGCAGCTGACGACGTACTCGCACAGCAAGTCAAGCAACTCGACTTCGCCAAGAAAGCTACTGACCTCGCGGACAGCCAGCAGAAGCGGGCCGAGCACGCATGGGCAATCGACAAGGTTACGAACAGTGACGGGTGGCTCGCGCAGAAGGAACTCGACCAAGCTAAGGTGCTCGGTCGTAACCTCACGGCGGTTGAATCCGCACAACTGCGCAAGCAACAATTGCAGAGCTTGCAGCAGTCCCTTGCCGGGAACAAAGACTACGCGTACGCGTCGTTACTACTGGCTGACAAGATGGGTACGCTTGAGCAACAACTGCGTACCGCCCGCCAGCAGGAACCCGGCATATTCCGCAACCTCGGCGGTCAAGCCGGTGCGCTGGTAGGTAGCGTTGTATCGTCACTGGGCGATACGCTCTCCGGTGCAGCAACGCTCCTCGGTGCAACACGATCGAACCTCGCGGTGCAGGTCGGTGACACCGTCAATGCTATCGGTGAAAAGATCGCGTCGGCCACAGCTACGAAGGAGCAAGCGGCGGCGCATAAGCGTTTCGGCGACGCACTAAACAAAGACGACATCGCAGGGATGATCTCCGCGTTCGCGGATGCTCCGGCCTACACCAGCGCTGGACTCCTCGGCGGCATCATCGGCCCTGCCGGTGTCGCGGGCGGTATCGTCAAGACGGCGAAGAGTGTCGAGACACTGGTGAAGTTTGGGTCAGCGCTCGAAAAGCTACGTGCGCAAGGCGGGCTCGCGAAGGCCGCTGCTGGGCTTATTGAGAACGTGCCGGTCGCTGCGGTGTTCGGTTCGTCCGAAGCCGGTAGCGCAGCACGTGATGCAGTTGCAGAACTCCAAACACGTACCAACGGTCAAGCGACACCCGAACAGCTGGATACCGCCGCACGTTCAGCGGCACAGTACGCCGCGTCGATCACCGCTGCGGGTACGATCCTAGCTCCGGGTCTTGAGAAGGCTCCGGGCGCGATCACGAGCCTGCTGACTGGCGGCGCTGCTGCCGGTAAGAGTGTGGCGAAGGGTACCATCGGTTCCGGTGTTCGCGCCGCTGCCAAGGAAGTCGGTGCGCAGAGCGTCGAAGAAGGTCTGGTCGCTGAGGCCGCACGTATCGGTGCCGATGCAGCGCAAGGTCGAGACTTCAAGCCGGGGTTTAATACCGCCGCTGCGGTTCTTGGCGGTGCGATGGGTGGTGCAGGTAGCGCCGCGGGTAGTATCGCTCAGCAAGGTGCCGCAGTGACGCAGCAACGTGCTGCCGACTCCGCCGCAGCAGAGATGGATGCAGCACAGGCGCAGGCTCAGGCCGTGCAGCAGCAACAAATCGAGGCCGAAGCGCTGGCTCAACAACAGCAAGCCGCTGCTGCGGCGCAGGCCGTTGTCGACACGCGAGACAAGATTATTCAGACCGCTGCATCCGGGCTTCCTACCGACGCAGTCGCGGTCGCACAGATTCGTCAATCAGTAGCTAACGTACCCGCCGACCAACGTGCAGCGGCGATCGCCGCGATCCCCGAGGTGCAAGATGCAATCGCTAAGGCGCAAGCCGCCGCGCAAGCCAGTGGTACCGTCGACCCAGCAGAGGCGGCGCAGGGAGTCATTCAGGCTGCGGAAGCGCAGCTCTTAAAGCCAGTCAAGTGGGACGAGAAGTCGATCACGAAGGCGGCGTCTGAACAGGCCAAGCTCACGAAAGCGATCAACGCCGATGAGGCGTCCTTCGCGAAAGCACTCGAAGCCGGTAAGGACGTGCAGGTGGGCGTCGACCAGATCAATGCTATCGGTGCGCAGGTCAAACAGCTGGTAGCGCTACGCGGCCAGATGGACCCCGTCGAGTTCGTGTCGGCGATGAAGACTCTCGATGTCGCACGTCAAGACGTTCATACGTCGTTGATCGGTGCAGCGAAGGTAGCCCAACCTGCACAGGCCGCACCGCAAACACCGCCTGTCGCGCAGGAGCCAGCCGCGCCTGCTACCCCGAACAAGGTGCAGGAAGCGCTCGCGTCCGACGCGCTGAAGCCAGAGAACTTAATCGACGCGGTTGGCATCAAGGCCGCGAACGACGCCCTGAACTCCATCCCACGTGCGCAGCAAGGCCGTAGCGATGTGCTCGCGGCTCGTCGTGCCGTGGTTGCAGCGGAAGCCAAACTCAAAGCGGAACCAGCGTTGCAGTTCTTGCGCGACATGGTTGCGCCGACCGGCATCGCTCGCTCCGAGCAAGGGCTCATCGAAGTGGAGAAGGCTGCGGCGAAAGTCCCGGCGTCCGCTCGCGCTGAAGTGCGTGCAATGGTTGATGCGTTCAAGGCAGAGATGCAGACTACCCGCGCCCCTGGGGGTGCGCAAGCCCCATCCCCAAAAGCGGTAAGTGAACCCCAGCTCGCGACGCTGGCGGCGGAACTAAAAAACCTCGACCCGACAGTCGACGTAAAGCTGCCCTCACCGCCAAGCTCCGCAAAGGTGGAGCAACCGTCAAGTGAGCCTAAACGTAACACCGATGCAGCGAAACCTGTTAAGCCTGCCAGTGCACCAGCAGCAAGCCCTGTTCGAGCTGCTGCCGCGAATGCAGATGTCGCTAGCGTCAAGGCAGGAGATGCTGCACGCGTTGCTGGTAACCCAGTTCCTAGTGCAAGTCGATCCGAAAGTCCTCGGTCAAGCGTAGAAACTGCTCGACGCCGCTTAGTTGATATAGCTAACAATCTAGAGATCAGCGTTCAGGAAACAGGTAGCGGTTTCCATGCAGATCGGGGGTCAGTTGCGATTCCAGCTATAGATACAGAAGTCGCTGGTGCGAGCACGAGTAACCACGTGTTTGCACATGAACTCGGCCACGCGATTATGCAGAAACGCGGAGTATCGTTCTCGGGGTTCCCTAAAGTTGAACTGAACCGGCAGATCGCAAACTATGATAGCTTGGTCGCAATATCAAAAGACTACCGCCCTGACGTACACCGGCACGCAGACCCGAAGGTCCGCCGCCACGCAACTAAGCCGGACGAGGTAATAGCTGACGCAATCGCAGCAGTTCTTCTCGGTGAATACCCTATCGAGGTTCTACGTCCGCTGATGGATGCGGTAGGGCTCACTCGCACTGACTTGGGGTTACAAGAGAAGGCACCCCGCGTTACTGGTAACCCAGTTCCTCGGTCAAGCATAGACGCAGCTGCTGCGTTGATCCCAGCGAAGGTTAAACCGGCGCTGGATTCGTTCGTACCGAAGAGCACGCCCGAGTTCGTCCGCGAGCACAAGGCGATTGCCGACGTGTACGAGTCGCTACCTGCCGACGCCAGCGATGACCCAGCTACCCAGCGTGGGTACGAGGCGTTGGTTAAAGAGACACTGCGTCAGTACGATGCAGCGATCGCAGGTGGTCTGAAGGTCGAGGCATGGGCCGGTGAGTCTGAGCCTTATCCGTCATCGACTGCGATGCACGAAGACCTCACGAAGAACAACCACCTGTACTTCCTGCGCACCGATGCGGGCTTCGGCTCGGACGGCGGCGCGGTGAATCATCCACTGCTGTCGAAGACGCCGTACACGGTACGGAGTAGCGACGGTAAGACGCATGCCATGTTGGCGAACGACGTGTTCCGTGTGGTGCACGACTGGCTCGCGCACGGTGTCTACAACAACCAGTTCGGACCGCTCGGCGAGGAGAAGGCATGGGCCGTCCATATGTCGACCATAGCCGACCCGGACGCCCGTCGCGCTCTGACAACGGAGACTCGCGGCCAGAACTCATGGGTCAATTATGGCCCTCACCTACGCGACGCAGACGGCAACATCGCTCAACGCGGCGAGGCCGGTTACGTGCCGCCAACCCAGCGTCCATTCGCGCCGCAGAAGTACGTGCTCTTCCCGTTGGCGTACTCACAGCCGATCACCGAAGGTACCACGGGGTTCAACGTCGCGAGCTTACAGAAGCGCGTGGCCGACGCTACGTTCGTTACCGAAGCGCTACCTTCACCAGAAGCGACAGCGCGACTCGAAGTGTTCCAAGCTGCACTCACTGCAGCTGAGATTGCAGAGGACGGCAAGGCTCGCGTACCGAACGCGGTGAAGGACGCGCACAACGCAGCGATGAAGGAACTCGATGGCGGACTCCGGCAGGCTGGGTCACAGTTGTCGCAACCAGAACTCGACGCAATCGCAGCTCTGAACGAGCGTGACATCGCGTTTTTGAAGCTCGCACAGGCCGCGACCGACATCACCGGCAACCCGCAGGTACCGCCCGACTTTACGTCGAACAACCTGACCGATGCGGCGAAGGCTGCTATCGACGCCAACGCGATCCAGTCTGTGTTGACGAACATCGCGACTAAGGGTGCGACGCCATTGTCCCGTGCCGTGGCTGCTCACTTCCGATCGCTCGGCCTTCAAGCCGTGAACATCGAGATGGGTAAAGTAACGAACGCGAAGTCCGCTGGGTTCCAGGCGGTCGGTAAATACGACCCCGAGACAAAGACAGTCACGGTTGATCCTGAACTCGGTTTGACAGAACACGTCGTGCTCCACGAGATAGCACACGCGGCGACGATCGAGATTATCCGTACGCCATCGAGCAAACGTACCCCAGCACAGAACGCAGCGGTGAAGGAACTCGAACGTATCTACGCACAGGTGCAGCGACGCATCGGTGACAAGTCGGCGTACGGCCTGACGAACCTCGAAGAGTTCGTCGCCGAAGCCCACGCGAACCCGAGCTTCCAGCAAGAGCTGTATGCGATGAAGGACGACGGCGTGTCGTTGATCCGTCAAGTGTTCAATGCGTTCATGCGGTTGACCGGGCTCGACAAGCTCATCAACCTCGTGGGTAACGACAACCTACTAGGCCGCACGCTCTTCGCGGCTGACGCGATCCTGATGGCACCCGAAGGCATGAAGGGTCCAGCGGCGAACTACGAGCTGCGTACGAAGGACGGCGTCCTCGCCGCGACGCAGTCTGTGAAGGATGCAGGTAAGAGCAACCTTAACGGTGCACTCGACTGGGCAGCGTCTATCACGCTTAACGTCATGGCGTTGCGCGACATCGCGAACCTCGTAGATAAACAGTTCCGCTCAGGCGGCGTGAACCTCATCGACAAGATCATCGAGATTGGTGCGATGCGCGCTGCCGCTGTGAATACACAGCTCAAGAAAATCGACGACACGCTCGTACCGCAGACCCGTGCTGCGGATGCGAAGGTGATGAATGAAGTGATGGCCGGTGCCACCCAGTTGCAGTTCAACCCGGACCGCCAGCGTAAAGGGCACCGTGCCCCGACGACCGCCGACGAGACTCGGGTGCAGATTCTGTGGGACAACGCGACGGATCGGGACAAGAAACTGTTCCGTGCTACGCAGGCGCAGTTCGCTGACCAGCTCAAGCGTCGCGCAGATGCAGTTGAGCAACAGCTCCTCGCTGCTGGTGTCGATGCGAAGTCGGCCAAACAGATCGGCGACGAAGCGCGGTTCGCCAAGCTCGAAGTTTACTTCGCGCAGCAACGCGACGGCCAGTACACAAACCACGTCACTGATGAAGCCGGTGCAACGATCCACTTCAGTCGTCACCAATCTCGCGCCGAAGCCGACAACGTGCGTGCAGCGCTCGTGAAGGCGTACCCGGACGACGTGGTCGCAGGCGTAGGTATCTTCAACCCGCGGATGAAGCCGAAGTTCGATGTTGCTACGGAACAGTTCATCGTGAAGGTGGCTGAGAAGATGTCGCGCCAAGGGGCATCCGAGGACGTGATCCAAGCGACGATCGACACGATGCGTAGCGAGATCGCAGCGGCCAGCGTGAACAAGTTCAACCAGAACCAGCAGACCCGGAAGTTCGTACTCGGTGCGGACCCTGACCTGTTGACGGCGAACCTACGCGCCATGCGGCAGGCCGAGAACAACATCGCGTCGATCACGTTCCAACCGAAGACCGACCAAGCGATCGTGACGGCACGTAGCCACATCGAAGCGCTGCGTCGCGACGGTTCCCCGGTGTACACCGTCCGTGCAGATCAAGCGCTGAACACGGTCGTGAAGGCGTTGTCGTATTCGCAAGAGGACTCGACGATGAACCGCGTCGCGAACAACCTGAACGCGTTGGGCTTCGTGCACACCATGTTCGGCAACATCTCGTCCGCTGCGGTCAACACCATCGGCGCAACTGCGATGCAGACCGCAGAGATCACCGCCCGTTATGGGATTTCCCATATCGGCAAGTTGGCCCCGGCGTACACCCAAGTGGTGCAGGCGATGGCCGCGAAGAAAACGGCGAAGGACTTGACCGGCGACATCAAGACGGTGTTTGATTATGCGGAGAAGATGGGGACGTTCGTTCCTGCGGAAGCTCGCGAGATCGCGGACATCACCAACGACGCAAACCCACGGCTCGCTCGTGCACTGCGCTTCGGCGGATGGTTGATGGAGAAGACCGACACGGCGGCGAACATGGGCATGTTGCTGGCTTCGTACCGTGCAGGGATGGAGTCACCGAAGGTGAAGGAGATGGCACGTGCTCGCGGCATGACCCAGTCCGACCTCGCGTTGCAGCTGGCATCCGAAGCCCGGTACCGTACGAACCCGGATAGCTCGTCATCGAACAAGTCGTTCTACAGCCGGATGCCGGTAGGCCGTGTCGTGTTGCAGCTCAAAGGGTACGGCATCGCAGTCGCGACAGGACTCTACACTGACTTGCGTAACGCGGTCGACTCGGCACGTACACCGGAAGAGCGCAAGTATGCAGCGACCCGGTTGGTTGGCGTCGTCGGTATGCACGCCCTGATTGCTGGTGCCGCGGGTCTGCCGTACATGGTCACGGCACCGTTCATGCTGCTGGCCGGTATCGCAGCACAAGGCGTCGGCGATGAAGAAGAGCGTGACAAACCCGTGAAAGAACGCATCCGTAATGCGATCTACGAAACGTACGGTGAGGGTGTAGGTAACCACCTCTACTACGGCGTGCTCGGCGCAGGCGTATCGAGCCGTGTGTCGCTCAGCGGCCTCGTGCTGCGTGATCCATTCGGTAAGGAATACAACTCGCCGCAAGACTACGCGATCCAACTCCTCGGACCGACGCTCGGTGCGGCAGAGAGCTACTACAAGGCTGCGACGAACTTCGCCAAGAACTACCAAGTCAACGGCGTCGGCGAGTCGCTGTGGCAAGCTACGCAGGCGGGTATGCCTGCTGCCGTAGGTAACATCATCAAGGCCGTGAACCAAGCCGAGAACGAAGGACGCCCGACGCAGCGAGATGGTACGCCGATCCTCGGTGAAGACCGCCTCACGTCGGTCGATATGATGATGCAGGCCCTCGGCTTCCGCCCTGCTGCACTGGCTGAAGCGCAGAACAAAGTGTCGGCAGTCAAGGCGTTGCAGTCGGAGTTCGTGTCTGAACGTCGGTTGATCCTCGAAGGCTACCGCCACATCTATCACGCTGAAAACCTCGGCAAAGATCGTGAGCCCCAGCTCGCGGATGCAGAGGCCGCACGCCAACGGTTCAATGCGCTGTACCCTGAGAAGGCGATCAAGGACACCGATCTCGCGAACGCCCGCAAGAAACTCGACGCAAAAGCGTCGGAGTCTCTGATATTCTTGCCAGACGCCGACCGAAAAGTTATTGAGCGTCGGTTCACTTTCCTTGGAACGAGCAACTGATGAACGCATTGCAGATCACCGTCCACACGTCACGCGTCTGCGTGGCGCAACCGCCGAAGGCGTTGAGCGAGGGATATAACCCTGACGACTTGACCCTGCGTATCCACCGCGAGGGTGTGCGCAAGGTATTCGCGATCTACCCGTGTGTGGCGGACGAGAGTGGTAAGGTCTGCTTCGTCATTGACGACGACTTCGCGAACGCGAAACCGGGCAGCTACATCGGTACGGTGTACTTCTGCAACAAGCCGATCCACACGATCCGCATGCGGATTCCCCGTGCTCAGTTCGGTCCGGCCTACACCCGCGACCTGCAACCGTGCCAAGACGACGACTGCGCGCCGAAGGCTACCTGCCCGCCGCCACCGTCCTGCGAGGACGATCCGCCTTGCGTTGGTGGCTGCGACAAGCCCTGCGAACCAGTCTGCGGGTGCCCTGACGATCGTTGACGGTTAGGGGCCGTTCGCAGTACCATCGCGACCAATAAACGGAGAGCCCCATGAGCTTTATTGGACTAGATGGTATTCGTACAACCCTGTCGGCGGACCTGTCCGCCACGGCTACGGAACTACCACTCAGCGACGCATCAACCCTGTGTGCCACCATTGGCACCGGCAACACGTCTAAACTTGAAATCACTGACGGCACCTTCACGGAGATCGTGAAGGTTACCGGGTGCGCGTCGGGTTCGCCCGTCGTCGAGCGCGGCCAGGAAGGTACGACGGCGCACGCGTTCGTCAAAGGTTCGTGCGTCCGTTACGTCTTGACGACCTCGACGGTGTGCGAGCTGATCTCTGCCGGTGGCTGCGCCGCATCGGCGTCGTGTACCGCGCTCAAGGTCATCGCCGGTAAGACACTCCCGGCTGCTGTCGGCGGGCTCGCTTACTCGCACGTGATCGCGTGGGAAGGCACTGCCCCATTCACCGTGACCGTGTTGCAGAAACCTGCATGGATGACGATCACACCTACGGGCAGTACGACTGGGAACGCTGCGGTATTCTCCGGTACCCCGGTCGCGCCGACGACTGACGACTTCGTGCAGTTCGTCATCGAGAACTGCGGCGGCAAGTATGAACTCAACCAGCGCCTCGACTACTGCGCACCGTTCGGAGTTACCGTTTAATGTCGACCATCAATATCACGCTGCCCGCCGCCGCGACGGGTACCGAGTACCAAGAGGCCGTCACACTGACCGGCCAGCGCCCATTCAAAATTCTCGCATGCTCGCTGCCTGCGGGCATGAAGGCCAGCGTCATCGGCGACCAGCTGATTTTCTCCGGCACCCCCACGGGTACCGGCACGTCATTCGAGATCGTTGTCGACGTGGCTAGCGGGTGCAGCACGTGCCCGTCTGACCAGATCATTGCAGAGCTGCCGTTCTCGACTACGGTCGACGCGTGCCCCTGCACCGAAGTCGCGTTCAAGCTCCCGCTGCCTGTATTGCCGGACGCTACAGTCGGTAAACCGTACTATGCAGAGATCGAACTAACGGGCACCGGCCCGTTTGAGCTTTGTGGCGGGTCGGTACCGTACTGCCTGAAGGCAGAGATCATCGGTAGCCGGATCGTCATCACCGGGTCAGTCAAACAGAAGGTCGACGGCGCTCGCGTGCTGCTGGCCGTGAAGAACAACTGCTCCTGCGGCTGTGTCGACATCTCGCTACCGATCGCGATCCTTGCTGCGCCGTGCAGCTACACGTGGTCGATGTCGCCGATCTCGGTTCAGGCCGGTGGTGTCATCACGACGACCGTGCAGCTTCCACCGGGGTGCCCTGCTAGCGCGACGCTCGCCCTTGATGTCTTCGACCTGAACTCCGCTACGCCTACGGTACCTATAACCACGGTGAACCCACCGAACGGCGTATCGACCTACACGACGCAGGCAGCGGATACAGGCCAACACCTAGTATTCAAACCGGCTGCGCTTCAGCTGCCGTGCCTCGAAGGCTGCACTCCACGTGTGGCTCAGACCGAACGGATAGTCACGCCGTCGACCACATGCTCGTTCGGTTGGTCTATGGTACCGAGCAACCCATCTGTGGGCCAGACGGTCACGACGACAGTGACGCTGCCGCCCGGTTGCCCGCCTTCAGCTGTCCTCATGCTGAGTGTGTACGACCTGAACTCGGCGACGCCGACTGTGCCTGTATCGACCATCCCAGTTCCTGCGGGGGTCAGCACGTACGTGATCCAGCCGAGCGATGTAGGGCAGCGCTTGGAGTTCCGTCTGGCCGCTTCGCAGAACGCGTGCCTCACGGGCGCACTGCCGTGTAATTCGGTCACGACCCGCACCGTCAGCGGTGTGGCTCCGACCTGCGTCATCGACTGGGACATCCACCCGGCGACCGTCACTGTCGGCCAGACGACCCAGCTTCGCGTGCTGTCCGGCCCGCCGAACTGCTCATTGCAGTTCCAAGCCTATCAGTCGGATGGCGTCACGCCACTGCCCGGTGCACTGGTCACACTCCTGACGGACGCGTCCGGTGTGGCTGCGACTTCGCCTGCTGCCTGTACGGGTGCAGGTGTAGCGATCTGGAAGCCTGTGCTCCCACAGCCTAACGTCTGCGCCAGCGGCTGCACGTTCAGCGTACCGCAGCGTACCAGTACCTGCACAGCGACCCCAACCACGTGCAACCTTCAGCTATTCGCTGCTGGATGCAATGCGGGTGTGTTCAACGGCCAAGTGCAGAACGCAACGCCGGGTGCGGTCTATGAATTCCGCGAGATGATCGGTGGGGTTTGGGGTTCTTGGGTTACGTGGGGTACCGCCGTGTTTAGCGCGTTCAGCGTTGTGTCGGCGAACAACCCACAGAAGTACCAAGTCCGCGAGTTTGCGAACCCAACCTGCGCCTCGAACGAAGTGGACGCGTGCGGCTCCGGCCCTACACTCAACTACTACTGCTTATCCGGCAACTGCGCTCCGGCAGCTAGTGCGCCAAGCGGTGCATCAGGTCCATACGCCACGTTGTCGGCGTGTTCTAGTGCGTGCGGGTCGTCGGGCGGCTGTGTAGCTCAGGTGTCCCCACCTGATGACTTCAGTCCTGCGCCCCCACCGGGCAGCACCATCAACACGACCGGCGTCGCCGGGGTACCGTGGAACATGAGCTTCGTCGGTGGCGTCGGCGTCACGTTCTCTACCGTGGGGCTCCCTGCGGGTATGGCGGGCGTCCAGACAGGCACCGTGTTTGATCTCAACTGGCCTAACCCGTTGGTCGGCATCTACACGTTCACCATCACCGGCTCCAAGGCCGGATGTACGAGCACGACGTACACGGTGCGGTTGACGATCACTGCCGGTGGCACATCATGCACCAGCCTGAATATCGTCGCGGCCCAAGGTTCTAGCGCCTACGCACCGCTCGGCGGTAACGTGTTCAACGCGGCGGATCAACTCCTCGTGACGACCGTCACCGGGAACGTCGGCGGTACCTACACGCTCAACGGCGTCGGCACTGTCAACGGGTTGCCGTACTCACTCGTCAGCCCGGTGCAGACCATCGGTCCGGGCGGCGTGAATACGTTCTCTGCGCCGGTCGGGCAGTACGCCGACTACGACGTGACGTGGAGTATCGTACCTGCGGGGGCGAGCCCGATCACCTTGTGTCCATCGAATACGTCGAAGCGCATTCAAGGTTCGACCTGCCTCGTCGCGCAGCTGGTACAGGGTGCCAGCGGTTACGTGTTGACGGTGTCCGCACCGGGCGGCGCGATCGCTGTACCGTTCACCGCGAAGTTCGGCGGACCGTCGTTCGGCGGGTCTGCGTTGTGTGTAGATAATGCGTTTGGCGTAGTCAATTCTGCCCTTACGACCGATTCCGCTGGCGGTGGAAATCAGTTTACACTCAACGTCACGGGGCTCCCACCCGGTTACACCGCAGCAATCGCGGTGGCGCTGAATCCGGGCACCTCGCAACTGACGCACCAGATGTGCGGAACCACATGTTTTGAAGTGAGTATTCCATGACCTTTATTAACGCAATCCTGCTGGCCCTGAACGCACTGCTGCTCTATGCACTGTCTTCGTGGGTCGGCGTCGAAGCCGCAGCGTATGAACCTAACACGTTCGCTGGGGTGTATATCGCGAGTCTCGCGAACATCATCTACAAGATCGGGCATCTGCCGCTGAGCGTAGGTGCCGGTATCATCACGTCGATTGTTGTTTGTCACCTGACGAAGTGCACTACGTCGCTCAAAGAACGCGAGCGCGACGTGATCTTTTTCTTGGTGTGCGCCGTGGTCTTCATCGGCCTCTGCACGATGCGCTGATGGAGCAAGCTCTGCTCGCCTTGGCGTTGAATATCTACGCCAAGCACATTCCTGCTGTACCCCCGGCGCTGCTGCTCGCACAAGTGCGACAGGAGTCGGGGTGGAACCCGAAGGCCCGCTCACCTGTAGGTGCTGTGGGCCTTACGCAATTCATGCCAGCGACGCTGCGTTGGGTTGCATCGGTGAACGGACTGGGTAACGTCGACCCGTATGACCCAAAAGATGCCCTGACGTTGCAGGCCCTGTACATGCGCAGTCTCGCACGTGGAGTGACGCCGGTTAACTCCACGTGCGACCGTTTACTTTTTGCGTTGGGGGACTACAATGGGGGCGCTGGTTGGCGGATGAAACGTCAAAAACGTACCGCTACCCCCGGTGATTATCCGTCGACCAGCCTTATCAACCCCGGCATCACTGCGGCCAACCAGCGCGAGAACGAACAGTACCCTCGTCGCATCTACATCGGGCAGTCGCGTTATGCCAAATACGGAGCACTTGAATGTCCTACCGGAACAATAACACCCCCGAGTCGCGGCACCGCCGTTCCCGCAACGCCTTCGCGTACTTTATGATGATCGTGGTGTCGGGGATCGGCCTCGCTATGATCGCAGGGCTCGCTAAATGAGTAAGCACACCAAGCTCATGCTCGCGATCCTCATCGCGTTCGCTATCTTCGCGGCGTTCAAGACCTACGGGTCATCGGGCACCGCGTTCATCACCTGCAATGAGGAGTCGCTGTCACTGCGGATGCCTGAACCCCAAGCATGGGTCAGCCTGAAGTGGACCGACATCGCTCGTGCGTGCCGGGAGAGTAAGTGATGGGCGGTATCATTCCTTTCCCTTGGAACCTGCTGGTATACGCCGGTATCGTTGCTGCGGTGAGTGCCGGTGGTTGTGCCTACAAGCACAGCTACGACGGCGAGAAGATCGAGATCGGTCGCACTGAAGTACAGGCGAAATGGGACGCCGAGAAAGAGGCAGCACGCCTTCGTAATCGTGCGTTCGATGTCAAGCAAGCCGCAGATGATCGCGAGCTTGAAGCTAAATTCGCCGCGCTTCATGCGGCCAACAGTAAGGTTGTGAAAGGCCAATACGATGAACGGGATACCCTTATTCAAACGCTACGTGATCGCGAGCTTCTTGCTGATGCTGCTATTGCTCAGCTCGGGTTGCGCAACACAGCAGACAAATCAGGTGCCGATCTGCCCCCAGCCGACCGAGCCGAGTCCTGCGTTGATGTCGCCGCCAGAGCGACCAGCGCCGCCATTGAAAACTATCGTATCGCGACCGAGTGCGCCGACAAAGTAGATGGGCTACAGTCGTGGATACGACGAACGCTATACGCACTCCGGGTCACAGAATCCGGGAAATGAAAAAGGGGCCAATCGGCCCCTTTCTTTTTGCTCTACATTCGCGCGAGGATGTGATCTCGCGGCACGGCGAATCCCGCCGCATTCTTGTGCCCGCCACCGCCGAACGACTTCGCCACCTCACTCACGTCAGCGCCGCCGTCCTTGCGGCTACGTAGGCTGAAGCAACGCTCGGTCGGCGTGTCGTAGTAGCACACCGCGTATGGTGCATCCTCGGCCATGATACCTGCGGCGTCCGACGACATCGTGTACGGTAAGCTCGCAGCGGGGATCAACTCGCCGTTGATGACGATGTTGCGCTTGCACTTAGCTAGCAGTTCTGCGATGTCCTTGAAGTGCTTGCGTTCAATCGCTGCGCCAGCCACGGTCATTTCAAGTAGCTCGACAGGGCCAGCCGACATCAGCTTATCCCACAGCTCGAACGAGTAGGGGTGACTGAATACGTTTGCTTGAATCTCGCGGGTGTTCGGGAGCTTGAAGCGCCAGAGATCGCGATCCTCGATGTGGAGTAGCAGTCGTGGCGGTTCATCCGGGCCGCTGTAGTCTTGGTGCAGGAAGTCCCACGCGAGGCGAGCGCCGCTGCGATTGATGTCGGTGTACTGGTGCAGTCCGGGCAGGTCTTTCAGGTCGTCGATCGCGGTCACGTGGTGGTCGATCAACGTCACCGATTCAGCATCTTGAACCAGCTGTTCGACAATTGCGCGTTTGTAGGAGAAGTCGACGAGGTACACGTAGCGACCCTTGACATCGGGCGGTGCTTCGCCATACACACCAGCGTGGAAGTCACAGACATCAGCGCCGAAGTGGTGGTGGAATACCCACGCTGCACCGAAACCGTCAGCGCAGTTGCCGTGGTAGATGATGAGGGGGCGGACATCGACAGAGCGATTTGGGTCTTTCATTTTTACCAATCCATAGTTTCGTTGAGAGCGGGGACGTAGTAGTAAGCCCGAGGGAGCGACGGATCGCGCATGCCCCCTTCGGTGTAGCTGCGCCAGTCTTCGTACGGGCGAAGGCCGTAGCCGCCGCTGCCGATCGGGGACTTGAGCAACAGGTCTTTGCGCAGCGCGATCTCATGCGATCCATCACGCTGTGCGAACTGGTACAGGAATCCGTGGCCCACATTACGGAAGGCGAGCTGGTAGTACACCGTGATCCACCAGCCGAACTTGTTGTAGATCGCTGCGACCGTTGGTTCGTATAGGCCGATGCCGGGTTCGTCAGGGATGTCGAACCACTTCCAGATACCGCGACAGTCAATACTCTGGACTGTGCAGAACGGGATGGGCACACCCTTGTAGACCTCGCCCTGCTTCGCCTGCCACGACCATTGACCAAACCGGGA
>ERZ795056.721-NODE-721-length-40702-cov-14.132138_pt1 | contig 40702 bp, 29 predicted proteins | sample MGYA00375140_ERZ795056 | MGnify/ENA primary metagenome ERZ795056 (study PRJEB30185, sample SAMN05720227) | activated sludge metagenome | isolation source: Anaerobic digester | place: USA | collected 2015-03-09 ...
TCGATCTCGACCAGTATGCCACCCGCAAGGGCAACCTCTTCGGCGACGACGACCACTCCTTTGTCCAGATGAGAGTCCAGGCTTCCCTGTAACCGATAGGAGAATGCACCATGAAAATACGTCCATTACTCATCGCGATGGCCATTTTAGTCGCCCTGCTGGCGATCTCCTGCTCGCGCGAAGCCCCTGTGCAGCCGCCTCCTCCGCCACCGCCGGTCTATATCTCGCTCAATGAGGTCTATTCGCGCGGCACCGACGCTGATCCTGACTGGATCGAAATCTACAACTCCTCCGCCGAACAGCAGGATGTGAGCGGCTACAAGCTCTACGACAGCGGCGGCAAGGAGGGCACCAAGCCCAAACTGGGCCTGCCCGCCGCCACTGTGATTCCCGGCCTCGGCTTGCTCGTGGTTGTGGTCGACGACACCACCGACGCCGGTTTCGGCCTCTCCAGCGGCGGAGAAGAGGTTTGGCTGGAGGATGCCACCGGCAAGGTGATTGACAGCGTGGTCTTTCCCGCTCTTGAAGCCACCCAGTCCTACGGCAAGACTCTCGAGGGCAGCCAGGAGTGGAAGGTGTGGGAGCAGGTTACCCGCGGCCTCGGCAACACCGGCACCGATGTCATCATCCTGCCGGTCAAGATGAACGAAGCTTTTTCACGCGGTGTGGAGGGCAACCTCGACTGGATCGAGATCTACAATCCCTCTAATGTCGCCGTCTCTCTGGCCGGTTACCAGATCTATGACAACGGCGGCCAGAGCGGGGTCAAACCCAAGCTGGTCTTCCCGGCCGGTGCCTCCGCGCCCGCCCGGGGTTTTTACGTCATCACCGTCGACGATACCTCGGCCGCCGGCTTCGGCCTCTCCAGCGGTGGCGACGAGATCTGGCTCGAAGATCCCGCCAATGTGCTGATCGATAACGTCAAGATTCCGGCCATGCCCGTGGAAACCACCTCTTACTGCCGTATTCCGGATGGTTCGGAAACCTGGCAGATCTCCAATACCATCACCAAGGGCGCTTCCAACCTGCCCTGACTCCGGTCTTCATGCCCAACCGGCGTCCGCGCACAGGCGCGGACGCCGGGCTATTTCAGGTCAACTCGATGAAAAAACAATTATTCGCTTTTGTCACCGCTCTATTCATTTTGGCCGCCTGTTCGCGCGAGGACCCCAACAAAAGCACGAACGGACCTGACGCCTCCCAGCCGGCTGCCCTCAAGCCGCTGCAAGCCATCAGCCTGCTGCCCGCGGTTCCCGAGCCCTCCGGACTCGCCTATAACCGTGCCACCGGCGGCTTGATGGTGGTCTCTGATGCCCTTCCCGATATTTTTGAGATCGGCCTCGACGGCGCCCTGCGCCGCACCATCCCGGTCGCCGGAGCGGATCTGGAGGGGGTGGCCGTTTCGCTCACGGGGGATTCCCTTTATGTGGTCGAGGAACGCCTTCAGCAGGTCGTGCGCTGTTCTTCGGCCGGGGAACGGCTGATGAGCTGGCCGGCCCGGGTCGCCACCATGGAGAACAGCGGCCTGGAAGGGATCGCCATCGATGCGGCCGGCCACATCTGGGTCGCCAACGAGAAGGATCCCCGCCTGCTGCTCGAGTTCAACGGCACACAGGAGGTGAGCCGGAGAGAGATCACCTGGGTGGATGACCTCTCCGGATTGTGCTGCGATCAGGACGGCCAGAGCCTGTGGATCATCAGCGACGAGTCGCGCAAGCTTATTCACATCTCGCGCGCCGGCGCCCTGCTCGGCGAATGGTCGCTGCCCTTTGACAAGGGTGAGGGCATCGCCTTCGCCGGTGACAAGCTCTACATCGTCAACGATCAGGACAGCAGACTCTACGTTTTTAACAAGCCGAATTGATACGAAATATGCTTGTGCATTAGCGCATGGTTTTGTAAATTAGAAAAAACAGTATAAGGAGGCAGGCATGAAAAGAGCTACAAGAGTTGTGATGCTTCTTTTGGGGATCGCGATGGTGGCCTTTCTGGTCAGCGGCTGTCTGATCACCGAAGTCATCCAGTCACTGGTCGTGGCCGCCGGCGGTGAATTTACCACCAAGGTGACTATCACCGACAAGACGGCGGACGCCAATCCCCATGAAGGCGCCCTGGCCATTCTCACCCCGGATGACTGGGAATTCGTCTCCGGCACCTATGACAGCCAGGCGGGCAAAGGGGCTTTCATCGCCGATCCCAATACCCCCCCGGTCTATGGTGATCTCGACGGCAAACTGCCGGCTCCGGCGGGCATGAAATGGATCCGTCTGCTGACCGATGCGGCCTATACCAATGAGGCCAATGTGGTCCATGAAGCCAACATCACCCTCAAGGTGGGCAGCAAAACCGGCGATTTCATGATCGGCTACATGGCCACCAAAAACAGCGTCGACATGCTCGGCAGCATCAATCCGCTCAATGAAGACAACGATAATGCCTGGGCCGACACCTCCATGAACCACAAGGTCACCGTTTCCGGCGCAGCCGCTGCGGCGGTCATCTTCAATGAAGCCTTCAGCCGCGGCACCGCTGATGCCCCGGATTACGTCGAGCTTTACAATCCCTCAGCTCTGCCCTTCGACGTCAGCGGCTACAAGGTCTATGACAACGGCGGCCAGGCGGGCAGCAAGCCCAAAAAAGAGATCCCCGCCGGCACCGTGATCGCCCCCTGGGGCTTTCTGGCCATCAGCGTCGATAACACCGGCGCGGACAGCGATTTCGGCCTCAGCAGCGGCGGCGACAAGGTCTGGCTGGAGACTCCGGCCGGTGCGGTCATCGATTCGGTCGAGTTCGGCGCCATCCAGCCCACCGAATCCTGGCAGCGCATTCCCGACGGCGGCCCCTGGAAGCTCTCCACTCCACTCACCCGCGGCACCTCCAATCTCCCGCTCAAGCTCAATGAGGCCTTTTCCCGCGGCACCGACACCGATCCGGACTGGGTCGAGCTCTATAACAGCTGCGCCGACACCCTCGACATCAGCGGCTACAAGGTTTATGACAACGGCGGACAGGCCGGCACCAAGCCCAAGAAAGAGGTTCCTGCGGGCACCAAATTGGCTCCCAAAGGCTTTCTCGTCATCGTCGTCGACAAAACCGGCGCGGACAGCGACTTTGGCCTCGGTAGCGGCGGCGACAAGGTCTGGCTGGAAGACGCCGTCGGCGCGGTGATCGACTCGGTCGAATTCGGTGCCCTCGAAACCACCCAGTCCTGGGCCAGAAAGCCGGATGCCGGCCTCTGGCAGCTCTCCACTATTATCACCAAAGGCTTCACCAATGGCGACCCCACCGGTGTGGCCACTGCGCCCAGAGTGGTTGAGGGCTATCTGCTGACCCAGAACTATCCCAATCCCTTCAATCCCTCCACCAGAATCGATTTCACCCTGCCCCGTCAGGCTGAGGTCCAGGTGGCGGTCTACAATCTGCGCGGCGAGATGGTCGCCGAACTCGTCAACGGCCGCCTGGCCGCCGGTTCGCACCAGCTCACCTTCAATGCCGAGGGATTGGCGAGCGGCATCTATATCTATACCATCCGCAGCGGAGAGTTTACGGCCGCCAAACGTATGGTTCTGATGAAGTAGTGGAGCGCACCTGCACTCTGCTGTAATACTGCATCACTTTCTGAGAGAGCCATCACGGCAGCGGTCGTGATGGCTCTCCGTTCATCGGGCTGCCCCGCTGCGGCCCGGACTCTCCGGCTGAAGGACCAGACATCTGCGGCCGGAACTTTACCCAGGGATGCGGAGGATGGGCCCCCAATGCGGATGATGATCAACCAAAACACCGTCGATCTGGAATTCCCCCCGGGGCGGGTCGCTCTCGACCTCCTGCGCGGCGAGTTCGGCCTCACCGGAGTCAAGGAGGGCTGCCGCGAAGGCGACTGCGGCGCCTGCACCATCCTCCTCGGCCGGCTCCATGACGGCCACATCGCCTACCACTCCGTCGTCTCCTGCCTGCTCCCCATCGGCGACTGCGCCGGCAAACATCTGGTCACCATCGAAGGCCTCAACGGCCCCGGACTCAATCCCCTCCAGCAGGCCTTCGTCGAAGAGGGGGCGGTGCAGTGCGGCTTCTGCACCCCCGGACTTGTCCTCGCCCTCACCGCCTGGCTGCTGAACGCGCCGGACTGGAACGAGGAAGAGGCCCTTCTCAGCATCGCCGGCAACATCTGCCGCTGCACCGGTTATCTCGCCATCCGCCGTGCAGTTCGCCGCATCATCGCCGCCCTGCCTGCCGCCGCGGAGGGCACGCGCGTGGAAACCCTCATCGCGGCCGGATATCTGCCGGCCTGGTTCAGGGAGGCGCCGGCGCAGCTGGCAGCCCTCAGCCAATCCCGTCACACCGCCATCACCGGCCGGCCCGTCGTGGTCGCAGGCGGCACCGACCTCTACGTGCAAAAGCCCGCGCGGCTCGAATCGGCCCCGGTGGAGCTGCTCAGCGAGCGGCCCGATCTGCGCGGGATCGAAATTCAGGGCAGCTGGTGCCGGGTCGGCGGCGGCGTCACCGTCGAGGAACTGCGCCTTGCGTCCGAACTCCGCGCTTTCCTTCCCGATCTGCCCGATTTTCTCCGGCTGGTCTCATCGACCCAGATCCGCAATCGAGCCACCGTCGCCGGCAATCTCGTCAACGCCTCACCCATCGGGGATCTCACCATTCTCCTCCTTGCTCTCGAGGCCGAGGTCGATCTTCACGACGGCGCCGCCCTCCGCACCCTCCCCTTGCGTCGCTTCTATCTCGGCTATAAAAAGCTGGCGCGCCGCGAGGAGGAGCTGGTCACGGCGGTGCGCTTTCCCCTGCCCCAGCCCGGGGATCATTTCAATTTCGAAAAGGTGAGCCGCCGCGAGCACCTCGACATCGCCAGCGTCAACTCGGCCTGCCTTCTGCGCATGGTTGGAGGTGTGGTCGAGGAGATCCATCTCTCCGCCGGGGGCGTAGCCCCCATCCCCCTCTGCCTGGAAAAGTGCAGCTCCTACCTGCGCGGGCGCGAGCTGGAGGAGGCGACCCTCGCGGAAGTCTTGCGCGTGGCCGGGGACGAGATTGCCCCGATCAGCGACGTGCGCGGTTCGGCGGAGTACAAGCGGCTGCTGCTGCGCCGGCTGCTGCGGGCCCATCTCACCCCATTCCTGCCGGAGCGCCGGCAGGGGAGGAGGCCATGAGTTCCTCTCCCTTTGACGCCCATCTCCACGTCCGCGGCGAGTCCCAGTTCATCGACGACCGCCTCGTGCCCGCCGGCACCCTGCACGCCGCGGTCCTGACCTCACCGGTCGCCCGCGGCCGCCTGCTCGCCCTCGACGGCACGGCCGCCCTGGCCGCCCCGGGCGTGCGCAGCCTCCTCACCGCCCGGGATATCCCCGGCGAGAACCAGATCGGCGGCATCCTCCCCGATGAGGTGCTGCTGGCTGGCGCTGAACTCGATTTCATCGGCCAGCCTGTCGCGCTGATTGCGGCCGACTCCGCCGCCGAGGCGCGCAGCGCCGTGTCTCTCATCCGCCTTGAATACGAGGAGGAGCCCCCCCTGCTCGATGCGCGCGAGGCGGCCCGGCGCGGCGAGTTCATCCAGCCCCCCCGCGTTTTCACCCTCGGCGACGTTGAGAGCGCCTGGAGCCGGTGCGATGTCATCCTCGAGGGCCGCGCCGACAGCGGCGGACAGGAACACCTTTATCTCGAGACCCAGGGCGCCCTGGCCTGGCCGGAGGAGCAGGGGGGCATCAAGCTGATCTCGGCCACCCAGTCGCCAACCACGGTGCAGCGCATCGTGGCGCGCGTGCTCGGCCTCCCCATGCACAAAATCGAGGTCGATGTGCTTCGCCTCGGCGGGGCTTTCGGCGGCAAGGAGGATCAGGCCACCGCCTGGGCCGCAATGGCCGCCCTCGCCGCCTTCCACCTCCACCGCCCGATCAAGCTGGTGCTGCGCCGCCACGAGGATATGCGCTGGACCGGCAAGCGCCATCCCTACTCCTCGGATTACAAGATCGGCCTCACCCGCGCGGGCAAGATCCTCGCCTGGGAGGTTACCTATTACCAGAACGCCGGCGCGGCCGCCGACCTCTCCCCGGCCATCCTCGACCGCACCCTCTTTCACGCCACCAACTGTTACGCCATTCCCAATCTGCGCGCCACGGGCCTCTGCTGCCGCACCAACCTCCCGCCCAACACCGCCTTCCGCGGCTTCGGCGGGCCCCAGGCGATGTTCGTCCTCGAGGCCGCCATCGATCAGGCGGCGCAGCGGCTCGGCCTCCCCGCCGCGCAGATCCAGGCGGCCAACCTGCTCGATGAGGGCTATGAATTCCCCTGTGGCCAGCGTGCTCACAACGCCCAGGCCCGGCGCTGCTGGCAGGAACTGGAGCAGCGCTGCCGTCCCGCTGAAAGACGTCAGGCCATCGACCGCTTCAACGCCGGCCACGATGAGCTCAAAAAAGGAATGGCGATCATGCCGATCTGCTTCGGCATCTCCTTCACCAACACCATGCTCAACCAGGCCAATGCCCTGGTCCATATCTACAACGACGGCTCGGTCGGCGTCAGCACCGGCGCGGTTGAGATGGGGCAGGGGGTGCACGAAAAACTGCGCGCCATCGCCGCCCGCTGCCTGGGCATCCGGATCGAACGCATCCGCATCGAGAGCACCAATACCACCCGCAACGCCAACACCTCGGCCACAGCCGCGAGTACCGGCGCCGACATGAACGGTCATGCGGTGCGGATCGCCTGCGAGGTTCTGCTGGCGCGCCTGCGCCCCTTTATCGCCCGCCTCGCCGGGCTGGATCAGGAGGGGCTGGTGACCATCCGCCGCGAACAGATCCAGGCCGGGGAGCGGCTGCTCCCTTACACCTGGGAAAAGCTCATCGCCGCCGCCTGGGCGGCGCGCATCAGCCTGAGCGCCCATGGCCATTACGCAACGCCGGGCCTGCACTTCGACCGCGTCACCAACAAGGGAGAGGCCTTCGCCTATCATGTTTATGGCGCCGCTCTCGTCGAAGCGACCATCGATACCCTGCGCGGCACCTGCCGCTTCGACGCTGTCCGCATCGTCCACGATGCCGGCTGCTCCCTCAATCCAGGGATCGACCGCGGCCAGGTGGAGGGCGCTCTCCTGCAGGGGCTGGGCTGGATGACCCTCGAGGAGGTGCTCCATGACGACAAGGGGCGGCTACTCACCGACTCGATGACCACCTACAAGGTCCCGGACCTCTTTTTCGCCCCCGGCGAGGTTGAGCTGCACTGGCTGGAACGCTCTGAAGGGGGAAACGGGCCCTTCCGCAGCAAGGCCATCGGCGAACCCCCCCTCATGTACGGCATCGGCGGCTGGTTCGCCCTGCTCGATGCCCTGCGCGCCGCCCGCCCCGGCCTCGAGCTGCCCTATATCTCTCCCATGACCCATGAGCGTCTGCTCATGGCCCTGCATACCGGCGAGACAGCCGGCTGAATCCCGCTTGCAGATCATGCTGCACCCCTGTGAAGGAAGAATCGCATGAAGGCCGTTGAATTCTGGCGTTTTGTGAATAGACCTGATCGACCCGTCATCCTGCTCATCGTCACCAGTACCAGCGGCGCCACCCCTGGCAAGACCGGCTTCAGGATGGCGGCGGATGCGGAGGGGGGGCTCGTCGGCTCCATCGGCGGCGGCAAGCTGGAGTATGACCTGGTCGAGGAGGCGCGAGCCCTGCTCAGGATGCTGAGCCCGGCCCCGCTCTTGAGGCATCTGCACCTGGTGGAAGAGGGCACTCCCGAGGCCAACGGCATGCTCTGCGGCGGCGAACAGACTGTTCTGCTCTATCCGGTGCGGGATGAGGACCGCCCGGTCATCGACGAAATCATCTCCGCCCTCTCTTCGGGCGCCTCCGGCCTTTGGTCGGTCACCGGCACCGGGATGCACTGGCAGGAGGAGGGCCCCGCTTCCGCCCGCGCAGAGCAGGAGGGGCCGGCCGGGCTCTTCTATCAGGAGCGCATCTTCCCCCGGGAGACCCTCTTCATCATCGGCGGCGGCCACGTCAGCCTCGCCCTCTCCCGGGCGATGAGCCTGCTCGACTGGCGCCTTGTCCTCCTCGACGACCGTCCTGAGGTCGACACCATGAAGAATAATCATTGGGCGGATGAAAAGATCATCGCCCCCTTTGCTGAGGTGGCGCACCACGTCTCGCCCGGCGGCCGTTCCTGGGTGGTGATCATGACCCCCTCGCACCGGGCCGACGAGGAGGTGCTGCGCAGGCTGGTCGCCCATCCTTTCCGCTATCTCGGCATGATGGCCAGCCCGGCCAAGGCGGCCGAGATCCTCTCCCGCCTGCGCGCGGAGGGGGTGGAGGAGGCCCTGCTGCGGCGGGTATTCACCCCGGTGGGGCTGCCGATCTCCAGCCATACACCGGCCGAGATCGCAGTCAGCATCGCCGCCCAGCTCATCCAGATTCGCAATCAGACGCCGACACACGAACAGGAAACGACAGGAAGCAAGGGCTTATGACAGGATTGGCAGTACAGGAAGGTCAGGCGGGGGAGATCAGTAACGCGGACGGCGCACATCCCCGGGTGTCGGTCGTCATGCCCTGTCTCAATGAGGAGCTGGGTATCGCCGCCAGCATCCGCGCCGTCAAACAGGTTTTCCAGCAGGAAAGGATCGACGGCGAAATCGTGGTCAGCGATAATGGCTCCACGGACGACTCGCGCCGGATCGCGCTTTCAGAGGGCTGCCGGGTGGTGGATCAACCGGAGAGAGGCTATGGCGCCGCCTACATGAAAGGTCTCAGCGAGGCGCGCGGCGAGTTCATCATCATGGCGGACGCCGACCATACCTATGACTTTAACGCCATCCCTGACTTTTTGAGGCTGCTGCAGGAGGGTAATGATTTTGTCCTGGGTTCCCGCTTCAAGGGGAAAATCCATCCGGGAGCAATGCCCTGGGCCCGCCGCTACATCGGCAACCCGGTGCTTTCGACGATGACCCGCCTCCTCTTCCGCACCCGCCTCTCCGACATCCACTGTGGCATGCGCGGCCTGCGCCGCAGCGCCCTGGCGGATCTCGGGCTGAAGATGCCGGGTATGGAATTCGCCACCGAGATGGTGGTCTCTGTCCTGAGAAACGGGCTGCGGGTTGCGGAGACTCCGGTCGATTATTTCCCGCGCAAGGGCGCATCCAAGCTCAATCCCCTTCACGATGCCTGGCGCCATGTCATTTTCATGATTCGCAATGGCCCGTCCTGGCTCTGGTGCGTTCCCGCGTTCGCCGGCTTGGCCGCCGTCGTGATTCTGATTCTTGTCTGGATTTAGGGTGTACTTTTTCTCCAGCCTGTGGAGGCCTGGTCTTGTCCCAGCTGAATCCGCATTTATGCAGCCTGAACATACATGATAGAACGAGGTTTCCAGATGAGAAAAAAGATGACCCTGCTGTTGCTCCTCGGCCTGCTCCTCCCGGGCCGGGCGCAGACCCTGAAGGAGGCTTTCGTCGACACCCTGGTCGAGCGCACCCTCCAGACCTTCAACGTCCCCGGTATCGCCGTGGCCGTGGTCAAGGACGAGGAGGTGGTCCTCGCCAAAGGCTACGGGGTGCGCTCCATCATTACCCGTCAGCCCGTGGATGAAAACACCCTCTTCGCCATCGCCTCCAATACCAAGGCCTTCACCGCCGCCGCCCTTGGCATCCTCGTCGACGAGGAAAAGCTGACCTGGGATACACACGTTACCGATTTCATCCCCGAATTCCGCCTTCATGATCCCTGGGTCACGGCCGAGTTCACCATCCGCGACCTGCTCACCCACCGCAGCGGCCTCGGCCTCGGCGCCGGCGACCTCATGCTCTTTCCCGACTCCGCGCGCTTCACCCTCCCGGAAATCATCCACAACCTTCGCTATCTCAAGCCGGTCTCCTCGTTCCGGACCAAATACGACTATGATAATCTCCTCTATCTGGTCGCCGGCGAAGTGGTCGCTCGCGCCTCAGGCATGAGCTGGGAAGAGTTCGTCGAGACACGGATCATGAAGCCTCTGGGAATGACCCATTCCGCCGCATCGATCGACCGTCTGCCCAGCGCCGCCAATATCATCGATGCCCATGTCATGGTCGACGGCCGGCTTCAGGTCGTTCCCCTGGAGCGGGGCAGTGTCATCAATGCCGCCGGGGGGATTTACAGCACTGTTTCTGACATGGCCGAATGGGTGCAACTGCAGATCAACAAGGGGGCCCATGACGAGGCGCCAGGAAAAAGGATTTTTAGCGAGCAGGTCCACTCCGAAATGTGGCAGCCCCAGACCATCCTTTCGGTGCGTCAACCCGGATCCTACAACACCCACTTTGCCGCCTACGGCTTGGGTTGGGGAGTTGCCGATATGAAGGGTTTCCTGGAAGCCAGCCACACCGGTGGCCTGATGGGGATCGTCACAAAGGTCACCATTCTGCCCGAACTTAAACTTGGCATCATCGTCTTCACCAACCAGCAGGAGGGAGCTGCCTTTGCAGCCATCACCAACACCATCAAGGATTTTTATCTCGGTATGGAATATACCGACCGTGTCAAGGAACTGAGCGAAAGACGCCAGCAGCAGCTTGGCGAAGCCAGCGGGATTATGGCGGCAGTGGAGAAAAAGATCGCGGAGCAGCGGAAAAAGAAGGGGGGAGTGCCCGACCGCGTCCCCTATGTAGGCACCTACACAGACAAGTGGTTCGGGGAGGTCGCGATCACCCTGGAGGGAGAGCGGATGCGTTTCCGGGCGCTGCGCTCGCCCAAACTGCGCGGGGAGATGTTTTATTACGCCGGCAATACCTTCGTCGTACGCTGGGATGACCGCACCCTCGAGGCCGACGCCTTCACCTCCTTCACCCTCGATGAGGAGGGGGTGCCGACCGGCATGACCATGAAGGCGGTTTCGCCTTTCACCGATTTCAGCTTCGATTTTCAGGACCTGGATTTTATTCGTAAAACGGAGTAGGCAGTCCATATGGCATGCCGCAACCTGATCAGGCGCCATTTCGCTGAACAGCTCATCCGGCCTCACGGGCTGGTTGGCCGCTGGATCATTGGGCCGCTCTGGAACCGGCGGAATCGTGTGCTCAATGACAAAACCCTGCAGGCGCTGCGGCTGCGGGAGCATGAACAGGTGCTTGAGATCGGATTCGGTGGCGGCCGCCTGCTGGCTCAAATGGCCAAAATTGTCACGCATGGCCACCTCTCCGGCCTCGATGCCTCCCCAATAATGGTAAATCGCGTCCGGAGAAAATTCCAGGCGCTTGTCTATAAAGGAATTATGGATATCCGGCTCGGAAGCGCGGAAAAACTGCCTTTTACCAACAGCGCTTTCGACAAGGTGGCCTCGGTGAATGCGATCTTTTACTGGCGCGATCCAGCCAGAGGGATTCGCGAAGCCTGCCGCGTGCTGCGCCCTGCCGGGCTGTTCGTGCTGACCTTCACGGCCAAGGAAGATCTGGATCGGCAGGAGTTCGGTATTCCCTCGTTTTACGAGGATGAGGTGATCAGTATGCTTCACAAGGCAGGATTTTACCGGATCGATGTCAGCCGCGACCGCGATGCCCATCGAGCATTTTTAATCCTGACAGCTGAGAAATGAGTGGAGGAAGACAATGCAGCGTGTTCTTATCATATTGGGAATCCTGACCGCCACCCTGTCGGGCTGCACGACGAAACAGCCGGAACTGGGTGCCGAGGCCCTGCGCCAGCAGGTGATCGCAACCGAGCAGGCGTTTGCGGCGACGATGGCTGACCGCAACCTTGCGGGCTTTATTTCATTTCTCTCCGAGGAGACCGTCTTTTTCTCCGGCCCGAAGCCCCTGCGCGGGGCAAAGGCGGTAGCCGAATGGTGGCAGAAATATTATCAGGGCGCCAGTGCGCCTTTCTCCTGGGCGCCCGAACAGGTGGAGGTGCTCGACTCTGGCTCCCTCGCCCTGAGTAGTGGACCGGTGTACGATCGGGAGGGCAAACTGACCGGCACCTTTACCTCGATCTGGCGGCTGGAGTCCCCGGGAAAATGGCGCATTATTTTTGACAAGGGCTGTCCGGTTTGCGACTGATCCCCCGGCGCAATATATAAAAAGGCCAGGAAGAGTAAATCCTCCTGGCCTCGTTTTTATCTGCAGGCCGGCAATCGGCGGCCGTATCATCCCTGGTCAGACGCTTTGCGGGAGGTCAGCCGATCGGGGCACGAATATCCACAGCAGAATATAGGCGAGCACTCCAAAACAGTAAAAGAAGGCAAGAGTCACAAAGATCACCCGCCAGGTCCAGGAGGGCACATCACTGTGCTCCCCGAGTCCGCCGCAGATGCCGGCTATTCTGCGATCCTTTTCAGAACGTCGGAACTCGCTCAGCCAACTGTTGTGAGGTGCTTGTGCCGGACCGGCGGCCGAGGCCGGGGGCATGAAAATCCACATCAGGATATAGAGCAGCGCACCGGTGCCGAAACAGATAAAGGCAAAGACAAATAAAAGCCGCCAGGTCCAGGCCGGCACACCGGTGTGCTCACCCAATCCGCCGCAAACCCCGGCGATCACTTTGTCGCTGCTGGATCTCGCCAAACGCTGAAGCATATTCTGTTCCATGGCATCTCCTCCCTGGTTGTACACCTCTTGATACGCTGCTTTTTCCAAAAAGATTCATTCCCCACCCACGCCACAGCCGATTTTGGCATGAAAACGAAACATCTTGCTTCAAAAATTCGCGTTGGCTATCTTTATCAGTAAGACAGCTGTTTCAAAACATAAAGAACCGGAGGGCATCTTGGAACCAGCCAAAATCGTATCACGCATCCGCGCCGCAGCTTGAGTGTGATTCGAACTGAATGTGCCATTCGCTGAATCTGCCGCAATGGAAGGAAAGTCATGACCCCAAAACGCAAACTGAAGAATCCGGAGGATCTGCAAACCATCCCCGGCGTCGGGCCCAACATCGACGCCCATCTTGGCGAGCTGGGTATCCATCGCGTCTCCCAGCTCCGCGATGCGGATCCGGAGGGGATGTACACCCGGCTCTGTGAGCTCCATGGCGGCCCCATCGACCGCTGCCTGCTCTATGTCTTCCGCGAGGCGGTCTATTACGCAAGCCACGACCGCCATGACCCGGAACTGCTCAAATGGTGGAACTGGAAAGAGGGCGCCGCAGCCTATACCAAAAATTAAGGGGCGGCCGCTGAAGGCTGCGCCGTTTTCTCCGCCTGTAAAATTTTTCGGAATTACTCCCCGTCATGCCGTCGCGGCGCATAGCTCGCGCCGGGATCGATCCGCTCCGCGTAGGGACTCTCCCAGCTTTTGTTGAAAATCTGCAGCAGACGTCCAACCAGTGGGGCGCTGCGCACGGTCATACCAGCATTGCGCGAGGTGTGGAAATAACTCCGTGCAGCATTGCTGGTGCCCAGCCAAAAGGCCTCCCCATCCACGAGGATATACTTGCAGTGTTCGACCCGGGCATAGGAGATGTAGCCCCCGGACCACTCCGGGATGACGCTGAAGCTGGCCTCGATGTTGGGCAGCTGCGCCAGCTCCTTGAGGGCAGCTTCGGCCCTGCTTCCCTTCTGCCAGTCGGCCACCAGCAGGCGCACTCGCACATTGCGGGCTGCTGCCCGGCGCAGCGCGCCGTCGAGGGGGTCCTCGGCGCCGCCGTTTCTCGATCGGGGTGAATAGGAAAGGAATTGCAGGGCGATCTCGCGCTGCGCCCCGTCGAGCAGGCGCACGATCTGCTCCTCACACCAGAGTGTGGTGTCTGGGATCAACGCCCGCGGGCTGAAGGTGGGCTGAATGATGGCCGGGCCATACTCAGAGGTCAGGAGTCTAATGGGTGTTTCATAGAGGCGCGGCTGGATTACCGGGCGGCTGGTGTCGGCCGGCGTCCCGTCCGCGAGACGCCAGTCGAGTTCGAACAGCTCCTGGTAGATGGAGACGACCTGCGTGCTCCGGATCCGTATCCCCAGCTCGTGGATATGGGTGAGCGCCCGCCAGTCGAAATTCTGGCTGCCAAGAAAGAGGCTCTCGCCGTCGATGACCATGTATTTGGCGTGCTGGATCCCGCCGGCCAGGGTTCCAAAATCGATGAGGCGAGCGGTGATGTTTTCCCACTTCCCAAGAGAATCGATCAGCACCGGATAGGTTTTATGCATCCGGGCATCTGCCAGGATACGCACCCTCACCCCGCGCCGGGCCGCCGCCTGAAGAGCGGTGATGACCTGATCCAGACTCTCACCTGCTTGGTGGGAGAGATAGAACTGCTCCAGATCGATGGTGCTGTGCGCGCCCTCGATGAGTTCGAGCCAGACCTCCAGGGTGTTGCGAATGTCGGGATTATCGAGGGAGGTCTCCACCGGGATGCTCTCGACCAGCTCGATCTCCGCCGGGGTTTGCGCCGCGAGCAGGGGGGAGAGGATGAAAAGGAAGAGGAGGGAGGAAAAGAGGATGCGCTTCATAGGGTGATCCATTTCTGCTTGTGGTCCGCTCTACCCAGTCCGTGCGGCCCGACTTTACGCCCGGCAGCCGCTTTCAGGTTGACTTTTTCCGTGCGAATGATTAATATCTTTTGTGCATCACCCTCTGTAACATTTAATCCAGGCCTTGAAATTTCAATTATCCAAATAGTGTCCGGTGACACGGCCCGCCACAGCACACAGGCCGGCTGCCTGTTTTTAGATGACAGAATCAGAATACTTTAATCGCTTCCTGCATGACTTGGTCAGCACGCCCACCGATTGAGGAGAATATGACATTCCACAAATTTTTCACCTGGTTAATTCTGTTTTCTGCCGCATTCCTCTTTTCAGCAAAGAGTCACACAGAGGAACAGAAATGGCTGACTGTCTATGAAAAATCCGGGGGTCTGGAAACCCCGCGTTACGCCGAAACCATGGCCTACTTTGAGAGATTGGACAAGGCCTCTCCCTTCGCCCGGCTGGAATCGTTTGGAAAAAGTCCGGAGGGGCGCTCGCTGCCCCTCTTCATCATCTCCTCGGACAAGGCTTTCACTCCGGAAATGGCGCGCCACACCAACAAGCCGGTCGTCCTCATTCAGGGCGCCATTCACAGCGGCGAATCAGAGGGCAAGGATGCGGTGATGCTGCTGGCGCGCGAGCTTTTGATCGATAAAAAGCACCGCGAGCTTTTTAATAATTTCATCTTCCTCATCATCCCCATCTTCAACGTCGATGGCCATGAACGCTTCTCGGCCTACAACCGCATCAATCAGAACGGTCCGCAGGAGATGGGCTGGCGGGTGACCTCCACACGCCTCAATCTCAACCGCGACTTTATGAAAGCCGATGCCCCGGAGATGCGCCAGTGGCTGCAGATGTACCATCGCTGGCTGCCCCACCTCTTTTACGACTGCCACACCACCGACGGTCTGGATTTCCAGTATCTCCTCACCTACAATATCGATGAACACGAGCAGTTCGGCGGCGCCGTTTCCCGGTGGACGAGGGATACCTTTCTGCCCGGCGTCGGGAAGGCGTGCGAAACGCAGGGTCTGCTCATCGCCCCCTACGCCGACATGCTCGAAGATGAACGGCCTGAAAAAGGCTTTGTCATCGGCGTCTGGCGGCCGATGCTCTCCACTACCTATGCCACGATCTGCAACCGCGCGGGTCTGCTCATCGAGACCCACTCGCTCAAGCCCTACGCCGCCCGTGTTCAGGCTACCCTCGATTTCATCCTCATCGGCCTGCACGAGATCCTTAAAGATCCCGGCGCATTGCTCGCAGCCGTAGCGGAGGAGGACCGCCAGGTCTCCGCCTGGGGCCGCGTGCCGGCGGACACCCTTAAAGTCCCCCTGCAATTCAGAACGCGCTTCGACCGCGGAGAGAGCGCTCTCTTTTACGGCTATCGGGTGGAGATAAAACCAGGCGCCGTTTCCGGACGCGACTATCCGGTCTATACATCGGATAAAGTGGAGATACCCACGGTTTTCTATAATGAGGTTGAACCAACTGCAGAGGTGGCGCCGCCCCGCGGCTATCTTGTCCCGTCAGGGTGGCAGGCCATCATCGATATCCTGCGCCTTCATGGCATCAGCATGTATCGTCTGAAAGAGGAGTACAGAGGTTTATTCGAGGGCTATCGCTTCAGGGAGGTCCGCTTCATGCCGCGCTCCTATGAAGGCCGCTCTATCCCTTCCTACCGGGTCGAGGCAGTGACCGAAAAGCGCGTTTTTCCTGAAGGCTCGGTCTATGTGCCGCTAGGCAATCCCCGCGCCAAACTGATCATGCATCTGCTTGAGCCCGAGGCCCCGGACGCCCTGGTGGCCTGGGGCTTGATGAACACCATCTTTGAGGACCGGGAATACTTTGAGTATTATGTGATGGAACCCCTGGCACAAAAGATGATGGTGGACGATCCGGGGCTGGCAGCGCTCTTCACGCAACGAGTGCACTCGGACAGCGCCTTTGCTGCCAACCCGCGGGCGCGGCTGGGCTTTTTCTATCAGCGCTCGCCCTGGTACGATCAGGATAAGGATCGCTATCCCGTTTGGCGCGTGACCGGTGATCGGCCGCCGGCGCTGGAAGAGCTTCAGTAACGAGTGTGGATGTCCAGTATCATGGTCAATGAGGGAAGGATCAGCCGGGCAGAACAGAAGCGATTCAGGATGGGATGCAAACCGGGTCTGTGCCCGCAGTGAGGTCCCCTTATGCCGGCGGAAAAATGACTGGGGCAGCGCGGCGAAAATTGACCAGGTCAAAGGTATCTATTTTTTGTTCAATCTGGCCATCATAAACGAGATATCCCTCTTTGAACCGCTCAGGCATGATTTTTTGCAGATAGCGCAGCCCTTTCAGAAAATCAGCGTGAAATGTTTGCGCTGATTTTATCTCGACAGGCAACAGATCCGATCCCCGTTTGAAGAGGATATCGATTTCATTTTGATGGTTGTCCCGATAAAAGTGGAATTGGGGATCCAGACCGCGATTGGTTCGAGTTTTTATTAACTCCATCAACACCATATTTTCAAATAGCGCTCCGCGCAAAGGATCTCTCGCCAGTTGTTGTGTACTTTCGATGCCCAGCAAATAGGTCGCCAAACCGACATCATAGAAATAGAGTTTCGCCGCTTTGATCAGCCTTTTACCAAAATTTTCAAAATAGGGAGGTAAAAGCATAACAATATAGGAGGCCTGCAGAATGGAGAGCCAGGATTTAATCGTTACTGCACTCGTCCCCACTTCATTGGCAAGGCTGCTTGCGTTGAAAACCTGTCCCACTCGTCCTGCACACAACCTGACAAAGCGTTGAAACTGCAATAAATCCTTTATGTGGATGAGTTGTCGCAAGTCTCTCTCTATATAGGTCTCATAGTAACTTCGGTAGGTAATCGAAGGATTCAAGCGGTCGCCGTAAATGGCCGGATAAAATCCGTTTAAAAGATAGTCATCCGTACTTGCTCCGCCAGTTTGTTTTTCAAGCTCATTGATCGTGAGCGGCAGCAATTTTAGCAGGACCGTTCGCCCCGCCAGGGATTGTGTGAGGCTGTTCAGCAGGGCAAACTGATTGCTTCCTGTTAATATATACTGCCCTTTCAGGGGTCGGCTATCCACCACTTCCTGTAGGTAGGAGAAGAACTCCGGAACGCGCTGTACCTCATCCAGGATGGCGCCTTGCTGAATGCGGTTGAGAAAGGCTCGTGGGTCGCTCTGAACAGTCTCCCGCAGATCCGGATTTTCCAGGCTGAAATATGGTTTTTCCGGAAATAATTTTTTTACTAGTGTGGTCTTGCCGGATTGCCTCGGGCCGGTGATGGTTACAATAGGGTACTGGGCTGCCAGCAAGACAACTGTTTTTTCAATTTCTCGTGTGATATACATATTTTGTACAGATAATTACTTTGACTTTATTATTGTACAAATATAACCCTTTTCGAGGTAAAAATCAAGGGTGTTTTAATGATCAGTATGAATTCTGACACCGCTGCTGCGACCTCTGCCGCCAGCGACTCATCTCGTGCAGCGGATGCGTCCTGGACTGTTCACGAAGACACTTGTTTTTCGTCGTGACGGCCTGCATTGGAAAGTGAAAATCAGAGGGAAAAAGATGAACGATTTTGATGCCCGCGCCCGCACCTGGGACGATGACCCGATCCGCGTAGAGCGCGCCCGTGCTGTCGCCGATACCATCGCCCGACTTGTGCCCCTGGATGACATGATGTACTGTCTTGAATACGGCGCCGGAACCGGATTGCTCAGCTTCGCCCTCCAGCCCAGGGTCGGCGGCATCGTCCTCGCCGACACCTCCGCGGGCATGCTCGCGGTCGCGGATGCCAAGATCGCCGCTGCCAGTCTGGACGAGGATCTGCGCGTCATGAAGATCGATCTGCTCGAGGATCCTCTTCCGGAGGATCGTTTCAACCTGCTCTTCACCCTCCTCACCCTGCACCACATCCCCGACATCCCGGCCATCCTGGATAAATTTTATGAAATGCTGATTGCGCCCGGCTGGCTCTGCATCGCCGATCTCGACCTGGAAGACGGCTCGTTTCATGGCGAAGGTTTTTCAGGCCACCGCGGCTTCGACCGGGAGGCGCTCGGCAAGCTGGTCGAAGCGGCGGGCTTTGTCAATATCCGCTGCGATACCGCCTATGAGATCCCCCGCATGGCCGGCGGTGTCCTGCACCACTACCCTCTTTTCCTCCTGGTGGCGGAAAAGGCAAGGCGTTGACCCGCGCCAGAGCTCCTGTATTTGCCTCGCCCCCCTTTCACCCCGTATCCGCGCTGATCCCGGCGGGATATCGCCAGCGTGCTTTTCTGGTAATTTTGCTTGTATCTCAAATCTCGATTGTTTATTTTTTAATCAGGGCATGGGCTGAAATGCGGCTGGCGCTCCGAGTATGGGGAAAGAGCTGGGTATCAAGCACCTGACACCAGATAATCTCCTCGATTTATTTTACCCCCGGTAAAATCACAATTCTCAATAGCACAACGCGGGCATGACAACCCGGACTGGCACTGTGGAACGCACTCCTAATCAGGAAAGGATTCCTATGGTCTGGAAATGCAAGCAGTGTATGGTTCTGCCGATGACAACACTCATCCTGTTTTTGTTTCTCTCCGGGAGAAGTGCGGCGGCGGAAATCGAGCTCACCGGCGGCTGGCCCAGCGGACCGGCCTCGGCCATCGCGGTCCAGGACAGCGTGGTCTATCTTGCTCATGGCGGTTTCATCTCGGCGTATCACGCCAGCACTTTTGCCCCGCTCTCACAGATCGCGCTCTCCGGCTATATCCGCAGCATCGCCTGCTCGGGCCGGTATGCCTATATCGCAGCCATGGAAGCCGGTCTGTTCATCCTCGATATTGCCAATCCCCGCCAGATCAAACTGGTCGCAACGGTCAATGATGTCAATGTACTGAAAGCCGTGGTGCGGGATTCCTGGGCCTATCTGGCCACCAATGTCGGCGGCTTGCGGATTCTCGACATCAGCACGCCCTCCGATCCAAAGGTCCTTACCGATTTCAAGCCCGAACGCTGGATTCAGGATGTCGCCGTGGAAGGCCGGTATGCCTATCTGGCCTGCAATTCCGCTGGCCTCTGCGTCGTCGATGTGCAGAATCCCGCCGCGCCGGCCAAGCTGTTGAGTTACCCCGGCGGCTATGTCGTCTATCACGTGGCCGTCTCCGGCGGCAAGGTCTTTATGTGCGGCAGCGATGATGTCAGGGTCGTCGACCTGACCAACATCAACCAGCCCAGGGAGATCACGACCCTGAGCGGGATGGTTACGAGTATCGTCTTTCAGGGTTCGATCGCCTATCTGGTCAATGATACCCACGCTAATGTGGAGCTGCACGATCTGACCGATGCCGCGATCAAGCGGGTGGGCGGCTGCGGAGGGATGTATGCCACCGCCGTCGCGGTGCAGCCTGGCCTCGCCTATGTGGCGTTGGAAAACTCGGGTTTCACTACCTATAATATCAGCGATCCGGCCAAGCCGGTAGCATATGGGAAATGGCAGTCCGACAAAACGCTGATGCCGCCCTTTATGGTGGGCGATCTGATGGCTTTTCGGGTTTTCGGCGAGGGCGCCTTGCGTTTTTATGATGTCCAGGATCTGCTGCACCCCCGCCTGGTCACCACCGCCAAGCTCTATATGGATGCCTATTTCTATAATGCCCCTTATCTCTACTATACCGACGACGCCATGTTGCGCGTCTGTGATCTGAGCGATATCTATAATCCGGTAGAGAAAAGCCACCTCACCCTGACCTCGAAAACCTCCGCCATGCGCCGCCAGGGCGACACCCTCTTCATCTATGACACCATGAGCAATGAGAATGGATTTGCGCTGTACAGCCTGGCCGATCCCCAAAAGCCGGTCAAGCTGGCTGACGTTGTCACCGCAACACCCGTTTATGTGGTGGGAAAAAAAGGACCGGCGGTCTATTTGTACGCCCGGCCGAACCCCTCCGCCAATGAGAGCTCGCTCTATTGTCTGGATATGACCGACCCTGGCGCGCCGAAAGAGAGCGCCGTTATGATCCCAGCGCCGATCGTTCGCTCCTTTGGCATCCACGACCAGTACGGCATTGCGGCAACCTCGGAGGACAGCGTGATCGTCTTTGATCTCAGCCGCCCTCTCCAGCCCAAACGACTCGCCGCCTTTTACGATGAAGAGTATGCATTTCCTGACTTTGAGGGTAATCTGGCCTATTCCTCCGGACGGATGGGTGTGACCGTCTATGATGTCTCGGACATGACCCGCTGGCGCATCCTCAGCCGGCTGCACGAGGTCGATTATTATACGGGCTCCTTCTACTATCCGCCCTATTTCATCAAACCGACGCTTAACGGCGAGGTCTATCTCTTCAAGATCAGCGACGGGACCGAAGCCGGGCGGGTCGGTGAAGTCCGATGCACCGCCGCCAACGACATGATCGAGGTGGATGACGGGCACCTCTATCTGATGGATGACAATGCCACCCTGCACCGGTTGCGGAAGGAGAATGGCGGCTTGACGCCGGATGGATTTAAAAGTTTCAAGGATCATGGCACATCTCGCCTGGCCGGTCTGCAGATCTCAGGCAACACGGGTTATGTCGTGGAAGAGTATCATGGCCACCTGCACGAGATCGATCTGAAATCGGCGGGACTGGATCAGATCAATACCTGGTTTCTGGATGACGTGCTCATTCAGGGCTTCACCATCGTCAAGCCCTATGCCTTTATCCGGGCCTATAAAGAGTTCAGGATTTATGATATCTCGCAGCCATCCACGGCGCGCCTGCTCGGTACCCTCCCGCTGGGCATCGTATCCTACGGCTCCCGCTCCCCGGTTCTGCTCAGAGGCTCTTATGCCTTTGTCAATGAGTCTTATGTCGTGCGCATTCTGGATATTTCCACTCCCGAATCTCCGAAAGTGGCCGCTTCATTCAGCGACGACAACAACATCATTGATATGGTCATGGCGGGGAACTATCTTTATCTCGGCGGCAAGTCCAGCTCGAAAAAGATCAGGGCGATTGATATCAGCAATCCCCTCACACCCGTGGCCGCGGGCGTCTTTAACGATATGATCTACGGCACGGCAATGGCAGCCGGGGGCAGTATGCTCTATGTGGCCGGCGGCTGGTATGGCCTGAATGTGCTGGATTACCAGGATGCGGCCGCGCCGGTGCGGGCGGCCCGGTATTATGCCGGAGATCTGGAAATGATCGATGTGGCGGTGTACAGGGATCGCATCTATGCCCTGGATAAATATCGCGGCATCCTCACCTTCACCAATGGACTTTACAGCAGCGTCGCCGATGAGGCCCCCGCTCACCTGTTCTCCCTCCAGCTGCTGCCCAACTATCCCAATCCCTTCAATGCGTCCACGACCATAGTTTTTTCGCTGCCCTATCCGGCGCGGGTGCGGCTGCAGGTTTATAACGTGCGCGGGCAGCTCGTGGCGGATCTGACGAACCGGAACTTTACCGCTGGCTTGCACTCCCTGACCTGGCAGGCGGAGGGACTGCCCTCCGGTCTCTACTTTTGCACCATCAGCGCCGGCGCATGGAAGGAGAGCCGCAAACTGATGCTGCTGCGCTAGGGAAAAAAAGTCCGGCAGGTTCATGAAGCCGCGGCGCTGATGATGGTCGTCATCTATCGGATTCAGCATCTGTCGCTGGCCAACCAACAGGCTGGAAAACTGATCTCCCTGATATCCGTGACGCATTACAAATTCTGGGGAAGGTATAAATCCATCCCCGACCGGCAGTGGAAAAACTCCGGAAAAAATGATAGTCTCCTTTGAAAAAGAGGTGCCGTTTTGCCAAAGAACACCGTAAAAATCGTATTAATCATTTGTATTTCAATTTTTTGCGCAGGTATTGCAGCTGAAGCAGATAGTCTGAAATACTATCATGCTGCTGAATTTCAGATCATTGGCAGAGGATTTGACGATACACAAACTCCCTTTGAACGCCTGCCGGCCGGCCTGGAAGGGAAAACACGTACTCCTGTATGGGATCTGTCAAAAAATTGTGCCGGACTGGCGGTCCGTTTCCGGACCAACTCGCCTGTCATCGCTGTGAAATGGGAGGTTACCGGCGACGTGACCATGAACCACTTTGCTCCCACCGGAATCAAGGGACTTGACCTCTATGGCCTGCAAGAGGGCAAATGGCGGTTTGTCAATACTGCGCGTCCGGTGAAAAAAGTTACCAGTTCGGTCATCATTGACAACAGGCTGGAAGAAGAGTCGGAATTCATGCTTTACCTGCCCTTGTATGACGGATTGTCCAGTCTGGAAATCGGCGTAAAATCCACAGCACTCATTTCCAGTCCCCTGGCAGATTCGCCCCATAGGAACAAGCCGGTCGTCTTTTATGGGACCAGTATTACCCAGGGCGGTTGCGCCTCCAGGCCAGGGATGGCTTATCCTGCCCAGTTATCCCGGATGCTTGACCGGCAAACCATCAATCTGGGATTCAGCGGTAACGGCCAGCTGGATTATGAAATTGCCGAGGCTATGGCCGGTATCGATGCTTCGTGTTTTGTGATCGACTGCCTTCCCAATGTCACTGTGGCGCAGATGAACGAAAAATATATACGGTTTCTTGAAATTCTCCGTGCCGGGAAACCGGACACACCCATTCTGCTCGTCGACAACATACTTTTTCCTCACATCTTTTTCGACCTGTCGGTCAAAAAGAAGGTTGAGGAGAAAAACCGTCTTTTGCAGCAAATTTTCAAAGAAATGAAAAAGAGGGGAGACCGTCACCTGTATTATGTCGAGGCCGACGGGCTGATCGGAAGCGATGGGGAAGGTACTGTGGATGGAGTCCATCTGACCGATCTGGGCTTTCAACGGATTTCTGAAAACCTGTTCCCGGTCATCCGGAAGCTGATAAAATAAAATGAGGGTTTTTTCACGAATTCTGATTCTTTCAATCCCATGTTCGACAGTCATAGGCACATTTCAGGGTTTGCGGCATAGATAAAATTAATATTATCAGCAAAAGCGATCAGAAATAGTAGCATTTAACTAGGCACACGGAATATCATTTTATTATTGACAATTAATCATATAATGTCTGTCTTTTAGGCATGTATATACGACAAATTACCCGGAAAAACAAGGACGGTTCAACCGTCACGTATGTCCAGCTCGCTCATAACGAGTGGAATAATCAGCGCAAGCTCTGTACGGCCAAGGTGATTCATCACTTTGGCCGGCTCGAAAAGCTGGATATCGATCAGCTGCAGCGGCTGGTCAACAGTATCAAGCGGTTCCTCCCTCCTGAAGATGTATTAGAGTTGGAAGTACAGGAGGCAAACGCCGGCCGCCCCTTCAAATGGCTGTCACGACGTTCCTATGGCGGTATTTTTCTATTGTCGGCTCTTTGGCAACAACTGAATTTTCAAGGCCTTCTGGAAAAGCGAATCAAGGGCCGGGAATACACCACCGACATCGTACAAGCCGTTTTTGCCATGATTGCCAACCGCTGCCTCGCGCCAGCCAGCAAGCTGGCCATAAGCGAGTGGATCGAGAAAGATGTCTATTTGCCGCACCTGCCTGCAACCGGGGTTCAGGTTTTTTATCGGGCCATGGATTTTCTGCTGGAACATCAGAGTGAGCTGGAGCATGAAATCTATTGGGCTGTAGCCGATCTGCTGAGTCTTGAAGTCGACCTTTTATTTTTTGATACCACCTCGGCCTACTTTGAGACCGAGGAAGTGACCGATCTGAAGCGATTTGGCTATTCCAAAGACAAGCGCTCAGACCTGCCGCAAGTAGTGATCGGACTGGCCGTCACCCGAAGCGGTATACCGGTCAAACATTGGGCGTTTCCTGGCAATACCTCGGATATGGATACCATTGCCATTGTGAAAAAGGATCTGGGGGCCTGGAAACTCAACCGCTGCCTCATGGTGCACGATCGCGGCATGTCCAGCGAGAGTAATCTCTCGATCCTTCAGCAAGGCGGCGGACACTATATCGTTGGCCGTAAAATGCGCTCCGGCGAGGCTGAGACCGATCAAGCCCTCAGCCAGAAAGGCCGCTATGCCGAGATTGAGCCCGGTCTTTTTGCCAAAGAAGCGGTGATCGGTAATGGCGAAAAGCGTAAGCGCTTCATCATTGCCAAAAACACCAGGGATGAAGAGCGCGATAAAGCCAAACGTGCCCAATTGGCTGAGACCCTGCAACTCAAGCTCGACCAGCTCAACAGCCGAAAGGGCCCCTCACACAGCAAGGCTGTCTGTGAGCTGAAAGCTCACGCTCTCTACGGCAAGTATATCAAAGAACTCGCTGATGGGCGCTTGAAGATAGTCCAAAGCCGCCTCGATCAGGAAAGTCATTATGATGGCAAATATCTGATCGAAACCAGTGATGACACGCTCAGTCTGCGCGATATCGTGCTAGGCTATAAACAACTCTATGACATTGAGCGCGCTTGTCGTACCCTGAAAACAGAGATGGATCTGCAGCCCAATTATCATAGCCGGGATGACCGGATCCGCTGCCACATCTTTCTCTGCTTTATGGCCCTGACCATGGTGCGGATCATTGAGAACAAGACCGGAAAAACCTGGAATAGCATCCGCAAAGAGATGGACCGGTGGCATTACGGCGAATTTATCATTGAGTCGAAAAAAATTGGTCAATTCTCTGAATTAACTGATAAGCAGAGAAATATACTTAACTCATTAAATATCATAGAACCTGACTACTCGATAGGCATACAGAAGGCCTGAAAACATAGATACACGCCTATACCTGGTGCATAAGGGATAACTCTATATATTTATATCTATTATGCACTTTTTATTTACCTATGACTGTCGAAGACAGGTAGGTTTCTGTGCAAGTTGTTCCTGCAGAGATGTCGCCTGCGTACATACTTTTTCGATATTTTGCTTGATTTTCAGAGACTGATTGGCTAATTTCCCCGCAGGTAAGAGGCGATGAGGGAGTTGGAGATGATTCGTCGAGCTGAAAATTGTGAAATGGCGAGTTATCAGACGATTGACAGAGGATCATTCTCTCGATTTTGAGGCCCCCAGCAAAATCGGTTTACCTCTCAGTGTTTACCTAAAAATACCTATTAGTCAAATCACCTATCAGTTCAAATTACCTTTCAGTTAGTGTACAAACACCATGAATGCAGAGAAAACCAATATAGCCAGGGCTGACTCAGGCAGGCTCAGCAGCCTCGATGCCCTGAGGGGATTTGACATGTTCTGGATAACGGGAGGGCAAAAGCTTGTCTTTGCCCTGGCAACGGTTACCGGATGGCCCCTGTTTGAATGGATGAACACCCAGATGCATCATGTGGAATGGAATGGATTCGCTTTCTACGATATGATCTTTCCTCTGTTCCTGTTCCTGGCCGGAGTTTCCATGCCATATTCCTTGGAAGCACGTCGTAACAGGGGCGAACCCAGGCGTAAGATTTATCTCCACGCACTGAAGCGAATGCTGGTGCTGGTGGTGCTGGGCATGCTTGTAAACCGTATACTGGAGCTTGATCCTGATAACCTTCGCTTTGCCAGTGTGCTCGGCAGGATCGGGATTGCATGGTTCCTGGCCGCAATGATAGTTCTTAATGCCGGACTCAGGTGGCAGGCAGCATGGTTCTGGGGTCTGTTGATACTATATTGCCTGCTGATGCTGCTTGTACCTGTACCGGGGTACGGAGCAGGCATGCTCACTCCGGAGGGTAATTTGGCCGGCTACATCGACAGGATGCTGCTGCCGGGAACAATGTATACGGAGTTTAATGAGCCTGAAGGGATTCTCAGCACCATTCCATCTATCTCCACCGCATTGCTGGGAGTTTTTGCCGGTCACCTGCTCCGTTTCGAGACCGGCAGGCTGAACGGCATGAAGAAAGCCCTGGTGCTATTCGGTGCAGGCATCCTCAGCCTCATTCTTGGAATGATCTGGGGGACCTTCTTTCCGATTAATAAGAACCTGTGGACCAGCTCTTTCGTGCTTTATGCCGGAGGCTTGAGCCTGATGCTGCTGGGTCTCTTCTACCTGGTCATTGATGTATGGAAAATGAGGAAATGGGCCTTCTTCTTTGTCGTCATCGGGATGAATTCAATTACAATATACGTGTTGCAGCACAGGATACTCAGGTTTGACATTATAAGGGATTTCTTTCTGAAAGGGATCCACGACATGTCACCGGCAGCATCGCAGCCATTCATAAGCTCCCTTGGCTATATTGCCGTGGTATGGCTCTTCCTTTGGTTCCTGTACCGTAACAGGATATTCCTAAAAGTCTGAACTGAAATGAAAATCACCACACCCGGACAGATTGCAGGAGCAGCAATCATATTCCTTCTTATTACCGCGTTTGTTTCATGCTCACAAGGCGTAAATCAGGCATATTATGAACCCCTATCCATGATCCCGGCTCCTGCTGCAACAGAAGCGGCGGCAGGGGAATTCCTGCTCAGGTCCGGAACAGGGATTTCAATAGACCCTGCCTTCGAATCCTCCGGCGAGGTTGCCGATATGTTCAACGCTTTTCTAAAAAAGCATTATGGCAAAATCAGGGTTTCAGAACAGCAGAATCAAGGAGACGCCAACGTAATCTGGGCCAGGCATGACACCTGATTGAAAACCCTGAGGCTTACAGGCTTGCAGTAACCGGGGAGGGTATAATCATTGACGCCCGCGGCGATGCCGGACTTCTCTATGCTTTCCAGACCCTGATGCAGATCATCTTTCCATCGCAAAAGTGTGACAGGGGGACTGTGGCTGTCCCGTGTGTGAAAATTGCGGATTCACCCCGGTACAGGTGGCGTGGCATGCACCTGAATGTCTCGCGACATTTCTTCCCGAAGGAGTTCATCTTTAAGATGCTTGACGCGATGGCTGTGCATAAGCTCAACACCTTCCACTGGTATCTGACCGATGACCAGGGATGGAGGATTGAGATTGAGAAGTATCCCGAGCTGGCCACTGTGGCTGCATGGAGGGATGAGACGCTGATCGGCTACGGCAGCGAGACGCCATGGGTATCTGACGGCACAAGATACGGAGGCTGTTGCACTCAGCAGGATGTGCGTGAGGTGGTGGAATATGCCCGCAAGCTGCACATCAACGTATTGCCGGAGATAGAGATGCCGGGTCATGCCGTGGCAGCATTGCAGGCTTTTCCGCAGCTCTTCTGCAACGGAGGTGAACCTCCTCCCTTCAACAGGTGAAGGGTAGTGGAACGCTGGCCAGCTGCGATTGTAAAAACGGGCGCGGGCGCGGCACAAAAACATCCACCTTGAACATCGTTTCACGATGGATGATGTTGAAACTGGAATGCCGTTGAACTGATTCCGCAAGCATCTCATCGTCTGTGTAGAATTCATCTTGCAATGCCGTGACAAACGGTTGCAGATGCTCCAGCCGCATGTCGGCTACGATATCTCAATCTTGCGTGGTTCGTACCATACCGTAAAGCGCTCTGGCTAGCGACCCTCCGATAAGATAGGAAATTCCAGGCGATTCAAGAACCCCGGTTACATTGAACGTGACTTCAATCGGTTCATTTTGCATGGTTGTTTTCCCCATACACTTTGCGTGCGGATTCTTCTCCCAATAATAGGCCAGCCAACCTGCAATGGATTTCAGCTTCACTGACCTGGGGAGTTCGCATGCGCAGACCCGCTAACGCGAGTATTTGTGCCGATTTGTTGAGCTGCACCGGCATCTTCATTTTGCGAGTCGGGCTGGCCTGCCGCCACAGTTGAATTTGCAGAGCTTCCATTTTTGGACAAGTTCAGGGAATAAGGCGCTCATTGCTTGCAGCCCTTCATAAAGGCCAGAACAGTGGTGATACGATTGTGCTCCTTGACGCGTTTTCAGTAATTTTGTAGCAAACGCCACACCCGTCATTCGTCAGCTTGACACCGTTCGAAGTATAGCGTGTGTGCTCCTGCGCCCGCTTGGGGTGAAAGTCTCAGCTTGATGGTGCAGCGGGTTTGGTCGCCAGACGCAGAATCCAGTAGCCATACAGGCCGGAGGCCAGGGAACCCGCCAAAATGCCCAGGCGCTCGTCGATGAGCAGGTTTGCGCCGGTTTCCTCAAATGCAAGGGAGCCGATGAACAAGCTCATGGTAAAACCGATTCCGCACAGAATGGCTGTGCCATAAAAGGAGAGCCAGGTTGCCCGGGTTGGCAGCTCGGCCACTCCCCACTTGATCCCCAGCCAGCAAAAGACAAAGACGCCCAATTGTTTGCCGAAAAACAAACCGAGGGCAATCCCGAGCGGAATGGGATGAGCCACCTGTTCCCAGCCCATGCCGGAGAAACGGATGCCGGAATTGCAGAAAGCGAATAAGGGCATAATGATAAAGGCCACTGCGCCATGCAGATCGTGCTCGAGGCTTTGCAGCGGAGATGATTCAGAGGGCGCGGTGGATTTAATGGGGATGAAAATGGCCAGCAGGATGCCCGCCAGCGTGGCGTGCACGCCCGACTTGAGCAGCGCGATCCACATGATGACACCGATGGTCAAGTAAATGCTTTTCTGTGCAATGCCGCGACGGTTGAGGACAAAAAGAACAAGCAGGCACGCGCCGGTGACTATGAGGGCGGCAAAGGAGATCTTGCTGGTATAAAAGAAAGCGATGATGATAATGGCGCCGATATCATCAAAGATGGCCAGGGAGGTGAGGAAAATCTTCAGTCCGACTGGCACCCGGGAGCCCAGCAGGGCAAGCACGCCCAGGGCAAAGGCGATGTCGGTGGCAGCCGGGATGGCCCAGCCCTGCAGGGCAATGGGATCCCGGGCATTGAAAATAATATAGATGGCCGCAGGGATGAGCATGCCGCCGAGAGCGCCCAAACCCGGCAGGACGACCTTTTTCCTGCTTGACAACTCGCCCTGCAAAAATTCGCGTTTCAGCTCCAGGCCCACAAGAAGGAAGAAGATGGCCATGAGGCCGTCGTTGACCCAAAGCAGCAGTGGCTTGGCGATTTCCAGACTTCCCACCTGCACCTCAAGCGGCATCTCCAGCAGCCGGCGGTAGAGGGCATAGAGCGGCGAATTGGCGGCAGCGATGGCCAGCACGGCAAAGAGCACCAACAAGATGCCGCCGGCCGCTTCCTGCTTGAGAAACCTTCGTATAAAGGAATCAGTTGCGCTTGTCATAATGGCTCCCGTTGTCTGCATTTCGAGGCGTGCCAAAGGCTTTTCCTCCGGCGGATATTTACCCCCCGGCAAAAAAAAATCACTCAGTACCAGTCCTGTCAGGTATCAGTTATTATTAACCGGTCACCCGGCTCATTGATGTTTTTCAGGATGCCTGCATCCCCGGTCTCGACCCGGATTAGCTCTGTGCCGGCACCACGCAAAAGATCGCGCAGGGAGGCGCCGGGCTCTGCTGCCAAAATCGCCTCAGAGAGAGCGATGGGAACGACGACGGGATGGCCCGGCCGGCCATTGTATACAGGCTTGATGATCGCACCGGGATTTTGCCCACAGGCCTGCTTGAGCAGGAGGTAGGTCGAAAGGGCGACGAAAGGATGGTCGACCGGTACGATGAATAGCCCTGCGCAGGCCCGCAGTGCGGCAATCCCCAGCTGTACTGAAGAGAGCATTCCCTGCTCCGGATGGGGATTGACCAGCAGGGTCGTTTCCTGCCGGAGGGCTGGCGCCGGTTTCGGCCGGCGATCAGGCCTTCCGCTTTTTCCCGCGAGCAGATGGCACGCCCACGCCTTCTCCTCCGCAGCGACCACCACTGCCACCGGCGCGACCTCCGCCTGCCCGAGCAGCTCCAGAATTATCTCCAGATAGCTTTTTCCCGCCGATTCCAGGCGCAGTTTTGGGGTGCCGATGCGGCGGCCGCTCCCGGCCGCCAGGATCACTGCGCCGATGGCGCCGGGGCTTTCCTCAGGAATTGGCGATCTCTCCATTGAACTCCACAATCAGCTCGTCGAAATAATCCACCTCATCCTCGAACAGCGCCCGCCAGTACTCCGGATCCCACTGGGCGTTGAGCTCCTCGCTGCTCTTGCCCTGCTGCTCCACCCAGGTATAGTATTTGAGATTATGGATCGCCTTGCGGTCAGTATAGGTCAACTCCCTGAAATAGTCGACCGACTGATGAGCCAGGGGACCGGCGTGGTCGCGCAGGGCGTCATCGCGTCGGTAGGCCCCGCACGCGGCGGCCAGTTCGGTCAGCCTCGAGCGGTACATTTCGGCGGAATCGGTAAAAATGGTCAGGATGACTTCATCCCCGCCGAGCTCCCAGTATTTGGCGCTCTTGATGGCGGCAAGGAGATTGGCGATGGAGGAGATGCCGAGCAGGGGCAGGCTCTGGATGAGGTTGGGGTCAAGGCCGGTTTCGGCGAGGTATTCCTGTCCCGCCGGCTCGTTGAAGAGGCGGAACAGGCGCATGCAGTCCTCGTCGTCGATGGCGGCGACGGCGTCGGTGTTGCGGACGTTGTGCACCCAGGGCACATGCTTGTCGCCGATTCCCTCGATGCGGTGGCCGCCGAAGCCGTTCACGAGCAGGGTGGGGCACTGCAGGGCCTCGCTCGCCACCACCTTGAGCCCGGGGTGCTGCTTCTTGAGATAATCCCCGGTCGCGATGGTGCCGGCCGATCCCGTCGCCGAAATAAAGGCGGCCGGGCGGAGGGCTCCATTCAGGTCCGCGAGCACCTCGTCAAAAGCCGGTCCGGTGACGGCGTAATGGAAGATCGGATTGCCAAATTCATCGAACTGGTTAAGGATGACGTTGAGGGGATCGCGGCGCAGTTCGTGGCACTTGTCATAGATCTCCTTGACGTTCGACTCGCAGCCCGGGGTGGCAATCACTTCGGCGCCGATCTCGCGCAGCCAGTCAAAGCGCTCCCGCGACATCTCCTCGGGGAGGATGGCCACCGCGGTGCAGCCGAGCAGGGCGCAGTCAAAAGCCCCGCCGCGGCAGTAATTGCCGGTCGAGGGCCAGACTGCCTTGTGTACTTCCGGGTCGAATTCGCCGCTGACCAGGCGCGGCACCAGACAGCCAAAGGCCGCACCGACCTTGTGCGCCCCGGTCGGAAAATACTGGCCCACCAGTCCGATGATGCGCGCCTTCACCCCGCTCAGGGCCGGGGGAATCTCCAGATAATTGACTCCGCCGAAGAGTCCGGTGCGGATATCGTTCTTCCAGGTGATGCGGTAAAGGTTGAGAGGATTGATATCCCAGAGACCAACCGGCTGCAGCCGCTCCATAAAGCTGGCTGGCAGCTCCGGCTGGCGGAGCTGCCGAAAGGTGGGGATGGTGATGCCGAGCCGCTTGCAGCGCGCGGCGGTTTTACGGATGATCTCGGGGTGCAGCTCTTTGATGATTTGCGACATGACAGCTCCTAGGCGTTCATTCGGGCCAGTTGGGTGGGCAGGTCAGGGATCCTGGCCATGGCGATCATCGCGGCGATGACGAAGGGCTTACAGCCCGCCTCCCGGTAGGTCTCGAGCCGGTACTTCTCAAAGACCTCGCGGGCGACTTCGCCGCGCTCGCAGCTCACCCCGGAGATGTCCGCCGGCAGGCAGTGCATATAGAGGGCGCTGCCGCCCTTCGTTAGCTTCATTTTCGCCTCGTCACACTCCCAGTTTTTAAAGCGCGCGTTGTTGGCCAGACAGGTCTGCTCCAGCGCCTTGAGCCCCTCGCGGTTGCCTTGTTTGAGCAGCGCGGTGCGCTCTTCCATGACTTTGTACGGGGCCCAGGATTTTGGATAGACGATGTCAGCGCCTGCAAAGGCCTCTTCCATGCTCTCCGCCTGGTGAAAACGGCCGCCGCTTGACTGGCTGTTTTCGCGGGCGAGTTCGACCACCTCGGGGATGAGATCATATCCCGGCGGATGGGCGAGGGTCACCTCCATTCCGAAGCGGGTGAGCAGGCCGATGATGCCCTGCGGCACCGAGAGGGGCTTGCCGTAGCTGGGGGAGAAGGCCCAGGTCATGGCGATTTTTTTGCCGCGCAGGGCCTTGAGCGAACCGAAATGCTTTTTTAAATGGAGGAGATCGGCCGCGGTCTGGGTGGGATGGTCGATGTCGCACTGGAGGTTGATGACCGCGGGATGTTGATGGAGGACCCCCGCTTCGAAGCCCTCCCGGAGGGCGGCGCTGACCTCGCGCATATACCTGTTGCCTTCGCCGAGGAACATGTCGTCGCGGATGCCGATCGCTTCGGCGAGGAAGGCGATCATCGTGGCGGTCTCGCGCACGGTTTCGCCGTGGGCGATCTGGGACTTGACCTCGTCGAGTTCGGCGAGTCCGAGTCCGAGGGCGTTGACGGCGGAGGCGAAGCTGAATCGGGTGCGGGTCGAGTTGTCACGGAAGATGGAGATCGCCAGTCCGGAGTCGAAGAGGCGAAAGGGTTTCTTCAGCCGGTGCATCTCGGCAAAAATTTCCGCCGTGAGCAGGAGGGCCTCGATCTCGTCGCGGCTCTTTTCCCAGGTGAGGAGAAAGTCCTGGTTAACGGAATCGAACTCCAGTTGTTTGAGCGCCAGCAGGTTGCTTTCGATCAGATCCATTTTCCTCCTCTTTGCGGTTTATCAAGTCATTTCACTGTGGCAATGAATCACAAAAATTATCTCTCACGGAGCCACGGAGGCACAAAGAGAGGACATCATCAGCGCAAAGCGCTTTTAAACAGTGCCTCTTTGCTCTCTCTTTTCTTTGTGTCGCCGTGCCTTGGTGAGAGATGGCTTTTTCTTGTTTCTCTCTGCGTCTCTGTACCTCTGCGCGAGATTATTTCTGATAGCTTTTCGCCGCCAGCTCGACAGCGTCAATGATCTGCTGGTAGCCCGTGCAGCGGCAGAGATTGCCCTGCAGGGCCTGGCGGATCTCGGCGCGCGCCGGCGCAGGATTCCGCAGCAGCAGCGCATGCGCCGCCAGAATCATTCCCGGCGTGCAGAATCCGCACTGCACCGCCCCGGCGTCGAGAAAGGCCTGCTGCAGGGGATGCAGCGAGCCGTCCAGCGGCGTCAGTCCCTCGATCGTCAGGACCGATTTTCCCGCCACATCCCTGAGCCGCCGCGTGCAGGACTTGACCGGCCGGCCGTCGACTAGCACCGTGCAAGCCCCGCAGGCGCCGATTTCACAGCCCGCCTTGGCTCCAGTCAGTCCGAGTTCCTCGCGCAGCCAGTCGAGCAGCCTCATTTCGGCAAGCCCTGCGTCGATCTCGTGGGTCACGCCGTTCACCGTCAGCTTCATAGCTGACCTCGCTTCTGCGCTTCTTCGGGCACATCCGTTCCGGCAATTCGGATCGGCAGATGGTAATAGCGGACGCCCGTGGCGTGATGGATCGCGTTGGCGATCGCCGGGGCCATGATCTCGTTGGACGGCTCGCCGATGCTCTTGGCGCCCGTAGGCGAGACCGGATCGTGATTCTCGACCACGATCGCCCGCATCTCGCACAGGTCCGTCGACCGGGGTATCCGGTAGCGGTTCAGATTGGTATGGCCGATCCGGCCCCCGTCGATGTGGAGATCCTCGTGCAGGGCATAGCCGGTGCCCATCGCCATGCCCCCGTAATATTGCCCGAGCAGCATGGTGTTGTTGATCGCCTTGCCGACATCGTGGCAGGCCACGGCATTGAGCAACCGCACCTTGCCGCTCTTGCGGTTTACCGTCAACTCGACGGCCTGGCAGCCGTAGACCCAGGTGAAATAGGCCTTGCCTTGGCCCGTCTCCTCGTCCCAGCTCACCTGCGGAGCGCGGTAGACCCCGAGAGCATAGGGGAACTGCTGCTTCTGGAACATCCCCCTGATCACCTCCGCAAAGGGCAGGGAGCGGCCTCCCCTCCCAATGATCTGGTTGGAGGTGAACGAGATCTCCTCGGGGGCGCAGGCCAGCTCCGGGGCGGCGAAAACGGCGATTTTTTGCTTCAGCTCCTGCGCCGCCAGAGCGACAGCTCCTCCGCCCATGATTGTGCCGCGTGAGGCGACGGTGGTGCCGCTGTCCGGGATCACCGAAGTGGAGGAGCGCCGGTAGCGGATCTTGTCCACGTCGATCCCCAGCTCCCGTGCCAGGATCAGCGACATCGCCGCCTCGGCGCCCTGGCCGTTTTCGTGCACCCCCGCCTCGAGCAGGACCGATCCGTCCGCCTGGACGTTGACGATGGCGGCGCAGAAATCGACTCCCTCGGCCCCGAGACTGACCCCGCGGTAGCTCATCGCCAGGCCGATGCCGTAGAGCTCCTCCTCATTCCCGCGCCCATGGCTGCAGCGGGCGAGCTTGTTCTGGTAATCGATCTCCTCCAGAACCTTGTCCAGCACCTGCTCCATCGCGACCGTGTGCCCCTCGAGCTTCTGGCCGGTGATGGTGGTGCTTCCCTGTCGCACCAGGTTCATGCGGCGCAGCGCGATCCCCGTCAGGCCCAACTTTTCCGCCGCCTCCTCGATCATCGATTCGATGACGAAATTCATCTGCGGCGAGCCAAATCCCCGCATCGCCCCGGTGACCGGATTGTTGGTATAGACCCCGAAGGTGTCGCAGTGGACGTTCTCGACTACATAGGGGCCGCAGCACTGCACGGTCGAGCGCCAGGTCACCCAGGGGGTGACCGAACAGTAGGCCCCGCCGTCGGCGATGATGCGGCAGTCGACTGCCGTGATCCGCCCCTCCCGGGTCAGCCCCATCTTGTAGTCGACCTTGTAGGGATGGCGTTTGTAGCTCTCGCGGATCGACCATTGCCGCGAATAGACCATTTTAACCGGCCGGTTGAGCAGCCGGGCCGCCAGGGCGGTGCGGGCGCAGACGATCGCCGCGGTGTCGTCCTTGCCGCCAAAGCCGCCGCCGAGAGGGGTGCCGATGACCTCGATATCGGCGAGGGGGAGGCCGAGGCAGGCCGCGACGAAGCGGCGCGTGCTGAAGGGATGCTGCATGCTGCCGTAAACCTCCATCGTGCCGTCGGGGCGGGGGAGAGCGATGCTGACCTCGGGTTCCATGTAGGCGTGCTCGATGAACGGGGTGGTATAGGTTTTCTCCAGGATCAGATCGGCTGCGGCAAACCCCTTTTCAGTATCCCCACTGCGGACGCGGTGGGTGTTGATGATGTTGCTGCCGTGGCTCTCGTGGATGAGGATCGCGTCCGGCTGCATCGCCTTTTCTGGATCGAGCAGGGCGGGCAGGGGCTCGGCCTCAACGCGCACCAGCGCCGCGGCGGCCAGGGCCTGCGCCCGGGTCTCGGCGACGACCACAGCGACGACATCGCCGTGGCAGCGGATGCGGTCGTCGGCAAAAATGCGTAAGTCGCGGATGATCTGGCCGAAGCGGTTTGCGCCGGGCACATCCCGGTAGGTCAGCACCCGGACCACTCCGGGACTCTTTTCCGCCTCCGCCGTGTTGATTCCGGTCAGCAAGGCATGGATGTAGTCGGCATAGACCGGCACGGCATGGAGCATGTCGGCGAATTTCAGATCGCCGGTGAATTTGGCCCCTCCGGTCACCTTGGCGCGGCCGTCGTTGCGCCAGCCCTTTTCCCTCATTTCTGACACAGCCATGTACCTCCGGGTATATCCTGCTCAAGAATCTCCCCGTTCTCCACGATGAGCCAGCCGCGCCGAAAGAGCGCCCGGACCGACAGGGTGGTGCTCATACCGGGATAGGTTTCAAAGGCATCGGCCAGGGTGGAGCGGATGGACCGCTCCGGTCCGCCGCTCCGGAGCACGACCAGATCGGCATCGGCGCCGGCCTGAAGGCACCCCTTGCGCGGATAGAGCCCAAGGATCTGCGCGGGATGGGCCGAGAGCAGGCGGCTGATGGCCGGCAGATTCGCTTCCGCATCATTTCCCTCAAAAAGTTTGCACGCCAGGGGGACCAGGGCGCCGATGCCGGCTACACCACCCGGGGTGCGGCGGATATCGCCGCCTCCGGACTCCTTGTCCGCCCGGGTGAAAGCGCAGTGGTCGGTGGCCATGCAGTCGGCCCCACCGGCGCGGACCATCTCCGCCAGCTTCCGTCTCGATTCCTCCGCACGCAGCGGCGGCGCGCAAATCCAGCGCCGGCCATCCGGCCGCCCCAGCCAGCTCTCGTCGAGGAAAAGATAGTGCGGGCAGGTTTCGCAGGTGATCCGGTGATTCTCCGCCTGCCGTATCGCGGCCACCCCTTCCGGAGTAGAGACGTGAACGATATGGAGCCGTGCGCCTGTGCGCCGGGCGATCTCGACCAGCCGCTGAATGGCGGTCACCTCCGCCTCGGCCGGGCGGACCCGGGCGTGGCTGCGCGGATCGCTCCAGTCAACCGCTGCGCACGCGCTCTCCGGCCAGCGAGTGTCCCTGTCCGCTGCCGTCTCCCCCTGCCGCGCCCGCTGCAGGATGGCGTCGTCCTCGCAGTGGACGAGGACACGGCCGCCGAGGCTGTGCAGCCGGCCGATGCGCTCCTCCAGCTCCGTGTAGGAGGAATAGAGCCCGGCCTCGCGGTAGGTGGTATAGAACTTGAAGGTGATAAAGCCCGCGCCGATGGCCGCCTCGATCTCCCGCCAGCCGGCGTCGTCGAATCGGGTCGGTGTCAGGTGCCAGGTGTAATCGCAAAAGCTCTGGCCAGCCGCCTTTTTTTGAGCCCGCGCGATGGCAGTGCCCAGCGATTCATCGCTCCCTTGTGTGATGAAGGAGCAGAGGGAGGTGATGCCGTTCTGCACGGCGATTTGGGATCCGCTGTGCCAGGTGTCGGCGAGGTATCTCCCGCCGATGACGTCATCGAGATGGGTGTGGAGGTCGATAAAGCCGGGGAAGACCAGGCTGCTTGCGGCATCGACCGTCAGGTCGGCCGGCGGCAGTGTGCCGCGAGGGGCAATGGCGGCGATCCGCTCCCCATCGATGAGAATGTCCGCTTGTTTGAGGCGATCGTCAAGAACCAGAGTGCCGTTTTGAATGGAGATTTTCATCGGTTTTGCCGGGGCGGTTTATTGATGTCCATGATGATGTAATATAGCTTTTTACGGGGAGGAGCGCAAGAGCTTTGTCCAGCATGCTGCCCCTTTCTGCGCTTTTCCGGACAGCTGGCGTTAGCCTGACTTATTCATAGAATGTTTTCAACCACTCTTGTCCAAAATAGGAAATAAAATCATATAGCAAAAAAAGACAAGTCTCCGTAGTTTCTTTTTATCAGGAAAGAAAAACAAACAACGGAGGATCCCTCCATTATGAAAATATATCAAATAATTCTTGACTTTTATAACATTTTTCTGTAATAATATTACAACTAAAATAATAAGATGCCCTTAATTCTGCAAATTACTGACTTATTATTATATTTATAATAAATTTGACGCGTAGTTCAACAACCCAGCAGGAGGTGAACTTTTTTCAAAGGAGGTGCACGCAAGGTTGTATCAGCTCCATGGGGGTGTCTGGCGTGAATGCGTCGGACCTGTAACCGGCAGATATCCAAATTCAATTCATTGACCCATTGTACAATTAACACCTGAAGGAGGCCAGATGAACAAGTCGTTTCTGTTTTTCTTGCTGATCTGTCTCGTGCCTTTCATCGTGACGGGACAAAACATGCTGGCGAATGCCGGCTTTGAGGACGGCGATGCAGATGCCAACGGCATTCCGGATGGCTGGATCGGTTATGCACAAACCGGTGCAAGCATGCAGCTGTATAATGAAGCTGCCACAGCCCACTCGGGACAGTACTGGGCAAAATGTACAAGCACCAACGGGGGGTATTATCTCCTCTATCAGAATACCTTTCCGGCGGCTGAAGGAGATGTGTGGGAATTCAGCTCCTTCATCAAGGACATTTCCCCTGCTTACCCCGGGGCCGTCTTTGCTGCGCTGAAAATTTCGGCCAAGAACGCCGCCGGCGGCACCTTCAAGGCCTGGGAGATCTACCAGAACGATGTCTCCTACGAGTGGGCGCGGTTTTCCAATATCCAGACCATGCCGGCCGGCACGGCCTTCATCCAGGCGGTGATCGTGGTGCATGGCGCGGACGGCGCCCCTGAGGCCTCTTACGGATTCGATGATGTCTCTCTCGAGCTGGTTTATCAGAGGCCGCCGGCCTCTCGCGAACTGAATATGCTGGCCAACCCCGGTTTCGAGCAGGGTGACGCAGATGCCAACGGCATTCCGGACGGCTGGATTGGCTACGCCCAGACTGGCGCCAGCATGCAGCTCATGAATGATGCCGCCACCGCCTTCAGCGGCTCCTGGTGGGCGAAATGCACGAGCACAAACGGCGGCTATTATCTCCTCTATCAGCAAACCTTCCCGGCCACCAAGGGCGAGGTGTGGAAATTCAGCTCTTTCATCAAGGACCTTTCGCCGGCCTATCCGGGTGCGGACTATGTCGCGCTCAAAATATCGGCCAAGAACGCCAACGGCGGCACCTTCCAGGCCTATGAAGTATTCCAGACCGGGCTGACCAGCTATTGGAAAGATTATTCTAACACCCAGACCATGCCCGAAGGCACACATTTTATCCAGGCGGTCATCGTCGTCCACGGCGCTGACGGCGCACCCGAGGCCACCTATGGCTTTGACGACGTGAGGCTGGAGCTGGTCCACGAGATGACGAACAACCCGGGATTCGAGGATGGCGATTCGAATGGCGATCAGATCCCGGACGGCTGGCTCGGCGGCGGCACAGCCGGCAAGACCCATATGGAAACGATCAAGGATTCCACAGCTCACAGCGGGCAGTTCTGGACCAAGGTCAATGTCGACAGCGGTGACGGCTATTATGTGCTCTACCAGGCCGGATTTCCCGCCAATCCCGGCGAGATCTGGAGTCTGAGATCTTTTATCAAAAACATCTCACCGGATTCTGCCGGCGATTTTGCTTTCCTCAAGATTTCTGCAAAAAATGCCAATGGTTCGAATGTGAAGGTTTGGGAAGTTCGCCAGGCCGGCGTCTCGCGGCAGTGGAAGGACTATCACAATACCCAGACCATGCCCCTGGGCACGACGCTGATTCAGCCCGTGCTGGTGGTCAAGAAATCCGCCATAGACAGCGCCGCTTTCTCGCTCGTTGCTTCCTATGCATTTGACGATGTGCGGGTGGCGAAACTGGGCATTGCCGACATCATGGCCCCGACGGAGCCCGGTGCGGTCTCGGTTGAAAATGGCACCAAGCCGAACACCAACTCGGTTACCTGGATGGATGTGGCTGGTGAAACGGGCGAGACCTATGCCCTGTATGCCAGCCAGAGCCCGATCACCAAGGTGACCGATGCGGGCGTTGAAGTTCTGGCCACTGCGATTGCCAAAGGCACGCAAAAATATGAGCACTCCTTGCGCAATCCCTACACCGACTCGCTGGTGACCTATTATTACGCCGTCACGGCCACCGATACCGCCGGCAATGTGAGTGCGCCCGGTCTGTCGCAAGCGCATACCAACATGGCGCTGGGCACGGCCACGATCTCGCGTATGGCTCCCGCCAATTTTGCTGCAGACGGTAAGCTCACCGAATGGGATGGCACCGGCATCATGCCTTTCACCATGAGTGCTACCAAGAGCCATGTCGGAACCGGTACCTTCACCGGTGATCATGATCTGTCGATGCTCGGCTATATGGCCGTCGACGATGAGAACCTCTACATCTCCTACTGGATCAAGGACGACAAATACAGCTACAATCCCGCTGCGACCTACTACAAGAATGACGTGGTCTTTCTCTACATCGGATTTTATGATCTGCTCAACAAACATACGGCCAACCAGCGGGGCACGGAACCCGATTACCGTTTCAATTTCCTCTCCACCCATCTGAGAAACGCGAATGCCGGGGCGGGTACCGATACCCTCTTTGTCAACGGCAGCGCCAACTACTGCTTTGTGGCCACCGACAGCCATTATGTCATTGAAGCCAAGATTCCCTTCAAGGATATCCTCGTCGGCAGCCAGGCGGGCGATGCGCTCTTCCACCCGCAGGTCGGCATGACGGTCCCGATGGATATCGAAATTTGTGACTCCGATGCCGACGGCGTGCGCGAAGGGTTGCTGACTTTCTCCTCGGATAACAATGACCAGTCGTGGAAAGGGCCGCAGTACTGGAGCTATTCATGGATCGATGACCGGACGAATGTCACCTCTGTGGACGATGCGCCCCCGTCTGTCATTTATGAGTACGCCCTGAAGCAGAATCATCCCAATCCTTTCAACCCGGTCACGCAGATCACCTACTCCCTGGCGAAATCCTCCTACGTTACCCTGGTTGTCTATGACATCCTCGGCAAAGAGGTCGCCAGACTCGTCCAGAAGAAGCAGGATGCTGGTCATCATGCCATCCATTTTTCAGGACAAAATCTGGCCACCGGCCTCTATTTCTATCGCATCCAGGCCGACCAGTTCTCACAGACCAGAAAGATGATGCTCATAAA
>ERZ795056.725-NODE-725-length-40577-cov-18.388999_pt1 | contig 40577 bp, 38 predicted proteins | sample MGYA00375140_ERZ795056 | MGnify/ENA primary metagenome ERZ795056 (study PRJEB30185, sample SAMN05720227) | activated sludge metagenome | isolation source: Anaerobic digester | place: USA | collected 2015-03-09 ...
GTGCGGAGACGCCCATGGCCATCATGATGCCGGCGAGGCCCGCGTCGTGCGCGGCGAGGGGGAGCTGGATTGTCATGGCGTCCGTTTAGCAGGGTGTGGGGCGGCTATAAAGACCAGTTGCGCCACGGTCGCGGGTCATCGCGGAGCAGGCCGAAGATCAGGCTGTCGCGGATGCCGATGTGTACGTCCCATTCGCCGCGCAGGCGGCCTTCGAGCTGGAAGCCAAGCTTTTCGAACACGCGGGCCGAGGCGGTATTGTCAGGGTCGACATCGGCCATGATGCGGCGGGCGCCGCGGTGTTCGAAGGCTTCTTCGAGAGCCAGGGCGAGGCCACGGACGGCGAGGTTCCGGCCGCGCGCAGCAGGGGCGACCATGCAGGCGGCTTCCCAGATATTGTTCTGGCCGCGCGGATAGACCGAGACGCGGGCGAGGGCGGGCCCATCGATGTGATCGGCGAGCACCCAGTTGATGTCATCGCCGCTCGCCCATTCCTGCATCATGGCGATGGTGTCGGCGATGGACGCTGTGGCCGGACGCGAGAGAAAGCGGCAGCTTTCCTCATCGCCGAAGATGGCGTGAAGGGCCGGGCCATCGGCCACGGGATCAGTCGGGCGGGTGATGAAGTCAGCGGGCATGGCGCTGGCTTTATACCCGCGCGCGGCGTTTAGGGTAGTGGCGCTCACCGAAGGTTTTGAGGGCGGCGAGGACAGGCTGGAAATCGCGGCCGCGCCGGGTGAGCAGGTATTCGTAACGCTCCGGCTTTTCCGAATAGAGGCGGCGTTCGAGCATGCCGGCCTCGACCAGGGTTTCGAGGCGGCGGGAGAGCATGTTCGGGGCGATGCCCAGGCATTCTTCGAACTGATCGAAGCGGGTGGAGCCGAAACCGGCATCGCGCAGGATCAGCATGCTCCAAGGGTCGCCGACACGATCGAGCGTGCGGGCGACGGGGCAGCGGTCTTCAGCAAAACTCTTCCTTCTCATGAGGAAGCATATGGCGGAGTGACTTGCATAATGCAAGCCGAAGGCCGACCTTTTGGACACCGGCGACAGGCCGAGCGGATTTCAACCCAAGGGGTTTTCGTCATGAGCACCAAAGACACCGTCCTGATTACAGGCGCTTCCACGGGGATCGGCGCGGTTTACGCCGATCGCTTTGCCAAGCGGGGGCATAACCTTGTTCTGGTGGCGCGGGATTTCCAGCGTCTGGAGACGCTGGCCAGCCGCTTGTGGGAGCAATATGGCGTCAACGTCGCTATCGAGCCGGCGGACCTGACCAATCGCTCGGAACTGGAGCGGGTGGAGCAGTTGATTGCGAGCGATCCGCATATTGGCGTGCTGGTGAACAATGCGGGGATGGCGGTGTCGAAGCCGATTTTCGGATCGACGCCGGATGATTTCCAGAAGCTGATCGATCTGAACGTCACGGCGGCGACGCGGCTTGGTATCGTTGCGGCGAATGCGTTCGTGAAGCGCGGGGGCGGGGCGATCATCAACCTGTCGTCGGTGCTCGGTGTTGCGCATGAAATCGGCGGGGCGGTGTATGCCGGTTCGAAGGCGTTTGTTTTGAGCTTCTCGCGGGCGCTGCATAACGAAACATCGGCGCGTGGCGTGCGTGTGCAGGCCGTATTGCCGGGAGCGACACGGACAGAGATCTGGGAAAGGTCCGGCCGTGGGATCGAGACGCTTGATCCGGCGATCCTGATGGATGTGCATGATATGGTGGATGCGGCGCTGGCCGGCTTTGATGCGGGAGAACTGGTGACGATACCGGCTCTGCCGGACGTGGCCGACTGGCAGGCGTTCGATGCTGCGCGGCTCAAGCTGTTGCCGAACCTGTCGCGTAATGCGCCTGCTGCTCGGTACGGCGTGAAGGCGCACGAACACGCGGCGTAGCGGAACTACTCGATCTTCGCTCCGTTCCGCTTAATATGGCGGAACGGGGCAGGAGTTTTTGATGAGTGATCTGCGCGACAATGTTGAGGCCAGCCAGTACGAGCTGGACATTAATGGCGAGACGGCGTTTGCGCGTTATCGCAAGGAGGACGGCGTGCTGACGATCCTGTGGGTCGAGGCGCCGCCGGCTCTGCGCGGGACGGGTGCAGCAGGCAAGCTGATGGGACTGGTCGCGGAAGGGGCGACACGGAACAAGTGGCGCGTGGTTCCGGTGTGCGGCTATGCGGCGGCGTGGCTGCGCGGATCGAAGCAGTATCGCGAGCTGGTGATCTAGCCGACGAGCACCATGTCATCGACATGGATGATGGCTGGGCGGCCGCGATAGCCGAGGATGGCTTCGAATTCGTCTGACTTGCGGCCGATCAGCTTGGCGGCGTCTTCCGAAGAATAAGCCGAGACGCCGCGCGCGATGGTGGCGCCGTCGAGATCGATTACGTCGACAGCGTCGCCGCGTTCGAAGCGGCCGGCGATGGCGGTGACGCCGGCAGCCAGGAGCGACTTGCCGGACTTGAGGGCGCGGGCAGCGCCTGCATCGACGCGGACGGAGCCCGTGGGGCGCAGGGCGCCGGCGAGCCATTGCCTGCGCGCGGTTTCGGGCGAGAGATCGGTGAGGAACCAGGTGCCGCGTGTGCCGCCGGCGTGGGCGCTGATCGGGCCTGCGTCTTCCGTGGTGTTCGTACCGAGTGTGATGAGGGTGGAGCAGCCGGCGGTGAGGGCGATGCGGGCGGCGTCGATCTTGGTGGCCATGCCGCCGGAGCCGACGCCTGCGGATGCGTTGGCGCCGCCGGCCATCGCGACGATTTCCGGCGTGAGCTTGCGGACTTCGGGGATGTGCTGCGCGCCGGGGTTTGAACGCGGATCGGCGTCGTAGAGGCCGTCGATGTCGGAGAGGAGAACGAGTACGTCCGCGCCGAGCATTTGGGCGACGCGGGCGGCGAGGCGGTCGTTGTCGCCATAGCGGATCTCTTCGGTGGCGACGGTGTCGTTCTCGTTGACGATCGGGATAGCGCCGCGTTCGAGCAGGGTTTCCATGGTCGAGCGGGCGTTGAGCCAGCGGCGGCGGCGTTCGGTGTCGTCGAAGGTGAGCAGGGCCTGGGCGACGGGGGCGTTGTGCCTGGCGAGGGCGTCATCCCACGCGCGCATGAGTTTGGGCTGTCCAGCGGCTGCGGCGGCCTGCTTTTCCTCAAGGCGCAGCTTGCCCGTTTTGAGGCCGAGCGCACGGCGGCCGAGAGCAACGGCGCCGGAGGAGACGATGACGATCGACTTGCCCTCGGCGCGCAGCTTGGCGGCGTCAGCAGCGAGCGCCGCGAAACGCGCGGCGTGCGGGTGGCCCGTCTCCTGATCGATCAGGAGGGACGAGCCGACCTTGATGACGATGCGGCGGGCGGAGGCTAGAGGCGAGGTCACGGCTTCCAGCCTTCCTCTTTCTCCTCGGGTGTCATCTCGGCTTCGATCTGCGCTTCGCGTTCGGCGCGGCGATGTTCGGTGACGATCTGGAAGAGTTTCTGCACCGTCTCGGGCACGCCCTTCTGCGAGGCGCCGGAGATGCGCAATGGGGTCTGCTTGCATGCTTTTTTGAGCTGCGCAGCTTTCTCGCTGATCTCTTCCTTGGTCATCGCGTCGATCTTGTTGAGGGCGACGATCTCGGGCTTGTCGATCAGGCCGCCGCCATAGGCTTTCAGTTCGGCGCGGATGACGCGGTAGGCTTCGGCGACATCGTCCTGCGTGCCGTCGACGAGGTGGAGCAGGACAGCGCAGCGTTCGACGTGGCCGAGGAAGCGCGTGCCGACGCCAGCGCCTTCAGCGGCGCCTTCGATAAGGCCGGGAATGTCAGCGAGCACGAAGCTGGCGCCGATGCCGAGCGAGACGACGCCGAGGTTCGGCACGAGAGTCGTGAAGGGGTAGTCCGCAATCTTCGGCTTGGCGGCGCTGACGGCGGCGAGGAAGGTCGACTTGCCGGCGTTGGGCATGCCGAGCAGGCCGGCGTCGGCGATCAGTTTGAGACGCAGCCAGATCCAGCGTTCTTCGCCATCATGGCCGGGGTTGAAGCGGCGCGGCGCCTGGTTGGTCGATGACTTGAACTTGGTGTTGCCCCAACCGCCCGAGCCGCCCTTGGCGAGCAGGATCTGGTCGCCGAGCTTGTCGAGATCGGCGATCAGCGTTTCCTGATCTTCCTCGAACACCTGCGTGCCGACCGGCACTTTCAGGACGAGAGTTGGCGCGTCCGATCCGGTGCGGTTGGCGCCCATGCCGTGTACGCCGCGCTCGGCCTTGTAGTGCTGGAGGTAGCGGTAATCGATCAGCGTGTTGAGACCTTCAACGGCCTCGATGATGACGTCGCCGCCACGCCCGCCGTCGCCGCCATCAGGGCCGCCGAACGGGATGAACTTCTCGCGCCGGAACGAGACGCAGCCATCTCCGCCGCCGCCGGATTTCACATAGACTTTGCACTGGTCGAGGAATTTCATGTCTTCAGGCCTTTAGGCGCACGCGCCTTTGTCTTTGCGGCCTTTGTCACGGCGGCAGGTTTCTTTTTGATGGAGGAGGCTAGCGACAGTCGCATCAGTGGCCGGCCGGGTTTGCGTTCGAGAACGGTTTCAAAGCCCGCGCGATCAAAGACGCGCTTGGGGCCGACGAACATGCCGGTGGTGGAACGCTTTTCGTCGTGCGCCATCGGGCAGGCTTCGACGGTCTTCGCGCCGAGCTTCTTCGCGTAAGCCGTTCCGGCGTCGAGCAGGGTCGCGCTGAGGCCCGTTCCACGCGCATCCTTGCGGATGAAGAAGCAGCTTGCGCCCCAGACGGTTTCGTCTTCGCCATGCTCGGGCAGTTCGGCGGCGGAGGCCTTGCGGCCTTCGTTCCAGTCGGGCGTTGCCGGGCGCGGCGCGATGGCGAGCCAGCCAACAGCCTCGTCGCCCTTGTAGGCTAGGAGGCCGGGCGGCGGGCCGTTCTTCACGATCTTCGCCATCGCCGTCTTGCGCGACTTCGACGTCGCTTCGCGCCGCACAGCGGCGGGCATGCGATGGTGAACGCACCAGCACATCTTGCAGATCGAATCCGTCTCGAAGAGAGCGACGAAGTCGTCCCAGCGATCAGGTGTCAGCGGATGGATGGCGAGGGCGGTCATGCTCAGTGTGCGTGGCTCGGATGCGCTGACAAGGTAACCGGCGTTGCGCCTTCCGGCCACACATAACGCGTCGCGGGGGAGGTCCGCTGGCGGGCCAGACCAAACAGGTCTTCCGTGCCTGTCGGCACAAAACCCAGCTTGCGCAAGACGTTGCCCGAGGCCGGGTTATCCGCGAAGTGGCCGGCCACGAAGACTTTGGCGCCCAGCTGGTCGCGGCCCCAGTCCATCAGCGCCCGCGCGGCTTCCGACGCGTAGCCGAGGCCCCAATAGGGCATGCCGTACCAGTAACCCAGTTCCCACGTGTCGCTGCCGGGCTCGCCGATGCGCGACAGGCCGCAGGCGCCAATGACGCCGTCGATCGGCACGGTCACGGCGAAGGCATGCTCCTGGCCGCTCTCCTGGCCGCGTTCGAGTATGTCGAAGAACGCGTAGGCGGCGGCGATCGGATAGGGGTGCGGAATGCGGCCGCACATCCTGGCGACGTCGTAGTCGCCAGCGAGATAGGCGACGCGTGCAGCGTCCGCCTGTTCATAGCGGCGCAGTGTCAGCCTGCGTGTGATGATGGTCTGCATATCAGTCCCCATAACCCGTCCTTCGCGGGCGTTGGTCAGGGGAGGACAAAAAGAAAGGGGAGGCGGTCCGCCTCCCCTGATCTCATTGTCAGGTTCGGACCGCTGCCCTCGTCGAGGGGCGATCCGGGTTCACCTGGACCGCTTACTCGGCTGCGAGTTTCGGTGACGGGATGATCGAGATGAACATCCGGCCTTTGGCTTCGCGGAACTCAACCCGGCCCGTTTCGGTGGCGAAGATCGTGTGGTCACGACCGATGCCGACGTGCTTGCCGGGGTGGTATTGCGTGCCGCGCTGACGAACGATGATGTTGCCAGCAAGGACTTGCTCGCCGCCGAAGCGTTTCACGCCAAGGCGCTTAGAGTTCGAATCGCGACCGTTGCGAGTAGAGCCGCCTGCTTTTTTGTGGGCCAAACTGGCCTCCCTTGGTCCGCGGTCGCAACCGCGCGTTCAACAGAAATGGCCTTGCGGCCGGAAACTTACTTGGCCTTCTTGGCCGGGGCTTTTTTCGCAGCAGCCTTGGCCGGAGCAGCTTCAGCTTTCGCTTTCGGAGCGGCTTTGGCTTTCTTGGCGGGAGCGGCAGCGGCTTCAGCCTTCGGGGCCGGAGCGCGTTCGGATTTCTTGGCCGTGGCGCCGCCCTTGGCGAGGATGTCCGTGATCTTGATCACGGTGACCTGCTGGCGGTGGCCGAGCTTGCGGCGGTACGTGTTGCGCGGCTTCTTCTTGTAGCTGATGACCTTGGCGCTGCGGGTCTGTTCGACCACTTCACCAACCACCTGGGCGCCAGCGATCAGGGGAGCGCCAACGTTCACGTTGTCGCCTTCGCCAATCATCAGCACTTCGCCGAAAATCAGCGTGTCGCCGGCTTCGCCTTCGAGCTTCTCGATGGTGATTTCCTGGTCGGCGGCGACCTTGTACTGCTTACCGCCCGTCTTGATGACCGCGAACATCGAAATTCTCTTGTGTTTTCAGGGGGCCTTGCGACCAAAATAGCGTTCCACCCACAAGCGAGCCTGCGGGCGGGAGCGGGCATATAGACGGGGAGGGCCCAGCCTGTCAAACGCCGGACGCGTGAATCTGCCGGGATTTTGGCGGAGGGGGAAGGGGGCGGCGCAGACTGCTCAATTGCCGCGGCGTTTCCGGGTGGCTGCGGCCTTTCTTGCGGAGGCTTTCCGGGCGGCCGCCGGACGGGCAGCAGAGGTTGCGCCGCCTGTTTTGCCGCCCTTCCTGGCGGCGGGGTGGCCCTTGGATTTGCCCCGACCTGATCCGCCGGGCTTCTTGCCGCCGCCATCATCCTTGTTGACGGTCGCCCAGGCACGAGCCTTGGCCTCCTTCACCGGCAAGCCCTGCTTCTCATAGCCTTTCTCGATGTGCTCGGCCTTGCGCTGCTGCTTGTCGGTGTATTTCGACTTGTCGCCCCGAGGCATGACGCCCTCCTGTCATTCTCTTGCCGAGTAAACGGGAGGGGCCGTGAGCGGGTTCGTGCATTCACATGTCCCCAGAGGGAGCGGTATCTTTATGCGTGGGGCGGTGTTGCCGCCCGGCAAGATGTGCCGCGCCACATCCCTGAGAAGGTACTGTTTTTATTGTAATATTCTTCGTTAACGCGTGGCCTCGTTCTTGCTCCGCGTGAGCGAGCGCGCGTGCGCAGGAGAGAAGTGGCGGACGTCCGCCCGCAGGGAGGGCTGAACCGTCGGTATGGTGTCGTTTATCGCCTCCTATAACTCCGCGCAGATCGCCGCCATGTCGCGCGATGCGATCCAATCGCTGACGCGGGCGGATATCGCGGCGCTGTCGTCCCAGCAGGTGGCGGCCTTCACCACGACGGGGATTTCGGATTTCACGCCGACCCAGCTGGGTCAGCTCTCGACCAAGCAGGTGGCGGCGCTCAGCCGCGCGCAGATCGCCGCGCTGTCGCCGAGCCAGATCGTTTTCAACTCGGCCCAGCTGTTGTCGCTAAGCGCCGCACAGTTCTCGGCGCTTGATCCGGAAGATATCGCCGTCCTCACCGCCGGGCAGTTGCGTGGGGTGACGGCGGCTGGATTGACGGCGTTGTCGTCCTCGCAACTCGCGGTGCTGTCGGCGACGCAGATGGCGGCTTTGAGCACAGCGCAGCTTCGCGGACTTACAGCTGCCGATATCGGCGCGCTGTCGGAGACGCAGCTGGGTGCTTTGTCCGGCGGTCAACTCGCCGGGCTCACGGCGCCGCAGATCCGCGGTCTTTCCGGTACGCAACTGTCGACGCTGACGACAACGCAGCTGGGCGGTTTCACCGCCTTGCAGCTGGGATCGCTGACTGCGACGCAGGTGCGGTCGCTGGCGCCGGCGCAGGTCGGCGCGTTGAGCGTAGCGCAGGTGAGGGGGCTTTCGAGCGCATCGATTGGCGCCATGAGCGTCACCCAGTTCGAAGCATTTTCGACGCAGAAGATCTCAGGCTTTCAGGCGACGCAGGTCCGGGGCATGACAGCGACGCAGATCGCGACGCTGGATACGACCGAGTTCTCGGCGCTGGGTTCGACGCAGCTGTCTGCGCTCAGCGCAAACCAGTTCGCCATGCTTGGCGCCGATCAGCTTGGCGCCATGTCCGCCACGCAGATCAAGGGACTGACGGCTGCGCATGTTGGCGCAATGTCGACGACACAAGTTGCGGCCCTGACCGCCACGCAGATATCCGGCTTCAGCAAGATTCAGCTTTCGGGCCTGACGTCGGCGCAGATTTCGGCGCTTGGAGCGGATCAGCTTGGCGCCATGTCGGCAAGCCAGATCGGCTCCCTTGCCATCGCACAGGTGCGTGCGATCTCGCAGGGCCAGATCGCCTCGCTTTCGCCGGGCCAGGCGGCTGGATTCACGGTGACGCAAATCAAGTCGTTCTCGCCGCAGCAGGTCGCTGCGTTTACGACGTCACAGCTTGGGGGAATGTCGAACGGCGTGATCTCCGTGCTGTCCGCGAAGCAGGTGGCGGCGATGTCGCCCACGCAGGTGGCAGGTCTGACCGGCGCGCAGGTTTCGGTGCTGGCGCCGGCGACCGTCGGAGCGCTGACGGGGGATCAGCTCAATGCGCTGACGAATGACCAGATCGCGTCGCTGGGCGCCGCGCAGGTCAAGAGTCTGTCACGGTCACAGATTGGCGCGATGGATGCCGCGCAGCTGGCGCGGTTCTCGGTTGATCAAGTGTCCGCTCTCGCGGCGGGGCAGGCGGCGGGTTTCACCGCTGATCAGTTCGCAGCCTTGTCGGGCGCGCAGTTCCAGGCGCTGACGCCGGCGGCGATATCCGGGTTTGGTTCGGCGCAGGCGACGGCCCTGTCGCTGACACAGCTGGCGAGCCTTGCGCAGACGCAGGTGGCGGCGCTGTCCGCTTCGGCTGTGGCTGCGTTCTCTGGCGAGCAGCTGGCGGCGCTGTCAGCTGAGCAGATCGGCGCGTTCGGGGCTGGGCAGGTTGGCGGCTTTACCTCGACACAGGTCGGCGGGCTGGCTGCGACGCAGGTGGCGGCGTTGTCCGTGACGGCCCTGACCGCCTTCAAGACGACCCAGATTGCGGGGCTCACGCCCGGGCAGATGGCCATGCTGACCACCACTCAGGTGAAGGGGCTTTCCCTTGCGAGCCTGTCCACCGGCCAGCTCGGCGCCATTACGGAAACGCAAATTTCCGCCATGGTCACGACGCAGCTGCGCAGCCTGACAGCGACGCAGATTGCGTCGCTGTCGGATGCACAGGTCGCCAGCCTTTCGGCCGCGCAGCTTGCGAAGCTGACGACCACGGCGATCGCGGGATTTGAAGAGCAGGACATAGCGGGCTTCAGCGCCTCGCAGCTGGGCGGTTTCAGCGGCTCGCAACTCGATGCGCTGACCACCACGCAGCTGTCGGCGCTGTCCAGCGGCCAGCTGGCGGGGCTTGCCGTCACGCAGGTTCTCGGATTCTCGGCGACTGACATCGGGCAGTTCGACGTCACGCAGATTGCGGGCCTGACCGCTTCGCATGTCGCCAGCCTGACGAACACGCATATCGCCGGTCTTGCCGCGACACAGATTGCAGCTCTTGGCGCGTCCCAGCTAGCCGGCTTTACCGCGACGGGCATCGGCGCGCTGAGCACGGCGCAGGTGGCGGCTTTGACTGCCGACCAGATTCCGCTGCTGTCGACGACCCAGCTCAAGGGCTTTGCGGCGTCGGGGGTTGGCGCGCTGGCGGTTGATCGCGTTGCGGCGCTGACCGTAACGCAGGTCGGTGCCTTCTCCGCCGCGCAGGTCAAAGGCTTTGGCGCGGATGCCATAGCGGCGCTTTCAGACACGCAGATGGCGGCGCTTTCATTCACGCAGATCGGCGCGCTGAACACGACCGCAATTGGTGCGCTGGAGCCGGCGCAGATCGGCGCGCTGTCCAGCACACAACTCGCTGGCCTTGCGGCTACCCAATTGCGGGTGTTCAGCGAGACCCAGATCGCGTCGGTCTCGTCGACCCAGATTTCCGCGCTTAGCACGACGCAACTTCGCGGCTTCAGCACGACCGGCATTGGACTGTTCAGTCTTGACCAGATTGCCGCCCTGTCATCGACGCAGGTGGCCGGTCTTGCATCCACCCAAGCGGCCGGCCTCTCGACGACACAGATCTCCTCGCTCAGCCTTGAGCAGTTCGAGGCTTTGAGCTCGACGGCGATCGGCGGGCTCTCGACGACGCAGATTGGCGCGTTGTCGATCTTCCAGATTGCCAACCTTTCTACAACGCAGGTCAAGGGCCTGTCGGCCGCAGCTGTTTCGGCGCTTTCTGCTGAACAGATCGGCGTATTGTCATTCTCTCAGGTGGCTGCTCTCTCTGCCACGCAGCTGGGCAATCTGTCGTCGACGCAGGCGTCGCTCCTGTCGCCAGAGCAGCTGGCTGCACTTTCCGCCACCCAGATCGGCGGCATATCGGCGACGGCGATTTCCGGCCTCGAGCTGGAGGACATCGTCAATCTGACAACGACCCAGCTGGCCGGTCTGACGTCCAGCCAGATTGCAGGCCTTGCAGTCACGCATATTCCGGGGCTCAGCGCGACGCAGATCGCCAGCTTGTCTTCCACGCAGTCGCAAGGGCTGTCGTCATCGCAGGTTGCAGCTTTCTCGGCAGACCAGATTGGCGCGTTGGGAACGACGCAGTTGTCATCGCTTGGAACAGGCGCTGTCGCCGGCCTGCAGACGACGCAGATCGCGCTGCTCTCGACGACGCAGGTTTCCGCGTTGACGGCGACGCAGTTCGCCGCGCTGAGCGTGGATCAGACCAGCGCGCTTTCGGCGTCGCAGGTCCTGTCGCTCAACGCGACCCAGCTCTCTCGCCTCGGCGCCACGTCGGTTGCCGCACTGGGGTCGACTATTCTCGGCGCGCTCACGACGACACAGATCAAGGGGCTGACGGCTTCGCAAATCGCCGACTTGAGCACGACTGATCTGCAAGCGCTATCGACGACCCAGATGGGCGCGCTTTCCGTCAACGCGCTGGCAGGGTTGACGCAGACGCAAGTGAGCGTGCTGGAGGTCGGCGATATCGCCGTACTCAGCACCACAGGGCTGGCGTCGCTGTCCACCGGCGCCGTGGCGGGGCTGAACCAGGACCAGATCGGGGGTCTTGAAACAACCCAGCTCGCGGCATTTACGGCCACCCAGATCGCCAGCATCTCGACCACCGGAATGGCGGCGTTGTCGGGCGGCAGGTTGACCGCCCTGTCCACGACACAGCTGGCTGCGCTCACGGCTACACAGGTTGGCGCCTTGGCCTCGAGCGATGTGTCCGGGCTAAGCACAACGCAACTACGGAGCCTTTCGACCTCGGGCATAAGCGGGCTTGAGGCGGAAGACATCGCAGGACTTTCAACCACGCAGGTACAGTCCTTGTTGTCGGCGCAAGTCGCGGCTTTCTCGACCACGGCTGTTCGCAACCTCACAGTCGCTGAGGTCGGCGCGCTGACCTCTACGCAGTTCGCAAGCCTCACGGCGGCCCAGATAGGCGCGCTGAGCACGACGCAGATGTCAGCGTTCAGTGCGACGCAGATCAACGGCTTCACGACGACGCAGACATCCGGGCTTTCGGTTGCCCAGGTGGAAAGCCTGACCGCGACGACGGTGGCCGGCCTCAACGCCACGCATATTGCTGCGTTGTCGGTGACGGCTGTGGGCGGGTTGTCGGCGGGGCAGGTGACGGCTTTGACGACAAGCCAGTTCATGGCGCTGGGCGTCACCAAGATAGCCGCGCTGTCATCGACCTCGATTGCTGCCCTGCCGGCGGCAGACCTCATGGCGCTGACGACGACGCAGCTTTCCGGCGCCGGATTGACCCCGACATGGATGTCCGCCCTGACGGCGGACCAGATCGCTTCATTCACGACCACGCAGGTCGGATCGTTTTCGACAGATATCGTCAGCGGTCTGACGGCGCAGCAGATGAGCCTTATGGCGCTGACCCAGTTTGCCGCCATGTCATCGACACAGATTGGCTCGCTCGCGTCCACAGCGCTCGCCGGCATGACGACCACAGCCATCGAACAGCTCACGCTTACGCAGATCGCTGGCCTGAAGGCGAGCCAGATTGGCGCGATCAGCTCCACGGGGATCGGATATTTCTCCACAGACGAGATCGCCTCGATGACGGCGACGCAGCTGGCCGGTCTCGTTCGCGTGCAGCTGCGGGCGTTGAGCACGGCGCAGGTCGCCGCGCTGACGGCTACGCAGATATCGGCGTTCGGTCCTGAGCAACTGGCGAACTTCACATCGACGGAGCTGAACGCGTTCAGCAATACACAGTTCGCGGCAATTACCGGCCCGCAGCTGGGCGCGCTTACGGCATCGCAGATCAACAATTTCGCCGATACCCGCATCATGTCGCTTACGGCGTCGCAACTGAGCGGCCTTACCTCAACCCAGATCAGCGGGTTCAGCGCGACAACGATTGCTCCCCTGTCTGTCGAGCAGATAGACGCGCTCGCGCCGACCCAGATCGCCGGCTTCACAGCTCAGCAGATCGCGGCAATGACGCCAGAGCAGCAGGAGGCGCTGGTTCGCGCTGTCAGCTAGTTCTGGCGAATGCGGCGCAGTGTCGGCAACTGCTGGATGCGCTCTTGATCCTGATCAACGTCGGATATCGCGCTCCGCGTATGCTTCCTTAAGCAGGAGGCTTCGTCATGCGGTATCGTAGTATTCTGGTTCAGGTGGACAATGCTTACGGAGCCAGGGCGAGGGTGCAGGCGGCTGCACGGCTGGCTGTGGAGCACGGCGCAAGCCTGACGGGCGTGTTCCTCAAATCGGAGGCCGCGCCAGCCTATCTGATCTCTGAAGGTCTGATGACGTCCGCGGAAGCGGTCGATGTGTTCTTCAAGGAACGCGAGGCTGAAGCGGCCAAGGCCAATGACGAAGCCCGGTTGCTGTTCGAGCAGGCGCTCTCGGTTGGGGGCATTGAGGCAAGCTGGCACACGCTGAACGGCGTCGATCAGGAACATATCGTCAATTATGCCCGCCGACATGATCTCGCGATTCTTCCGCGCAATATGCAAGTCGCGCCGACGGACGAGGTCATTTCCGTCGACAAGGTGGCGATTGCGTCCGGCGGTCCCGTTCTGATCCTGCCGGAAGCGGGCTATCCCGCGACATTCGGGCAAAGAATTCTGGTCGCCTGGAAGGATTCACGGGAGTCGGCGCGGGCGCTGCGCGATGCCTGGCCTTTTCTCGCGGCGGCCAAGGAAGTGCATTTTGTCACCGCGGTGCAGGATGGCGCCCGCCATCTGGATGACGTGATGCAGCGGCACTTGAGAGAACACGGATGCAATACGTCGCGTCTGATTATCGACCGCGACACTGACGTGCCGACAGGCGAAGTCATCCGCCGGCATATCGATCTGCTCGGCGCTGACATGGTGGTGATGGGACTTTTCGGGCGTTCGCGGATCCAGGAATTTGTGCTGGGTGGCGTAAGCAGGGACATGCTCGGGCACCTGACCATGCCCGTGCTGACGTCTCACTGATGTCCCGGGGTGGCGGCGTCATGCGGGAGCATCCAGTCATTGTCGCTGTCACCAACACCCACTCTTCGCGCGTGTTGCTGTGGCGCGACGAGGCTGCTGCAATGGAAGAGCTTGCCGAGTTCTGTGAGTCTTCCGACTTTCTCGAGCACGATGACCCGCAGCCGCGTGATCTCTCGCGAAGGTCGGGCCGCCTGATGCTGAAGGCGCGTACGGCAAAGGCGGAGGAACAGCTTTCTGTTTTCCTGCGGAGAGTGGCGGCACAGATCGATATCGCTGTGAGCCACTACGGCGCTGTTCGCCTGATGCTGATCGCGCCACCGCTTGTGCTTGGCCGGTTGCGCGACCTGTTGACATCCACGACGAGAATGAAGCTCGTCCGTGAGATAACACGCGACATGACGGACGATACGATAGATTCCATCAAGACATTACTGCAGAACGGGAAAGCATAGCAGGCTTCGGCAAGCATCAGCTTGCCCGGAGCATGTCCGCGCTGTCTGCTTCACCGCCTTCGGCAAGCTGTTCCAGCACGTGACGCTGGAGGAGGCGGCAGTGATAGAGCGAGGTGAGCTTGATCCACCCACGGCGCTGGAACTCGGTCATCTTGCGCGAGACAGTTTCGAGACGAAGCCCGAGGAACTCGGCCATGTCGCCCCGACGCATCGGGAGATCGAATTCGCGATCGTGGCTTTCTTCGCACAGATCGGAGATCGACAGGAGGAAGGTGGCGAGCTTCTGCTCGGCGGATTGCGCGCCGATGGTGGCGAGCTGGGCCTGGGCGGCGCCTAGCTGCCGCGCGATCTGTTTAAGGACCTGATCGGCCAGAGCGGGGTCGTTCTTGCAGATCCCGTTGAGCCGGCTGGCGGGGATGGGGCGGATGACAACGTCGGTGATGGCTTCGCAGCTGTTGGAGTACTGCGTGTCGGATTCGATGCCGAGCACCGAACCGCTGTTTGCGAAACCGACAACCTGACGTTGGCCGTCGATCAGGGTGCGGTAGAGTTTAACCCATCCGGACTCGACGATGTAGATCCGGTCGCGCGCATCGCCTTCGAAGAACAGATGTTCGTGCGCACTCATGTGCTGCCCGGAGAGCGTCGGCGTCGCCGCGCCGAAGTTTTTCATTCCGGCGCCCTGAAGTTCGTGAATTCGTCCGCCCGCGATGCACATGCCGATCTCCTGTTTCCACGGGATCACCTTGCGCGCGGCGCCTTGTGGGGGTTTGCCGGAGTGTGGCGGGCTTTGTGACGAAGTGTGTCTGGGCGATCGCCGGAACACGAAGTTGGCTGAATCACAGGGGTTTCGCTAACCCCGTGCGCTTTCGGCGGGCGGGTGCGACAGCGGGTCGCTCATGACGCAACGCCGGATTTTCTAGACGGCGAGGCTGTGCCGGTTGGCTGAGTGCGCGATCTCCGGATCGAAGCACGCAGCGATGTTGCGTACATACGGGCGGCCGCTGTCGGTTACGGTCAGGTGTGTGCCGGATAGTTGTGCGAGGCCTACATTGGTCAGCGCCATAAGCTGGGGGCAGGCGGCGATGAGCAGATCGCCAGGTATGTCCACTTCGAAATCACAAAGGATGCGCTCGATGAGTTTTCCGGTGCGGAGATCGGCTTGCGTGTGGACGACGCCGCGAACGACAGGCATGCGGCCGGCCGCAATTTCTGCCTTGTAGGTCGAGGTGTCGGTCGTGTTCTGATAGGTGAGGCCGGGCAGAGACGAGATCGCCGAAGCGCCAAAGCCGATCAAGGCGGCGGCGTTGTCGTCTGTGTAGCCCTGGAAATTCCGGCGCAGGCGGCCCTCGCGATCAGCCGTTACAAGTGCGTCGCCGGGTGCGGCGAAATGATCGAAGCCGATGGGCATGTAGCCTGCTGCTTCCAGCGTGCTGGCGGCGATTTCTGCCTGACGGAAGCGCTCTTCGCCCGAGGCCAGGTCTTCTGTCGCAATCGCATTCTGGTGCTTTTTCATCCAGGGAACGTGGGCGTAGCCGAATGTCGCGATACGGTCGGCGTCTTGCGCCGCAATGAAAAGCGCCGTTTCGACGACGTGCTCGCGCGTCTGACCGGGCAGGCCGTACATCATGTCTAGGTTCAGGCTGGTGACGCCCGCCGCCCGAAGGAGCCGTACGGCGGAGGCGATCTGGTCTTCCGTCTGGATGCGGTTGATCCGCTTCTGGACGGATGTGTCCAGCACCTGAACGCCAAGGCTGGCGCGGTTGAGGCCGCCGCTTGCGAATGCGTCGATAACGTTCGCGGAGGCGCCGCGTGGATCGAGTTCCGCCGCTATTTCGGCGAAGCGGGTGATCTGGAAGGACCGTCTCAGGGCGGCGAAGATCCGCTTGATCTGCTCAGGCGTCAGGATGTCGGGCGATCCGCCTCCGAAATGGATATGTTCGACCCGCGCATCTGACGGGGCGAGACGGCCAGCGATCTCGATCTCGTCGATCAGTGCTGCGACATAAGGCTCCACGGGATCTGCAATCGTGGGCACGCTGGTGTGGCACCCGCAATACCAGCAGAGCTTCTTGCAGAACGGGATGTGCAGGTAGAGCGAAATCGAGGAACTCGCAGGGAGATGCTGAATCGCGGACCCGGCCCTAGCTGCGTTGACGCCCGCGTTGAAGCGGTTGGCCGGCGGATAGCTCGTATAACGCGGTGTTTGCGCCAGCGCGTATTCGGGAATGTAGTCCCATTTGCGTTTCGTGGAGCGAAAGCTTGCGATGGACATCAGATGCGCTCCATGGCGGTGCGCCGGCGCGGCCAGCTTGCTGCGATGAGAGAGGCGATCATCAGGGCGAGGCCTGCCGCCAGCATCGCGCACCCGGCGCAGTGTGCGTGGGTCTGTGCGAGTAAGGCCGACGACTGCGGGCCACACCAATAGCGCATCAGGTCGGCTTCCACGCCGGTGCTGCAGCTTCGCAGTACTGCGCCGCCAATGATGGCCATCAGACCTGAGAAGAACATTATCGCTGCCGTCATCGGAGCCTCCGAAACTGGCGTGGCGCATGGGAGGCCATCCAGTGCCGCAACCTCTAAATCGTCGCAGGCGGGGCCCCCTTGAGCTGGATCAAGCGCGGCTTGTGAAGCTTCGGGCAGTGAAGCCGCGCTGACGGCGTTCAATCCGCGCCGCCCATAAAAGGACTGGCTCATGACAACGGACGTCTCACGCGATGAGCGCCTGGACATAAGTACGGCGCTTGTCGGCATTGTGCTGCTGGCGGTGCTGATCCTCGCTTTTGCCGGCGCAGCCAACGCTGCTGACGGCCAGTTCGCCGCGCAAGCCTGGACGTTTGTTATCAGCGCGACCGCGGGATTGGCGGGCTTGCTGCTCTGGCACGAGACCAAAGCGCCAACGCGACGGTTTGATCGGGCGTTTTACGAGGAGGGCGTCGTAAAGGCTGGCGTTGTCGCCACGATGTTCTGGGGAATCGCAGGCTTCCTGGTTGGCCTCATCATTGCGCTGCAGTTGACCTGGCCCAACCTGTTCTATTTTCCCGAGCTTGGCTGGACGAACTTCGGCCGCATGCGCCCGCTGCACACGTCTGCGGTGATCTTTGCGTTTGGCGGCAACGCGCTCATCTCAACGTCATTCTATGTTGTCCAACGGACGTGCCGCACGCGGCTGGCCGGAGGAATGTGGCCCTGGTTTGTGTTCTGGGGATACCAGCTCTTCATCGTGGTCGCCGGCACAGGCTACCTGATGGGCATCACCCAATCGAAAGAATACGCTGAGCCCGAATGGTATGCAGATATCTGGCTCACCATTGTCTGGGTCGCCTACCTGGGCGTTTTCCTTGGAACCATCCTGCGTCGCAAGGAGCCGCATATCTATGTGGCGAACTGGTTCTATCTCGCCTTCATCGTAACGATTGCGCTGCTCCACATCGTCAACAACCTGTCGCTTCCCGCGACGCTGACTGGCTCCAAATCGTTCGCCGTTTTCAGCGGCGTGCAAAGTGCGCTGATCCAGTGGTGGTATGGCCACAACGCCGTGGGCTTCTTCCTGACAGCCGGCTTTCTGGCGATCGTGTATTACTTCATTCCCAAGCGCGTCGAGCGTCCGGTGTGGTCGTACAGGCTCTCCATCGTCCACTTCTGGTCGCTGATCTTCATCTATATCTGGGCGGGCCCACACCATCTCCACTATACGGCGCTGCCGCAGTGGGCGCAGACGCTGGGCATGACGTTCTCGATCATGCTGTGGATGCCGAGTTGGGGCGGCATGATCAACGGCATGATGACGTTGTCCGGCGCCTGGGACAAACTACGCACTGACCCAGTCGTACGGATGCTGATTGTGTCGGTCGCCTTCTATGGCATGGCGACGTTTGAAGGCCCGGTGATGTCGGTGCGCGAAGTCAACGCACTGTCGCACTATACGGATTGGGGTATCGGGCACGTTCATTCCGGCGCTCTCGGTTGGGTCGGGTTCGTCACCTTCGGAGCGATGTACTGCCTGACGCAGTGGTTGTGGAAGCGGCCCAAGCTCTACTCCAACACGCTTGTCGAATGGCATTTCTGGATCGCGACGCTCGGCATCGTCCTCTACATCTGCGCGATGTGGGTGTCCGGCATCATGGAAGGCCTGATGTGGCGCGCCTATAACGAGTACGGTTTCCTCGAATACTCCTTCATCGAGACCGTCAGCGCCAAGCACATCGAATACATCATCCGCTCTGCGGGCGGTGGGCTCTACCTGCTCGGTGCGATCATCATGGTTTACAATCTTGTGCGCACCGCACGCGGCGACGTTCCTGTCGAGGACCGCAAGCGTGGAATGGCCGCGCCCAGCCTTCAGCCCGCCGAATAGGAGACAAAGATGGCAACGCGCCAAAGCTGGCTGTTCCGCAACCACAAGCTGTTCGAGAAGAACAGCTACATCCTTCTGATCGGGATCCTGATCGTCGTGGCGATCGGCGGCATCATCGAGATCGTGCCGCTTTTCTATCTGAAGAACACGATCGAGAAGGTGGAAGGCATGCGGCCGTACACGCCGCTCGAACTGGCCGGACAGAACATCTACGTGCGGGAAGGCTGCAATGTCTGCCACTCGCAGATGATCCGTCCGCTGCGTGACGAGGTGGAGCGCTACGGGCATTACTCGCTCGCGGCCGAAAGCATGTACGATCACCCCTTCCTCTGGGGCTCCAAGCGCACCGGGCCCGACCTGGCGCGAGTTGGTGGAAAATATTCGGACGACTGGCAGAAGCAGCACCTGATTGATCCGCGTTCGCTGGTGCCGGAATCCATCATGCCGCCCTACCGCTTCCTGGAGGACAGGCCGCTCGATCTTGGAACCATCCAGCAGCAGATGAAGACGCTGAAGCTGGAAGGCGTGCCCTACACCGACAGCATGATCACGCGCGCCGTTGATGACGCCTATGCCCAAGCAGGCGAGGACTACGATGTTGAAGCGTTGCGGAACGACTACAGCAAGGCCGCGGGGCGCGACAACACGGTCAGCGTTCGCGACTTCGATGCTGTGCGAGGCGACCCGTCGGAGCTCGATGCACTGATTTCCTACTTGCAGGTACTCGGCACGATGGTCGATTTCTCGACCTACGAAGCCGAAGACCTTTCGAACAAGAGGTGAGGTCATGAGCTACTATAACTGGTCTCGCTTCGCGCAGGATTGGGGGACGGTCTATTTTGTCGTGATCTTCCTGGTCGCGATCATCTACGCCCTGTGGCCCCGCAATGCGCGGACGTTCAAGCGCGCCGCACAAATCCCAATCTCAGAACAGGAGCCTGGCGATGACCGGCCACTCACCTGAAATCGATCCGCATACCGGCGTGGAAACAACCGGGCACGAATGGGATGGCATCAAGGAGCTGAACAATCCGCTTCCGCGCTGGTGGCGTTTCATTTTCTGGGCAAGCGTTGTGGTTGCGATCGGCTACTGGATTCTGATGCCGGCATGGCCCGCCTTGCCGGGCCTGCAGGGACACACGATCGGCGTGCTCCAGCAGTCTGACAGGGCGGATGTCGCTGCAGACACGGCGGCGATGCGGCAGGATCGCTCGGTGCTGAGTGCGCGCCTGGCCGCTGTGGATGCGTCCAGCATCCTCCGCGACCATGATCTCAGCCAGCTTGCGCTTTCGTTGGGCGAGAGTGCGTTTGGCGATAACTGCGCCACCTGTCATGGCGCTGGTGGGCGGGGTGCGAAGGGCTTCCCGCGCCTGGCCGATGATGTGTGGCTGTGGGGCGGCACGCTGGAAGACATCGAGCGTACGATCCGGCTCGGCATCCGGTCAAACCAGACCGACACGCGCACAAGCGAGATGCCTGCTTTCGGGCGTGACGAATTGCTTCCGCAAGACCAGATCAATGATCTTGTGCAGTATGTTCTGCAGAAGTCTGGGCAGCGGGCTGATCCGGCTGCTGTGGTTCGCGGACAGCCGCTTTTCGAAACAAACTGTGCAAGCTGTCACGGCGTTGATCTCCATGGCGACCGGAGCAAGGGTGCGCCAAATCTGACTGACAAGGACTGGATCTACGGCGGCGATGCCGCCACGCTGAGGCGCACGATATACGGTCCGCGCAACGGCGTGATGCCTGCATGGGTCGAGCGTCTTGATCCGGCGACCGTCCGCGCACTTGCCATCTACGTCCACTCACTTGGCGGCGGAGAATAGATTGGCGAGCTCGACGCTCATCGATCTGCGTAAGGGACGTCCGGGCTCGGGCGGCGGCGCGGGTGCGCCTCCGCCCGAAGATGGCCCGATCGTTCTTTACGCGCGGCGGAAGCAGATTTATCCGCAACTCGTCTTCGGTACATTTCGCAACATCAAGTGGTTGCTGCTGTTTGCAACGCTGGGCGTGTACTACGTGCTGCCGTGGTTGCGGTGGGATCGCGGGCCGGGCGCGCCGGACCAGGCCGTGCTGGCGGATTTTGCTGGCGGCCGATTCTATTTCTTCGGTCTCGAGATCTGGCCGCAGGAAGTCTATTACATCACCGGCCTTCTGATCCTCGCTGCGGTGGGGCTCTTTCTTGTCACGGCGCTGCTTGGTCGCGTGTGGTGCGGATATTTCTGTCCGCAGACCGTGTGGACCGATCTGTTCCTCGTGGTCGAGCGATTTTTCGAGGGCGACCGCAACGCGCGCATGAAGCTCGACAAGGCGACGTGGTCCTTCAACAAGCTGTGGCGCAAGACGGGCAAGCACACAGTCTGGCTGCTCATCGCGTTCGCGACCGGCGGCGCATTTGTGTTGTATTGGCATGACGCGAGGTTGCTGGCGGAGACATTCTTCGTGGGGCGTGCACCCATGACAGCCTATGTGTTCGCGGCCCTTCTGACGGCGACGACCTATGCTCTCGCCGGCACGATGCGCGAGCAAGTCTGCACATACATGTGCCCATGGCCGCGTATCCAGTCCGCCCTGATTGATCGCGATACGCTGATGGTCACCTATCGGTCGGAGCGTGGTGATCCGCGCGGGGCGCACAAGAAGGGCGATACCTGGGAAGGGCGCGGCGATTGTGTCGATTGCAAGCAGTGCGTGGTCGTCTGCCCGATGGGTATCGACATACGCAATGGTCCGCAGCTGGACTGTATCCAGTGCGGGCTCTGCATCGACGCGTGCGATGGCGTCATGAAAAAGATCGGTCGTCCGACCGCGCTGATCGCCTACGACACGGACGAGAATGTGCTGCGTCGCTGGAAGGGCTTTCCGGCGCGCAATTTCTCGCCTTTCCGGCCGAGGATTGTCGTCTATGCGCTCGTCTTCTGCCTGACGGTCGCGCTCATGGCGTTTGGGCTGACCACGCGCAGTGATATCGAAATGTCCGTTCTCAAGGACAGGTCGCTGCCGTTTGTTCAACTTGCGAACGGCGACGTGCGCAATGGCTATACGCTGAAGGTCGTCAACAAGCAGCGCGCGCATCGCACCTTTGATGTTCAGGTCGAAGGATTGGCCGGCGCGATGGTGGAGATCATCGGCGAGGGCGGGGACGCCGGCAGGCCGGTTGTCTCGGCAGATGCCGATGGAGTTGAGCGTTACCGGCTGTTGCTCACCGTAGCGCCGGGCGATCTGCGCGGATCCAATGCAGACATCAGCGTTGTGCTGTCCGAGGGCGGAAAAACTGTTGCGACGACGGCTGCCACATTCCTTGAACCGGAGACAGGCAATGCAAGCTAGTAAGGGGCTACGCGGCGTCCACGTTCTCTGGATGGTCATCGGCTTCTTTGCGCTGATCATCGGGACCGACACGTATTTCATCATCAGCGCCGTCAACACCTTTCCCGGCGAGCAGGTACGGAACTCCTATGTCCTTGGTCTTGATTACAATCGGGAGATCGAGGAGCGCAGCAAGCAGGCGGACCTGGGGTGGACGGTTGAAGCAGGCGTGGTCCGCGATGGCCGTGCGGCGTTGGTTGTGCGGTTCGCCGACAAGGCGCAGTTGCCCGTCACAGGCCTGCGCGTCAATGCATCTTATTTTATAGTCGGAGGCGGCCGCGAGGAGCACAGCGTAACGCTCGATGAAGGCGATCCGGGTGAGTACCGCGCCTATCTTGAAGATGCTCATGCGGGGCGCGCCGAGTTCACGATCACTGCAGCTCAGGCAGAAGACGAGAAGGCTTTCCGGGCCAACAAGATCGCGGTGATACCATGATCGCCAGCGCATCCGCCGTGTCTGCGTGTCCCAGCGGGCTATCTCCGCCCAGCGCTTCACGTATCGCTCAGGATCCAGTTGCGTTCGTCACGCATAAGAACGGCCTGAAAGCGCTGGATCTGGTCGTCAAAGGTGCAAGCTGCGGCGGCTGCCTGTCCAAGATTGAAGCCGGCGTGAACAAGCTGTCCGGAATCACGGTCGCCCGGCTGAATCTTTCGACCGGACGTCTTCGTGTGGAGTGGTCTGGCGACCTGAAGCCGCGTGCGATTGTTGAAGCCGTCGCAAACCTTGGATACGGCGTGACGGCCTTCGACCCCGGCAAGACCGATGTTGAAGGAGCGAAGGCGGAGCGGCGTCTTCTCACTGCCTTGACCGTAGCGGGCGTCGGCGCCGCGGCTGTAATGTTCATGTCGGAGCCGTTGTGGTTCGGCAGCGATTTGCCCGATGAAGCACGTAACGTGCTGCGCTGGTTGTCGGCGGCCGTTGCTCTGCCCGTCACGTTTGTCTCGGGCCGTCCGTTCTTTTCCTCCGCGATTTCGTCGGTCCGGCGCCGGCGCCTCAACATGGACGTACCGGTATCTCTCGCCGTGCTTCTCGCGCTAGCGCTCAGTCTTTATGAGACTGTCGTCGGCGGCCGGCACGCATTCTTCGATGCGGCTGTGATGCTGCTTTTCTTCCTGCTCATCGGCCGTGTCCTGGACGCAAGACTAAGACGGCGCGCCTATGCCGCCGCCAACGAGCTGGCTTCGCTCCAGACGGCGACAGCCACGCTGCTTGATGCGAACGGCCGGGCAGAGGCTATACGGGCCTCAGATATTCGACCCGGGGATCTTCTGCTTGTTGCCGCTGGTGAAAGACTAGCCGTGGATGCCGAGGTCATTTCCGGCGAGAGCGAGGCTGATCTTCGTCTTGTGACAGGAGAGGTTGAGCCTGCTGCAATACATGCCGGCAAAACGTTGTATGCTGGAGCGATAAATCTATCCGCGCCCATTCGTGTCAGGGCACTGGCGGCGGCGAATGACTCGCTCATGGCGGATATCGCGCGCTTGCTCGAGGCGGGCGAACAAAAGAAATCGTCCTATCGCCGCCTCGCTGACAAAGCGGCCGAACTTTATGTTCCGCAAGTCCACGCCACAGCAGCGCTCGGCTTCGTCGGCTGGTTGGCTTTTGGCGCGAGCCCAGCGCAGGCAGCCTATATTGCGGTCACCGTTCTGATCATCACGTGTCCCTGCGCGCTTGCGCTTGCAGCTCCGCTTGTTCAGGTGGTGGCGGCTGGCAGACTGTTTCGCGAGGGCATCTATCTTTCATCCGGTGACGCGCTGGAGCGCCTGGCCGCCGTCGATCATGTTGTTCTCGACAAGACAGGCACGCTCACGCTTGGGGAGCCCTTGCTCCGAACTGAATCCGAAAGCGAGCGCGGCGTCATCGACCAGGCCGCCATGTTGGCGCGAGCGAGCCATCATCCGTTCTCACGCGCGCTGGCGAAAGCGGCAGGCCCTGGGCCAATTGCCGCAAATGTCCACGAGACGCCCGGCAAGGGCGTCAGCGGGATCATCGACGGACGGCGCGCGCGCCTCGGCTCCGCCGCGTTTGCCGGCGTGCCGCCCGGAGGCGGGACCGAACTCTGGTTTACATTGGAAGGAGCTGAACCCGCCGTCTTTCACTTCGATGATGCGATCCGGCCGGATGCCTCGGAAACCGTTGCAAGTCTCAAGTCGATGGGCATGGACGTTGAGCTTCTCTCGGGCGATGGCGAGCAGCGCGTGTCGCGTGCCGCGGACGCAGCTGGCGTCGCGCGTTGGAAATCAGGCGTCACGCCTCTGGATAAGGCGCTCCATATCTCCACGCTCGAAGCTGCCGGAAAGCGAGTCCTGATGGTTGGTGATGGGCTCAATGACGCCGGAGCTCTTGCCGGAGCGCATGCGTCCATTGCGCCGGGCGGCGCCGTTGATGTGTCGCGACTCGCCAGTGATTGCGTTTTCTCCGGCGACAGCTTGCGCGCCATCACTCACATCGTCGCGACCGCACGTACGGCGCGCGCGCGCATGCGTGAGAATTTTGCTTTCGCCGCTCTTTACAATGTTGTCGTCATTCCGGTGGCGTTGGCGGGGTGGGTTACGCCCCTGATCGCGGCAATCGCAATGTCGGCCTCATCGGCAGTCGTTACGCTGAATGCCTTGCGCCTGGCCGCGCCTGGTAAGCGTGACAAGGGAGTGGTCAGATGAACGCCTTCATCTTCATGCTGCCTGCCGCAATCTTCCTGGCTCTTGCTGGGTTGGCGGCTTTTGGCTGGGCCATGAAAGCCGGCCAGTTTGACGATCCAAAAGGGGCCGCTTTTCGAATTCTAGACGATACGGACCGCCCTGATTGAAAAAGTGCGACCGACTAACGCTGGCGACACCGGCGCCTTGACGCTAACCTGCCTGTAACGCGGCCTGCTGGGCGGCGCGCAGAACAGGAACGGCAAATTTGTCGGAAGTCGCAGCCCAAGCCAGATTGCTCATCGTCGATGACGACCAGGGCTTGCGCGAGACGCTGGCCGATTTCTTTGAAATCGAGGGTTATGCTGTCAGCCAGGCAGCGAATATCCGCGAAGCCAGAGCACAGATCTCTGCCGCCGAGCCCGACCTGATGCTGCTGGACATCAATATGCCCGGCGGCGACGGGCTGACATTCGCTGCTGAAATGCGCGGCCACTCGGCGATCCCGATCATCATCCTCTCTGGCAAGGGGGCCATGGTCGACAGGGTGGTGGGCCTCGAAGTTGGCGCTGACGATTATCTCGCAAAACCGTTCGAGCTAAGGGAATTACTGGCGCGGGTGAGAGCCGTTCTTCGACGTGCGCGAAGCTTACCGTCCGCACAACCATCAACCACGGCGCCGGGAGGGCAGAGGACAGGTCGCTTCTCTGCGTTCGTCTTCAAGCCGGATCAGAGAACATTGTTGTCTCCCGCTGGCGAGGTGATCGATCTGACCGGCGCGGAATACAATCTTCTGGCTGCTTTCATCGAACGGTCCAACCGTGTTCTGTCGCGCGATGCTATCGCCGACCTCACACGCAAAGATGATTGGGATGCGTTCGATCGCAGCATCGACACGCTGGTCAGCCGCCTGCGTCGCAAACTCGCGCCTTACGCAGATGCCTCGCAAATTATCCAGACCATTCGGGGCGAGGGCTATGTCCTTGCTGCCGACGTAAAATGGTCCGGGCCTGCAGGCTAGCTATCGAGAACGGTTCGGACGATGTTCGCCATTTGCGATCGGTTCGATGGCTTGGGAAGAAAGGCGCGCGTTTGATGAGCGCCGCTTGCGGCCATCCGTGGTGAGTATCCTGATGTGAGGACCAGCTTGATGTGCGAGGCGATCCTTTCGATCTCGTCCGCAACGGCGTGTCCATCCATGCCGCCCGGCATGACCACGTCGATCAGCGCCAACCGGATATCTTCGCCGGTCTTGACGACTTGCAGGGCGCTGCGCCCGTCCGTTGCCACTCTTACCCTGTAGCCGAGGCCTTCCAGGCGCGAGACGGTGATCTGGCGTACATCCGGATCGTCTTCCACGACCAGAATCGTTTCGCCGCGGCCCAGGAGTGTCGCGGCATCGGAGGTGTCGCGCGCGACAGCGGTCGCCAGAGAAAGACGAGGAAAGAAAAGACTGACGCGCGTACCGTGGCCCACTTCACTATAAAGGCGTGCGTGGCCGCCAATCTGCTTCATGAAGCCATAGACCATGCTGAGGCCAAGACCCGTGCCCGATCCCACATCCTTGGTCGTGAAGAAAGGTTCGATAGCGCGCGCGCGAACTTCCGGCGTCATGCCCGCGCCTGTGTCCGAGACGGAGACGCGGATGTAATCTCCCGGCGGCGTGTCTTCGTTCACGATCGAGCTCTCGTCGACGGTAATATGCTCGGCCTCTATCGCGATCAGCCCGCCTGACGGCATCGCGTCGCGTGCATTGACGGAGAGGTTGAGAATGGCGGTCTCGAACTGGTCGATATCGGTGTTGACCTGGCCCGCGTCCGGAGCGAGGTGCATCTCCACTGTCACCGCCTCGCCGATTGTTCGCTGAAGCATCTCCGCCATATCTTCGAGCGCCTTGTTGACGTCGATCACCTGCTGGTTGAGGGGCTGCTTGCGGGCGAAGGCAAGAAGGCGCTGCGTGATGCGCGCCGCCTTTGCGGCTGCTTCCTGTGCGCGCGCCACTGCACGCCTTCCTGCAGGGGGAAGGTCACCGGCTGCGATCATTTCGAGATTCCCGCCGATGACGTTCAGGATATTGTTGAAGTCATGGGCTATGCCGCCTGAAAGGAGGCCTATTGCGTCCAGCTTCTGGTGATGAAGGATGGTCTCCTCGGCGCGCTTCTTCTCGGTGAGGTCATAGATGATGCCGACAAAGATGACCTGATCGCCAGTACGTGCCTGCCCGACGGAAAGATACATCGGGAAGATGGTTCCGTCGGATTTCAGCCCCAGAAGCTCGCGGCCGATGCCGATGATGCGCTTCACGCCCGTTTCGCGATGACGGGTCAGGTACTCGTCATGTTGCTCGCGAAAGGGCGAGGGCATGAGCATCTTCACGTTCCGGCCGATCAGTTCGTCGCGCTCGTATTTGAACAGAAGCGTGCAGGCCGGGTTCACGAAATGAATGATGCCTCCCTCGTCGATCACGATCAGGCCGTCGACCATCGTTTCTGGAACGACAAGGAAGCGATTGTCTCCGATGAGATCTTTCAATGTCGAACCCGGGAGCTGGAATGCATCGTCCAGAATTACCGGGACCCGCCCCTCTGCGCCAGCCTTGATATCGGATGTTTCCGCTGGGCGGCGGTGTTGATCAGTCATTGCGTTTCAACTGCCTGCCGGGATTGGCAGCTATAAAACGCGTCTCGCGGGCCACTTGTTTGACGTGGATCAGAAGCGCGGCAATCGCCGGTTGTTACATGTTGCTCACCTAAGGAGGAGCGCATGTATTCCTATCGCATTACACTTTGCGTCGCCGCTGCGGCCACGGCGCTGGCAGCGTGTTCGGCCGCTTCGGCGCCAACCGACGAGGCCTCCCTCAAGACCGCAACAGCGGAAGCCATACCGGGAATAGACGTCGCCAGCATCGAAATAAGCAATGCCGAGCGTGGTCCCGCCAAATGGACATGGCAGGCCCGCGCGGGCGCCACGACCTATAGCTGCGACGCAGATGACAAGATGCGGCTGCCTTCGTGCAGCATCGTTGCCTGACAGGAGAAGATCATGGATCTCGAACCCCTTTTCATCCCCGGCGTCATCACGATCATGGGCCTTTTCCTGGCGGTTTTGGGCTTGGCCACTTTACTGTCCCGCACCCCTCGCTAGCCCCGATCGCAGATCGCAATCTGTGAAGCTCACTTGACCCCGCATTTAATTGGCAGTTAAAATGCCAATATATCGTCGCTGCGCGTTATGGGCAGCGGCGGCCGGGCGCCGCAGGCCATGCTTGCCCGCGCGGGTAGGAGAGGGGGCGTGCCGCGTTGAACCTTTTTCCAGCCAGCACAAACGCAGATTATCATGGGTCGATCGCGTCAGCATGGTTCCTGACGCTCGCCGGGCTTCTCGAATTTGCGCCTGGCTGTATCCACTATTTCCTGCCTGATGGTGGGGCGGGCGTGATTGCCGGCATCGACCTGACGCAGAACCGAGCCACGATCATCGCCGTGTTTGCCTGGGTCGGCGCGATCCAGATTCCAATGGGGCTGATGCTGGTATTGATCGGCATGCGTTATCGCACCTTTGTGCCGCTCGGCCTTCTGATGGTTATTATCACACGTGGACTTATGTCGCTGGACGGCTGGTTCATGAAGGGGGCCGCAGGCGGCCATCACCCCCCGGAACATTTTGCAAGTCCGATCGCAGTTCTGCTGGCTCTGGTATTCTTGGCACTGTCTTTGCGCATCCAGCGAGCGGCGGCCTGAGCATGTCGCTGCGCTCATTACTGATTTCCCGTATCGCCGAGAAGCTTACGGGCGAAGCGCGCCAGACCAATCTGCGGGCGGCGGCAGAGCGCAAGCGTCGCGCGGACGGTTCGCCGCATGTCGTCAGATATTTCCATCAGGCGGATGACCCGTATTCATGCCTCGTTGCACAAGCGCTTTGGCAGCTGACGAAGCGCTATGACGTCCAGCTTGACTGTTATCTCGTGTCTCCGCCGGAAAACTGGGCGGCGCCGGAACGCGAAAGTCTTGAAAGCTGGGCGCGCAGGGATGCAGGCTTGCTGGCGGGCAAGGCCGGCCTCTCTTTTGCGAACGTAACCCATCAGCCTTCGCGTGAACGATTGGCGCTGGCGGAAGCCGCTCTGGCAACGGCCCTCATCGACGGGCGCTTTATAGACGAGGCAGGCGCCATTTCGCAGGCGCTTTGGTCCGATGCGTCACTGGCGCCCGGCGGCGCGGATGCGACAGCGGCGAAAGCGACGGGCGACGCACTGCGCGCAAGACTGGGCCACTATCTGGGTGGCATGCTGCATTATGGCGGTGAATGGTATTGGGGGCTGGATCGGCTTCATTACCTGGAAGAGCGACTTGCTGATCTGGGCGTGCGCCGCCCCGGTGCGCCGGCAGCATTCATCTATCCGCAGCCCGATGCACCCCGCCAGGATGCCGTGCCGGGCGCGAAGGGAGAGCTGCACTACTATCTCTCGTTCCGCAGTCCCTACACCTGGATCGCAGCCGACCGCGTGAAAGTCTTGGCGGATGCTTATGGATTGGACTTGAAGCTTCGCTTCGTATTGCCAATGGTGATGCGCGGATTGCCTGTGCCGAAAGCCAAGCGCAGTTACATCATGGGGGATTCCGCCCGCGAAGCGAGACGGGAACGCGTAGCCTTCGGACGTATCTGTGATCCAGTGGGGCGACCTGTAGAGCGCGGATATTCGCTGCTGCCCTGGGCGATCGAGCAGGGCAAAGGCTTCGCGTACTGCCACGCCTTCATGGAAGCTGTGTGGTCGCGAGGCGTGGATGCCGGCACTGACGCGGGCATGCGCCGGATTGTAGAGATTGCCGGACTTGATTGGCGTGAAGCCCGGCGGAAGATCGGCGACACAACCTGGATCGGCGAGGCTGAGGCGAACCGGCGGGAGCTGATGTCGTTCGGCCTGTGGGGCGTGCCGAGTTTCCGTTTCAACACTACGACTGCCTGGGGGCAGGATCGCCTCTGGGTCATCGAGGATGCAATTCGCGCCAGCCGGTCATGAAAGGGAATACGCCATGCAGGTCTTGAATGACGTCTATCCGGCCGACGCAGCGCAGATCGAAGCGCTGCGTGAGAAAGGCCCGGATGGGCCGGTCTTCATGGTCAACCTCCTGAAATTCAAGGACAGGGCAGAGTATGAAGATGGCCGCACCACCACGCTGACAGGCCGGGATGCCTATCAGATCTATGGTCGTGCGGTGTCGGAGATCTTGCCCAAATTCGGAGGGCGCGCCGTGTTCGCCGCGGACGTGACCTTCCTGTCGCTGGGCCGGGTCGAGGAATTGTGGGACGAAGTCGCCATCGCTGCTTACCCCGATCGTGGCTCAATGGTGCGCATGTCGTTCTCGCCCGAATGGCGAGAGGCGTCGGTGCATCGCACTGCGGGCCTCAAGGGCCAGCTGAACATAGAGACGCAATTGACCCAGCAGGATGTGTTGCCCGATTGGCTGGTGATGCTGGCGCAGGGCATGAAGGCCTAATCGCCGCTTCGCCCCTGCCGGTTTTATGCTAGCTCTGAAGGCAGGGCACCCAGAAACCGCCGGTTGGTCGAACGCATGCAGACGAAGGCAAAACCCGCCAAGGCGGCGCGTGACACGGCGGACAAGACCGCCGTGGAATCCGACGGCCGCCGCCAGCGCTCAAATCGCAGCCGCGACCAGATCGTGCGCGCGATGATCGAGCTGGTCCGCGCGGGCGAGATGCAGCCGGCTGCGGCGCGCGTCGCGGAAAAAGCCAATGTCGGTTTACGCACGGTCTTCCGTCACTTCGAAGAGATGGAAACGCTGAACCGTGAAATCAGCGCGATTGTGGACAAGGAAATCCTGCCCATCGTCGAGAAACCGTTCCTGGGAAAGACGTGGCGCGATCAGCTCGAAGAGCTGCTGCAACGCCGCGCGGATATCTATGAACGCATCATGCCGCTGAAAATCGCAGGTAGCCTGCAGCGCTTTCGTTCTCCATTCCTGATGAAAGACTACAACCGCTTTTTGCGCATGGAGCGCGAAGGGCTGAAGCGCGTCTTGCCGCCGAAAATCGTGAATGATGCCGTGCTGTTCTCCGGCATCGAGATGGCGACCGGTTTCCAGGCGTGGCGCCGGCTTCGCCATGACCAGGGACTTTCGCCCGCAGATTCACTGAACGTCGCGCGGTTCATCATCGAGTGTATGCTGGTCGGTAAATGAGGTGGCTGACATCCCTTGCCGTCGCATTCGCCGCCGCGTGCTCAGGCGAGACAGCTCCCGCGCCGGAGATGGCGTCGGTCGCGCCAGTTGCGGAAGCGCCCCAGTGCGGTCTTGACCCCCAACAGATCGGTCAGTTCGTCAGCGTGCCGGATGGCGATTTCGAGATGGGCGCAAACGGCGTCTATCCGGAGGAAGGGCCCGCCCGGAAAGTTCACCTCGCTGGCTTCAGCATCCAGATCCACGAAGTCACCAACCGTCAGTTCGAAAGCTTCGTGGTCGAGACGGGCTATGTCACCGATGCGGAACGAACATCTGCCTCGAACCGGCCCGATGGCGGTTCGGGATTGTTCGTGCAGGGCACGGACGCCAGCCATATCGGCCAATGGATTCTGAAGCGCGGCGCGACGTGGAAAACACCGGAAGGGCCGGGCAGCAGTCTGTTGGGCAAAATGGATATGCCCGCTGTCCACATTTCGCTCAACGACGCGCAGGCTTATGCAACATGGGCTGGCGGGCGGCTGCCTACTGAAGACGAGTGGGAATACGCGGCGATGCTCGGCATGCCTGACCCTGCCAATCCGACTTCCGGCGCGTTCAATCCGGACGGACGCCCCATCGCCAACACATGGCAAGGCATCTTCCCCGCAATCAATGAAGTGAAAGATGGCTTCGCAGAAGCGGCTCCGGTCGGTTGCTTTCCTTCAAGCCGGATCGGCCTCTACGACATGATCGGCAATGTGTGGGAATGGACGTCGACGCCATTCAGCGCGCAACAAGGCACGATCAAGGGTGGCTCATTCCTGTGCGCCGATAATTTCTGCAAGCGCTATCGCGGCGCTGCAAGGCAGGGCCAGGATATCGACTTCTCGTCCAACCACATCGGCTTTCGCATCGTGAAGGACAGCGCGCAGTAGATACTGCGCGCGCCCCGATCAGTTCGGCCAGAAGATGTATTCATCATCCGGTGTCGCCTTCTCGGCGGGCGTCTTGTCGATAGCGACCGGATTTTCCGTCGTGTGCGGATACAGCGGCGGCCGCGCGGTGGCCTGGTGGTCTGCCAGAAGCTTTTTCAGTTCAGCGACCTTCTGCGGATTCTTGTCCGCGATGTTCGTCTTCTCGGTAGGATCGACCGACAGATCGAACAGCCATGTCTTCGCGGGCTTTTCCGAAACCTGAAGCTTCCAGTCTCCCTGACGAACGGCCTTGTAGTAGGCGCTTTGCCAGAAGATCACGTCATGCGGTTTCGTATCGGGCGCCGCGGTTCCGGTCACGAACGGCAGTAGGTTGACCCCGTCTATCTCGACGCCTGCAGGAACCGATCCGCCGCCGGCGGAAGCGAATGTCGGCATCAGGTCGATATGCGCGACGGGCGATGCCAGCTTGGATTGGGCCGGAATGTGGCCCGGCCAGCTGATGAACATGGGAACATGGATGCCGCCTTCAAACAGCGTCATCTTCCAGCCGCGATAAGGCTGGTTGATCTCGGGCAAGCCGATATATCCCGCGCCGCCATTGTCGCTGGTGAACACGATGATCGTGTTGTCCGCAATGCCTTCGGCTTCAAGCGTATCAAGGATGCGGCCAACGCTGCGGTCGATCGAGCGGACCATGGCGGCGTAAACACGCAGACGTTCAGGCTGGATATCGCCGACAGCATCATAGTCGGACTTGAGCGCTTGCAGAGGCGTATGCACGCCCCAATGCGCAAGCTTTAGGAAAAGCGGCTGGTTCTTGTTCTTCTTGATGACGTTGATGGCCTCGTCGGTCCAGTAGTCGGCGAGATAGCCGCCCGGCGCAAACCATTTGCCCTCATTGTAGGAGGCGGCGAACTGCATGCGCGACCACAGGAAGGCATCGATCGGATCGAACGGCACCTTCGCGTTGACGACGTTCGGATCGTTTTCCGGCAAATGAAGTCCCGAGGCCATCAGCAGCGCTTCATCGAAGCCCTGCGCGTTCGGTCCAAACTCCGGCCCCGTTCCCGTATGCCATTTGCCGATGTGCACGGTATGATAGCCGGCATCGTGAAGCACTTCCGCAACCGTCACCTCCGAACCGGGCAGCCCCTGCTTTGTATAAGTCGGGGCCTTCTCGGCCTGTTCCTTGTTATAGACCACGGCGGGCAGGCCGGTTGCGCTGGTGTCATCAAGCATCGACACAATGCCGCCCATGCCGTCGGGCGTGGGCGTGAACTCAAAACCGGTACGCGTGGGATATCGTCCGGTCATGATCATGGCGCGAGATGGCGCGCAGGTAGCTGTTCCCGCATAAGCCTGGGTGAAGCTGGCCCCCCGCGCCGCAAGGCGATCAATGTTCGGCGTGGGCACGCGCCCCCCTGCAACGCCGCCGCCAAAGGTGCGGATGTCGTTGAAACCAAGATCGTCAGCCAGAATGAAAATGATGTTGGGCCTGCGCTCGGCGACAGGCGTCGCGTTGTCGGCGGGGCCATTCTTCCACGGAACCGGAATGTTGGGTCCGACCTCGCGCTTGCCGGTATTGCCGACAACGAACAGCACGATGGCCTTGCGATTGAGCCAGGCGACGCCCCCGCCCACAAGAACAACGGCCAGAAGGCCGATCAGGATCTTTTTCAGCATCTGCGCGTGGCCCCTCGCAAGCCTCATCGCGGGCATTCGATAGCCCAGGCATTAAATGGCAGTTAGAGTGCCAAAACCGACGAACGTCAACGGCGCGGTGGCGCGTCTTGATCAAGCGGATGTTCTATTTGCCTTTGAAAACTGGCTGCCGTTTTTCAGCGAAGGCTTGGCGCGCCTCTTTCGCGTCTTCGCTGGCAAAGGCGCGGCGTATGTTCGAAAGCTCGTAACGCAGCTGCTGCTCCATGTCGTTGGATTCCATGGATTTCACCATTCCACGCTTCAGCAGTCGCAAGGTGATCGGAGACCAGCGACATAGCTCTTCGCAATATTCCGCGAGGCGCTCGGTAAACCTTGCATCGTCCACGACTTCGCCTGCCATGCCGATGGCGACCGCTTCCTCGCCCATCACGGTGCGGTTCTCCATCATGAAGCGCATGGCGCGCTCATAACCCATGGCCTGGGGCAGAGTGATGGTAAGGCCGCCATCCGGCGAGCCACCGATACGCGTATAGCCCGCCATCATTCGTGCGCTCTTCGCTACCAGACGGACATCGCAAGCCATCGCGAGACCAAGACCGGCGCCAACCGCCACGCCATTGACCCCACCCACCACCGGCTTGTCGCAACGCTTCCGGATAGACAGCAGGAAATGGCCAACCCAGTTGAGATCGTCGAGCTGCGCATTCTGCGGGCTGAGCGGCGAGGACCGCTCCTTCATCGTGAGGTCAAGCCCGGCACAGAACGCATCGCCCGTGCCTGTCACCGCGACCACCCAGACATTGTCGTCCTTTGCGGCTTCATCGATCGCGTTGACGACCGACCATGCAAGCTCATCCGACAAGGCATTCTTCAACTGCGGGCGATTCAGCGCGATTGTGCGGACATGGCCCTTGTCGGAGATATTCACCAGCCCGGTCATTCTATCCTCCATGGCAGGATTTGCGCTCCGGAATGTCTAGGGCGGGATCGAGCCGGGAGGAAGCTTCTCCTCATGCCGAGTTGCGTCTGCGGTTGCGGAAAAGCCAGAAGATCAGCAGGCCGATAAAGCCCAGGATGCCTGCGCCAATCGCAACCAATGCGCCGGCATGGAATGCCAGCTGGCGGCCAATGGTATTGCGACGAACCTGCCGCTCGACTTCATAGCCTTCCGGCAAAGCCAGCACGCCGGATTTCACCGCATAGGCGTCGTAGTCGGCCAGCATGGAGCTGTAGATATCGGGGAAGACCGCCGAAAGATCGTTCACTTCGCCGGGATCCTTGGCGTGGTCGTAAAGCCTCCACTGGCCGTCACCGACTGGCGGCATGTTGCGGACAATCTTCCAGTTGTCGCGGAACAGAGCGGAGTTTCCTGAAACTTCAACGCCGACGGCATCCGTCGGCGCATAGGTGCGGTCCGACCGGCCTGTCAGCAAGGGCACAAGGCTGCGGCCCGTAATCTCGCGCATGCCTTCAGGTGTAGCGATGCCGGCTCCGGCAAGTTCGAGCAGAGTCGGCGCGATGTCGGTGACGAATGTGAACGTGGCATGGCGCTGACCGCCTTTGACTCCCGGCGCCGATATCACCATCGGCACGCGCAACCCGCCATCCGAAGCATAGAATTTGTAGAGCGATCCCGGCGCCGAAATCGATGAGGCCCACTCGGGGCCAATGAAGGCGAGGCTTCCGCGCTCGCCCATGCCTTCAAGATTCCAGTTGTAGCCATTGAGGCCCATCCAGACATTCATCCAGTTCTCGTGGACGGGGTCGCTGGGTTCGGGGCCATTGTCCGATGTTATGACAAAGACTGTATTTTCCAGTTCACCGCGCGCGGCGATGTGTTCCATCAGCCTGCCGATATGGTGATCCATCGCCTCGATCATGCCCGAATAGACCTCCATGGCGCGGGCATACTTCCTCCGGTCTTCCATGGAGAGCGATGACCAGTCGCGCATGCCTTCAGGCATGCCGGCAAAGGGTGCATCGGACGGCACGATGCCGGATGCGACAGCGCGATCCCAGCGCGCGCGGCGGGTAGCTTCCCATCCCGCATCGAACCGGCCCGTGTAATTGTCCGAAAATTCCTTCGGCGCCTGCACCGGAATATGAACGGCCTGAAATGCGAGATAGCCGAAATAGGGGGCAGTTCGATCACCGTCATCGATATACTGCATCAGGCGATCAACGAGCAGTTCAGAAGAGTAGAATGTATCCGGAAGCTTCGCAGGCTTGCCGTCCTCGAACCATGGCGCTTCCTGATAGTAGGGCATGTAGGGTTTGTCGGCCCAGTTGTCCGCGCCGGATGCATCAAGCGCGAGCGATCGGTCGAAGCCGTGCGCGTTGGGCAGGTCGCCTTCGCCATGGCCCAGATGCCACTTGCCTGACATGAGCGTGCGATACCCGCTGGTCTTGAGTCTATCAGCAAGCGTGAGGACACCCGGTTCCAGGCGCAAGGTGTAGCCCGGCTTGCCGGCAAGCTCGGGCGGCAAGACTTCTTCAATTGTCGAAACGCCGGTGCGATGGCTGTCGATGCCGGTCAACAGCATGGCGCGCGATGGCGAGCATAGGGGCGACGTATGATAATTCGTCATCATCGCGCCCGACGCGGCAAGGCGATCAATGTTTGGCGTGCGCGCTTCGCCGCCATAGACGCCAAAGTCCATGAATGCCGCGTCGTCCACCACAATCATGATGATGTTCGGACGCTTGACCGAGACAGCATCCTGTTGAGCCGACGCACAAGGCAAACCCGCGAAAGCGATCGCAGCGGCGGCGAAAAACTTCCGGACGATACGGCGCATCAGCGGTTCATGACGTTGTGAACGAGGGCGGCAGGGGATATTATGACACGGAGAATGTCAAATTGCGGATGGCGAGCTCATGCTTGATATCTCATCCAGGGGAGAGTGCGGCACATGCGGCTGGCATTACGCGTAATTATCGGCGTGGCGGGCGTACTCGGTCTGTTGGTGGCTGTCCGCCTCTGGATGGCGCCCGCCGAGCTGGCTGGACAGCTGGGCGTTTCCGCGTCGGGCTCGCTGGGTCTTGCGACAATCCGGGCTGACATGGGCGGCTTCTTTGCGGCCGGCGGCATGTTCGCGCTTGCGGCCGCGATCAAAGCGCGTGGCGGGCTGTTGTTGCCGTCCGTGGTGTTGATCGGGCTGGCGCTCGTGGGCCGCATCGTCGCCGTTGCAATGAACGGCTTCGCGCCCGAGATGGGGCCGCCTATGGCAGTAGAGGCCGTACTGCTTGTGCTCTTTGTCGCCGGGTGGCGAATGCTGCCTCGCTGAGCGCGGCAGCATTCGTTCCTATTTCACGTCGAGGAATTTCGTGATGCGGGCGACGAGTTCGTCCGCAGCATCTTCCTGGATGAAGTGGTGGGCGTTGGGAATCATCGCGTGCGCCTGACCCTGTGCGCCCGGGATCTTCGCCTGGGCGCGCGTTTCCCAGCCACGCCCCACAGGATCAAGCTCGCCAAACAGCGTCAGGAACGGCTTGTCGAACTTCTGCAGCCGCTCCCACGCCGCTATGTTCAGCGCCAACCCCGGATTGGTGGGCTGTACCGTGATCAGGCTCGGCCAGGTGATAAGGCAATACTCATACTCGCTGGTCGGGTAGGGCGCGCGATAGGCGGCCAGCTCTTCCGGCGTCAGCTTGTTGACCATGCCAGTCTCCAGCATAGGCCACGGGAATTCGGTGGCGACCGACATCATGCCGACCCACATTTTCATGAAGTCGCTTTCGCCTTCGCCCGTAGGCACGCCTGTGTTGGATGCGACCACGCGCGCGAAGCGCTCTGGATATTTCGACACGAGGAAAAGGCCGATCGTGCCGCCCCAGTCCTGACAGAACAGGGTTATGTTGTTGAGATTCAGTGCTGCAAGCCATTTCGAAGCCCAGTCGTAATGTCGCGCAAGGGTGTAGTCCCCACGGTCCGCAGGCTTGTCGGATTTGCCGGTGCCGGGAAGGTCCACCGCGATCACGCGGCGTCCGGTCTTCAGCAGGCCGGGGATCATCTTGCGATAGAGATATGACCAGGTCGGATTGCCGTGCAGCAGGAGGATCGGCTCTGCATCGCGAGGGCCTTCGTCGATGTAATGAACACGAAGTTCCGTGCCGTCATCGGCGCTGATCGTCAGGTAGTTGGGCGCCCACGGATAGCCGGGCAGGTTGGCAAAGCGCTCATCGGGCGTCCGCAGCACTTTCATCAACATCTCCTCGTGACCGGCAAACTTTGATAGGTCAGCCCGAGTATCTATTGGCATGAATAGTGTCAATACGAGCGGATCGCGTCCACTTAGACGTTGAACGGCCAGTCTCCTGGTCAAAACAAAGAGGCCCGTGACTGGCTGAGCCGGTCACGGGCCTGATTGTCGAGCCGTTGGCCCGTTAGGCTTGGCCTACATGGCGACGCGTGCGCCAACCATGAAACGACGGCCTTGCGTGTCGTAGGTGTTGCTTGTTCCGATACCCGAGCTCGTGCCGGTGAACGGGAAGCGGCCCGGATCCTTGTCGAACAAGTTCTGGATCGAACCGAACACTTCATAGTCGCCGAACGATTTTTTGACCGAGAGGTCGGTCCACCACTGGCTCGGCGCCTGGTCGCCCGCATAACGCAGGCGCTGACCCGTGGTTGTGTACTGCGAGGGGTCGAACGTTCCGTGGCCGACGAAGTTCTGCTGCAGGCCGAACGTCCAGTCGTCGAGGATGTAGCTCGCCGTGATCAGGCCCGAGAGCTGACCAAGGCTGGGTGCGAGATCGACCGCGATCGCCGGAATGCCGGGCGTGGTCGTGGCGTTTTCGTAGACGTATGTTGCGAAAGCGCGGATCGACAGTCGACCGTCGAGGCCGAAGTTGCTCAGGTCTTCGTTGTAACCCAGTTCAACGTCGACGCCGCGGTTCTCAAGCGTGGCAAGGTTGCCGTAAGGCGTCCGGATGGAGAGCAGGTTGCCGGTCGGGTCATTGTTGTTGTCGCGCGTGATACGGTCGCAATAGAGTGAGTACGATCCATATGTTCCCGGATTTGTCGTAGCAGCCTCGCAGAGGTCAAGCGTGCGTTGCGACGCGATGATCGAAATAGCGCCGTCGATCTCGATGTTGAAGTAGTCGATCGACGCGGTGAACTGCGGGAAGAAGGACGGATTCCAGACGACACCAATCGTCGTTGTATCGGCTTCCTCCGGATCCAGCCCCGGGTCGCCCGAAGTGATCGGAAGGAACGAAACGCTGGCGCCGCCTTTGCGAGGATCGCGCACGTTGCCGAAGCCCGAGGATGACGGGTTGAACAGTTCGACCAGGTTCGCCGCACGGATGTCGCGAGAACGGGCAGCGCGGAAGCGCAGGCCGTCGAACGGCACCCAGACGAGACCCGCTTTCCAGGTCGTAACGCCACCCGAGGTCGAGTAGTCGGTATAACGGGCAGCGAGGTTGGCATCGAGCGTCTGGATAAAGGGCAGGTCCGACAGGATCGGAATCTGCGCTTCGCCGAAGCCTTCGAACAGTTCGAGGTCGCCCTTGATGGCAGGCGAGTTGATGTAGATCAGAGCGCCGGGGTTGTTGTTGAACCCATTGCGCTTGGCGGCGAGGCCGAGTGCGTCGGTGGAAGAATTCAACGTTTCCTTACGATAGCCGCCGCCTGCAGCGATATCGACTGGGCCAGCAGGCAGATCGAACAGCTTGCCAGTCAGCGTCGCTTCCAGCGCCTGCTGGGTGTTCTCGTTGAAGTACTGGTTCTGCGGGTTGAGGTACTTGTTCAACTGGGGCGAGAGAGCCTCGCGACCGAAGATATTCCATGGAACGCAATACTGTCCGCCGGTGGCGCACGTGATGTTGCCGTTGATATCCTTGACCGCGGTCAGGGCGTTCGCCATCGCGATCGTGTCGCTGAAGTCGTTCAGCGTCATCTGGCTCTTGGTTTCACCATAGGTGTAATAGATGTCGCCAGCCCAGTTGTCGTCGAAGTCATAGGTCGCGCCGGTGACGATGCGGTTGGTGCGGCTCTCGAATGTCTGTTTGACGTTGAAAGCGAACTGCTTCTGTACGCTGATCGACGTGATGTCATCGGCGGTACCCGGACCCCGATCCATTGCGGCGGCGAGATTCGCGGGCAGATAAGCGTAGTTACGGTTGATCGTGAAGCCTAGCGGGTTGGCGTTGACGAAGGTGGACGTACCAGCGCCAGCTTCGGAGCGGGACTTGGTTCGTGCATAGTTGGCTTCAATGTAAACGTTCAGCTGATCCGTGAAGTCGTAGTCAGCGCGCAGGAACATCGAGTTGCGGATGGTCGGCGTGGACAGCAGCGATTGCGGGCCAGGGTTATAACCGTCGCCGCCAACGGCGAAGGTCGAACCCGCTTGGGTACCGGAAGGGGCGAGGTTGCGGACGCCGAAATTGTAGGCCTGTGTGGCCGTGCCAGCGTCGTTGAAGCTGGTGCCGAAAACCGGGCAGTTTGTGTAGTTCAGCGCGGTCGTAGCCGTGCGGCAACCGAGCACAAGGCCGTTCAGCGGGAAGCTGGGGAAGGTCACGCCATCAACCAGCTGCTGCTGGCCGGCGACGGTTTGGCGGCCGAGCGCGCTTTCCTGCCAGTCGCGTGCTGCTTTATAGCTGTAGGGGTCGTTCTGGATACCTTCGTCGCGGTCATAGCCGAGGCTGGCCAGAACGTGGCCGCGGCCATCGTCAAATTTGCCGCCGAAGTTCAGTTCGCTGCCATAACGGATGCCGTCGCGGCGCTGTGTCTGACCGTAGGTGACCTCAGCCTTGAGGCCTTCGAAGTCCTTGTTGAGAATGAAGTTGACCACGCCGGCGACAGCGTCGGAACCGTAGGCTGCCGAGGCGCCGCCGGTGACCGTATCAACCTGCTGGATCAGGCCCTGCGGGATGGCGTCGATGTTGACCGCGATGCTCTGGCCGGAGCTGAACGGCGCGGTGGACACGAAGCGTTTGCCGTCAACCAGCACCAGCGTGCGGAACGCACCGATGTTGCGCAGGTTGAGCTGCGAGCCGATGGTGAGGCCCTGGCCGCCTTTGGCTGACGAAACGGACTGCTTGAGCGCAGGCAGCTGAATCAGGGCGTCGGCCACGTTCGGGAGCGCGATCGCGTTGATCTGATCGGTGCTGACCGCCGTGACGGGGGTCGGGGCGTCGGCGCCGCTCGCGACGCGCGAGCCCGTAACGATGACCCGATCAGTCGGGGCATTTTCTTCGGCTGGGCCGGGTTGAATGGTTTCCGGAGCGACAACTTCCTGAGCGAATGCTGTACCTGCGCTGCCGGCCACAAAGGCAAGCGCGAGCACAGACGCGGTGCGTCTAATACCAGCCGTCTTAAATTCTGACTCGGGGGGATTCCCGGGTCGAGGCGAGCGTG
>ERZ795056.727-NODE-727-length-40506-cov-21.864602_pt1 | contig 40506 bp, 43 predicted proteins | sample MGYA00375140_ERZ795056 | MGnify/ENA primary metagenome ERZ795056 (study PRJEB30185, sample SAMN05720227) | activated sludge metagenome | isolation source: Anaerobic digester | place: USA | collected 2015-03-09 ...
TATTATTTTCCGGGGAGTATTTGATAGCGTTAGTGATCAGGTTGATGATTACCTGCCCCATCCTGTTCTTATCTGCGTTCACCATACAGTCAAAGCTCTCCTGGATCGTTATAGGATGTGTGGTATGTGCAAACATCATATCCTGCACTGTTTCTTTCAGCAGTTCATCAAGCCGGAACAGTTCTTTGTTCAGGTCCATCCGCCCATCCTCCAGTCTTGATATGTCAAGAATGCCCGTGATCAGTTTTCCAAGCCTCACTACCTGGCTATCGATACGTTGCAGCGGTTGTTTTACTAACTGCGCCACAGTAGTATTTTCATTAGAAAGCATGGCGAGTAATAGCTGAACATAGCCTTTAATAGAAGTAACAGGTGTTTTCAATTCATGACTTACCATTTTCAAAAATTCATCCTTCTGTGTTTCGTGTATCTTTTGCGCATGTATATCCGTAGCGGTACCATACCATTTTAAAGTTGCCCCTTTTTCATTTACCTGCGGATAGCCCCTGCTGAGATACCATTTATAACTGCCATCCTTTAATAGCAGGCGGTGTTCTTTCTCATATATACTGTTTGTGGAGACTGCATTTTTCCAGGCCTCACTGGTTGACTCCAGGTCGTCGGGATGCAACAGGAGTTCCCAGTTCCATACACCTTTTATTGACCTGGCACCCGGCGAAAATTCAACTATGCGGTCATTGAAGTAGGTCATGTTGCCTTCTGCATCAGCTATCCACACCAATTGGGGTACAGCATTGGCCAGTTCCTGCAGCTCTTTTTGACTTTCGTTTATTTTTCTCTCTCTTTCTTTTTGTATGGCAATTTCTTTTTCATTTCTCCTTTTTTCGCTGAGGTCAGTTACTATCATGCCCACTGTTGGCAGGGTTGGCTGCAGCGAGGTAAGCGATAAGTAAACAGGTATTGTTTTTTCGTCAACCAATAAATTTATCTCACCCCTGCTTTCGCTGTTAACTGCATCAGCATACAACTGCGAAAATAAAGGGATGGAATCCGGGTGAATGAAATCTATAATGGAAGTTCCAATCACTTTTTCATAAGGAAGCTCCAGCATTTTGTGAAAACGCTTATTCGTATATACAATCAATTTATCTTCAGATAAATTGATAGCTCCTTCGTTGATGTTTTCAACCATCACCCTGTAAGCATAGTCACCGCTTTGCAATGTAAATATTTCATGCTGTTCGCCTTTTGAAAAGGCGAATGCATCCACCTCACCAGCCTTTATTGCATCAATCAACCCTTCAGCCTCCATCAGGCGGTTCTCCAGTTCTTCTATCCTGGCTTGATAACTTTCGGTGCTGTTGTACGCTGTATTCACTCTGAAATTTTTATTCCCAGTATTTTGATAACCTTTTCAGTGTCTTCAAAAGTTCCTATCAATGTTTTTTTTGGCAAAGGCCAGGTTTTTACTAATGAAGGACTGAAAATAATCTGCTGTTCTTTAGCAGCTCCTGGATTTTTATATAGATCAATAATTTCAAGTTCATAGGCTTCCCGCAAATATTCAGTACACAATCGTTTAATATTTTCAATCGCCTCCATCGACTTGGGCGACATTCCTGAAACATATAATTGCAGGATCATCTTTTCTTCAAAATGATCATCACTGTGTTTCTCTGCCGAATCTTTTTTATCCTTCATGCCCGGGATATTTTACACTTTACGTATGTTAAGACCCACCAATACTTTTTCTTTGTCAGAAAGATCCCCAATGATTTTTCTTATTGGCTCCGGCACTTTACGCACCAGGGTAGGGATGGCAAATATCTGGTCACCCTCTGCCAGTTGTGGTGTTTCCAAAAGATCAATGATCTCAATTTTGTATTTTCCTTTTAAAAACTCTTCGCAATACTTAGTAATGTTATTAAGTGCTGTAACAGACTTGGGTGTTTGTCCGGCGATATAAAGTCTCAATTCGTATGTCATTTCTTTTACCATAAACTGTATTTCTTTTTATTTTTTTAACGGCCTTGGGTCAATAATACCTTTACTGGTAGTACTGAAAGGCTGGGGTTGCATCTCGTGGCTCATACCTCTTGCCTTGATCACACGCATGTTCCGGCCAAGCTGCTGTTCTCTGCAATCATTGGTCAATTCAATCCAGATATCGGCTAGTGAAGACACCGCTAACACAGTTGAATCATCCACACTGCTGCCTGCCTGTGTGAGCGAAGTAAAAAAGGCATTGATCTTTTTTGTTTTAAGCATATCAATCACCCGTATAAGTATATCCCTTACTTCACTGATACTGCCGATAGATAACAGGCTGCTGATGGGATCAATAACAACCGTTTGTGGTTTAAACTCTTCCATCAATTTCAATATCATCATCAGGTGCATTTCCAGTCCGGACAGCGAGGGCCTCACTGACTGTACACGAAGTAATCCCGATTGAAGGTATGTGCGGAGGTTGATGCCGACAGACATCATATTTCTTAATAACTGCTCTTTTGATTCTTCATATGAAAAATACAGTGTGCGTTCATTTCTTTTGCAGCTTGCCAGCGCAAATGAAGAAGCCATGATCGTTTTGGCTGTGCCTGCAGAGCCGGTTAGCAAAAGGCTGCTGCCTTTAAATACACCGCCGCTGTCAAACAATTTGTCAGCCATGGGAATGCCTGTTGAAATGATCTCTTTGGAAACAGAATGGTTTAATTGCAAGGAAGTAATGGGTATAACAGATATGCCCTGGTCGTCTATTAAAAATGGGTATTCATTGGTGCCATGTTCCGAGCCCCGGTATTTAACAATGCGGAGACGCCTGGTTGCAATCTGGTCAGCTACCCTGAAGTCGAGCAGGATAACACAGTCAGATACATACTCTTCCAAACCCTGCCGTGTAAGCGCTTTTTCACCACGCTCACCCGTAATGACCACTGTTACACCTTTTTCTCTCAACCATTGAAATAGTCTCCGCAACTCCGAGCGCAGGATAGCAGCATTTTCAATGCCGCCAAAAAGGGATTCAATTGTATCCAGCACCACCCGTTTGGCACCAATGCTGTCAATAGCATGATTCAGCCGGATAAAAATACCTTCGAGGTCATACTCGCCTGTTTCTTCAATTTCAGACCGCTCCACCCTGACATAATCAATGCGGAGTTTTTTTTCAGCCGCCAGTTTGTCCAGCGGAAAGCCAAGCGATTTAACGTTGACGGACAGGTCTTTTACGGTTTCTTCAAAACTCATAAACACCCCCGGTTCATTGTAATCAAGTATGCCTTTTACAAGAAACTGTACGCCGAATAAAGTCTTGCCGCAACCGGCACTTCCACAGATCAGTGTGGGTCTCCCGGTTGGTAAGCCGCCTTGTGTCACTTCATCAAGCCCGCTGATACCGGATGGCGTTTTGGATAGCGGTGTGGTTGCATTTTTAGCCATAACAATTATCATTTGTCATTTAAACTATTTCCTTTTTTGTGCCAAAAACCGGGTCTGGTTGTTAATTTTTATATTTTATGATACAGGTATCATAACCTTAAAAAAATATTTCCGGGCACATAAAAAACTATGCAGCACATGCAGAACCACGTGCGGCAGTCAGGTTGCTGTTGGATTTAGATAAGGCTGTCTGCTGCTTTTATACAAGCGGCTGCAGGATGGACTGGGTAAAATTTACCTTAAACCTGAATGTTGTAAACACCGTCCCTGGTGTTCACCAAATATTTTTATGGCATAAAAACATACTGTACAACGTTAGTGTAAACGGGGAACAGCATTATTTTTATGCACTGTATTATTACTTGCGGTTAATTACCATGCAGCTGCCGTATTGCCTACAGTTGCTGTACTGTAAAAAATAACTTCTACATCATAATCAGCGCCATCATCTTTCAGCGTAATAAAATCATCCTCCTGTTCCACTTTGTTTAGTAACAACCGGGTGTTACCGTTGCCTTTTTTTTGCTGGTAGCTGATATGATAAATAGTATCCTTGTGCTTGTAATCAATTTTCACTTCATCCCATTCTTCCGGCAGGCAAGGATTAAATGAGATGGTATTGCCTTTCTTTTTGATCCCAATAAACCATTCTGTGATCAATTGGTAAAACCATCCGGCAGATCCGGTATACCAGGTCCATCCGCCACGGCCTTTGTGCAATGGTTGTGCATAAACATCAGCAGCAATTACATAGGGCTCAACTTTATATTCACTGATCACTGCTGCATTATTACCATGGTTGATCGGGTTGATCATCTGCAGCAATTCCCAGGTGCGTTTTTTATCTCCCAGTGCAGCATAGGCCATCGTGAGCCAGACTGCCGCATGTGTATATTGTCCCCCATTCTCTCTTACGCCCGGCACATATCCTTTGATATAACCAGGGTTCATCTGCGATTTATCAAAAGGCGGGTTGAATAATTGTATGATACCTTCTTCTTTTCTTACTAAATGAGTATACGCAGATTCCATTGCGGTTGCTGCATACTGTTCATCACCGGCAGTTGATAATACCGACCAGCTTTGAGCGATAGAATCTATTTTGCATTCATCGTTTACATGCGAACCAAGCGGTGTACCATCATCAAAGAATGCCCGTTTAAACCATTTGCCATCCCAGGCATGCTGCTGTATGTTGTTCTTTAAATTTTCAGCCTGCGTTTTGCACTCATTCACAAATGCTGTATCATTCCGGTTGGTAGCCACTTCAATAAAACGTATTAAAATGTCATACAAAAAGAAGGCAAGCCACACACTTTCACCTTTGCCATGTTCGCCCACTTTGTCCATGCCATCGTTCCAGTCGCCCGAACCCATTAACGGCAAACCGTGAACGCCAAATGAAAAACCATTCTGAATCGCTTTTACACAATGTTCATATACTGTTCCGGTTTCGTCTGACCGTATGGGTAAGTCATAGTAAGATTCTTCCCCTGCATTCAGCCACCTGCCTTCAAGATAATGTACGGGTTCGTTCCATACCTGTTCATCCTCCGTATGTTCCACATAACGGCAGGTAACAAATGGCAGCCATAAGTAGTCATCCGAACAGGTTGTTCTTACACCACGGCCAAGGGGCGGGTGCCACCAGTGCTGTACATCCCCTTTCTTAAACTGGCGGGATGCACAAAGCAATATTTGTTTCCTGGCAATGGTTGGCTCGGCATACATCAGTGATAAAATGTCCTGTAACTGATCCCTGAAACCAAAAGCTCCTCCTGACTGATAGAAACCGCTTCTTGCCCAGATACGGCTGGCGAGTGTTTGATAGTTAAGCCAGCCATTTACCAGGAAGTTGATGCTGTTGTCTGGTGTAGTTACCTGCAGTGTTGTCAATGCACGCTGCCAATAATCTTTCACCTGTTTCAAAGCATTTTGTGCCGTCATTTTTCCTTCAAATCTGCGGATCATTGTAATAGCTTGATTGCGGTCTCTGCCAGTACCCAACCGGAAAATAATCTCTTTCTCTTCCCCTTGTCCCAACTCTGCCACAATTTGTATAGCAGCGCAGGGGTCAAGGGCAGCACCTGTTTTCCCGGATAATCTTACCCTCTTCATGGCATCAGGTTCGCTCATCTTCCCATTTCTGCCAATAAATTCACTACGGTCTGTTGTATAATTCCTGTTGCTGTCATCGGCATCAAAAAACGCAACCCGGCCTTCCAATGCAGTATTGTATTTATTGCTGGCCAGTATGGCACCCGTAGTTGGTTCTGCTTCTGTGATCACATGCATAATTGATTTTGACCGCAGGTCACCCAATACCCACTCCATATACCCGGTTACAGATAGTTTTCTTTTTGTTTTGGAACAGTTTTTTATTTTGATCGAAATAAATTTGATGCTTTCTTCCAAGTGTGTAAACACAGTCATGTTACTTTCTATACCATGGGCTGCATGTAAAAAAGTACTGTAACCAAAACCATGCTTTGTTACATAAGGCAGCTCAGTTTTGCAGGGAAGCGGGGCAGGACTCCAGAATGTTCCACTGATTTCATCCCGGATATAAAATGCTTCGCCCTGTAAGTCACATACGGGGTCATTGTTCCAGGGTGTTAACCGGAGCTCATGCGCATTTTCAACCCAGGTGTATGATTGTCCGCTTTCGGAAATGATACAGCCAAAATGATTGTTAGCGAGTACATTTACCCAGGGTGCAGGCGTGGTTTGCCCGGCAGATGTATTGATGATATACTCCCTGCCATCTTTTGCAAAGCCGCCGATGCCATTAAAAAAAGCGAGGTCAGTTTGCGCAGCAACAGGCGTTTCAATGATATCTTCTGTACGCACGGGCACGATATAAGGAACATTGTTTTTTGCCTTGCTTTTCCTGTTCACCTGTTCTTCCAGTGAGCCTGCACTATCAGTTATCACAACTACAGCTACTGTTTGAAATAATATCCTGTCTTCGTTGGATACCTGGTCGGCAGAACGAATGAATATGCCGCCGGGTTTATCTTTAATGTCATTTGAAATTCCCGGAATAATAAAACTCATGATCTCATTTTGCAGGGCCTGCCGGTATCCGCCATGATCATCATTGATGATTACAAGATCAACAATAAGCCCTTTTAATCTCCAGTATGCATGCGCCTGCACCATGTGTTTTACCAGGTCAATATTTTCAGAATCTTCAATCATCACCAATACGATGGGAAGATCGCCGGAAATAGAATATCCCCAAAGCCCCGACTGGCTGGAATAATTTTTTAGTATAATGGAAGTGTCAGCCCGTAAAGATGCATTGGGAAATATGATGGAACTGGCCAGTTTTGCATACAGCTGTGCATCACTTTCCATGGCATTGATCTGGCGCAGTATTACCTGGCTGTGTGTCCACGATAATTCTATCACACGGCTGGTCATATACCGGTCCTGGTATTTGTTTACCAAATGGCTGCAGTTTTCTTTAGTATCTGCAATGCCATAAATAATATCGGCTATAACGGATTCCCCGGGTTCAATGCTAATGCTGTATTTAATTGCAACTATAGGATCCAGTACAGCTCCCTCTGTGCCTGTCAATTTTCCGTTTTTATCCAATGCCGCAGGCTCGTGTATATTCCTTCCCCTGCCAATAAACCGGCTCCTGTCTGTTTCATATGAAATGTCCTTCACTTTTGCATTCTGCACTTTCATCAGGTGAAACATAAAAGGAGGTTTCTCATTTTCGCTTCTTGGTCTCCGTGAGCAAAGAATCGCATTTTTAGATTGCACTATTTCTGTTTCGATAAACAATTTGCTGAAAGCAGGATGCAGCTCATCTGCCATGGGTACGGCCAGCACTACTTCTGCATAACTGATGATCTCAATATTTCTTGATTTCCTGGAACGGTTGGTGATATGTATCCTTCTGAGCTCAATATCATCTTCCGGTGACACAACGATCTCTGTGTGTGTTTCCAGGCCAAAATCTTTTCTTCTGAATTCAGCCTTGCCCTGTGAAAAAACAGCTTCGTAGCTGTCAGCTTTTTTTAAACTTGGCTGATAAGCATTTGACCAAACTGCATCATTATCCAGGTCACGTATATAGCAAAATGACCCGGTATTATCGCAGGTACTGTCTTGCCGCCACCTGGTAAGCCCGGTGCTTTTCCAACGGCTGTACCCGCTGCCGGCATTGGTCACCATTACATTATAATTACCATTCGACAGCAACTGCACTTCCGGTACCGGGGTATCCGGAGTCGTTATGATCCTCATAGGTGTTTCACTCAGGCTGGCAATACTGGCTGCATCAGCCACATGAACAGAAGGGGAGTAGAAACTGGTAACCCTTGGTATTCTTTCCTGTAACAATAACAAAGTTGTCTTTACCTGCACATCTGCTTCAAATCTTTTTTGCATCGGCCTGTCGAGTAACAGGTAGGCAAGTGATAAAAATGACATGCCCTGGTGATGCGCCATAAATGATTGTATCACTGCATGGTTTTTTTTACGTGGTAACCTGGCAGCAGTGTAATCAACCGCTTCGTAAAACCCATACTTGCCTTCAAAGCCATTTTCTTTTAACAGCTGTAAATTTTTATAGGATTCTTCTGGTGATACCATCAAAGACATCAAGGTGGAATAAGGTGAAACTACCAGGTCTTCACCTAAGCCTCTTTTGAAACCCAGGCCAGGCACTCCAAAAGCACGGTATTGATAATTGAGTGCTGCATCAAACATATTGTAACCTGATTCAGAAATGCCCCAGGGAACATTACGTTTTTTACCATAATCTATTTGTTTTTGTACCACTGCTTTGCAAGTCTGGTCGAGCAGGGTATTTTCATACGTAGGCATTACCAGCATTGGCATCAGGTATTCAAACATGGAACCGCTCCAGGATAACAGCACCGGCATGGATCCTGCATTGGTTAACTGCCTGCCCAAAGCAAACCAGCTTTCCTGCGGAATTTTGCCTTGCGCAATACCAACAAATGCCGCCAGTCTTGCTTCAGATGCAAGCAGGTCATAGTAACTGTTGTCGCGGCGTTGTTCGTCCACGTTATAGCCAATCGCCAGCAGGTTCTGCGACTTATCATATAGAAAACGGTAATGGATATCCGAATATTCATCACATTTCGCCTGTATATAATCTATATCACTAAAAAACTGTGTCAGTTTACCCTGGCTGGATACTAAATGGTTGTAGAGCGTAATATTTTTTGTATGCTGCTTAAGCAACTGGTTGTTCAGTTCAAACAATTCGTTATAAGTTGGAATAGTATTTAGCTCGGCCTCCACCATATTCCCTGACCAGGGTATCAGCGAATCAAGCTGTTGTTGCAGGTCTTTTACCTGGAGTGTAAATGTATTCACCCAGGCTTCCTGGGGCATATTTAACTGCAGCGTTAAAGTATGTAGTTTTTCAACTGCCATACGCAGCGCAGGCAGGTCAGTTGGTTTGTTCCGGCAAAAGCCTTCCACTTCCAGCTCCAGTGTTTGCAGACCGGTTGTAATAGTGGGCTGGTCATTCATGATCCGTATTGTATCCAGCAGTCCCTCAAAATATCTTTCAGGAATAATTTTGTGATGCCGCATTTCTGCAATGCCTTGTTTCAATGTAATAATGTGGCCGGCAAAATTGCCACTGTCTACAGTGGAAATATACCTTGGATTGAGTGGCTGCAGTGTGAGGGTATCGTACCAATTGTACAAATGATTTTCGTATTTGTCCATTTGATCAAGTGTGGTAAAAGTATTCAGCGTCCGTTCGATTACTTTTCCTGCTGTGATGTATCCAAAATCATATGCACCCAGATTACTTAGCATACTCATGCCGATATTGGTGGGAGAGGTCCGGTGAGCTATTCTTTCAACTGGCGTCTCCTGGTAGTTATCAGGTGGAAGCCAGTTGTCCTGCTTATTAACAAATGTTTCAAAGAAGAACCAGATCTTTCTTGCTGTTTTGTACAGGAACGCAATTTCCTCCACTTCAAGATGCGCCTTTTTAGTACTAACGGGAAAGCTTATGGTACGTGTGATATAGGGCGATGTAAACCACAGGATCAAAAAGGGAAGTGCTACAGCAAACGCAACAGGATTGTAGATGAACAGATAGAAAGACAGTGATAAGGACAACAGCACCGGGAACCACATACGGATATATTCACCTGCAATATTGCTGTGTGCATTTTTTCCTGCTTTACCAAAGGGATTCCATTGCAAAAGATTTTTCTGTGAAATATAAACCCTCCACAGTGTTTTTACAATGGCATCGGCATTTATAAAAGCTTCGTAAGGAAGGCAGATCAGTGTTAGAATATGTTGTATAAACTGGTTGGCTGAAGTGCGTAAGGAAAACAGGATATGCTGCTTCCAGACTTCATCCTTTGGCTTCGACAGTATTTGCCCAGCCAGTGAAATGAGCGATGGCAACAGGATGATCGCTGTTACCACTAAAGTCCAGAACCAGGCGGCTGGAGAGAAGAGCCATGCGTATAACAGTAACAGTAAGTAACTGATGGGCACGAGACTGCGGCGGAGGTTGTCAAATATTTTCCATTTTGATAAATTGGAGATGGGGTTTCTTCGTAACTGCTTTTGAGCAGCAGGAACAAAGGGCAGCACCCATGCAGCAATCTGCCAGTCGCCCCTGATCCACCGGTGCCTGCGTTGAATATCGGTGCTGTATTGTGCAGGATACTCTTCATATAACTGTACATCCGTTAGCAACCCGGCTCTTGCATAACTGCCTTCCAGTAAATCGTGACTTAATATCCTGTTCTCCGGGAATGCATGCTGCAATGCCTGTTCAAATGCTGCCACATCATAAATGCCTTTTCCAATAAAAGAACCCTCCTTAAAAAGATCCTGGTATACATCAGATACCGCTCTTGTGTAAGGATCAGTGCCTTCATCATTGGAATGCACCCTGGCAAAAATGCTGCTGTTTTGACCGGGTAACGTATTAGAAACCCGTGGCTGCAAAACGGTATAGCCATCCGTCACCCTTTTTTTCTTATGGGAGAATAAGGGATGATTAAGCGGATGTGCCATCGTACCGATCATCTTTATGGCTGCATCACGGGGCAATTGCGTATCTGTGTCAAGAGTGATTACATATTTAACAGCGCTGTAAACCGCTTCATCACCTACTGTAACCGAAAAATCATTTTTCTCCTTGTGCAAAATCAACCGGTTAAGGCTGGCAAGTTTACCCCGCTTACGTTCGTACCCCATCCACAGTTTTTCCTTTTTATTCCATTTTCTTCCACGGTGAAATAGAAAGAAAATGTTTTCCCCGTATTGCTGGTTCAACGCTTTTATCCGTTCAGCCGCCATCAACCTGAGTTCTTCATCACCCGGCAATATTTCTTCTTTGGCATCTTTAAGATCTGTAAGCAATGCAAAATGCAGGTGTTCGTGCCTGTTAGCAAGATAGCGTACCTGCAGGTCTTCTGCCAGTTCATCCACATCTGTAGTGCTGCTAATAATGGTTGGTATCACTACCATGGTTTTGCATTCAGGTGGTATACCTTTTGAAAAATCCATTTTTGGCAACAGGCAGGGTCTGGCAAACAGCGTAGTGATCCAGTTAATAATGGAAAATGCCAACTGGCTTACACCAATTAAGCAAATCACACCCGTTACCATCATCATCCACACAGGAACGGCTTCCTCTTTTAACTTTATGAATAAAGTGAATGACAATAACAGGCTTAGTATAAATATGCCTCCTGTATAGCCCGACAGTGGTAAAGCATTAAATACTTTACGGCTTTGCTCTGAAAACGATAATTTGACTTTGGCAAATTTTTCAACCTGTTTTACACCTTTGTCAACCAGGTAGTATCCCACATGGTTTTTTCTCTGCTCAGCATCGGTATTAACACACGCCAGTTCAATTACTTTATTGGCAATATCAATTTCTGATAACAAACTTTTATTGGCAATCCGTTCTACAGAATGGCGGTAGTGATCTCTGGTGCTGAAATCCATGAATGGGTAGACAGCGTCCTTTTTTAAAATGTCTTCCACCAGGCTGGTTTCTTCCACAAACTCACGCCAGTCGTTGGTGTTTAAAAAGCGAAGACTGCTGATACTATTACTGATAGATAACTGGTCTGCAGCCTGTTTTTGATTCTCCAGGTGTACCATCTCGGCTATTGTATAACTGGTGTCGCCCAACTGCTGTTCAAGCCAATTAAGCGGCAATGCCATCCGGGTGCCTTTTTCCTGCAATTTTCTTGTAAACTCCGCTACAAAGGAACTGTCCATCGTAGGTTTGGCCCTAGCCATATCAGCAATTACCAATACCAGGTTTTTGGAATCCTTCTCCAATGTTTCCATCAATTCTTCCGCCCAGTAGTTAGCCTGGTTTTTACTCTCAATATCCATTGCAATCTGTATGGATATCCTGCGCAGGTTTTCTATCAAGGCTAATCTTAACATGATGGGGATAGCCCACAGTTCGCCGATCTTAAGTGAGGTAACTGTTTGATAGGATTTAATGAAACGTACAAGACTTTTAAGGTTGACCCTGCCGTCTGTATGCGATATGATCTCCACAGCGATATGATACACCCTTGGATAATCTGCATAATCTCCATTGATTAACTGGGGCAATCCTTTACTGTATTTCTTTGGGAGATGTTTTTTCCCAATGTATACCTGCTCTTCTATCAGGTAGAAATTATCCAGCAGCCATTCGCCGGCAGGTACCACCCGGTGGTTTTGCTTTACAGATTGTGTAAGCATACCATGCACATCCATTAGTATGTCTTCATTCTGTGCAAGACGTTTTAAAAGGTGTTCGGCAAGTCTTTCCTTTACAACTGCATGGTTTTTTGCAAGGGTCTTTGCATATAGCGCCAGCTGTTCTTCCGTATACAGTTCGGCTCTGAACGGGGCTTTTTCACTTGCATATTCCGGAATACGGCTGAAACCAAAAAAGGGAATAAGGATATTTTTCTTCAGCGACGCAAGTGCCTGCGGAAGGATTTCAAAAATATCAGGAGATGGTGTTTTCTTTGAAGTCACTAAAATCGTTTTGAAGCGTGAAACTATACCTGGTGGAATTTAGCCAATACCGTGCCGCCGGATTCTATGTTAAAAATGCGAACAACACACGGCGTGGAGATTAATCCTGGAGTGGGTAACATACCACACAACCTAAGGTTTCGGGGAAAAGGTTCTACAGGATGGCGATAATTTTAATATTCAACTCCGCAGTTTTCAATGAGTATGAAATGGAATATATTTTGTTTTACAGATTGAAAAATTTATAATGATAACTTTTACTCCCCCGATTAAAGCTTCACTATTAGTAACCCTGGTTTATCTGATTTTTTTCCAGATTTTTCTTTATACTGGCCATATGGCGTGGATGCTGCCTGCCAATGTCTTTTTTATTCTCTGCTGTATGAAATATGTGTCATTTTTAGCAAGTAAATCGAGACGTTATTTAAATATGCTGATCCTGATCGAAAAAGGTATGGCCTGGAGTTTTGTGACTTCGATCATCAGCTTTGTAAGTGCTGTAGTGTTATTATTGGTGTATAACCAGTCACCCTTTGCAGTACAGCATACTTCACCTGCGAGCCAGGATCTGGCGTTGACTACCGGGTTGATATTTACAAACGGTTTCCTCGCCAATTTTGTATGTGGCAGCCTGGCAGTTCTTTTAATTGCCGGGATTAAAAACGAGAAAAATTATACTGGCGAAACCAAACACCTGCCATCAGTAAAAAGATAGAAGGAAAATTGCAGGTTCAGCGATAATTTAGTTTACAAACTGCTATGAATTTTTTTCTATAATCACCAACAGGTCCTTAATAGAAAATGGTTTGGCGATGTAGTCAACTGCCCCGCACTCGCTTACTCTTTTTGCCATTTCCACATTAGCAGAAAATAAAACCACGGGAATATGCATGGTGTTTTCTGCCTTCTTTAATTCATCACATAGATCAAGCCCGCTGGCCCCCGATAAGGAGATATCCAGCAATATTAAATGGGGTCTGAAACTTTCTATTGCATTATTCAACTGTTTCCAATCAGCGATTGTTTCAACAGCATAACTGTTTAAGGCCAGGATGGTTTTTACAAGATTTAATATATCTGTATCATCATCTACAACAAGTATGCGCTTCATATGGGTATTGATTTTTTAATTGTTGGAAGAGAAAAGAAAAAGGAAGAGCCTTTAGCACCCGATTCAACCCATATTTTCCCATTATGCCGTTTAATGATATCACTGCATATATACAAACCCAGGCCAAATCCGGATATATGTACGGAAGTATTTCTTGCCCTGTAAAACCGCTCAAAGATCTTCTCCTTGTCTTCTTCCGGTATTCCGTTCCCAAAGTCTTTAATTTCTACAATCAGCTGTTCGTCTTTTATGGTGCTGCTGACAAATATGTCGCTGCGGGGAGGAGAATATTTTACAGCATTTGACAGTAGGTTGATCAACACCTGTTCAATTCTTTGCCTGTCACCTTTTACTGTAAGATCATTAAAAGTGCCATTCCTTATTATTGTATGATCCGTTCGTATGCCTGCACTAATCGAATCTATTGATTCATCTATCAATTCGTCCATTTTGAACTCCTCGATGTTTAGCTGAAGTTGTCCGCTGTTAATCCTGGATACATCCAGCAGGTCCGCAATGAGGTGTTCCAGCTTGGCGGTGCTCTCCTTTGTTTTTTGAATAAAAATTTGCTGCGGCTGCCGGGTTTCCATCTCATTCAATAATTCAATATATCCTTTGATACTGGTAAGGGGCGTTTTTAATTCATGGCTGGCGATACCAATAAATTCATCTTTTCTTTGCTGGCTTTCATTCACCTGGTACATCAGGTCATTGTATACCTTGATAAGAATGCCGATCTCATCTTTTCCATCATCTTTGATGACCAGCCTGTAATTATTTGTTTCGCTTGCTTCTTTCATTTTTTCAACTAAAAAAAGCAGTCGTTTGGAAACGTAGGTTTGAATGATAAAGGCGATCAAAAAGCCACAACCCAGCGCCACCACCAGCGATATTCCTGCGATACCAAACTTCTTACTTTTCATGTCTTCGAGTTCGGATAATTCGCAATCGATATACACATGGCCGGCCAATTCATTTTCTGCATTCACTATCGGGTTAGTGACATACAAATGCCTTCCTTCAAATGCAAAAGTTTTATTTCCAAGATCAAACCAACTGCTGTCTGCCTTGGTTTTTGAAAACTGGGCAAACGTATTTCCATCTGTATCAGTGATAACCGCCCTTACTATATCAGGTGCCACATTCTGCAGTTCAGACAGAATATCTTTTGCCGCTTCATTGTCCTGGAATTGAATTGTTGATACATTATTTGCAGCCAGTACTTTGGCAATACTCTGAATGCTTTTTACTTTTCGCTCCTTGTAATCTTTGATGTCTATCATGATGAAACCTGTGAAAAAGATCGCTAACACAAAAACACTGGTCAATACCTGGATGAGTACCAGTTTATTTTGAATAGATATATTGCGCAGGTTTATCATAGGTTTTTAATCTATCAGTATAGCAAGTTTTAATAATTGGGAACTCACTTTCACATTGGCGGCATAGATGGCATTTAAGTTGGCCTCAAATTTCAATTTGTCATTTTTTATAATAAAATTGAATGCGCTTCCCATCTTTGCATACCCTGGTTCTTCACTTACGGTTAATGTTCCTTTAGCTGTTTTTTCTAAAATGACGGGAAGTGAAGAGGATTGATTACGGGGAATAAAAAGTATATGACTGAAACCGATGGCGTCGGTGGAATTATAGTACCTGATGAGTATCCTCCTTCCTTTTACATTGTTTGTTTGGGCTATTTTTTCAAGGGGGCCACTGATGGATGAACTGCCGACGATACCGATAATGAAATCACCGGAATTATCAGCCCCTTCCCATTCGATGTACTTTGTAAAGTTATAAATGAAGGCTGCTTTTAACGATGCTTCGCCACCTTCGTCCTGCGACAAAGCATATTTGTGTGCAAAGAAGCTTAACAGTATCAATAAAAAATGCCTTCGGTGCATAAGTGGTTTTTTTGCAGCACATTTAAAGCGCTACTCCAAATTTTATCATACAATTAATGCCAGGTTGTTCCAGCACAGTTGAATAAATGAACCCATCTGCAGTTCTGAATCCGGGGTCGAGATACTTAACATTAAATAGATTGTGAACTATCAGCCTTGCATAAACTTTTTTTTCAAAAAGATTTTCTGAAGTGAAAACAACATTGGTGAGAAAATAGCCAGCAACCGGTCCATAGGGGTCCGTATTCGGAACATTCCTTTTGCCAACCCAATTGCCCGAAATATGTAAACTGCCCAGCTCAGGTTTGCGGAACAATAAGCCGATATTACCTTTTACTTTTGCAATGCCCGAAACTTCTCTTTCAAATCCGGTAAGATAATTTCTTCCTATTGCCTTTGTATAGGTAAAATTGGCATATCCTGTAATGGTTTTGTTGAATAAAATGTCAAAGCGGGTTTCTAACCCTGTAATATCAATTTCGCCCGGATTTTTATCATCATTTGGATCAGGCAGTGCACCTAAAATAATAGCATCTCTCACCCTGTTGTAAAAGCCGTTTACCTGGAAAATAAAGTTTGATGATAATTTATAGTTGACATTCGCTTCAAGCGTGGTGGCTTTTTCCACTTTTAATTTTACACCTGGAGGAGCCTGGTAAATTTCTGTATTGGTAGGAGCCCGGTATGCATTCCCAAACATCAGCTTGATAGTTGTTTTATCACCTGGTTGATTTACAATCGCAAACCTTGGACTCACAGGGCTTCCATAATAATTGTTGTAATCATACCTGGCGCCAATGGTAAAGCTTGTTTTTTTAAGGTAGTTGGTATTCCAGATCATTTGTGCATAGCTGCCCACGTTTATCCGGATATCATACAGTCTTTCTCTAAAAGTTGAATACAAATTCAGTAAGGTATCTCTTCCGTCTAAAAGGTAAACAGTGCTTGTATCAACATTGATGCGCCGGTTACCTCTTTCAATATTTTCACGAAAGTATTGCAGGCCGGCAGAGAACCGGAGATTAGAAAGGGGTGTATAGTCGAAGGTAGCTTCTCCACCGGCACGGTTTGAATGATTGGCTGTGGGGACCCGGTACAATTTTCTGCCATCAATGGTAATATACGCATAGGAGTTTTCGCTGATGCCGGTTTCCCTGTATAAAGCCCTTGCCATTAAAAGCAGTTTTGAATTTGGCTGGTATTCCTGCTGTAAATAAAAAGTGCGGGCATATGGCTCCTCTAAACCGGATTTTTCTCCCCGCACATCTCTTGCGATAAGCCCCAGCACTCCTGTATTACCATAACCTTGTGGAGGTAAATTTAAAAATACGGTGGGGCTGTTGAAAAACGTTCCCCATCCCATGGGTGTATTGTATATACGGCCACCTGCAGTGGTTTTTAAATTTTTATGCTCATAAGTAACCGTGGCATTCAGAGAATAAGCTTTGTCAACATAGGAAGCACTATAATTAGGATCCCTGTTTTTAAACCTGGGCCCATCGGTGCTGTACAACGAACCCGATATTGCTACATCAAAATTTGATTTGCGAAGTCCAAACTGGATATTATCTGAATGTGTGTTAAACGTACCATATCCCTTTTCATATTCTAATCCCTGTACACTACTTCCTTTTTTTGTGATGATATTGATCACTCCTCCAAAGGCATTGGCACCATACAAAGCGGAAGCCGGCCCCCACACTACTTCTATTCTTTCTACGTTGTGCAGGCTGTACGCAGGTCCGGCCATGTCATTGCTGCCAATGATATTATTTTCTGCAATACCATCTATCATCAATAAGGCCCTTAAGTTTTCAGCCCCATACATGCCACGGAAATAAATGAGGGTTGGAACATAACCATTGATGTGAATAAAATCAATACCAGGGATATCTCTCAGGGCATCTTCCAGCTGCTGGTAGCCACGTTCTTTTATCTGTCTTGCAGTAATGACGTTCATCGTTGCAGGAGCATCCGTAATTTTCTGGGATGTCCGGGTGGCTGTGGTCACCTTCACATCCATTAGCTCTTCCAGCGTCAGGGTAAGCAAATTTTCAACACCCATTGCAGTATCCTGTGCAGAAGAAATAAAATGTGCAGCAACCGATAAGATAATAACGGAAATAGTTTTTCTCACAAGTCAACTCAATTTTATACTGGTTTCAAACTTGATAAACAATACAGAACGAAGTACGTTCACAATAAAAGAGCCGAAAATTTAGTAGACTAATGTTAGTGATTTTACCAAAGTAATTATCCACTTTGCCTGGGGAATCATTTCCCAGGTGAGCATTTTTTTACCCGGAATTCCAAATAACAAATTTCTTCCCGCTTGAAGGAAGTCAAGTACAAAAATGTTGCAATTGTTAATAGCTTGTTTATGGTAGCCGGAAGCTTTGAATGTTTTTTATGGGTTGATACCTTGCACCGAAATGCATAAATCTAAAGTACTGATAATTGAAGACTCCCCGGACCTGGCTGACTTTATGTGCCACTTGCTGTCCCTGAAAAATTTCGAAGTGCATACAGCGTTATCCCGTGAAGGTATCATCTCCCGGCTGGATGAATTTATGCCTGACATTGTATTGATGGACGTCAATTTAAAAGGCGAAGATGGCCGGCAACTTTGCCGGGACATTAAACTGGTGCACAGGTTCAAACATATTCCGCATATTTTAATGTCGGCAAACCCCGTATTTTTAACTGACTATACTGCCTGTTATGCAGATGATGTACTGCATAAACCATTTGAGATAGTAACACTGATCAACACCATCAACCGGCATACAGGCAGATAAACATGTAAACCAGGGTTGATCAATGCAGGCGGCTGAACCCGGTAATGCCCTAGCCCAGTTCTCTTAACCATTTTATCAGGTCATCCTTCGCTTTACCGGTTTTTTGCTGCATACGGCCCCAAAACTCATCGTCCTTGCCTTCTTCATAAGCCAGGTCATCTTCAGTAAGCTCTCCGTATTTTTGTTTAAGCTTACCTTTCCACTCATTCCATTTGCCTTTAAGTTCTAACTTATCCATGATTGTAAAATTTTAATTAGTGAATTCTTTTTTTATTATATCTTCTGTTACTCATACCTCACCCAATATGATAGCGGATAATTTATCCAGCCATTTTAAAAATTTCCATTAACGGATCATTTTTCTCCCCATCAGCAAGGTTTGTATTTGATTCAGTGTGATCCGTGGTCAACGGAAATATATAAACAGAAAAACTTTTTTCCCCGGCTATTTTTAAGCCTTCATTTTTTAAATAACTTACTGAGTTATCTGCCAGTGTGAAGTGATCTTTAAATCCGTCTTTGGCAATGTCTGCATTTAAAAAATATATTGCGTATAAGTTTTTTGTGTTAACGGGTACGATGGCGGTTTTGCACGAATAAAAACTCGGAACAGCATTGTCCATAAATAATATTTTGCTATCAAACATCACACTGCCATGTGAACTGCTGAGACTGAAATCTTTTAGGAAGTCTTTTATAACATTACCAAAGTTTACATTCATAACATTTAATTTGACCCCAGTAGAATCCTGTTAAGACTATCTTTTTTCATTGCCGGGAAACGGGAAGAGTTAAAAGGATTTTTTGCAACAAAACAATTCTATAATGAAAAAAAGGCCTGTTAAATCACAGGCCTTTTTTAAAAACCTTTATGCTTCTTCTTCAGTTTCGTCAGCAGCCTGGAAATTGATATCATTTTCAGCGATATCTGTTAATTTTTCATCAGCTGCTTTTTCTTCAACCAGTGTTTCTTCCAGTATTCCTGCAATATCTTCTAATTGAAGGGTCTTTGCCAACTGTGCAAGTCCGCCATAGGTTGCAATTTCATAATGCTCCACTTTTTGACAGGCGAGGATGATTGCTACATCCCTGGTTGCAGACCCATCTTCTGTATCTTCCACCACGCTGTCTGCTTCCTTACTTAATCCTTCCATCGCATCACATTTTTTAGCCTGTGCTTTTTCGCCCAGCAATTCAAACACCTGCTCTAATCTTTCCACTTGAATTTTGGTTTCTTCCAAATGCTCTGTTAAGGCAGTTTTTAAAGTGTCAGAAGTGGCCGCTTTGTTAAGCTTAGGTAATGCTTTTAAAAGATGTTTTTCTGCCCAATAAATATCTTTCAGTGAGTCATAAAAAAACTCTTTTAACATAGGTTCAGTTTCACCCTGTTGTTTCTTACTGCTCTTTGATGCAGTTGCTTTTTTGGTTGCTGTCTTTGGCATAATGATATTTTTTTGATTTGATACAATTGTGTTTACAGGATGAATAAAAGCAAAACCGGTGCCCTTTTAATGAGATATACCCACGACAACTTTTTTTAATGATGAAAGGCTTTTATGGTGGCTCTTTATGGCGAAAAGGGCGGGTTGAAGCGTGTTTGCGCAGCGAACAACATATTACAGGCAATAATCAGTGGGGCATTTGTGCAACATCGTGGAAAACAAAGCCGAAAAAAATCCACGATACATAGCGATTAAAAAATGTTTCTTTTTTTAAAAGAGTTTTTTCATGACGTCACTTCTTGTGTTTTGAAATGAAGACCAGATCTACGGCTTTATTGAAAAGACTGAATAAGCACATGGTTAATTAAAAGAACATGATGAATTCATCCTTTTATTCTATGATACAAACAACAAATATTTATCGGGGTTTCCTGCCAACAACAGTCCGCCAGGTTTTAAACAACACTAGTCTGCCTTGCTTTCATGGCCAATTATTTCTTCCCTGAATTTGATCTCTGTTTTCTCCCTTTTAATTCCAAAACGTATCAGCGAAAAAAGACCCATGTAAACATTGGCTATCCATACAAGTGAAAACCACGCAATAAAGTGGCCTTTTAGTCCTTCAAAAAGTAATGTATATTTTGTCAGGAAGATAAAAAACAGCGCTATATAGTGACTGAAACAATATTCGCAAGTAAATACATAAAAGAATTTTCTTTGTACAGCTGCTTTTTTTTCTTTACTGCATCGCACACAATACTCCCTTGCTTCTCTAAAAATTTCTTCGTGCGTTACTGTCCATGCCATGCATGCTACTGGTATCGACAGTAAAAGCAGCCAGCCGAATTGGGTGAGCAGTGGTACAGCTTTTTCCATATACTATTATTGACCTACTATTGTGCCAAACGCAGTTTTGAAAACTGCAGTAAAAGGAATTATATAAAAGGAATAACTAATAATACAAATGATTGATCTTTCAATATCGTCCATTGTTGGTGAAATTATTCCCCATGTTTCCGCTCTTAAATGATCAGTAAAAGTTATTATACGTCACTTATTCCGTGCAAAAAATGATAAACTGAATTTTATGCAATGGCTCTAAACCTTTACTGGCACTATATCCGGCAAACGCTTTGATGTATTTTTATATTTCAAAAATGGCCACCCTTTTTTTGGGTATAATTTTTCATATACCTATTACATGTTATCAAGCTTAACAAGGTCTACCCGACAATTCTTTGAGGATACCGGCAGTGCTATATTTTTTTTCAGATCGTTTTCACGTAATATTTTCCGGAGTGATTTTTACTGGGGAGAATTTATCCGGCAATGCTATTTAGCTGGCGTTCGTTCTCTTAGTATTGTATTACTCACCGGTTTTGTGTTGGGCTTTGTGCTTACACTGCAATCGCTGCCCACGCTTAAGCAGTTTGGAGCAGAGTCGTTTGTTCCCGACATGGTGGCCATTTCGGTGATAAGAGAAATTGGTCCTGTTATAACATCTCTTATTTGTGCAGGAAAAATTGCTTCGGGCATTGGTGCAGAACTTGGTAGCATGAAAGTGACAGAACAGGTGGCAGCAATGGAGGTTTCCGGTGCTAATCCCATACAGTACCTTGCTGTAACCAGGATCCTGGCCTGCACTTTTATGGTTCCGTTATTGGTGCTGTTTTCGGATATCATGTCTTTTTTGGGCGGTTTTGCCGGGATCAATGTTGCCGGCGAAATGACGGCAGTGATGTACTTTAATAAATCATTTGCCAACCTGGTATTTTCTGATTTCGTTCCTGCATTTATAAAGACTATCGCATTTGGATTCAGCATTGGTTTTATCGGTTGCTACAAAGGTTTCAATGCAAGCCGGGGTACCGAGAGTGTGGGTATTGCTGCCAACTCTGCTGTGGTAGCCGCCTGCGTTAGTATTATCATTATTGACGCATTGGCGGTACAAATTACCAGCCTGTTCATTTATAACTAACCTGTATGGAAAATGTAATTGAGGTAAGGGGGCTCACCAAATCTTTTAATGGCAAGGAAGTGCTTAAAGGAATTGATCTTTCTGTAAAAAGAGGAGAGAATGTGGTGGTGCTGGGCAGGAGCGGCGAAGGCAAGAGTGTAACCATTCAATGTATAGCAGCTTTGCTTACACCAGACAGCGGCACGGTAAAAGTACTCGGCCAGGATATTCACTCACTGGGTGAAGAGGCTTTAAAAGACCTGCGTAAAAAAATGGGCTTTCTTTTTCAACAGGCTGCATTGTACGATTCAATGTCTGTAAGGGAAAATCTTTCCTTTCCTTTAAAAGCAGTATTAAAAATTAAAGACCCGGCAGAAATAAAAATGCGTTCAGAAGAAGTACTGGAAGCAGTGGGGCTGCAGGATGCAATAGATAAAATGCCATCAGAACTGTCGGGTGGGCAACGCAAGAGAATGGGTCTGGCGAGAACACTGGTAGTAAATCCTGAAATTATTTTGTACGATGAGCCCACTACCGGGCTGGATACGATCACATCACAGGAGATTAGCCATCTGATAATGGATGTACAAAAACGTTATAAAGCTACTGCCATTATCATTACACATGATATGCATTGTGCTAAAGTAACTGCGGACAGGATATTGATAATGAATGATGGAAAATACATTGCAGAAGACAGTTATGAAGCGCTGGAGAATTCACCTGATAAATTGATCAACTCTTTTTTTAAATTTTAGTTATGGCATCAGACTCATCAATAAAAATCAAGACTGGAATATTTGTACTGGCAGGTATCGGCGTTTGCCTTTTCCTGGTTTTTTTAATTGGCAGCCAGCAAAACCTCTTTAGCAGTACCATTAAACTGCATGTGAATTACAAAAATGTAGTTGGACTGCGGGAAGGAGCGTTTGTTCGTTTCAATGGTATCAATGCCGGGGTGGTGGACCTGATCGATATTCGGGATGATACTACAGTAAGAGTGGAAATATCTGTTCAGAAAGATATTCACCCTTATATAAAAACAGACAGCAGGGCCAATATCAGCAGTGACGGCCTGATGGGGGATAAGTTGATTCAGATATTGCCCGGCAACCAACAGTCGGCACAAATAAAAGAAGGCGGCGAGCTGGTGGCAGTAAACCCGATGGATATGGACAAAGTGATGGCGAGAGTGGAAAGAGTGGGTATGAAGGTAGAAGCGATCATTGAAAATGTTGATACGATCTCGGGCCACCTGGCAGGTATATTTTCAAAAGTGAATGAAGGAAAGGGTACACTGGGCAAATTAGTAAACAGCGAAAGATTATCTAATGATATTGAGCAAACCATTACCGCGGCAAAAAAGACAGCCAAAACCGCGGATGCTGCTGCCCAGGGGTTGAAAGAAAATATGGACGCTGCAAAAAGCAATATTTTGCTAAGGGGATATTTTAAGAAGAAGGAAAGAAAGCGGATCAAGGACTCGGTAGAGCGGGCGAAGAAGTTGCAGAAGGCAAATGCAGAAAAGGAAGAATAATATGTCGTAAAAGCGATATTGGTTAATCTATGTTTTTACAAGACCTTGCAGGCAAAGGGTCAACATTACCCCGCCATAAGAAACAGCCGGCAATTACCACTGTCAAAACTGTTTTTTGCTTTACTAAAATTAAATTGTTTGTTTTTTTAATGGTATATAAATTGTTTTGTAACTTTCACATGTTATGAAATATGCATATTTATCCCTTTCCCTTTTACTTTCATGCCAGTTGGCATTTGGTCAAATTGTTAGCGTCAACATAATCCCTCCTCCCAATCATATAACGAATAGCTTTCAGTTGAATGTGAAGGCCTCGGTTATTCCGGGAGAATATGAACTTGCATCTGTTATTGCAACAGTGGAAAACACATCCAATAACCTTACATACAGGGCCCAGAGCGGTTATTATGAAGGCCCGGTTTCACTTACAGGTTTAACTGTTGGTAACACTTATGTAGTGTCTGTTACGGCTACTGACATATTGAATAACCAGCTTACGGATACAATGCAGTTTATTATTGATCCACTTCCAACTACTGCTATACAATTACCCGTAAGAAATGAAGTAGCGTCTCCGCTTTTGCACATAAAAGCAAATAAGAATGATAATTCAGACTGCAACCTGGTTGTACGGGTAAGTTTGGAGGACAATGCAAACTCTAATTATGATTGGCAGGTTTACAAAGATACTTTCGTAAATGTTGTTGATACCATTATCGAGCTGTCAGATGCCAGGTACCAGGGATTAAGGGGAAGGATTTCCTTTACCGTTACGGATTCAAGAGGACAGTCAATTACTGTTTCCCGGAGAATTTTTGTAGAAACCAGCCCTTATCTTGAGAAAGTGTTTTCAACAGAAGGACTTATCGTTGATTTCAATCATGGAAAAGTGCTTTCTTACTTTGATCCTTTGTCTGATGGGAATCAAAATGGCAAAATTACAGACGTTATTACAGGGAATGTTTCTGAAATCCCGGCTTTAATAAGTGAATATTCTTATCTCACCCCTTCAGGAGCCATGTTTTCCATTACTACAAATTATCCTGACACAATAAAAGAATGGAAGAATGATACCATGTATTTGATGGGAACGGGTATAATTGACAGGTCTCTTAAAGTAGCAGGACCTTATGCAATATGGTCCGGAGGCTTTGGTGGAAAAGAGCTTTATTTAAGGAACACTGCTACAGGCTCAACAAAGTTGATATCAACAAATGCAGCAAACGGGGATAATGATGTTGCTGCAAATGGAACCATTGCCTATTGGGCCCCGAACGGGGCATCGGGTTACGATGTTTACCGGTACGCTAATGATACTTCCAGAAACATCACTAATAATGGACTCAGCCAATATCCTCTTACAGATGGAAATAAAATTGTTTACTTGAGGAATAATGCTATTTATATGCATCAAGGCACAACAAATACCCTGTTAAGCAACAGTGCCGGCTCCGGGTTTGATCATTATTCAGACTGGAGGATTACCAATGGTTTTATAGCCTATGCAAAGCCAGGGTTATCCGGTCAAAAGCAAGTATGGTTAAGGGATACAGCTGGTGTAAACACCCAAATCACATTTTTTTCAAACTCCAGTACTTTAGAAGCTGTGGGGCCTGATGGAAGCGTCAGCTTTTCCAGGAACTCAAAAAGGCATCTGTATGAAAGAAATGCCAATGGATTCAAAGCCATCAGTTCTGCAACAGGCAAAACTTTTTACCGGGATTCGGCCTGGTATGTATCCATTGGCCGGGTATTGTTTAAGTTAAAATCCAATTTCATCAATAGTTACTACTCAGTTCAAAACGGCAATTGGAGCAACCCGGCCACCTGGTACGGCAATGCAGTACCGCCAGCTGGAGCTGATGTAACCGTAGGAAACAACATAATAGTGGATATTGATGCCACTTGCAATACGCTTACTTTAAAGAGCAATGCGGCGGTAACAGTGAATGAAGGGATAAACCTGGTTGTTTTGCATTAAAGCAAGGGCAAACCCTGCAATTTTCAGGTCCGTGGAGGTATTAATTGCTTTCACGGGCCTTTTTTTGAAAAATCTCAAAAAACTTTTCAAAAACTCTTTGCTATTTAGTTTCCACCCCTTACCTTCGCACTCCCAAATCAAAAAAGGAAATTTAAAGCTCTTTGCATATGTCACAACGAATCAGAATTAAACTACAGTCTTACGACCATAACCTGGTTGACAAATCAGCTGAAAAGATAGTAAAGACCGTACGCAGTACAGGTGCAGTGGTAACAGGACCCATTCCTTTGCCTACGCAGAAGAAAATATTTACTGTACTGAGAGCTCCGCACGTTAATAAAAAGGCGAGAGAACAGTTCCAGTTGTGTACGCATAAGCGTTTATTAGACATTTACACCAGCAGCAGCCGTACAGTGGATGCTTTAAGTAAGCTGGATCTGCCAAGTGGTGTGGATGTTGAAATTAAGGCCTGATGAACTGCCTGAAGAGAGTCCTTTGACTCCGCTCAGGATAGCAGACGGTTAGTTCTTGAAGTTAAATATATGAACGCCCATCTCCATAAGCATTGGAGCGCTGGGCATAAAATAGATACAATGAAAAGTATTATTGGTAAGAAGATTGGCATGACCAGTATCTTTGATGCATCGGGTAAGCAAACCGCTGTTACCATCATTGAAGCAGGTCCATGCGTTGTTACGCAAAAGAAAACCGTTGAAACAGACGGATACAATGCTCTCCAGATAGCATTTGGCGACAAAAAAGAAAAACACTCCACTAAGTCAGAAGTTAACCACTTCGCCAAAGCACAAACCTCTCCTAAAAAAGTAGTAAAAGAATTACGGGATACATCAATAGATAAAAATATTGGTGAAACAATTACAGTTGATATTTTCACTGAAGGTGAAAGTGTTGAGGTAATTGGCACATCAAAAGGCAAGGGCTTCCAGGGTGTTGTAAAACGCCACGGCTTTAGCGGTGTAGGTGAAGCATCTCACGGCCAGCACGACCGTCAAAGAGCACCCGGTTCTATCGGTAACTCTTCTGATGCGTCAAGGGTATTCAAAGGCATGAGGATGGGTGGCCGTATGGGCCAGGACAGGGTTAAAATGAAAGGCCTTAAAGTGGTTAAGATTTTCCCAGAAAAGAATTACATCCTTATCAGTGGTTCTGTTCCAGGACATAACGGTTCAATCGTTTTAATTCAAAAGTAAAAACACCTGATTTGAAGATATGAAAATTTGAAGATGAACATTTAATCATCGCCAAATCACCAAATCGCCAAATCGCCAAATCAAATACAATGCAAGTAGATGTTTTAAACATACAGGGTTCAAAAACAGGAAGGACAATTGAATTGCCTGAGGAAATATTTGGTGTGGAACCTAATAATCATGTTGTTTACTTAGCGGTAAAACAATATTTGGCAGCACAACGCCAGGGTACGCACAAAGTAAAAACAAGAGCAGAGGTTCAGGGTGCATCAAGAAAATTGCACAAACAAAAAGGTACTGGTGGTGCCCGTAAAGGTAACCTGCGTAACCCTTTGTATAAAGGTGGTGGTACAGTGTTTGGTCCAAAGCCGCATTCTTATGATATTAAACTGAACCGTAAAGTAAAAGACCTTGCCAAGATCAGTGCACTAAGCCACAAGGCAAAAGAGAATGCGATTGTAATTGTAGAAGATGTTACAATGGACAGTCCAAAAACAAAACAATTCGTTGGCATCTTAAAAAGCCTGAATGTAGCTGATAAAAAAGCTTTGTTCGTGTTGCCTGAGAACAATGAAAATGTTTACCTGAGTGTCAGGAATCTGCCGGGTGTACAAGGCACTATTTTAAGTGATGTAAATACCTATGATATCGTAAATGCAAACGTGCTGGTGTTTACAGAAAGCGTGGCAAAGATCTTTAGTGAAGAAGAAAAGGCTGAAGCATAAAATGTGAAAATTGGAAAATAGCTCAATTAAAAAATGAGTGGCCATTTTCAAATTTTCGAATTATCAAATTTTCAAATTAATTGACATGAAACTGTCTGACGTAATAATAAAACCAATTTTATCTGAAAAGATAAATAAGCAAACTGAAAAAGCTAACCGCTACGGGTTTGTGGTTGACAGGAAGGCAAACAAGCTTGAAATTAAAAAAGCTGTTGAGCAGTTCTATGGTGTACAGGTAAAAGATGTAAACACTTTAGTAATGCCGGGTAAGGCAAAATCAAGGTACACAAAGTCTGGTTTCTTAAACGGCCGTAAGCCAGCTAAGAAAAAAGCTTATGTAACAGTGGCAGATGGTGAGCAAATTGATTTGTACAGCACTATCTAAGGTACCTTCTCCTGGAAAGGAGCAACAAAAAAACGTATGGTAATTCTGCTACCGCTAAACGCAGAGATTAATAAATAAAAAGCCTGGTTTCTCAAAAGGGGCCGGGGCCAAAACAAAAAACGATGGCATTAAGGAAATATAAACCAACAACAGCAGGTACCAGGTGGAGAATAGGTAATGCTTATGCAGAGGTTACAACCAACGTTCCTGAAAAATCATTGGTTGAAAAAAAGAACAGTACAGCCGGCCGTAACGCACAGGGCAGAAGGAGTATGAGGTATATGGGCGGCGGAAATAAAATTAAATACCGTATCATAGATTTTAAAAGGAATAAAAAAGACATTCCTGCAATTGTAAAGTCTGTTGAATACGATCCAAACCGTACTGCTTTCATCGCTTTGCTGAATTATGCAGATGGTGAAAAGCGTTACATCATCGCACCCAATGGATTGCAGGTAGGCGCAACCGTTATCAGTGGTGACAGTGTAGCTCCTGAATTGGGTAATGCATTGCAGTTAAAATTTATGCCATTGGGTACCATGGTGCATAATATTGAAATGCAGCCGGGCCAGGGTGGTAAATTAGTTCGTAGTGCCGGTGCAAGTGCACAGTTATCGAATAAAGAAGAAAAGTACGGCGTATTAAAAATGCCAAGTGGAGAGTTAAGAAAAGTATTGATCAATTGTTATGCTACTGTAGGTGTTGTAAGCAACAGCGATCATAACCTGGAGAGCATGGGTAAAGCTGGCCGTAACAGGTGGAAAGGTATCAAGCCACGTAACAGGGCGGTTGCCATGAACCCGGTAGATCACCCGATGGGTGGTGGTGAAGGTAAAGCTTCAGGCGGTCACCCACGCAGCCGTACTGGTAAGTATGCAAAAGGACAGATCACCCGTACAAGAGGCAAAGGATCAGATAAAATGATCATCCAGCGCAGGAACGGAAAGAAAATAAGTAAGTAAAACAAGTGAAGCTAATTAGTACCGATAGCAATCGGGAAGCTAATGTGCTGATTGTTAAAATGCCCAGGGTAACCAGGGAAATAAACAAACTTTTAAAATACAATGTGAGAATTAGCAAATCAGCAAATTAGCACATTAGCAAATTAAAAAACATGGCTCGTTCAATTAAAAAAGGTCCTTATGTAGATGCTAACCTGGAAGATAAGGTGCTGGCAATAAACGAAGGAAAAAGCAAGAAAGGTGTAATCAAAACCTGGAGCAGAAGGTCTACTATCACTCCTGATTTTGTAGGTCACACTTTAGCAGTTCATAACGGAAATAAATTTATCCCTGTTTATGTTACTGAATTTATGGTAGGTCACAAATTGGGCGAATTTGCACCAACAAGGAATTTTAAAGGACACTCAAGTAAAAAGATATCTTAAAAGTTTAAAGTTTAAAGTACAAGGTTTAAAGTTGGAAGCAGCAGATAACCTTAAACGATTAAACCTTAAACCTTAAACAAAATAGAAAATGGAAGCAGTAGCAAAACTTAGAAACTATCCCACATCGCCACGTAAAATGCGTTTACTGGTTGACCTGATCCGTGGTATGGAAGTGGAAAAAGCTTTAGGTGTTTTACAATTCAGTACTAAACACCCGGCTGTTCCTTTATATAAATTACTTAAAAGTGCCATCAATAACTGGGAGCAGAAAAATGAAGGCGCCAAAGTAGAAGATGCCAAACTGGTTGTAAAGACAATAATGGTTGATGGAGGAAGAGTGATCAAGCGTATGCGTCCTGCCCCACAAGGCCGTGGATATAAGATCCGCAAGCGCAGTAACCATGTAACATTAATTGTTGACAGCAAAATCTAATTAAAAATAAAGTGTGTTGTTAAGGCACACTGCAAATTAAATATATGGGTCAAAAAGTAAATCCGGTAAGTATCAGGTTAGGAATCACCCGCGGTTGGGATAGTAACTGGTATGCTAACAAAAGGGAATTTGCAGGCAAATTAGTAGAAGATAACAAGATCAGGAATTACCTGAATGCCCGTATCAACAAAGGCGGCATTTCAAAAATTGTTATTGAGCGTACGCTTAATAAACTGATCATTACGATTCATACATCCAAGCCAGGAATCATTATCGGTAAAGGTGGTGGTGAGGTTGACAGGGTAAAGGAGGAGTTGAAAAAACTGACTGGTAAAGAAGATGTACAAATAAACATATTGGAGATCCGTCGTCCTGAACTGGATGCACAGATCGTTGCTGATACCATTGCACGCCAGTTAGAAGGCCGTATCAATTTCAAACGTGCCGTTAAGATGGCTATTGCTTCCGCTCTCAGAATGGGTGCTGAAGGAATTAAAGTAAGGTGCGGTGGCCGTTTGGGTGGTGCTGAAATTGCACGTAGCGAAGAAATCAAACAAGGCCGTACACCATTGCATACACTCCGTATGGATATAGATTATGCAAGTGTATTTGCGCAGACTGTATACGGTAAAATAGGTATAAAAGTATGGATCTGTAAAGGAGAAGTACTGGGCAAGAGAGATTTGAATCCAAACTTTATTGCTGGCGCTAAAGAAGGTGATGACAGGAGAGCTGGTGGATTTGATGACAGGAGAGGCGGTGGCCGTGATGACAGGAGAGGTGGTGGTGACAGAAGAGGCGGCGGTGGCGGTGGAAGGGATAACCGTGGCGGCGGTGGTGGTGGAAGAAGATAATTAATTATTGATTTGAAGATTAATCGATTTGAAGATTTGAAAATGATGGAACTTATTTAATCAAGCCATCATCAAATTTCCAAATCACCAAATTAAAAAAGATGTTACAACCAAAAAGATCAAAACATAGGAAAGCTCAGAAAGGCCGTATCAGGGAAGTGGCTAAAAGAGGAACTACTATTTCATTCGGTTCATTCGCTTTAAAAGCATTGGAACCAATCTGGTTAACCAACAGGCAGATTGAAAGTGCCCGTCAGGCAATGACCCGTCACATGAAAAGAGAAGGTAATGTTTGGATCAGGATTTTTCCTGACAAGCCAATTACCAAAAAGCCGGCTGAAGTAAGGATGGGTAAAGGTAAAGGTAACCCTGAGTACTGGGCAGCAGTTGTGGAACCAGGCCGTATCCTTTTTGAAGCCGATGGTGTTTCTGTACAGGTTGCAAAAGAAGCGTTTGAACTGGCAGCACAAAAACTCCCCATTGCAACAAAGTTTGTTGTAAGAAGAGATTACCAGGCGTAAAATAAAATTTGAAGATTAACCGGTTTGAAAATTTGAAAATGAAGTGCCACATATAATCAGCACATCATCAAATCATCAAATCATCAAATTAATAAAATGGCAAATAATAGTAAAGATTTTTTAGCAAGCGTAAAAGGGTTATCAGCGGATGACCTGAAAGCTAAAATCACTGAAGATGAACTGAGGTTAAGAAAATTATCTTTTGCTCACAGCGTAACACCTGTTGAGAACCCAATGACCATCCGTGCACTACGTAAAGATATTGCCCGTTTAAAAACAGTATTAAGAAGTAAAGAACTCGGTTTAGCATAAACCAATAAATTTTGCAATAATGAGCGAAGTAACAAACACAGTTGACAGAAATTTACGTAAGACCAGGATTGGTGTAGTATCCAGCAACAAAATGGACAAAACAATCACGGTGAATGTAGAAAGGAAAATTAAGCATCCGTTATATGGTAAGTTCCTTAAAAAGACTACAAAATTTCATGCTCATGACGAAAAGAATGAGTGCAGCATTGGTGATACCGTAAAGATCATGGAGACACGTCCTTTAAGCAAAACAAAACGCTGGAGGCTGGTGGAAGTAGTTGAGAAAGTGAAATAAGAATAGCTATGAGCTCTTAGCCAAAAAGCTGTGAGCCATACAATACTACAACAATAAAAGTTTTTAATTGCTCGAAGCTAGTAGCCGACAGCTCAAAGCCAAATAAAATGATTCAGCAAGAAAGCAGATTAAACGTGGCAGACAATAGCGGTGCAAAGGAAGTATTGTGTATCCGTGTGTTGGGTAACTCTGGCCAGGATTATGCAAGGATAGGTGATAAAATTGTTGTTACAGTTAAGGATGCAATGCCTGCAGGTGGTATCAAAAAGGGTACTGTTAGTAAGGCTGTAATTGTAAGAACAACCAACAAACTGCGCCGTAAAGATGGTTCTTACATTCGCTTTGATGACAATGCTGTGGTGTTGTTGAACAATTCTGATGAACCAAGAGGCACACGTATTTTTGGGCCGGTTGCCAGGGAATTGAGGGATAAAGGTTATATGAAGATCATATCGCTGGCTCCGGAAGTGCTGTAAAGCAAATGATAAAATGAGAAAATGGCTCAATGTGAAAATGAATAATCACTGCGGCTGACAAAATTTTCAAATTTTCCAATTGAGGAATTTTCAAATTAATAAAAAATGAGTACAAGATTCAAACCAAAGTTTAACATTAAGAAAGGCGATAACGTTGTTGTTATCACCGGTGAAGATAAAGATTTAAAAAAGCCACGGAAGGTGCTGGAAGTGATCCTTGAAAAAAAGCGTGTGCTGGTGGAAGGTGTTAACATCGTTACCAAACATACAAAGCCAACATCTCAGAATACGAAAGGAGGAATTGTAAAAGTTGAAGCTCCTATCGCTATTTCAAACGTAATGTTATGGGATGCAAAAGCGGGTGCAGCTACAAAAGTTAAACGTACCAGGGAAAACGGAAAATTAGTTAGAGTATCTAAAAAATCAGGGGAGGCCATAAAATAATGAGCAACACAAAATACACTCCGAGATTAGCAGACAAGTACACTAAAGAAGTGATACCTGCTTTAATGAAGAAGTTTGGTTATAAAACTATAATGCAAGCTCCTAAACTGACAAAGATTTGCTTGAACCGTGGCGTTAACGGCGCTGTGGCCGACAAAAAACTGGTTGACATTGCTGTAGAAGAATTAAGCAATATCACCGGTCAAAAGGCTATCGCAACAATGAGTAAGAAAGATATTTCAAACTTCAAGTTGCGTAAGAACATGCCAATCGGTGCAAAAGTTACATTGCGTGGTGTTAAGATGTATGAATTTCTTGACAGGTTCGTATCTGTTTCTTTGCCACGTGTACGCGATTTCAAAGGTGTGAATGACAAGGCATTTGATGGCCGTGGCAACTACACACTGGGTATCACTGAGCAGATCATTTTCCCTGAAATTGATATTGATAAAGTAAACAAGATCACGGGTATGGATATCACTTTTGTAACAACAGCCACTACCAATGAAGAAGCGTTTGAGTTGTTGAAAGAACTGGGTATGCCTTTTAAAAACGTTAAAAAATAAGTACGAATAAAGAATGACGATTGACGAATGCAATAATTCGTAACTCGTACTTCGTAAATCAAAATTCAACATGGCAAAAAAATCAATTGAAGCCAGGCAGAGAAAGCGTGAAGCAATGACCGCTAAATATGCCGATAAAAGGGCGGCGCTTAAAGCAGCAGGTGACTACAGGGCTTTGGACTTGTTACCAAAGAATGCATCACCGGTAAGATTAAGAAACCGTTGCATGTTAACCGGGCGTCCACGTGGATACATGAGGCATTTTGGTTTGTCAAGGAACATGTTCCGTGACATGGCTTCTCAGGGTAAAATACCTGGTGTAACCAAAGCAAGCTGGTAATGCCCCCATCCCCCGAAGGGGAGCAAAGGATATCGCATTGAAATAAATTTTAAACACACTAATTACTACATAACAATGGTAACTGATCCTATAGCAGATTTTCTTACAAGAATCCGTAACGCACAGATGGCTAACCACCGTATCGTGGAAATACCAGCTTCTAATCTGAAAAAGCGTATCACTGAAATTTTGTACGATAAAGGCTACATTCTGAAATATAAATTTGAAGATGACAGCAAACAAGGTCTTATAAAAATAGCTTTGAAATATGATGCGGCAACTAAACTGCCTGTTATCCAGAGCCTGGAAAGAGTGAGCCGCCCGGGTTTGCGTACTTATGCAAAGCCAGAGGAATTTAAAAGGGTGAAAAATGGTTTGGGCATTGCGATCATCTCTACATCAAAAGGTGTAATGACTGATAAAGAAGCAAAAGCTCAGAACGTAGGTGGCGAGGTGCTGTGCAACATTTACTAAAAATTAAGCGGTTTGAAAATTAATCCGCCTGCCTAACCGGCGGATGAACACGAACCAGGAATTATAAACAATAAAATAAAAACCGACATGTCTAGGATAGGAAAAAAACCAGTTGAAATCACCAAAGGAGTAACCATCTCTGTAGGTGCCGGCAATGTGGTAACAGTAAAGGGACCTAAGGGTGAGTTAAAGCAAACTGTTGATAGCGATATTATCATTGAAGTGAAAGAAGGAACTGTTGAGGTAAAGCGTCCGACTGAGCAAATACGTCATAAAGCAATGCATGGTTTATACCGTTCATTGATCAGCAATATGGTTAAGGGAGTTACTGATGGCTATGAAAAGAAAATGGAACTGGTGGGTGTGGGTTTTAAAGCCTCTAACCAGGGAAATTTATTGGATCTTGCTTTAGGTTATTCGCACAATATCATTTTTGAAATACCTAAGGAATTAAAAGTTGCTACTTCACAGGAAAAAGGTCAGAATCCAATGATCAGTCTTGAGAGTGCAGATAAACAATTACTTGGCCAGGTATGTGCCAAACTCCGCAGCTTACGTAAGCCTGAACCGTACAAAGGTAAAGGTGTGAAATTTGCAGGTGAAGTGTTGAGGAGAAAAGCTGGTAAGGCTGCTGGTAAATAATTAGTTTGAAGATTTGATAATGTGCCAATTTGGAAATGGCACAGGTTTCGGAAGAATTATCAAATGTTCAAATCGTCAAATTTTCAAATTACTTCCGGCAGTATCGGGAGATAAAATAAAAGAATATGAATAACAAATCAAGTGCAAGGCAAAAGATCAGGTACCGCATCCGCAAAAGAGTTGTAGGTGTATCTGCTAAACCAAGATTAAGTGTTTTTAGAAGTAATACTGATATCTATGCACAATTAATAAATGATGAAACAGGTACTACCATTGCATCTGCTTCTTCAAAAGATAAAGATATAAAAGCACAAAAGGGAACAAAATCTGAAACAAGCAAACTGGTTGGTGGAGCTATTGCAAGAAAAGCTGTTGACCTGGGTGTTTCGGCTATTGTTTTTGACCGTGGTGGTTATATCTATCATGGCCGTGTGAAAGCATTGGCTGAAGGCGCAAGAGAAGGTGGTTTACAATTCTAATTTTAAATTTCTAATAGGATTATACAATGTTAAAATCAAACGAAACCAAGGTTAGGGCAGGTGAGCTGGAATTAAAAGAGAAAGTAGTTGCCATCAACCGTGTTGTTAAAACTACCAAAGGCGGACGTGCTTTCAGCTTTTCTGCGTTAGTAGTGGTAGGTAACGGAAATGGTGTGGTAGGCCAGGGACTGGGCAAGGCTAAAGAGGTGCAGGAAGCCATTACCAAGGGTATTGAAGATGCTAAAAAGAACCTGATAAAAGTTCCTGTCAGGCATGGTACAATCCCTCACGAACAATGGACAAAGGAAGGTGCTGCAAAAGTGCTCATCAAACCAGCGGCTCATGGTACAGGCGTAATTGCCGGAGGTAGTATGAGAGCTGTATTGGAAGCGGCGGGTATTACCGACGTTCTGGCCAAAAGTCTGGGTTCTGCTAATCCGCACAACGTGGTAAAAGCAACTGTAAAAGCGTTGGCTACTTTACGTGAGCCAATTACTGTGGCTAAAACAAGGCAGATCGGGTTGAAGAAAGTATTTAATGGATAATTAAAAGTTTAAAGTTTAATGTTTAAAGTTTAAAGTATTCACTTCTTTACAACCTTAAACCTTGAACCTTAAACCTTAAACAAAAAAGGTTATGGCAAAGATTAAGATAACACAAGTTAAAAGTGTAATTGACAGGCCGGAGCGCCAGAAAAGAACAGTGCTTGCATTGGGTCTTAAAAAGATGAATGCATCGGTGGAAGTGGAAGCTACTCCGCAGATACTGGGTATGGTTAATAAAGTAAATCACCTGGTGAAGGTGGAGCAAGCCTAATTTGACAATTTGGAAATGAGCCAATTTGAATATGGCTGAATAATTTCCAAATTATCGAATCATCAAATTTTCAAATTAACAAGCGAGGGGTGATACCCCGTAAGTACAAAATCAATAAACAATGAATCTACATTCTCTACAACCAGCGGCAGGTGCAGTACACAAAGACAAGCGTCTTGGCCGTGGTGAAGCAAGTGGTAAAGGTGGTACATCCACAAAAGGTAATAAAGGTGGTCAAAGCCGTACCGGTTACAAAGTAAAGGCTGCTTTTGAAGGTGGACAGATGCCATTACAGCGCCGTATTCCAAAGCGTGGTTTCAAAAACATCAACCGCATTGATTACAAAGCGATCAATGTTGGCCAGATCGATCATTTTGCAGAAAAGTATGGCATCACAGAATTTTCTCCTGAAAACTTATACATCCAGGGTTTGATCAGCGGAACAGACAGGATCAAGTTGTTGGGTAATGGAGAAATTAAAGGAAAATTTGATTTCAAAGTGCACGCCATCAGCGCTAAGGCAAAAGCTGCCATAGAAGCTGCAGGTGGTACTGTTGAGATAGTAAAATAATTCCCCGATATTTGCAGACACATTCCTGCTTGCCAGATTTTTGAGGCAGGTATGAAGAGTGTCTTTTTAGTTTTTAAGAAAAAATTTAAAAATAAATTTGTGAAGAAATTCGTCCAAACGCTGAAGAATATCTGGAGCATTGAGGAGTTACGTAAAAAAATACTGTTTACCCTGCTGCTTATTTTTATCTACCGTATCGGGTCTTTCATCATCTTACCTGGTATTGATCCAAATAAATTAACTACACCCGACAGTGCCAAAAGTGGTATTCTTGGTTTGCTGGATGCATTTGTAGGTGGCGCCTTTTCGAAGGCATCCATATTTGCATTGGGAATTATGCCTTATATCTCTGCTTCTATATTTATGCAGCTGGTCACCATCCTGGTGCCTTCTATGCAAAAGATACAAAAGGAAGGAGAGAGTGGAAGAAAGAAAATCAACCAGTGGACACGTTATCTTACTGTTATCGTTACTGCTTTCCAGGCCGCCGCTTATATCGGGTACCTGCATACGCAAAATAAAGATGCACTGATCGAATCATACTCTTACCTTTTCCCCGTATCTACAGTGATCATACTTACGGTGGGTACCTTGTTCGTAATGTGGCTGGGTGAAAGGATCACAGACAAAGGGCTTGGTAATGGCACATCCATCATCATCATGATGGGTATTCTTGCCAGGTTGCCTCAATCATTTATACAGGAATGGAATTCAAGGTTTGTAAGAGGCGGCGGCGGTTTGCTGATCTTCTTAATTGAAATAGCTTTTTTGGTTGCCATCATCATGGGATTGATCATGCTGATACAGGGCACAAGGCGGGTACCGGTGAACTATGCAAAACAAATCGTCGGTAACCGGCAATTTGGCGGCGCAAGGAACTTTTTGCCATTAAAAGTGAATGCTGCCGGTGTAATGCCGATCATCTTCGCCCAGGCCATCCTGTTTTTGCCAACTATCGTTACCGGTTATACCAATAACGGTTTGGCAAGGTATTTTACTGATCATACCAATGTAGTATACATGATTGTTTATTCAGTCTGTGTAATTGCATTTACTTTCCTTTATACGGCACTTATCTTTAATCCTAAGCAGATGGCGGAGGATTTGAAACGTAACAATGGTTTCATACCAGGTGTAAAACCAGGTCAGGATACTGCTGATTATATTGGCACCATCATGGACAGGATCACTTTACCCGGAGCGATACTGCTGGCTTTCGTAGGTATATTGCCAGGTATATTCCAGCTGGTATTTGGTACGCAGCAGGATTTTTCAACTTTCTATGGCGGTACTTCTTTGCTGATCATGGTAGGTGTAATCCTGGATACGTTGCAGCAAATTGAAACACAGTTGCTGATGCGCCAGTATGATGGTTTGATGAGCAGTGGAAGAATACAGGGACGACAAACAGTTGCAAGCGGAATGTAATCCGGCACCGCAGATCAGCGGTGTGTGAGGAATTAACCATATAAATTATCAGAACCCTGGCACTTACTGTCAGGGTTTATTTTATAAAAATAATAATATTGCCCTGTTAACTAACGGGGACGTGGGTATGATCTACTATAAAACAAAAGAGGAAATAGAATTGATGAGAATGAGCAGCCAGCTCGTGAGTAAAACACTGGCACATGTGGCGCTTCATATTAAAGAAGGTGTCAGCACTTTGCAATTAAATGATATAGCAGAAACGTTTATCAGGGAGAATGGTGCCACACCTTCATTTAAGGGATATGGTACACCTCCTTTTCCTTTTGCATGTTGTATCAGTGTAAATGATGCGGTGGTACATGGTTTTCCTGTAAATGAACCGTTGAAGAATGGTGATATTGTTTCTATTGATGTAGGTGTTTATAAAAATGGGTTTCATGGCGACAGTGCATACACGTTTGCGGTAGGATCCATACCGGAGGAAACAAAAAAACTGATGGCCGATACAAAAGCTTCTTTGTACAAGGGCATTGAAAAAGCTGTACATGGAAACAGGGTAGGGGATATTGCTTACGCTATTCAGAATTACACTGAAAAAGAGCGTGGATATGGTGTAGTAAGAGAACTGGTGGGCCACGGTGTTGGCAGGAAATTGCACGAAGATCCACAAGTGCCTAATTATGGTAAACGTGGTACAGGTGCCAAGCTAAGAGAGGGGATGGTAATCGCAATTGAACCAATGATCAACATGGGGACAAAGAATGTATACCATGATAAGGATGGCTGGACCATCAGAACCGAAGATGGAAAGCCTGCGGCACACTATGAACATACGGTATGTGTGCAAAAAAACCAGGCCGATGTGTTATCAGGCTTTGCCGAAATAGAAGCTGCAGAAAAAGCGAATCCCAGTTTGTGTTCGGATTATTAGACTATTCGTTATTCGTAATTCATTATTTGCAATTCGTTATCGGGGATTTTACAACACCCTGTACTTACCGGCAACTCTTTCGTCCACCCAAATATGATTGGGGCTTATGTACGTGTCGTTGTACTGAATGATAACCCCGGATTTTGCAAAAACATCTCTAACCAGTTCACTGCAGATATAACTCCTGTTGCGCTCCCGTTTGGTAACCCGGAAGAGTATGCGCATTAATATCCTTACTATCTCATAATTATCGTAAGGTCTTGTAAGCGCATCCAGGCCAAAACTTAAGCCCCGGTTGAGTTGTTCTTTTGGCAGGGTTTGATGCAGTCTTGCGATCACTATTTGCCCTTTGTAGGGTCTTCTTTTTCCTTTATAGTCCTGTAGATACGTTGACAAGGGGATTAAGCGTATGCCCACATAAGGCTCAGCTTCCAGCATCATGACCCTGCCCAGTTCTTCATCTTTATACACTACGGCCACATGGCTCCACACACTTTTTGTAAGCTTTTGAATAACACCTGAAAAAGTATAACTGCCACTGCAAAAAACAATGTCGCCTGTTTTCAGATGTTCCCTTATTTTTTGATAAGGTATCACGGGCATTTTTTTTATTTCGTCTTTAGAAACGGGTGAAGCCATTTTGGAGTGTGGTTTAAGTGTTTATTATTTCCGGCAGATATTTTATTAACTTTCTGATTCCTTATTCTGCAGTCCTCATTCCTTATTTCTCTTGCCCCCTTGTTCATTGCTCATTGCCAATTGCCTCCTACTTTTGCTCCCATCTAAGTTATGAATAAAAAAACACTGGTTGTAATTGGCGGCGGTGCAGCAGGTTTTTTCTGTGCAGTGAATGCTGCAAGAATAAATCCTGCTTTGCAGGTGATTATTGTTGAAAAGTCATCAAAACTGTTGAGCAAGGTAAAAATAAGCGGAGGAGGCAGATGTAATGTGACGCATCATTGTTTCAGCATAGCAGAGATGATAAAAAAATATCCCAGGGGAAGCAGTTTTTTAAAAAAGGCATTTCATCATTTTTTCACAACAGATACGATACAATGGTTTGAGGAAAGAGGCGTGCAGCTTAAGACGGAAGCAGATGGAAGAATGTTTCCTGTTACAGATTCATCGCAAACCATCATTGATTGTTTGATGAGAGAAGCCAATAAATATGGCGTGGAGATTTTGATGAACAGGGAGGTGTTGTCAACCTTGCCTGCCGGCAGGCAGGTGGTGAATGGTGAGTCGTCAATTGTGAATAATGAATTGTCAATAGAGAGAAATCAGTGGAAGGTAGCATTTAAAGATGCCGGGAGTATTATAGCAGATTATGTTTGTATTGCAAGTGGTGGCTATCCAAAGTCAATACAGTTTGAGTGGTTAAAGAAACCGGGTCATACCATTGAAGAGCCCGTACCTTCTTTGTTTACATTTAATCTCCCGGGCAACAATATTACAGAGTTGATGGGTGTGGTGGCTGAAAATGCAGTGGTGAAAATCAATGGAACTAAATTGTCTTCCCAGGGACCCTTGCTGATAACGCATTGGGGAATGAGCGGCCCGGCTGTACTAAAATTGTCTTCCTTTTCCGCAAGGGAACTGGCTGCAGCCAACTGGCATTTTACCATTGCGGTTAACTGGAATGCTGAATACAATGAAAATACGGCCAGGGAAAAGCTGCAGGCGGTACGTTTTGAAACAGCAGCAAAAAAGATCATCAATACCAATCCATTTAACCTGCCGCAACGCCTTTGGCAGTACCTTTTAAAATTTAGTGAAATAGAGGAAGATGCCCGCTGGGCGGATCTGCCTGCTAAAGAACAAAACAAACTGGTGAAAAATATATGTACACAAGAGTTTGCAGTAAAAGGGAAAACAACATTTAAAGAAGAGTTTGTAACAGCCGGCGGTATCAACCTGGATGAGATTGATCACAATACCATGCAAAGCAAGATTGCTCCGAACTTGTATTTTGCAGGTGAGGTGATGAATGTAGATGGCGTAACAGGCGGTTTTAATTTTCAAAATGCATGGACCACAGGTTGGATCGCTGC
>ERZ795056.734-NODE-734-length-40319-cov-9.615413_pt1 | contig 40319 bp, 35 predicted proteins | sample MGYA00375140_ERZ795056 | MGnify/ENA primary metagenome ERZ795056 (study PRJEB30185, sample SAMN05720227) | activated sludge metagenome | isolation source: Anaerobic digester | place: USA | collected 2015-03-09 ...
TGCGCCACAGAATACAACATTACCCGCGAGCAGCAGGATGCATTTGCGATTCAGTCTTACGAGCGTTCGGCCAAAGCCTGGGAAGCGGGCAAGTTTGACAATGAAGTTGTTCCCGTTGCCGTACCCCAAAGACGCGGTGAACCGGTAATGGTGACCAAAGATGAAGAATACACCAATGTAAAATTGGATAAAATCCCGTCGTTGAATGCTGCCTTTACCAAAGACGGAACGGTAACTGCCGCGAACGCTTCTACCATCAATGACGGTGCGGCCGCTTTGGTGTTGATGAGCGAGGAAAAAGCGCAGTCGCTTGGGTTGAAACCTTTGGCATACATTAAATCTTATGCCGATGCCGAGCAGGAGCCCAAATGGTTCACCACCGCTCCGGCCAAAGCTTTGCCTAAAGCCTTAGACAAAGCGGGAATCACCACAGCCGATGTGGACTTCTTTGAATTCAACGAAGCCTTTTCTGTAGTTGGTTTGGCCAATGCGCAGATATTGGGACTTGACAATGACAAGATCAATGTAAACGGTGGCGCTGTTTCTTTGGGGCATCCGCTGGGTTGTTCTGGTGCGCGTATTATTGTGACATTGATTAATGTACTGGAACAAAACAATGCCAAGATTGGTGCGGCGGCTATTTGCAATGGCGGTGGCGGTGCTTCGGCGATTGTTTTAGAAAGAGTTTAATTATTTTAATGTTGACCCGAGCGTTAGTGAACGGGCGCAGCAATTTTAAATTTCAAATGATTGGGACACTACCGCCTAGCCCCGAGTGAAGCGGCATCCTTTTGCTTTTTTCTTTAAAAAGCAAAAGATACAGCGGAAGGCGGGAACTGCTTCAAATCATTTAGAATTTAAAATTTAAAAATTCATAATTTCCATAAATGTTTGGAATCTGCAATTTAGCGAACATTCCCCTGCGTTTCGAGCCCAGCGACCGAAGCGAGATTGTCTCGCAGGTCTTGTTCGGCGAGCATTTTGAGGTGCTGGAAACGCAGCAGCAATGGGCAAAAATCCGTTTGCAATACGATCGCTACGAGGGCTGGATCGATTCAAAGCAGTACCAGAAAATCAGCGAAAATGATTACAGGCAACTTTCTGAAGATGCCATCGTGCTCAACGCCGATCTGGTAGAATACATCACGGCGCCCAACAGTTTACTCATGCCGATTCCGCTGGGTGCCTCGCTGTCGTTTTTGAACCATCCTGAAATTAATACGACGAATTTTGAATTTGAGGGATTGCGTGTGAGCGGAATAAAGCCCAAGCCAAACCTGGTTCAAACTGCTTTTTTGTACCTCAATGCACCTTATTTATGGGGCGGAAAAACACCTTTTGGGATTGATTGCTCGGGCTTTACGCAAATGGTGTACAAACTCAACGGTTATCATTTGCTGCGCGATGCCTCGCAACAAGCTATGCAAGGCGATGCGTTGAGTTTTATAGAGGAAAGTGAGCCCGGTGACCTCGCGTTTTTTGACAATGAGGAAGGGCGCATCATTCATGTGGGGATTATCATGGAAGACAATTACATCATCCATGCGAGCGGCAAAGTCAGAATTGACCGGCTCGATCACCTCGGGATTTACAACGCCGAAGCCAACAAACACACCCACAAACTTAGGGTTATTAAAAAAGTGATATAAAAAAAACCGTCTACTCAGACGGTTTTTTTATGGATTTGAATTTGGATTATTTACCGATTTTTGCCTTAAGGGCTTTCTTTTTATCGGTCATTTCGAGGGCACCGTACATATTGAGTAGCATATCGGCTACGTCGCTGTCGGGCTTGATTTCATACGCTTTTTCGAGATATGGGATGGCGGCCTGGAACATCCCGTCGCGCTGCTTTTTAAGTATTTCGTAGCGCTTATTGTCTTTTTCGGTATTGCCGAGTTTGTTCATTTCATCGACGAGTTTTTTCTCGTCACCTATTTTGAGCAACGCCAGGTTGATGTATGCTCCGTGGTAATTGGGTTTGATGGCAATTGCTTTTTTGTAGAACTCTTCGGCACCGGCAGGATCAGATTTGGTAGACGCTACGCCAAGGTTAAAAAATAAATCGGCATCGTTTGGATTCTTCTCTATTAACTGCTTGGTTATTTTGCGGTAGCTTTCCATGTCTCCTTGTTTGAGGTAGATGTCGGCCTCGGCAGAAAGCAAATCAGTATCATCCGGATTTACGGCTTTGGCTTCGTTGATGGCTGTCTTGGCCTCCTCTATCTTTCCTTGTTGCACAAGAATGAGGGCGGTATATCTGGCGATTTCTCCTCTTTTGGAAGCTAACTTTTCATCCCTGGGAGCACTTGCCAACTTAAGGCGCACTTTGTCATCCCGGTCTTTCTTGGCCTGCGGCGTATTACCATAATACTCTTCTTGTTCGGTTACCGCGCTCTTGGCGTAATAATTCGTGCCTTCGCCGGTGTAATTTTGCTTTTTGAGATCCTGCAAGCCAGCCAATGCGGCATCGAAAGCTTCGCCTTTGAGATAGTAAACTGAAGCCGCATACAAATTATCAAGGTTGGTCTTATCCAATTCGTATGATTGCATAAGCAAGTCGGCACCTGACTTGTAATTTTTACGCTCGATTTCTGTCTGTGCAGCGGTTAACAAACTCGTTTTCACTTGCGCCAAGGCAGATTCTGCGTCGGCAGTATACTTGGACTTGCCTGCTGCTTTTTCTGTTGTTAAGGTGCTTTGGTAGGCTTTTGCAGCACCGACAAGATTTTTGGAAGTTTCCATTTTTTTGTCGGCCAGGTCTTTGAGCGCATTTCCTTTAACAAAATAGAACTGTGCTTTTTCTGCCTCAGACGCAGCGCCGATAAGTGATTCGGCCTGATCCAACTGTTTGATTGCCTCCATGGCATTGCCGCCTTTGAGTGCTTTTTCGGCAGCTTTGATTTGGTCTTTTTGGGCAAACACAGCTACAGAAAGCAGTAGTGATGAGGCCAATATTACATGTTTACTTTTCATATTTATGGTGTTTCTGTTTTTATTCTTCGTTTTCGTCTTCATCAGTAGCTTCGGCATCGTCTTGGTCATCATCAGTATCGTCGCCGTCTGCATCGTCTTCATCACTGTCGTCAAACTCAGTATCGTCCGAATCTGTTACATCGCGTGCGATAGGTGCGGCACTTGCTGTAGTAACCACTTCGCCGTTCTCATTCACGACGACATCTTCAAGCTCATCCGCGGCTTCTTCCTTCATTACTTTGGTCACTGCTGCAATCGAGTCGTTGCCTTTGATATTGATGAGTCGTACGCCTTGGGTGGCGCGTCCCATCACCCGCAAATCCTCAACGGCCATGCGAATGGTAAGTCCGGATTTGTTGATAATCATCAGGTCATCGGCATCGGTTACATTGTTGATAGAAACGAGTTTTCCTGTTTTCTCTGTGATGTTTAGTGTCTTCACCCCTTTTCCGCCACGGTTGGTCACACGGTATTCTTCGAGGCTTGAACGTTTTCCATAACCATTTTCGGCCACAACGAGAATTTCGCTGTTCATATCGTTTACCGATACCATTCCGATGACTTCATCTTGGTCGTTCTGTAAGGTAATGCCTCGAACACCTGAAGCGGTTCTTCCCATCGGACGCGTTTTGCTTTCCTCGAAACGAACAAGTTTCCCCGATTTTACAGCGACAAGAATCTGGCTCGATCCGTTGGTTAATTTGGCTTCTAATAATTCGTCGTCTTCGCGGATGGTAATCGCTGCCACACCATTCACCCTAGGACGTGAATATTGCTCGAGAGACGTTTTCTTCACCTGCCCTTTTTTGGTCACCATGATGACGTTGTGCGCGTTGATGTAATCGGCGTTCTTGAGATCCTGCGTACAAATAAACGCTTTCACCTTGTCGTCATTCTCGATGTTGATCAGGTTTTGGATGGCTCGGCCTTTGGCGGTTTTACTGCCTTCTGGGATTTCGTAGACACGCATCCAGAAGCACTTCCCTTTTTGGGTAAAGAACATCATGTATTGGTGGTTGGTGGCCACGTACATGTGCTCGAGGAAATCCTGATCGCGGGTTCCGGCGCTCTTCTGCCCTACACCACCTCGGTTTTGGGTTTTGTATTCTGACAATGGCGTGCGCTTGATGTAGCCTGCGTGCGAAATGGTGATTACCACACTTTCGTCGGCAATCAAATCTTCGATGCTCACATCGCCGCCTGAGTACTCAATCTGCGAACGACGCTCGTCACCGTACTTGTCTCTGATTTCGATCAATTCGTCTTTGATGAGCTGCATCCTGAGTTCTTTACTCGCCAATAAGGCTTTCAAATGTTCGATGAGTTTCATAATCTCTTCATACTCTGCACGCAACTTGTCTTGTTCAAGACCAGTCAACTGGCGCAGACGCATCTCGACAATGGCACGTGACTGAATGTCAGACAATTTGAAGCGCTCCATCAATTTTTCACGCGCTTCATCGGTGTTCTTAGAACCACGGATGATTGCAATGACTTCATCGATATTGTCTGAGGCGATAATCAAGCCTTCTAGGATGTGCGCGCGTTCTTCGGCTTTGCGCAAATCGAACTGTGTGCGACGCACCACCACATCATGACGGTGCTCTACAAAATGGTGGATCAGATCCTTGAGGTTGAGCATCTGCGGACGACCCTTCACCAGCGCAATGTTGTTCACGCTGAACGACGATTGCAATTGGGTGTACTTATACAAGGTGTTGAGTACTACATTAGGCACCGCATCGCGTTTGAGGATGTAAACGATACGCATACCATTTCTATCCGATTCATCGCGGATATTGGCAATCCCGTCGATTTTTTTGTCATTGACCAAATCGGCAGTTTTCTTAATCATCTCGGCCTTGTTTACCTGGTAAGGGATTTCGGTAACGATGATGGATTCACGCCCTTCTACTTCTTCAAAACCAACTTTGGCGCGCATAACAATCCTGCCACGCCCAGTCTTGAAGGCTTCGCGAACGCCTTCATAACCATAAATGACACCACCTGTTGGGAAATCGGGTGCTTTGATGTGATTCATGAGTTCGTCGATTTCTATATCGTTGTTGTCGATATAGGCCAAAGTGCCATCAACGACTTCTGTCAGGTTGTGCGGCGCCATATTGGTGGCCATACCTACTGCAATTCCCGATGAACCGTTGATTAACAGCGTGGGAACACGTGTTGGCATTACCGTTGGCTCGTATAAAGTGTCGTCAAAATTAAGTTTAAAATCGACCGTTTCTTTGTCGATGTCTGCCATTATGTCTTCAGACATTTTTTTCATCCTGGCTTCGGTGTAGCGCATCGCCGCAGGACTATCGCCATCTACCGACCCGAAGTTACCCTGACCATCTACCAACAGATAACGCAGGCTCCATTCTTGTGCCATACGTACCATCGCATCATAAACAGAAGTATCTCCGTGTGGATGGTATTTTCCTAAAACTTCCCCGACAATTCTGGCGGATTTCTTATGCGCCCTGTTTGAAAAGACTCCCAAATCATACATTCCGTAAAGTACCCGGCGGTGTACGGGTTTGAGGCCATCCCTGACATCCGGAAGCGCTCTGGATACGATAACCGACATCGAATAATCGATGTAGGCTGATTTCATTTCATCTTCAATGTTAATAGGGATCAACTTATCTCCGTCAGACATAATTATACTTATTTTTAAAAATTTATTCTGGTTTAAAAAATCCCGCTAATATAACCTTTCCCGACGATTTTTCGTATATATATTGTACACAATTTTGTTTGATTTATTAACAAAAACGCGTCAAATTTCAGTTGATAAGTTAATTTTTGAGCGCTATTTAATTTTGAATATTTTTTGTCACTTAGCTGACAGAGTTTTGTCGGGAACGGTTTTTGCATTTCGCGACAAAAATCTTTAAATTTACAAGACAATTCATAGATCATGGACGATAATTTTTCCCCAAGAGTCAAGGATGTAATCACCTACAGTAAAGAAGAAGCACTGCGTTTGGGTCACGACTTTATTGGAACAGAACATCTTATGCTGGGCATTTTAAGAGACGGAAATGGTAAAGCCATCACCATACTAAACAACTTATCTGTTGATTTGGATCATTTGCGCAGAAAGGTAGAAATTTTAAGCCCCGCCAATCCCAATGTTGCCGTAAGCAACGAAAAGAAAAACCTGCACCTTACCCGACAGGCCGAACGCGCCCTGAAAACCACCTTCCTAGAAGCCAAGGTTTTCCAGAGCACGTCAATCAGCACCGCCCACTTGTTGTTGTGCATATTGAGAAACGAGAACGATCCTACAACCAAGCTACTCAATAAACTCAAAATAGATTATGATGTAGCTAAAGAACAGTATTTGAACATGACACCTAACGAAGAGAATTTCCTAGAAAACCTTCCTAAAAATGAATCGTTTAACGACGATTCCAATCAGGATGACGCTTTAAAAGAAGGCAGTTTTAATAACCCGGCAAACAAATCGAATAAAAAGTCAAAAACACCGGTACTTGACAATTTTGGTCGCGACCTTACCGAGATGGCCGAAGAAGGCAAACTCGATCCCGTAGTAGGCCGAGAAAAAGAAATTGAACGCGTTTCGCAAATCCTAAGCCGACGCAAGAAAAACAACCCGCTACTCATTGGCGAGCCAGGAGTTGGTAAATCGGCAATTGCAGAGGGTTTGGCGCTCAGAATCATCCAAAAGAAAGTGTCCCGTATTCTTTTCAACAAAAGGGTTGTAACTTTAGATTTGGCCAGCCTTGTCGCCGGAACCAAATACCGCGGACAATTCGAAGAGCGAATGAAAGCCGTAATGAACGAGCTTGAAAAGAACGACGATATTATCCTTTTTATTGATGAAATCCATACCATTGTAGGTGCCGGCGGCGCAACAGGTTCACTTGACGCTTCGAACATGTTCAAGCCAGCGTTGGCGCGTGGAGAAATCCAATGCATTGGAGCTACTACTTTAGATGAGTACCGTCAATACATTGAAAAAGACGGCGCTTTGGAAAGGCGTTTCCAGAAAATTATTGTTGAGCCTACTTCAGTCGAGGAAACGATTACAATCTTAAACAACATCAAAAACAAATACGAAGACCATCACAATGTGACCTTCACCCAGGAAGCCATCGAAGCTTGTGTAAAACTCACCAATCGCTATATGTCTGAGCGTTTTCTTCCGGACAAGGCGATTGATGCGTTAGACGAAGCCGGTTCGCGCGTACACATCACCAATATCGAAGTACCCAAACAAATACTCGATTTGGAGCGCCAACTCGAAGACGTACGCGAGCTCAAAAACACGGTAGTCAAAAAACAGAAATACGAGGAAGCCGCCAAGTTGCGCGATGACGAGAAACGCATTGAAAAAGACTTGGCAATCGCTCAGGAACAATGGGAAGAAGAGTCCAAAAGCAACCGTATCGTCGTGACCGAAGACAATGTTGCCGACGTGGTTTCTATGATGACCGGAATTCCTGTCAATCGCATTGCACAAACAGAAAGCAATAAATTAGCCAACCTTCCAGAACTTATTGAAAATAAAGTTATTGGACAAAAAGATGCGGTGCTGAAAATTGCGCGTTCTATCCAAAGGAACCGTGCTGGTCTTAAAGACCCAAACCGCCCGATTGGTTCGTTTATTTTCCTCGGGCAAACCGGAGTCGGTAAGACACAATTGGCTAAGGTTTTGGCTAAGGAATTGTTCGATTCAGAAGACGCGCTCGTTCGTATTGACATGAGTGAATACATGGAGAAATTCTCGATTTCTAGATTGGTTGGAGCGCCTCCGGGTTACGTGGGTTACGAAGAAGGCGGCCAATTGACCGAGAAAGTACGCCGCAAACCCTATTGTGTGGTATTGCTCGACGAGATCGAAAAAGCGCACCCCGACGTATTCAACATGCTGCTTCAGGTGCTCGACGATGGATACCTCACAGACAGCCTCGGACGAAAAATCGATTTCAAGAACACGATTATCATTATGACCTCAAACGTCGGAGCCAGACAGCTCAAGGATTTTGGACAAGGTGTCGGATTCGGGACTGCGGCCAAAATTGCCAATGCCGATGAAAATTCTAAAAGCGTCATTGAAAATGCACTCAAGAAAACCTTCGCGCCCGAATTTTTGAACCGTATTGACGACGTAATCGTCTTCAACGCGCTCGAAAAAGAACACATCGACTTGATTATTGAAATTGAGCTAACCAAATTGTACGCGCGGGTTGCTGAATTGGGTTACACCTTGAAACTATCCGATGCCGCAAAAGCTTTCATCGCAGATAAAGGTTTCGACAGGCAATTCGGGGCGCGCCCGCTAAAGAGAGCAATCCAGAAATATGTTGAGGATGCGCTTGCTGAGGAAATCATCACCTCCAAAACGGGAACGGGCGATGAAATTTTCATGGACATCGAACCCGATGCGACAGAACTCAGCATCAAAGTCAATAAAGCAGAAAAGCCTACTAAACAGTAGGCTTTTTCTTTATACAAATTGTTATATTTGTCGCTCAAAAAATACCAGATGAAGAATACTGAAGACATCCTCGAGATCAACAAACGTCAAAAAGAGTTCTACAATGAAGAAGGTAAAAAGCCAGAAAAGAATATTGCCTCTAAATTGTGGTCGAGTTTTCGCAATGGCGCGCTGAGTGACTTCCGTAAAAAATTCGACATCAAGGATCGCGTTTACGACGAGCATAAAATCTGGCTCGGTGACATGAGCGATAAGAAAATACTCGATTTGGGTTGTTTGCGTGGCAATGCACTTTCCTTATACATGGCGCAACACGCCAAGGAGTATATTGGGATTGACCTGAGCGATGTGGCCATTGCACATTTGCAAAAGAACATTGAAAAACACCATTGCCCCAATGCCTGCGCGTTGTCGGTTGATTTTCTTTCACCAGAGTTTCACCAGACTGATTTCGATATCATCTACGCTTACGGCGTTTTGCACCATTTTGAAAATTTCGATTTGCTCGTTTCCAGGCTCAAGGAAAAACTCAAGCCAGGCGGCATCATCATTTCTTACGATCCTTTAGAAACCAGTGTGCCCATAAAAATCCTTCGCTCAATTTACCGTCCGTTTCAGGATGACAAGGATTGGGAATGGCCTTTCACCAAAAATGTGATCCAGAAGATAAACAGCAACTTCAAGATCGAGGAAATCCGAGGCGTTTTGGGTAGAAGCAAATACGGCGTGCTGCTCAACCTTTTGCCTCTCGGTAACAATTACAAATCAAAGGTAATTGCCAAAATGGTCGAGAAAGACTGGAACATCCAAAAGATAGAAGACATTTACCCTTGCATGCATACCACGATGTTGCTGCGAAAAATATAAAGCGATGGGACCGCATACGACCTACCTTGAAGTAATCCTGCGCTCGGTTGCAGTCTATGTTTTTATGATCATCGCCTTGCGCCTACTCGGTAAAAAGGAACTTTCGCAACTCAATACCGCCGACATCATCCTGATATTGCTCATCAGTAATTCTGTACAAAATGCCATGGTGGGCGACAATATTTCGCTCGAAGGCGGATTGCTTGCGGCACTCATCTTATTCCTGCTCAATTACCTGCTTAAGGTGTTGCAATTTAAATTCAAGATTTTCAACGTTTTGCTCGATGACAAACCCGAAATCCTTATCCATCGCGGAAAGCCCGATTATAGGGTGTTGTCGAAACTCAACATCACACATGAGGAGTTGCTCGAAGCCGTACACGAACATGGACTCGAGCATATTGCCGATGTCAAGCTAGCTATCATGGAAATGGATGGAAACATCAGTATCATTAGCGGCGAAGAAGCTTTGCGGCAAACGCACTACAAGCGCCGGAAGAACAGAAAAAACCTCATAAAGATGAGCTGATGCGTCCGCCTTATATCGCAAAAGCGGTCGGCCAATCTTTGATACTTATAGAAAAAGACCCACATCTCGTTGATATGGGTCTCTTTATTTGTAACAATCAGCTGCGTTAATTGAGCAATTCCTCTTCAATGGCAAAACTATTCAGGAAAGCCACCGATTGTTCTATATCGTAATGCAAAATGCGGTCTTCGGTTACCAAAGGCACTTCGGTGCGGTACGACTTGAGGAACATTTCTATAAAATCGCTCGACGGCAATTTCCTGTACGCGATTGCCTGAGAAGCATTCATAAGTTCTATGGCCAGGATGCGCTCGAGGTTGTCCATCACACGAAGCACTTTAGTCGCCGCATTGGCACCCATACTCACATGGTCCTCTTGCCCATTGCTCGACACAATGCTGTCCACACTGGCTGGCGAGCACAACTGTTTGTTCTGGCTTGCGATACTGGCTGCCGTGTACTGCGGAATCATGAAACCAGAGTTGAGTCCCGGATTGTCTACCAAAAATGCAGGAAGGCCGCGCAGACCTGAAATGAGCTGGTAGGTTCTCCGCTCAGAAATGCTCCCAAGCTCGGCTAGTGCAATCGCCAGGAAATCGAGCGCCAAGGCAAGCGGTTGCCCATGAAAATTGCCGCCCGAAATGATCTGGTCGCTTTCAATAAAGATGTTGGGATTGTCGGTTACCGAGTTGACTTCGGTCTTGAACACTTTTTTGACGTAATCGATGGCATCTTTAGAGGCGCCATGAACTTGCGGCATGCAACGAAACGAATACGGATCTTGTACATGGGCTTTTTTCTGCGCGATGATTTCGCTGCCATCAAGAAATTCGAGTATCCGATTGGCGGTCACGATCTGGCCTTTGTGTGGTCGGATGAAATGGATAAGTTCGTTGAACGGTTCTTTGCGCCCGTCGAATCCTTCGAGTGAAATGGTTCCAATCAGATCGGCCAACCAGGAGAATTTGCAGGCTTTGATCAAGACGTGTGCACCGTATGCACTCATGAACTGGGTTCCGTTGAGTAAGGCCAAGCCTTCTTTGGATTGCAAAATGATGGGTTGCCAGTTGAATTTTTTAAGGATTTCTGAAGCCGCGACTTTTTGTCCCTCAAAATAGGCTTCGCCGGCTCCTAAAAGTGGTAGCGATAAATGGGCCAACGGCGCCAAATCGCCCGAAGCGCCCAGGGAACCCTGGGTGTAAACCACGGGTAAAATATCATTGTTGTAGAAATCGACCAATCGCTCAACAGTAAGCAATTGCACGCCCGAATAGCCATACGCCAACGATTGGATTTTGAGCAATAGCATCATTTTGACGACAGCTTTTGGAACTTCTTCCCCGGTGCCACAAGCATGCGATTTTACCAGATTTTCCTGTAATTGCGAGAGGTTTTCCTTAGAAATCGTCACGTTGTACAAAGAGCCGAAACCAGTGTTGATGCCGTAGATGGGTTCTTGCTGCGACTCCATTTTTGTATCGAGGTACTGGCGGCATTTGTCGATGTTAATCTTTGCTTCTTCAGACAGCTCCAATTTCATATGGTGGCTGATGATGGTGTCTAATTTTTCGAGAGAAAGTACATCAGAGGAGATGTAATGTGTATTGTCCATTGGATTGATGATTGGTGTGCCAAAATTCTACAAACCGACGCTAAAAAGCAAGTTTTGTTAATAGTATTTAAAATAATATTCGCCGCTGGAATTAATCGCTACATTTGGGAAACAAAAAAACAATCCAGCATGAAAACTGCCTTTTACCTATTCCTTCTGGCGGCTTTACCAATGTTTGCCAACCCAGTAGAAACCGTTGTCATTTCAGGAAAAGTAACCAATACTTCAGACAATAAATTGGCCATTCGCGGCGAATCGTTTCTTAAGGAAATCAGCCTTAAGCCCGACGGTAGTTTTTCTGAGACGCTAACCATAGGCTACAGCGGGACATACACCATCGCCACCAAGGAAAACCGCTTGTCTGTTTACCTGACCAAAGGCAGTAAACTCAACCTTACCGCCAACAACAAGGACTTCTACAAATCGATGGTTTACACCGGGAAAGGCAGTTTCGAGAACAATTACATCGTCAAGAAAACTGCCATCACCATCCCTATTGTACAAGAGGAGATGTACCGTTTGGATGAAAAGCAATTCCTGGCCAAACTCGCAGACATTAAAAGTCAAATGACGGCAAACTATAATGCCACCAAGTTTGAGGACGCCAATTTTAAGAAGCAGGAACTGAAAAACATTTATTTTTTCGAGCAACTTTACATCCGAAATTACCCCACTTACCACGCACATTACGCTAAAATTCCAGATTACAAGCCTGCCGCCGATTTTCCTCAACTCGACCCGTTGATGAATCTCGATGATGAACAGGCCTTCCTGTTTTCAAACCCGTACAAGCAGATCGTGAACGAAGAGTTCAGTGCTACGGTTCAAAGCAAGATGTCGAACGAGGATGAATTTATGGGAAATTATGCCTTACCCGAAATCAAGAAACGCAAAAGCCAGAGTATCCGCAATGCCTTGGCGCAAATGCTCTCTTACGAGATTACGCCCGCCAATCCAAACGGCACCGATCTCTACAACCAACTCATGGACATTTCTACCAACCCGTTTTTTGAAACCGACATTACCGCCAAATACAACAAAACCAAAAGTTTGGTAAGCGGCAAACCATCGCCGGTTTTTGACTATGAAAACCACAAGGGCGGAAAGACCTCGCTGGAAAGCCTCAAAGGCAGCTACGTATATGTAGACGTTTGGGCCACTTGGTGCGGTCCTTGCCGACAGGAAATCCCATTCCTGCAGAAAGTAGAGCAACAGTTCGAGGGAAAGAATATTAAATTTGTGAGCATTTCTGTCGATACTCAAAAGGACCACGAGAAATGGGCCAAGATGGTTACCGATAAAAACCTCGGCGGCATCCAGTTGTTTGCCGACAACGATTGGAACTCTCAATTCGTTAAGGAATATGCCATAGACAGCATCCCAAGATTCATCATCATCTCGCCCGACGGAACCATCCTAAACGCCGATGCGCCGCGACCCTCCGACCCGAAACTCGCAGAATTCCTCGGCGGACTCAAAATATAAAATGCACAGCCTTTCTTCGGAAGGGCTTTTTTTTGAACATTATACATTGGCATTGCGCTAAAATTCAGGATTTTCCCAAATCTTGAGCGTTTGGCTTTTATAATTGACAAATCCATAAAAATGTAACCGCCGCTTTTATTTTTAACAAAAAAGGCTACATTTGAAAAAATCAGATGTTGTACCAAACCGTTACATACCAAGCCATCTACACGACCGCAACTGCGGTTGAGGCTTGCACTACAACAACATCAACCACCACTACCCCTTTGGGGTAAACGAAACTACATATCATCCCTTTACTGCCTTTCCGAAAGAAAGTCAAAATTGCTATAAACCATACGCTTACCCTAAAACAAACAAAAATGAATGTATTAAAATTCGGAGGGACTTCGGTCGCCAATGCACAAAATATATCTAAAGTACTCACCATCGTTGAAAACAGTTCTAAAAACAATCGGCTCGCTGTAGTAGTCTCTGCTTTCAGTGGTGTTACCGACCTCTTGGTGCTGGCTGCTGCTCAGGCCGCCGCAAAGGATAAGAACTACAAAACCATCGTTGGGGAACTCGAACAAAAACACAAGGAAGCCATCGACGAACTGATTGCCTTGCCCGAACAACGTGAACTCATAGACCATGTCAACAGCGACATCAATGAACTCAAAACGTTGCTCGACGGCTGCTACCTGTTGGGCGAACTGTCTAATCGAACCTCGGATGCGATATTGGGTTTCGGCGAATTACTCTCCTCTCAAATCATCGCCAAAGCCTTGCAGCAGAAAGTGAAAGACGCCGCCTACAGAGACAGCCGCGAACTCATCAAAACCAACAACAACTTTGGGAAAGCAGTGGTCGATTTTGACCTTACCAACCGCTTGATTGTCGAATCCTTCAAATCCCACACGGCAAGTGTCACGGTACTTCCGGGATTCATAGCCTCATCGGCCGACGGCAATAGGACCACTTTAGGGCGCGGCGGCTCTGACTATACCGCAGCTATCCTCGCAGCTGCGCTCGATGCTGAGCAACTTGAAATCTGGACCGATGTCAACGGCATGTTCACCGCGAATCCAAAAATCGTCAAGCAATCGCAACCCATAGAAACCATTTCGTACCAGGAGGCAATGGAGCTGTCGCATTTCGGCGCAAAAGTTTTGTATCCGCCAACGATCCAGCCCGTACTTAAACGCAACATTCCCATCCTAATCAAAAATACCTTTGAACCCGAAGCGGCAGGTACTTTAATTACCTCAAAAGTCAACGGCATCGAAAATCCAATAAAAGGAATCTCGCATATTGATAAAATTGCGCTGCTTACACTAGAAGGCTCTGGGATGATTGGCGTTTCGGGTTCTTCCAAACGATTGTTCGAAGTGCTGTCGTTTGAAAACATCAACGTGATTTTCATTACACAGGCCTCATCAGAACATTCCATCTGTATCGGAATCCTCAATACCGACGCCGACAAAGCGCAGAAAGCGATAGACAAAGCGTTTGAACTCGAGATTGCACAGGGCAAAATAGACCCTTGCCTGGTGGAGAAAGATTTGTGTATCGTCGCGCTTGTGGGAGAAAATATGAAAAACCACCAAGGCTTGAGTGGTAAAATGTTTAGTACACTGGGCAAAAACAATGTGAACATCCGCGCCATTGCGCAGGGTGCATCCGAAAGGAACATCTCGGTGGTCATCAACGAACGCGATGTCAAGAAAGCCCTCAACACGTTGCACGAACGGTTCTTTGAAGACAACACCAAACAACTCAATCTGTTTGTGATGGGCGTGGGTAATGTGGGTGAAAAATTCATAGACCAAGTACACCAGCAAAAGAAATTCCTCAAGGACAACCTCAAGCTCAACCTGCGCGTGATTGCGGTTTCTAACTCGCGCAAGATGTATTTCGACGAAGAAGGCATGGCGCTTAAGGATTGGAAGGAACTGCTGGACAACGGCGAAACCGCAGACAAAGAAGCGTTCATCGCCAAGGTAAAGGAACTCAATTTGCGCAACAGTATTTTTGTGGATATTACCGCCAACCAGGCCGTATCTCAGACTTACGATCAATATCTCGAAGAAAACGTAGCTGTAGTGACCTGCAATAAAATCGCGTGTTCGTCGGCTTATGAAAATTACAGCCACCTCAAACAATTGTCGCGAAAATTCAATGCGCCGTTCTTGTTTGAAACCAATGTGGGTGCAGGATTACCAATCATCGATACGCTCAAACATTTGATTGCATCGGGCGACAAGGTGCATAAAATCCAAGCGGTCTTGTCGGGTAGCCTCAACTTTATTTTCAACAATTTCGATGAGAAGAATTCTTTTCATGATGTAGTAAAGGAAGCAGGTGTACAGGGATTTACAGAACCTGATCCAAAGATTGATTTAAGCGGAGTCGATGTCGCGCGCAAGATTTTAATTTTGATTCGCGAAAGTGGTTACCAAATGGAGATCGGCGATATCCAAAACCAATGTTTCCTTCCGCAGGAATGTATGGACACCACCAATAATGACGATTTTTTCAAATCGCTCATCAAACATTCGTCCCACTTTGAAAAATTACTTGCCGAAGCCAAGGCAAAGGACAGCCGCATCAAATTCGTTGCACAGTTCGACAACGGCAAAGCCAGCGTCGGTCTGCAATTCATCGCCAAAGATCATCCGTTTTATAACCTCGAAGGGAAAGACAACATCGTACTGTTTTTTACCGACCGCTATGTTGACCAACCTTTGCTGATTAAAGGTGCCGGCGCGGGTGCGGCGGTGACTGCTTCTGGGATTTTTGCGGATGTGATTCGGATTGGAAATGTTTAATTAGGTAGTGAGACTCTATGGTTCTAAGGCACTAAGACCTCAGCACCTCAGTATCTCAGCATCTTAATACCTTAAAAAAAATGGAAATCAAACTCTTCTGTCCCGGCACCATCGCCAACCTTTCCTGCGGATTCGACGTCATGGGAACCTGTCTCGATACTGTCGGCGACGAAATGATTGTACGCAAATCCAACCAAAAAGGCATACGAATTACCAAAATCGTTGGTGCCGATTTGCCACTTGAGACCGAAAAAAATGTAGCAGGTGTTGCTGGACTGGCACTGCTTGAAAAGCTCGATGCAGACTTTGGTTTTGAAATTGAAATCTACAAGAAAATCAAAGCCGGAAGCGGAATCGGCAGTTCATCGGCAAGCGCCGCCGGAGCTGTATTTGGAATCAATGCACTGGCAGGAAACCGATTTACGAGAAAGGAACTGGTGCAATTTGCCATGCAAGGAGAAGTACTCGCGAGCGGCAGTGCCCATGCCGACAATGTCGCTCCTGCCCTTTTGGGCGGATTCACTTTGGTTCGCGCCTACAATCCGCTGGATATTGTCAGGATCGAAAGCCCGGCCGATTTGTTCGCAACGGTTATCCATCCGCAAATCGAACTCAAAACTTCTGAAATGCGATCGGTTTTACAACCGATGGTTTCGCTCAAAAGCGCGATTGCGCAATGGGGAAATGTAGGCGGGCTTGTGGCCGGTTTGTATACGAGTGATTACCAGCTCATCGGACGTTCGCTGCACGACGAAATCGTAGAGCCGTTGCGTGGGAAATTCATCCCTCATTTCGAGTCTGTTAAAAAATCAGCTATGGAAAACGGCGCTTTGGGTTGCGGTATTTCGGGTTCGGGACCGTCTGTTTTTGCGTTGAGCCAAGGCATCGAGACCGCACAAAAAGTAGCCGCTGCTATGCGAAACATCTTTGAAGACACAGATATTGCGTTTGAAATCCATGTTTCCGGGATTAATTCAGAAGGCGTGAAGATAATATAACACAGATTTCACAGATTCACACAGATTGAATAACAAATAAATCTGTGCAAATCTGAGAAATCTGTGTTTTAAAAAAAAACAAAATGAAATACTACAGCTTAAACCACAATTCCCCTAACGTTTCTTTTGAACAAGCCGTCATTCAAGGGTTGGCGCCCGATAAAGGTTTGTATTTTCCCGAAAGCATGACGCCGCTTCCGGCCTCTTTCTTTGAAAACATCGAAAAACTGTCGAACGAAGAAATCGCATTTCAATCTATACTGCAATTTGTTGGCGACGAAATCCCTGAGACCGAACTGCGCAATATCATCGCCGAAACCTTGTCGTTTGATTTTCCCGTAGTCAAGGTAACCGAAAACGTGTATGCGCTAGAGCTATTCCATGGCCCGACAATGGCGTTTAAGGATGTCGGTGCGCGTTTCATGTCGCGTTGTCTGGCGTACTTCAACAGGAAAAACCCGAACCAGAAAAACACAGTTCTTGTGGCTACCTCTGGCGATACGGGCGGCGCTGTAGCGAGCGGTTTTCTTGGTGTGGCAGGTGTTGAAGTAGTGATTTTATATCCGTCGGGAAAAGTAAGCGACATCCAGGAAAGGCAACTCACGACACTTGGCCAGAACGTTACGGCGCTTGAAGTCGATGGTGTTTTTGACGATTGCCAGGATATGGTCAAAAAAGCATTCCTCGATCCCGATCTCGCCTATAAAAATCTGACATCGGCCAATTCAATCAATATCGCCCGCTGGTTGCCGCAAATGTTTTACTGCCTGTTTGCCTATAAGGAATTGAAAAAGTTAGAAAAACCGATTGTTTTTTCATGCCCAAGCGGTAATTTCGGGAATATTTGTGCGGGAATTATGGCCAAACGGCTTGGGTTGCCGATCGCGCATTTTGTTGCTTCGACCAATGCCAACGATACCGTACCGAGGTTTCTTGAAAATGGCGACTACGATCCGAAACCTTCAAAAGCAACCATTTCTAATGCGATGGATGTAGGCAATCCGAGCAATTTTATAAGAATCAGGGAATTGTATGGCGATGATTTGGCCGCTTTTGCCAAAGATTTTTCGTCCTACTCTTTCTCTGATGCTGAGACACGCAAAGCGATGAAAGAAACCCATCAAAAATCGGGTTATGTGGCCGAGCCGCACGGTGCCGTGAGTTATTTGGGATTGATGCAGGAGCTGCAAAAATATCCGCATGCCGTGGGTGTGTTTCTTGAAACGGCGCATCCTATTAAATTTATGGATGTTGTTGAACCCGAATTGCAAATCAAGCTACCGATTCCGCCACAGATTCAATCGGTTATGAATAAAGAAAAAGTAAGCGTAAACATTAGCACCTATACTGATTTGAAGTCATTTTTAATCCGCTCATAGAAGACTAAAGCTATAACACCAATTCTGCATACAACCGCTCAAAAGCCAAATCCAAGTCATTGCACAAACCCGGATGCGGTCGTGAAGTCTGGATGACAGAACTCCTGACCGCCGTCAACCAGCGAAATCGCTCAGGCACTTCGAACTGCGCGATAGGCCCGCCTGTTGGTAGTCCGTGAGCGATTTTGGCAAAAGAATCCAGGTTCAATTGGATTTGTTCGATGTCTAAATCGGGTGCAAAAGCCTGCAACCTTCTTGCATCAATCGTAAAACGAACTTTGATTTGCTTGGCCTTTTTGCAAAACAAGATTAGCCCGACATTCAGGAACTCCTCGCGATCCACCTTGGGTACGAGGCGGATTACGGCGTACTCATACAGTTGCTTCTCTTGCATCCTGGGCTTGTTTTAAGAAAATTTCAGAATGGTCGCGGCGGGTTTTGAGAAAACCAAGATACACTTCGCGCAATTGCTCGGGCGTTTGGTTGGTTTCTTCCCAATGAAGCCAAGTGTCGGGAATCAAATCGACTATGGATTTTAAAACTTCGTCGGTTAGTATGGCTTTCAGTTCGGCATGAGCCTGGTCAAGCAAACTGGCCTGCGGCAACAACACATGGTCTTTGATGAGCGCGAAGGGGCTTTTAGCATGGCCTAGCCAATCGGTCCAGGAATGGTGAAAGTACAAGCAAGCGCCGTGATCGATCAACCACAAATCCTTGTGCCAGATTAACATGTTGGTGTTGCGGAACGTTCGATCTACGTTGGTGATGAAAGCGTCCAGCCAAACAATCTTTGACGCCAGTAAAGGATTTACCTCTGTTACGACGGGATCAAAATTAATAGCACCCGACAGGAAATGCAACGCTAAATTCAATCCCTGGCTTCCTTGCAATAAATCCTGGATTTCTTCATCGCCTTCGGTACGCCCAAAAGCTTCATCGAGGTTAGCAAATACGATTTCAGGAACCGGCAATTCGAGGGCTCGGGCCACTTCGCCACCAATGAGCTCTGCAATCAGTGCTTTCACGCCGTGTCCGGCACCTTTAAACTTGAGTACATATTTGAAATCATCATCGCCTTCGGCCAACGCCGGAAGCGATCCGCCTTCGCGCAAGGGCGTGATATACCGTGTCACATTGACCGTCCGCAATACAGGTTGGGTGTGTATCATTATCTGGCTTTGATTTGGAGTTGGTCTGCGGCTACTTTTATGATTGTTGTTGGGTCTTCTACCAGCGGGCTGGGCATGAAATCCTCGCGTGGTTGCCCATTTACGCGTTGCAATTGCGCAGCCGGGAATGAAAACGGGATTTTGAGTCCGGGCGTTTCAAATGTAAAATTCTCCCCGAGCAAACCGGCCATTTTGGTTCCGATTACTGTGCCGCGCCTCATGCCTTCTAACCCAATCGCAATGCCTTCGCCCATACTGGCGGTCCAGTTGCCCACGAGAATCACGAGCGGTTTGCCGTAGCCGTTTTTGCGCGGCGTGACCAATTCTAAGGTGCTGCGGCGTATGCCGGTTTCATTTTCCTCGCCAATATAAATGTGCTTTTGGTAAGCGCGTTCCTGCTGGGCAAAGCGCCCCATGATAGCGCGCGCTACGGTCGTATTCCCGCCGCCTGCGGTTTCGCGCAGGTCGAGAATCATGCCGCTCGTATCCATAAATCCGTCGAGGGCCGTGTCGAACGCTTTGATGAGCGCGTTGTTACCGAGTGAGTTGTTGATTTTGATGTAGCCGATGTTTCCCGGCAGTTTTTTCTGTTCTAGCAAAGTCTTGAAGTTTTCCTCGGTCTTATTGGGTAAAGCGTCCGGGAAATAATCCTTTTCTACGCCGTTTTCAAGTACGGTGATTTTGCGTTTGACATTGTGTTTGCCAGCCAACACCATATTCGCAGCATACTCATAACTATCAAGGTCGAATTTATGAATGGTCATAGGCAGGAACTCCTGAATGGCCATCGTCATGGGGACATCATTGTAACGTATGACGACCATTCCCCTCGACAGTCCGCACTGCGCGGCATTGAAGTTTTCGCGCAGTTCGGTAATTACAAATTGGTTTTCCTTGTAGCTGATTTTCATATCTGAACCCGAAGGAATCAACCTGTTGGAATTGTCACGGTTCGTATTGAGATAGACATGGCCGTTGTGCAGCTCATTGTTGACCTTTTCAAGGAAATGAATAAAGCCGTCCTTGGTTTTAATGGTATCGGCTTTCCAGCTGTAAATGGTTTTGACCTCGTCCCAATTGGTTTTCTGGCGGTCAAAATAGGCAAAATTGTCCTTTACGGTTTGCCAGTAAAACAGAAAATCCTTTTGGTAAATGCTTTGTGCGTGGCCATTCGCGGCGCAACAAAACAAGATGAGCAATGCAATCTTTTTCATGACGCTAACTTACAATTTACTTTGCAAGGTTAAAAACGCTTTGCCCAAATAATTGATGATGTCTGAGGCGATGAAAGATTCGGTACCTGTTTCAGGCAGCGCGATATCGGCGGTCAGGCCATGCAGGTAAACGCCGAGGATGGCGGCATCGATGTGCTCATAGGATTGGGCAAGCAAGCCGGTGATGATTCCCGTAAGTACGTCGCCGCTTCCGGCTGTCGCGAGCGCAGCATTTCCCGTGGTATTTTGGTAGACTGCATCGCCGTCTATAATGTGTGTTGGTGCGCCTTTCACAACGATAATGCTGTTGTATTGTTTAGAAAAGTCGACGGCTTTCTGCACTTTTTCGGCTTCAGAATACCAAGGTCCAACAAGCCTTTCGAGTTCTTTTGGATGCGGCGTGAGTATCGTTTGAGGCTGCAATAAAGCGCACCAGCTTGGGTTAAGCGACAATATATTGAGCGAGTCGGCATCGATGACCAAAGGTGTTGTATTGGTTTTGAGGAAACGCTGTAGTGCTTTTTGGGTTTCTTTTTCCTTGCCGATTCCCGGACCGATTCCGATGGCTTGCGGTACTATATCATAATGGATTCTGGAAATGTAGTTTTTGTGCGTATCGGTGAAAATCATCGCTTCGGGAACACCAATCTGCACGATGCCGTAGCCGCATTTGGGAATGAACGCCGTAACGAGCCCGCAACCAGATTTGAGCGCGGCCTTGGTTGTTAGCGAAATCGCGCCCATTTTTCCGTAGCTGCCGCCGATTAACAGCGCGTGGCCTTGCGTACCTTTGTGCGCGTCGGGTTTTACGGGTTTGTAGCGTTTAAAGGCTTCTGTTGCGGTGACTCGGATGTTCTTCATTTCAACATTCAAAATTCGTTAATCAAAATTCAACCTTCAAAAATGTCGAACAACAAATTTTGAAGTTTACGAAAGTTACGGAAAATTTGATTGCGAAACGGTTGCCCTAGCCCGGATGGAAGCGGCATCCTTTTGTTTCTTTCTTTAAGAAACAAAAGATACAGCGTACAGCCGGAACAGCTTCATATTACTATTATCGTCGGATTGACAAATAATAAAAATCCCGCTTTTAAATTGCGAATATTTCTCCTAAATTGCGGCTTCAAATTCAAAACCCATCCATTATGAAAAATACAGCGCTCACGCACCTCCACGAAAAATTGGGAGCTAAAATGTTGCCTTTTGCCGGTTACAATATGCCGATTACTTATGAAGGCGTGAATGCCGAGCATGAAACCGTTCGCAACGCTGTGGGTGTTTTTGACGTCTCGCACATGGGCGAATTCTTTTTGAGTGGGCCAAATGCGTTGGATTTGATCCAGAAAGTAACCTCGAACGATGCCTCTGTTTTAACTGTGGGAAAAGCGCAGTATTCTTGTTTGCCTAACAACGACGGCGGTCTAGTCGATGATTTGATCGTGTATAGGATGGCTGAGGAAAAGTACCTGCTTGTGGTGAATGCGTCGAATATCGATAAGGATTGGGCGTGGATATCAAGCCACAATGATTTGGGCGTGGATATGGTGAACCGTTCGGATGACTACTCATTGCTCGCGATACAAGGGCCGAAAGCGGTTGAGGCGATGCAAAGCTTGTCATCGCTTGACCTGTCTGCGATTCCGTATTACCATTTTGCGGTGGGCGATTTTGCCGGATTTGACGATATCATCATTTCTGCGACGGGTTATACCGGGTCTGGCGGATTTGAAATTTATTGCAAGAACGACCAGGCCGAAGCCATCTGGCATAAGGTTTTTGAAGCAGGTGACGCTTTTGGCATTAAGCCGATCGGGCTCGCCGCACGCGATACGTTGCGTCTGGAGATGGGTTTTTGTCTGTACGGGAACGACATCAACGATACGACTTCTCCGCTTGAAGCCGGATTGGGTTGGATTACAAAGTTCACCAAGGATTTCGTAAACTCCGAGAATCTTAAGAAACAAAAAGAAGCCGGTGTGCTCCGCAAGCTCGTGGCTTTTGAAATGCAGGAACGTGCGGTGCCGAGGCATGATTATGAGATTGTAGATGTGTTGGGCAATGTCATTGGTGTGGTGACTTCGGGAACGATGTCGCCTTCTATGAATAAAGGAATCGGACTGGGTTATGTGACCACGGCGCATTCGACTTTGGATAGCGAAATTTTCATCAGGATCCGCAAGAATGATGTACCGGCTAAAGTTGTGAAACTACCATTTTATAAAAAAAACTAACACGGATTACACAGATTTTCACAGATTAAAACATACTAAAAATCTATAGAATTTGTGCAATCTGTGTTTCATAAAAAAATATATTTTTGCACCATAAAATTGATACTTAGAAATGGGAAGAGCATTTGAGTTTAGGAAAGGAAGAAAAATGAAGCGTTGGTCGGCGATGGCCAAAGCGTTTACCCGAATTGGGAAAGACATCGTGATGGCCGTAAAAGAAGGCGGCCCGAATCCTGATGCCAACTCGAGGTTGCGCGCGGTAATGCAGAACGCGAAAGCGGCCAACATGCCGAAGGAAAATGTAGAACGCGCGATCAAGAAAGCCACCGACAAGGACACGGCGAATTATAAGGAGGTTTTGTTTGAAGGCTACGCGCCGCACGGAATTGCTTTGTTGATTGAAACGGCAACCGACAACAACAACAGGACGGTGGCCAATATCCGCAGTTATTTCAATAAATGCAACGGAACAATGGGAACACAGGGTTCTGTTGAGTTTATGTTTGATCATACTTGCAATTTCAGGATTCCGTCGGCTGGTATCGACCCTGAGGAACTAGAGTTGGAATTGATTGATTTTGGAGCCGAGGAAGTTTTTGAGGATGAAGACGGTATTTTGATTTACGCGCCTTTCGGAAGCTTTGGTTCTATACAGAAAGAACTCGAAAGCCGTAAGATTGAGATTTTGTCATCTGGCTTTGAAAGGATTCCGCAAGTCACCAAGCAATTGACACCCGAACAAGTTGCCGATGTAGAGAAGTTACTCGAGAAGATTGAGGAAGATGATGATGTGCAGAATGTGTATCATACTATGGAGGAGTAGACACGGCTGCGGCTTTAGACAATTAGACTTAATAAAAAAGCTCCAGAAAATTCTGGAGCTTTTTTATTAAGTCTATTTTATTTCAATGCCAGAGCGTCTGAAGCGAAGCGCGTCTAAAGCCCGAAGGGCGTGTCAGTAGCGTAGCGTGTCCTAAGGTGCAGCAGTGTCTATTTAATAAATTCTATCCGCTGTGCTTCCGCTGCGTTCACACTATCAAAAAATCCCTGTTCGTTCATCCAGTCATCGCTGAATACTTTGCTCATGTATCGGGATCCGTGGTCGGGGAAAATGGCGATCACGTTACTGTTTTCATCGAATTCGCCTTCTTCTGCGTATTGCTTGATGGCCTGGAGTACGGCACCCGAGGTATAACCTACAAATAAGCCTTCTTTTTTGGCTATTTCCCTTGTGGCGTGAGCGCTTTGCTCATCGGTCACTTTGGTGAATTTGTCGATGAGGTCAAAATCGGTGGCAGTCGGAATTAGGTTTTTACCCAGACCCTCTATACGATACGGATAGATTTCGCTGTTGTCGAACTCTTTGGTTTCGTGGTATTTTTTGAGTACAGAACCAAAGGCATCCACACCTAATATCCTGATATTTGGATTTTGTTCCTTTAGAAATTTGGCTGCACCCGAAATGGTTCCGCCGGTCCCGCTGCAGGCGATAAGATGTGTAATCTTACCTTTTGTCTGCTCCCAGATTTCAGGCCCGGTAGTTTGATAATGTGCGTCGATATTGAGTTCGTTGAAATACTGGTTGATATAGATCGATCCCTTGATTTCTTCGTGCAGGCGCTTGGCAACGCTATAATAGGAACGGTCATCATCGGCAGCGACGTTGGCAGGGCAAACATAAACCTTGGCGCCAAGGCTGCGCAACATATCGATTTTATCTTTAGAAGATTTTGAACTTACCGCTAAAATACAATTGTAACCTTTGATAATGCTGACCATCGCGAGGCTAAAGCCTGTATTTCCTGAAGTGGTTTCTATGATGGTATCACCGGGAGAAAGTATGCCTCTTTTTTCTGCTTCTTCTATAATGAACAACGCAATCCTGTCTTTGGTAGAATGACCGGGATTGAATGCTTCTACTTTAGCGTAAAAATTACCTGATAACTGCTCGGTAACCTTGTTGAGCTTAATAAGCGGTGTGTTCCCTATTAATTCCAAGACGTTTTTGTAGGCTTTTATTTCTTCTTTCATAAATAAATAGTTAATCAAGGTGTCTTCTCAGAATTTAATCGACCTCAAATCCTTGCAAATTTATATAAAAAATTCTAATTAGTTTTCAATTTTTTCTAAATCTAACATAAAACTGAACTCTTTGGCGAGCTCCTTTAAAGCCTCAAACCGCCCTGAAGCCCCGCCATGACCAGCATCCATATTTGTACTTAAGAAAAGTAAATTGTCATTGGTTTTTACCGCGCGCAATTTGGCAATCCATTTGGCCGGTTCCCAGTATTGTACCTGAGAATCGTGCAAACCCGTCGAAATATAAAGGTTTGGATAATCCTGGGCTTTGACATTGTCATAAGGCGAATACGACCGCATATAATCGTAGTATTTTTTTTCATTCGGGTTGCCCCACTCGTCGTATTCGCCTGTGGTGAGCGGAATGGTGTCATCGAGCATTGTCGTCATTACATCTACAAACGGCACTTGCGCAATGACACCGCGGTACAATTGCGGTGCCTCGTTGATAATTGCTCCCATAAGTAAACCACCTGCCGATCCACCTTCGGCAAATAAATGCGCCGGGCTCGTATATTTTTGTTCGATCACGAATTTAGAGCAATCTATAAAATCGGTAAACGTGTTTTTCTTTTTGAGCAATTTTCCGTCCTCATACCATTGGCGTCCCAAATCCTCTCCGCCGCGAATGTGGGCAATCGCATAAATAAATCCGCGGTCCAAAAGCGACAATCGCGTGGATGAAAAATACGGATCCATAGAAATCCCGTAAGATCCGTATGCATACAATAGCAACGGATTGTTCCCGTCCTTTTTGAGTTCTTTGCGATAGACCATAGAGATTGGGATTTTCGTGCCGTCTGCGGCCGTAGCCCAAATCCGTTCCTCGATGTAGTTGTTTTTGTCGAATTTCCCGCCCAGCACTTTCTGTTCCTTCAGGACAATCTTTTCCTTGGTCTTCATATTGAAATCGATGACAGAAGAAGGCGTCGCCATCGATTGGTAGCCATAACGCAAGACATCTGTATCAAAATCTACATTGGTCGTTACGTAAGCTGTATAGGTTTCGTTTTCAAAAGGCAGGTAATATTCGCCTTTTCCGTTCCAAGGCATGATGCGGATTTTGTTGAGCCCGTTGCTGCGTTCAGAAACCACAAGATAATCCTTAAAAATCTCGACATCTTCAATCAGTACTTCCTTGCGGTGTGGGATCAGGTCGGTCCAGTTTTCCTGTGTTGTGGCGTTCTCTGGCGTTTTCATTACTTTAAAATTCGTCGCCTTGTCCTTATTGGTTACGATGTAAAAGCTGTCGCCATAGTGTGAAATGCTGTATTCGAGCCCGCGCTTTCTTTTTTGAAAAACCTTGAATTTAGGATTGTCGGCGTCGGCTGGCGCAATTTGACATTCTGTAGTCAGCGTCGAAGAGGAAACGATAACGATGTACTTTCGCGATTTTTCCTTGTAAACCGATACATCAAACATATCATCCTTTTCAAAATAGACCAACGCATCTTGTGTACTGTCATCGCCCAAATGGTGCTTGAAAACCTTGTCTGACCGCAGCGTCTGCGCGTCCTGCCTGGTGTAGAAAATGGTTTGGTTGTCGTTGGCCCACGTAGCGTTTCCGGTGAAATTTTCTACCCTGTCAGCGAGAATTTCCCCAGTAATTAAATTCTTGACCTGCATCGTGTAAATCCTTCTGCCCACCACATCGGTAGCGAAAACCGCAAACTGGTTGTCTTTGCTGATGCTGATGCCACTCAACTTAAAATATTTATGCCCTTTAGCCATTTCATTGCAATCGAACATGATTTCTTCCTGGGCTTGAAGGCTTCCTTTCTTGCGTGAATAAATCGGGTAATCCTGCCCTACTTCATAACGCGTAATATAATAATATCCATTGAACAGGTACGGGACAGACTCATCCTTCTCCTCTATCCTGCCCTTCATTTCTTCGTACAATTCGGCCTGAAATTTCTTGGTGTGCGCGGTCATCGAATCGTAGTAGGCATTTTCCTGGTTCAGGTAGTCAATTACTTGCGGATTCTCGCGATCGTTGAGCCAGAAATAATTGTCGATCCTAATGTCGCCGTGCTTCTCTAAAGTTTTAGGGATTACCGTTGCGACGGGTGCTTTGAGTGTGTTGTCCATTTTGTTTTGGTTTTGCAATAAGGAACGGCAAAAATAACACAAAGACCCTTAAGGATTTGTTCATTTTTGATTTTATTCGTTCGTGTTGTGTGCTTAATTTAGTAATTTCGGAGCCAACTAATTTTTAAATCAATCACAATGTTTGGAGACCTTATGGGGATGATGGGTAAGTTACAGGAAACCCAAAGAAAAGTAGCCGAAACCAAGAAGCGGCTCGACACCGTGCTTATTGACGAGCAAAGCAGCGACGGCTTACTCAAAGTAACCGTCACGGCGAACAGGCAGGTGAAATCGATAACCATCGACGACAGTTTACTCGAAGACAAAGAACAGCTCGAAGATTATCTGTTATTGGTTATGAATAAAGCCATCCAAAGGGCTACCCAAATCAACGAAGCCGAACTCGCTGCAGCTGCAAAAGACGGCCTTCCAAACATTCCCGGAATGGACCAGTTTTTAAAATAGAGCAAAGACCGTTTCACTGAAAAAAGAAAGACCGGTTCGCTGCAATATTTCTTAGGATTGTCTTGCAGCGAAGCGGTCTTTCAACGCAGTGGTCTTTTGTCTTTTTTCTACTTCATGGGCTCCTCGTCAAAATTCACCATCCAATTGATCTTGAATTTATCGGTAAACATCCCAAAATAAGCACCCCAGAAAGTCTTCTCCATCGGCATGGTCACTTGGCCTCCGGCAGAAAGCGCAGCAAAAAGACGGTCGGCATTTTCCTTAGAATCGGTGTTGATGGAGATAGAAAAGTTGTTACCCATCACCGTCACGTGTCCAAAAGCTTCAGAACTGTCGCTGCCCATTAGTACCGTGTTCCCGATTGGCAACGAAACATGCATGATTTTATCGGCCTCGGCGGGCGGGCAACCCTTGCCGTCCTCTCCTGGCGGCATTTCGCCAAACCTTCCGATGTAAGTAAATTCGCCGCCAAAAGCAGCTTTGTAGAAATTGAACGCTTCCTCGCATTGTCCGGGAAACGTCAGGTACGTGTTTACTGTGGTCATCTTGTCGAATTTTATGGTTATTGGTTAGTTCTTAATTTGGTTTCTCGCGCCCCACAAATCGTTGCTTGCCATGCAGGTAAGCAATCGCCTTGGCTACATTGTTGTTAATGGCCTTGTCTGACTTGAGGTTGTTGATATAACGCATCAATTCTTTTTGGTGCGATGGTGCGAGTTTGTCGAATATCGCTTTGGCCCCTTGGTCTACATCAAGTGCAGCCTGCAACTTTACAGGCATGGGTGTTTTCCGTTCTAACGGATCAAAAGCAATCCCGATTGCAATCGTGTCGCCGACTGTGGTATTGCTCGCCTCACGCATCGGGCCGTTTAGGTACAATCGCCAATCTCCGCTATAACGCACCAAAGTCTGGATAAATTCCTGCCCGGCGATTTCTAGCTTTACCGGAATCTGACCTTTGTCTTTTCCTGCCGCTTCAAATATCGATTGCAGGATTGGTTCAGGAACAAAGACAAACGGATTGATCCCAATAATGTAGATAGTCGCCTCAAACCGTAGCATCAGAACAATTTCTCAAGCGTTTCCATAACATAAGTATGCATCACCTCGCGGTAGTCCAAATGGGTTACAATGCGCAGTTTACCATGCCCCATAGAACTGATGTAGATGTTGCGCAGTTTGAGCTTTTCCATTAAAGTATTCTCACTGATTTGCGGTTGCACTGTAAAAATCAGGATATTGGTCTCTACAGGTTCTACCTGCTGTACCCACGGCAAATTCTGCAACAACGCACCGAGTTCCTTGGCACGACGATGGTCTTCTTCGAGTCTTTTGATGTTGTGGTCTAGCGCATACAAACCCGCCGCAGCGAGGTAACCCGCCTGGCGCATTCCGCCGCCAAATATCTTGCGAATCCTCAGGGCGCGGTGCATCATCTCTTTGCTTCCGGCTAAAACCGAGCCTACCGGTGCGCCCAATCCTTTAGAAAAACAAACAGAAATGGTGTCGAATATTTGTCCGTAAGCTGCAGGATTATCATTTTTAGCTACCAATGCGTTCCAGATCCTCGCGCCATCAAGGTGGAATTTGAGATTGTGGTTTTTACAAACCGCTTGTATCCGGCGCAATTCGTCAAGATCATAACAAGCACCGCCGCCTTTGTTGGTGGTATTCTCTACGCTCACAAGCGATGTCAATGGACTGTGGTAAAATTCGGGGTTGTTGATGGCGTCGAGAACCAAATCCGAGTTGATCATCCCACGGTGTCCGTCTACCAAAGCACAAGAGACGCCGCTATTGAACGACACGCCGCCTCCTTCGTAATTATATATATGCGCCCATTTGTCGGCGATGAGCTGTTCTCCCGGTTGTGTATGGAGTTTGATGGCCGTTTGGTTGGCCATGGTTCCCGACGGGAAAAACAAAGCCGCCTCAAAACCGAACATTTCGGCCACACGCGCCTCCAAGGCATTGACAGTCGGATCCTGTTTGTAAACATCGTCGCCTACCTTGGAGTTGAACATGAACTGCAACATTTCGACGCTGGGTTTGGTGACAGTATCACTGACTAAATTAATTTCCATAATGTAAATTGAAATGGTATTTTTGTGCCGACAATCATAGCAACGAATAGCCGGTTGTCCTTTGTATTTTTGAAAAACAAATTTAAAACAATTTATGACAACTACCGAACAAATAAAAGGTATTGTGGAACGCCTTGGTGCGTTGAGGAGGTATCTTTGACATTGATGCCAAGCAGATAGAAATTACCAACGAGGAGGAAAAAACCTTCGCTCCCGACTTCTGGAACAACGCCCGCGAAGCCGAACTGATCGTTAAAAACCTCAGGTCCAAAAAGAAATGGGTCGAGGATTACGAGAAAGCGGTCGATATGGTCGATGAACTCCAGCTTGCTTCTGAATTTTACAAGGAAGGAGAACTTTCATCCGAAGAATTAGACGAGCAATACCGCATTACCAACAACCACATCGAGAACATCGAATTCAAGAATATGCTTTCTGAAGAAGGCGATTCACTCAGTGCCGTTTTGCAGATTACTGCCGGCGCCGGCGGGACCGAAAGCTGCGACTGGGCATCGATGCTCATGCGCATGTACATGATGTGGGGTGAAAAGAACGGCTATAAAATCAAGGAACTCAATTTTCAGGAAGGCGATGTGGCGGGAATCAAAACCGTGACGCTCGAATTTGAGGGCGATTACTCTTTTGGTTACCTCAAGGGTGAGAACGGCGTGCATCGATTGGTGCGCATTTCGCCTTTTGACAGCAATGCCAAGCGGCATACGTCTTTCGTTTCGGTTTACGTGTATCCGCTCGTAGATGACAGCATCGAGATCGACATCAACCCTGCCGATATAGAGATTACGACTTCGCGCTCGAGCGGTGCCGGCGGACAGAACGTCAACAAGGTCGAAACCAAAGTGCAACTCGTACACAAACCCACAGGCATCCAGATTCAATGCTCGGAAACCCGATCGCAACAAGACAATCGCCAACGTGCCATGCAGATGCTGCGCTCGCAATTGTATGAAATCGAGCTCAAGAAGCAACAGGCACAACGCGCAGACATCGAAGCCGGAAAGATGAAAATCGAATGGGGTTCGCAAATCCGCAATTATGTGATGCAACCGTATAAACTCGTCAAGGATGTACGCACCGGCCATGAAACCAGTGATGTTGATGGCGTGATGAATGGTGAAATCGATGAATTCCTAAAGGCTTATTTGATGATGATGGGTCAGAAAGAGGAGGAATAACTCAATGAATAATTGATAATTGAGAGTGGATAATTAGGGTTGGTAAGGAAAAAATTCTATTTTTAGCGGGAACTTTTACCAACCTTAATAAACCTGATATGAAAAAATTACCAATCCTTATCTCGATGCTATTTCTCATTCTCACTGCTTGTGGCGGAAGCGATGACAATAACAACATTCCGCCCGCAGTTGGGCAATCCTTCAATTTTGACGGACAAACCTATACTTTGTTGGGTTTACAAGGGATTACCGAGGCGAAAATGGAGAATGTTATGGATATCGATGGCGTCCAATATGACCGTTCTACGATTTCCCTTATCGGGCTTCAGGGGTTTGTCAAAACCGCAACGGTGAGTTTCGATGTATACTACAAACACGGCATGACGGTCGCCGGCACCTACAACATTTTCGACGATATTGACGAGAGCAGCTTTGACACTTACCTTGGTGCACGCGACCGCGCCTGTCTGGGCTGGGTATCACAGGCGTCTGCATTCGACAATATGAGCGGTATAGATACTTCGGCCAACAACCCGAGTGGTACGGTAACAATCGTGGTCAACAGCCCAACCAATTACACCATTCAATACACCGGAAATTTTAAGGTATATGATGATGGGTTTACTTTTGTGCGCAACGCGCCCACTGTGGTCAATGTTACCGGAGCGGTAGAGGATTTTTCCAATTGATGTCCCGATGCGTCGGATTTTACTACTCGCGCTATTGATTGGCGGCACGATGCAAAGCCAGGAACTCAAAACCATGTCATACAACCTGCGTGTCGATTTTGGCGGAGACGGCGAAAACAACTGGGAATTCCGGCGCGATTTACTTGCTGGTCAACTTGGCATTTACGCACCCGATTTCATCGGAACACAAGAAGGCAAATACCACCAGCTTGGATTCATTACTACTGCCCTACCCGAATACGACTACATCGGAATCAGTCGTGATGGCTCTAAAACAGACGGCGAATTCAGTGCGATTTTCTACAACCACAAAAGATTTAAGGTGATTGACGATAAAACTTTTTGGCTATCGGAAACGCCCAACCAGAAATCAAAAGGATGGGACGCGGCTTTAGAACGCATCTGCACTTACGGCTTGTTCGAGGAAATAGCGACAGGAAAAAAATGCTACGTTTTCAATACGCACCTCGACCACATCGGCGAACTGGCCCGAACCAATAGCGCCAAACTGATTGTAGAAAAAATAAAATCCGTAAATACTAAAAACCTACCCGTTATTTTCACAGGCGATTTCAATAGCGAGCCAAACAGCGCAGCATACCAAGCGATTTTGGCATTACTACACGACAGTAAAACCATCTGTAAATCCAAGCCTTTTGGCCCTGCGGGTACTTTCAACGGTTTTAAATTTCACGAACCTGTGACACTTTTGATTGATTATATTTTTGTAAGCAAAGGCAATATCGAAGTCTTGAAACAGGCGGTTTTGAGCGATTCGAAAGATTGTAAATATCCATCGGATCATTTGCCGGTATTTACGCAACTAAAAGTAGAATAAATCATTGCCTTTACCTCACATTTACCTACAATTATGAAGACCTACATTGCCCTGCTTCGCGGTATCAACGTTAGCGGACACAAAATCATCAAAATGGAAACGCTTCGTAAAGTGCTCGAAGAACTCGACTTTAAGCACGTTTCGACTTACATCCAAAGTGGCAATATCTTGTTCCGGTCTGTGGAAAAATCAATCCCAAAACTCGAAAAACTAATCGCGGCATTGATTGACAAACATTTCGGTTTCGATGTTCCGGTTACTGTCGTAACACCCGAAGAATTGAAGAAAATCGTTCTCGAAAATCCTTACGCGAACCATACAATCGACGATCCGGCACAGCCATATGTATCATTTTTATCTGAAGTTCCGGCGGCCGACAAATTAAAGCTACTTCAAGCTTTAGACTTTAAAGGCGACAATTTCATCACCGTTGGCAAAACGATGTACATCAATTATGTCAATTCGGCTGGTGACTCCAAATTGTCGAACGCCATTATTGAGAGCAAACTCAAGCTTTCATCAACGGCGCGCAACTGGAAAACCGTAAACAAACTGATTGAACTCGCCGAGGCGATAGAAGCTTAACGGCAAACCTAAAAACTACAACCATTCAATCAACGAAACACCTATACCTACGGTGGTTTGCCGGTAATTGTAATCAATCAAAGTTTCTCCGTAACCATGAGAAATCTGCAGGTAACCTTTTAGATTCCCTTTTATGGGGTGCGACCACGAAAATGTCGCATTGCCGCGCATCCGCTTACCAAAATTGAGGTTGTGGCTAGTGATTAGCGAAAACACGTCACCGCCTTTGGTGTAGATTACATTCAAATCACCGCGCCCAATGTAATCGGCGATGTCGGGATTGTCATCTTTGGTAGACGCGATCCTGAACCAAGGTCGGATGTAAACACTCCAATCTTTGCGTTCAAATCCCGCATGGAAGATAATGCGGTTCCAGCTTCTGGAGTACGGATTGCTCTTGCCGTTGGATTCGTGGTTGAACGCAACTCCCATCATGCGTGCCTTGAATCCGAGCACATCGAATTTAATGGGAAAGTTAAGCATGAGCTCGGGTTGGTAATTGATTTCGCGAAACGGCCGCGACAAAGCGTTGTTGTATACTTGCCAGTGCGCGATCTGGGTGTACGCGCCCCATAAATCGCCTTGTCCCCAAAAAATCCCGTGGATGAGTTTGGTCTTAAAACTGATCTGGAATTTGGTCTCTACATTGTTGAGGTCGGTGCCCGGCGGCGCAATGTAGTCGGGATTGTCATTGCCCGAAATGGGTTGCTCGTTCGGGTGATCGGTCCAGCGTGCGGGAAGCAGGTAAATTGGCTTGTAAGTGGTAATCAGGAAAGTTCCTTTGTTGGTTGACGGGTCGAGTTCCCAGCGCTCTGACATGGTGCGCATTTTGGTTTTGTTGTCAAAAAATGCATTCTGGCCAAAAGCTCGAAATCCGAAAATAAGAATAAAAAAGAACAGCAGTCGCATTTGGAACATGGTAAATTTTATTGCGAAATTAACGGTCATTTACCAAAACCTGTTACAATATTACGCGTTTGCTTTACTCAATTACAAGCCCAGACCAAAGACCGAATACACTATTCGACCGGTAGTATCATCCCGATATAAAATCCTGCAATCGCTGTTTATGTTTATCTTTTGTTATCTGATGACCAGTTTCCTGTAAGTGGTTTTGTTTCCCGAACTAATCTTCGCGATATACATTCCCGAAGCGAGGTTCAGGTCAAACCTGGTTTCTCCTATGAAATCGGTACGCAGCAATTTCGATCCAGACACATCGTAAATTTCAAGTGCACCTTGTCCTTTGATGCCCGAAAGTACAAAGTAATCTTGCGCCGGATTGGGATAAAGCACCACTTCCCTATCAGAAAAAGTCGTCGTCGCCAAAGCGGCAAACCAAGGATCGCCAACATGCGTCCCCCAAATATAATCGGCCAAATCAGGATAATCGATAAACGGGTTGCGGTTGACTTGCCAGGTATAGATGTAGTTGTTGCGGTTCATTTCAAAATCGTCGGATGGATCGCTGTGGTTCCACTGCAGCAACAGCGCCAGGTCTCCGAGTTGTCCGACAGTCGTGTTGGGCGGATTACCATTTACCACTTCCAGGCCGTTGTAACGCACCGCCATATAAAAAACGCCTCGTGCCACATCACCGTGCCAACTGCCTACATTTCCGGTCGGGCCGAGGTATTCGCCGTAATCTTTATTGTTCCTGGAACTGTTCACCGGACCGTCTTCTGCCCTGATATGGTGGGCATCGCCGTGACCCGTAAGGATGTCATTGGGCCCGGTAGGCAACCAAACCTCGATGCCATCGGCTTCGCTTGAGGTACCTCCGCTGTAACCACCGCGTGATTGCGGATACATGTGCTCGCGGTTCCATTTGCCGATATTGCTACCACCGGTATCCTGAAAATCCAGTTTAGAACGCGGCTGTTCGCTGTACAAAAGCCAAACCTGGTTTGGGTTTAGCGGATTCTGGTCACAGGCCTTAATAATATTGGTTACATCGCCGTAATTGTGCGCGTGGACCACCGAGGGATTGGCGATAATGTCTTGCAAAGCCTGACGCAACTCGGCCCCCGACTTGCCTTCGAGCGAATCGTAATAACCCGCTGGCGCGGTATTGCTTACAATTCCGTAAGTGGGATTCAAGGGCGTTCCCCAAGCCAACGGTATAAAATCATTATCGAGGATTCTGATACTGATGTTATTGTTCATCCTTACGTAACCTGCAGGAAGCGAATTGATTTGGATTTTTGCCACTTCGTCACCTTCGTCCAGCGCGTCATCGGTGGTCTGGATGGTGGCTACTGCAGAATTGGATCCGGCTGGAATCGTAACCGAAGTAGTCCCCGAAAAATCGGCAGTGTCAAAAGTACCATTGTTCAGCGAAAAATTAAAGTTAACGTTACCCGTCACATTGGTTTGCGTAGTAAAGGTGATGTTGAACGATTGCCCTTCACCAAATTGCGTAGCAGTGGTACTGATTGTAATACCGTTGTAAATGATGCCTGTACCGTCATTATTGGCTCCAGGAGTGGGCGCCTTGGTCTCGTAAGTACCGTCATTTTTACGCTGGATTGATTGTGAGGTGCCTAAGCTATTGATGTTTTCATCAGCCTGAACTGCGACGCCCAGCAAAGCCATAAGCGCTGTAGCATTTGGGTCGCTGGTTCCGTAAGCAAGCGCATCGATAAGGTTGGTGGAGGATGCCTGGGTCAGGTTCGGGAAATCAGACGGGTTGCCCAGATAAAGCCCAATGGCATCCGGCCCGTTTTGAATCACACTGTCTGCAAAGAGTTTGCCCGGAACCGGAGAAACCAGCGCATTTCCTACTACGGCAATGCCATTGTCGTCGGTTACCAGTCCGTCGAGGTCGTATACAAAATAACTGAGGTTGGCTTGGCTTCCGGTACCGTTGAAAAACACGAGTACGTAGCCATCTAGCGAAAAGTTGGATGTAGCCGACTTGAGCTCGATGAATTCCTTATCATCGGTACCGGCCGTATCGCAGTCGAGTTCATTGATTACAACTTGTGCGCTCGCTACAGAACTGCCCAGAAGCACCAAGGCCAAAAATATTTTTTTGATCATTTTATCAGATTTGAACAGCAAATATAGGCTAAAAACCCATAGTGCTGTGTTAAACGCCGGATATCAATTTGTTAAAGTAGCACGCAAATATCTTGGAACTCCTTTTAAAAAAATTACATTTGCAAAAAAATTGACTAAAAAATCGCAGTGTTTTAGCGTTTGTCGCTGTGAAACAGGCGTTTAATCCCCGAACCAAAACCACTATGAAGAAAATTGTCGAGTACCGCAAACTGCTCAATGTTGAAAAAACGGTAGCATTGAAAGATTTAAAAACCATCTACCGCAATGCGATGAAAGAAAGCCATCCCGATAAATTTCAGGATGATCCAGAAGGTTTGCAGGCCGCCGAGGAAAAAAGCCGCGAGATTATTGAAGCCTACCATTTCCTGGTAAGCATCAACGCAGAAACCATCAAACAAGGCTTACCAGAGTACCAGGAAACCATTGCTACGGCTACCATTACCGATTATCGATATGAAAATATCAGGCTGATTGTGAATTTTTCTAACGGAAGCGTTTACGAATACATCTCGGTGCCCAAAGCCACTTATATCAAAATGGTGAATGCCGATTCGCCGGGACGATTTGCTAAACGACACATCTTCAGTGCGTTTCCGTACAGAAAAGTAAGCAACATCGACTAAAGTCACTTAATTGCAAAAGGAGAAGCGCTTCATTTTGAGGCGCTTTTTTTATGCGCCACACTAAAAAACGACGAAAAGCGTTAAAATATCAGGGTTTACCCTATTGCGGGTTAACAATCAATGCTTTAATTTAGCCGAATAATATTACAACCCAAAACTATTTTAAGCCATGGAAGATCTTTGTCACAAGTACAAACAGCAAGTAATTAAGGCCAAGGAAACGGTAGGGATTATTGAGGAGGAACTTTACCAGATTCGTCTCAAGCTCCAGAAAGATCCAACTAATGCGGCCTTTTTGCAAAAATTAAAAAATACCACCTTAGACATGACCATCACGCTTAACGAGCTCGAACACAGCCAACATGCTTTAGAAGAGTGCCTTCGCGAACACAGTCCTGTCAAATAAAATTTCGACATCTTTAGATGTAGAGGTTTAGCGAAAGCTAGACCTTTTTTTATTATATTAGGTATGTGTAGCTTATAAAATATTCTAGTGGAAAACTGTATTTCATGTATCCTTTTGCGCTGCTGATTGGTTTGCTGATTGGCGTTACCGTAGGAGAATAAACACTTGCGGTTCCATCTTGCTCTACCTCATGCACATCAGGCTGTGTGCATCGTTTTCATGATTCCCTCCCCAACTACGAACTACCGTGACTGGAACTTTTTGACAGCCATCACTTTGAATTCAGTGGCTGGTTTTGAACGTGATTTAGAATCGCCTATGAATTGCTTTACCCACCGATTTTACTAAATTTGCATTGAAATCTCAACCACCATGAAAATAGAACAAATCTATACCGGATGCATCGCACAAGCTGCCTATTACCTTGAAAGCAATGGCGAAGCGGCAATTTTTGACCCGTTGCGCGAGGTGCAACCGTATCTTGACAAGGCACAAGTAGATGGGGCAAAAATCAAATACATCTTTGAAACGCATTTCCATGCCGATTTCGTCTCCGGGCATCTCGACCTGGCACAAAAAACGGGCGCAAAGATTGTTTACGGACCAACTGCGCAGCCCGAATTCGACTCGATTATCGCCACCGACAACCAAGAGTTTACTGTTGGAAATTGCACGGTAAGGGCCATACATACTCCTGGGCATACTATAGAAAGTACTTGCTATTTGCTTATCGATGAGCATGGCAACCAACAAGGCATCATTACCGGTGATACCTTATTTATAGGTGACGTTGGCCGACCCGACCTGGCTCAAGCCCTGGCTGGCGATCTTACTCAAGAGAAACTCGCGGGATATTTGTTCGATTCGCTTCGCAATAAAATCATGCCGTTGGCTGATGAGTTGATCGTTTATCCGAGCCACGGAGCCGGAAGTGCCTGCGGAAAGAACATGAGCAAGGAAACCACCGACACTTTGGGCAACCAGAAAAGAACCAATTATGCATTGCGCTCCGATATGACCAAGGAAGAATTCACTCAGGAATTGCTCGACGGACTTGGATCGCCGCCGGCTTATTTTCCGCAGAATGTAATGATGAACATCAAGGGTTATGAAAGCCTTGACAACATCCTTCAAAAATCACTCAAAGGTTTGAACCCGGCAGCGTTCAAAGCGTTGGCCAATCAATCCGAAGCCATTGTACTCGATGTACGCCACGAAAACGACTTTGTGAAAAGCCACATTCCCGGCAGTATTTTTATAGGAATCCAGGGGAATTTTGCGCCTTGGGTTGGTGCGCTGATCATGGATGTCAACCAACCGTTGCTGATTGTGACGCCCGAAGGCCGCGAACAGGAAACCATCACAAGGTTGTCGCGCGTTGGATTTGACCATGTGTTGGGCTATCTCGAAGGTGGAATGTCGGCTTGGGAAAATGCCGACTTTGAAACCGACAGCATGGCCTCGATCACGCCCGAACAATTTGCATCCGAATATTCTGCAAAAAGCGTCGTTGTAGATGCCAGAAAACCGGGCGAATATCAGGCTGAGCATGTAGAAAACGCCGTAAACATTCCACTGGATACCATCAATACGCATTTTGCAGAAGTTCCTAAAAACGAAACGTTTTACCTGCATTGCCTGGGCGGTTATCGTTCTGTCATCATGGGCTCTATCCTTAAATCACGGGGAATTCACAATTTAATTAATATAGAAAAAGGCTTCAATGGGATTAAAAATACGGCGGTGAGTGTTAGCCAATTCGTTTGTCCGTCTACGCAGAATTAACATTAAAGCAAACTATAAGAAAAATTTAAGCCCTCAAATTGCGTCGGGCTTATTTTTTTGGATAATTTTGCGCCACAAATTCAAAACAGCAAATTCAATTAATAAGGAATCTCAGGATTCACAACCCAACAACAAAATCAACATCATGCGTAAGAACTTTTTATTACTACTAGCAGCCGTATCTATTTTAGTTTCGTGCAACAAGGCAGGCGAAAATGAGTACATCGTTACCGGAACCATTAAAGGACTCGATGGAAAATCGGTTACCCTTGAAGTACAGGACGAAGCCACTGGCCAGCTTAAACCCGTAGACACTGTAAAAATCGAGAAGGGAAAATTTGTATTCAAAGGATCGTCTAAAGAACCCGAAATGCATTTGGTGCAAGTAGAGTCGGTGCAAGGAAAAGTGCCTTTCATCCTCGAGAATGGCGATATTGAAATGGAAATCAACAAAGACAGCGTAAGCATCACCAAAGTTGGCGGTACTTACAACAATGACGAGTTGACTGCTTACAAAGAAAAAGGAATGGCCATCCAGAAGAAAATGATGAAATTTCAGGAAGCCAATATGCAGAAAATGAACGAGGCCCGCGAGAAAAACGATACGGTAGTGATGAACAGCCTGCGTAAGGAATTCAGCAAATTCCAGGACGATTTCGCTAAACAGTCTGACGATTATGTGAGCTCGCATCCAAAAGCATTCATCTCTGCTTTGATCATTGAAGGCATGTTCAACCAGATGGTGCCCGATACAGACAAAATCAAGAAATATTACGATGGTTTGGACAAATCGGTTAAGGATACCAAACACGGAAAATCAATCAAGACCAAATTAGACCAATTGTCTAAACCGATGGCTTCTATCGGTGTGGGTAGTTTGGCTCCGGATTTTTCGGCACCAAATCCAGAAGGTAAAATAATCTCGTTAAAACAATCTATGGGAAAGGTAACCATCGTTGATTTTTGGGCGTCTTGGTGCAACCCTTGCCGTGCGGCCAATCCAGAGATGGTTGCCTTGTATGACGAAATGCATCCAAAAGGGCTCAATATCATTAGCGTTTCTTTGGATAAGGAAGCTGCAAAATGGAAGGAAGCGATTGCAAAGGACAAATTGAGCTGGAACCAAATCTCAAACCTTAAGTTTTGGGACGAACCCATTGCCATTACTTACAACATCAAATCGATTCCCGCAACTTTCATCCTTGATGCGAGCGGAAAAATCGTGGCACGTGACCTAACCGGACCTGCGTTGAAAGCAAAAGTGACCGAGTTATTGGCCAAATAATCCACAAAAGCATACCTTATAAAAGAATCTCCTTTACGGAGATTTTTTTATGTCTTTCAGTTCCAAAGGCTTAAAAAATCGATTGTAATTATCTGGTATTTTAATTTGCAAACACCAAAAGTGTTCCTATATTTGCAACCGTTTCCAGACAAACGTCAGGGCCAATGGGGAGATACTCAAGCGGCCAACGAGGGCAGACTGTAAATCTGCTGTGAGAACTTCGCAGGTTCGAATCCTGCTCTCCCCACAAAACCGAAATGCATAGCATTTCGGTTTTTTTTATTTCACAGCGCGTCGAAAATTCATTTTCGTAAGCGATGAGAAATAAAAAAAAACACAAAACGCACAGCGTTTTGGTTTTGTGCAAAGGTTCCCACCGAGGATCACTTGAAA
>ERZ795056.735-NODE-735-length-40301-cov-7.442032_pt1 | contig 40301 bp, 30 predicted proteins | sample MGYA00375140_ERZ795056 | MGnify/ENA primary metagenome ERZ795056 (study PRJEB30185, sample SAMN05720227) | activated sludge metagenome | isolation source: Anaerobic digester | place: USA | collected 2015-03-09 ...
TGCAAATCCGGGAACTACTTTCGTTTTTCAACCAATGGGCTCCGTTTCAACTGGCCGAAGATTACGACAATGTGGGCTTACTGGTTGGAAAACCAGGGACCGAAATCAGTGGAATTCTGGTTTCATTGGATGCGACCGAAGAAGTGGTGGATGAAGCAATTGCCCGGCACTGCAATGTGGTGGTAAGTCACCATCCAATTCTTTTCAAAGGACTGAAAAAACTGAACGGACAGAATTATGTGGCCCGATGTGTGGAAAAAGCCATCCGCCACAACCTAGCCTTGATTGCGGTCCACACCAACCTGGACCATATTCAGACAGGAGTGAACCAGATGATCGCCCGAAGGCTGGGACTTGAAAGCACCCGGATTCTTCGTCCGTTGAAAAAGCAGCTGATGAAACTGGAATACTACGTGCCTCTCTCCCACCACGAACCGGTTCTGGAGGCCGTCCATAAAGCCGGGGCCGGAAACATTGGGATGTATAGTGGCTGCAGCTTTTCATCATCCGGGAAAGGACGTTTTTTCCCCGGAGAAGGTTCCAATCCTTTTTTGGGCACACCCGGAAAAGCCGAAGAAGCGGAGGAAGTAAAAGTGGAACTGATCCTACCGGAACACTGCTCAAAGAGTGTGTTGTTGGCTTTGAAAAACAGCCATCCGTATGAAGAAGTGGCCTTTTTCCTGACCCCGGTTGAAAATGAGTGGCAGAATGCAGGTGCCGGAATGATCGGTCGATTGTCTGACCCGATGACGCAGGCAGATTGGATTGCCCATCTGAAAGTCCAGCTGGGTGTATCAGTGGTGAAATATACGCGGCCGGTGACAGATCTGATTCAGACGGTTGCGGTTTGCGGCGGGTCCGGATTTTTTCTATTGGGAGATGCCAAAGCGGCCGGGGCTGATGTTTTCGTGACCGCCGATGTGAAGTATCACGAGTTCTTTGATGCCGAAGACCAGATTCAATTGATGGATGTGGGACATTTTGAGTCAGAACAATTCACTTCTTCGCTGATAATCGAAAAATTGTCAATACAATTTCCTAATATTGCGGTCCTTTTATCGGAAACGAAGACAAATCCAGTTTTCTACGCTTAAATTACATTCATGGAAAGTACTGTTTCTCAGAAACTTGACGCCCTTCTGGCTCTCCAGAAGATCGACTCTCAAATAGACGAACTAATCAAAATCAGAGGAGATCTCCCCGAAGAAGTTCGGGATCTGGAAGATGAGCTTGCCGGTTACGAGACCCGTATCGGAAAATTCAAATCCGAAATCGACGAATTGGTTCAGGAAGTAGGAAAAGGAAAAGCCGGAATCAAGGAAGCTGAGAAACTGATTAAGAAATATCAGGAGCAGCAAAACAACGTTCGGAACAACCGGGAATTTGAAGCGATTTCGAAAGAGATCGAATCTCAGGAACTCGATATTCAGTTGTTTGAGAAAAAGAACAAGGAAACTCTGTTCAAAATCGAAAAGAAAAATATCGAGATTGCCGACATCGAAACCCGTATGAACGGGCGGAAAGGCGATCTGGAGGCCAAAAAATCAGAGCTGGATTCCATCATTGCCGAAAGCACAGAAGACGAGAAAAAGCTTCGTGATGTTCGGGTTGAAGCGGTTGGAAAAATTGAAGACCGCCTTATGTACAGCTACAACCGGATCCGTCAGAATTCCATCAACGGACTGGCAGTAGTAAAGGTTCGTCGTGGAGCTTGCGGTGGTTGTTTCAACCAGGTTCCGCCTCAGCGTCAGGCTGATATCCGGGAGAAAAAGAAAATCATCGTGTGTGAACACTGCGGAAGAGTACTTGCCGATGTGGAGGTAATTGAAGAAGCTGCTACTGGCAAAGTGAAGTAGTTAACCTGATACCATAAAAAAACCCACGTCAAAAGCGTGGGTTTTTTTATGACCATTCCAGTTCCCAAAATTGTCTCTTACCCTATTTGAGTTTTGACATCCCTCCGTCAACTGTAAGGCATTGACCTGTAATCCAGGAGGCTCCGTCTGATAAAAAGAATCGGGCTGCCGAAGCCATATCATCAACAGAACCAACTCTTTGCAAAGGATGCCGTTTGCCAGCGGCTTCCAGTTTCTCGGGTGTGTTGAGCAAAGCAGAGGCGAGAGGTGTGTCTGTAAGCGATGGAGCCACCACATTGACACGGATTTTGGATGGCGCCAGTTCCGATGCCAGTGACAGTGCCAATCCTTCAAGTGCACCTTTGGCCGAAGAAATGCTGGCATGGAAACCCAACCCGATTTTTGTTGCTACTGTACTGAAAACAACCACCGAGCTTCCATCTGCTTTCTTCAGACGGGGTAGAATGGCCTGCATACATTGCACAAAACCCAGTACGTTCACCTGAAAATCATGTTGAAAATCAGTTGCCGACAACCGGTGAAAAGGCTTGAGGAGGATGGTTCCGGGCAAGTAGACCATTCCATCAAAAACATCGGGCCAGTCAGACGGAATCGTAAAAGGCTCCATTGCAGTCGCATCCCAGGTAACATGGCCCGCCGAATCAACAGGACTCCGTCCGGCTGTAAAAACCTTGCAGCCATCCGCCACTAACATTTCGAGTAATTTTTGGCCAATACCAGAGGAGGCCCCGATCAGGAGAACATTTTTTTGTCGCATGAAATAGGTGTTTTAGAAAGTTTATCCTTTCTGATAAATGTGTCGCAGGAATTCTTCCCTTGTCGGAATCTCCTTAAACTTACCCAGATAGGTTGCTGTTACGGTTGAGCTGGTCGTATCTTCCACACCTCTTGAGCTTACACACAGATGGCGGGCATCGATCACGACGGCCACATCTTCTGTTGCCAGAACTTCTTTCAGGTAATTGGCGATCTGAACAGTCAGACGCTCCTGTACCTGCGGCCGCTTGGAGAAAAACTCCACAATCCGGTTGATCTTGCTGAGTCCAATCACTTTTCCATTGCTGATGTATCCCACGTGGGCCTTCCCCACAATAGGAACAAAGTGGTGCTCGCAATTGCTGTATAAGGTGATATCACGTTCGATCAACATCTGATCGTATTGATATTTATTTTCAAACAGCGCCACTTTCGGAGCATTAGCGGGATTGAGACCTTTGAAAATTTCCTTCACGTACATTTTGGCCACCCGGTGTGGTGTGCCTTTGAGGCTGTCGTCGTTGAGATCTAGGCCGAGTACGTTCATGATTTCAGCAAACTTCTTTTCAATCAGTTCAATCTTGGTCTCATCATCGAGATCGAATGCTCCTTCCCTCATCGGGGTGTCGAAGGAGGTAAAAAGGTGGGCATCGCCTATTTCGTCCATTGTAAATCCTGCCAGAGGGTTCACCTCGAGTATCTTATCCATTTGCTGGGTATCGTACAAAGTTTCGTTCCGTTTCATATAAAGTGATGGCTAAATCAAGTTTCATGTCTATTTTTTCTCTGAGAATATTCCAGATAACAACGGCTATGTTTTCGGCTGTGGGATTCAAAGATTGGAATTCTTTGATTTCTTCGTTGATATTTCTGTGATCAAATACGTCAAGAACGAATTCTTTCATCAAATCACTCAACTCTTTTGTGTCGATCACAAACCCTGTTTCCGGATCAATATCACCAGTTACTTCCGCCACTACTTCGTAGTTGTGTCCGTGATAGAAAGGGTTGTTGCATTTTCCGAAAACCTGTTGGTTTCGCTCTTCTGACCAGGCAGGATTGTGAAGCCGGTGAGCCGCATTGAAATGTTCCTTTCTAAAAACCGATATTCTCATTTATTGTTAAGACCCTGAATCGTGTAATTTGTTTAATGTTTTTGATATTTTGCTAAACATGTCCAAAAAACAAATGGACTTGATTATTGTACAAAAATTGAGCTAAAATTGCATTTCCGCCGGATACCCTGACATGAATAAATTGAATAGTCCGGCACATGCCGAGATTCTGCCAAATTGACCCGGAATAATGATTCCTTTCCTTCAAGCAATTTTACATAAAAACAATGGCAAAGTATTCGCCACAGAGACCATTGGACAGGTTATTCTTGTTATGGTTATCATTTTGAATTCCACAATTTCCCTGGAGGCCCAAACCACTGATACGACAAGAATCCATGCCTGTCGTAATTTTTTCAACCTCACCGCTACTCTCACAAAACCCATTTTCAGTACAACCATCGCGAATCTGGATGACAACCTTAAATTGAAATACAGAACTGTAAATCCACTTCGGTTTGGGCTTGCTTTTGACTATCGCTGGTTTGGGGTTGAAGTTTCATCTCAGATACCCACGACCAAATCTCAGGATGTCCGGAAAGGGAAGACGCAGAGCACATCGTTCCGTTTTACCATTAACAGTCGTAAATTTTCTGTTTTATCACAGTATCAGGATTACCGGGGGTTTTACCTGGATGACAATAAATTCATCTACAATCCGTTTGCAACCGACAATCCGCTTCCGAAGCGGCCAGATCTGATCAATAAGATGGTACATCTGAATGGATTTTACTATTTCAATCACCGTCATTACAGCAATCCGGCTGCGGCAGGCCAATACGAAAGGCAAATCCGCAGTGGAGGATCTCCAATGATTGGCATTGGGTATTTATTTAATTCCATTCATGCTGATTCGTCTCTCATTCCCAGAAAGGAAAGGAAATACTTTCCGAACATGAGTGCAATCCGGCAAGTAAGCACCTCGCATATTTATGGAAGTGTTGGATATTGCTATTCGTTTATTTACCGAAAGAAATATTTTCTCAATCTGTCTGCGGGCCCTGGAATAGCCCGGTTTCAGGTTCTGGAGAAACGTTTCAATGGAGCCACCAGTGGGAAATGGGATCTGGGGATTCGACTTGACACCAGAGGTTCAATCGGATATAATGGCGAATCTTTTTACTACGGAGCTTTTTATTCTGGTTTCTGGACCAATGAGAGGCTGATCAGCGGAAACTATTTGCTGCACACATTTCAAACATTCCGATTTTTTGTTGGTTGGAGGTTCAGGACAAAAAAAAATCTGGGATTCCTTGGACTTTGATTCAAGTATGAGACGAACAATGGTACTCGTTTTATTGGCTGGATCCTTGATTCCGGAGAAAGCACACGCCGTTTCAGATACATTAATCCGGCGTTACAAAAACCACATCAGTCTTGCCGCCCACCTCACCCAAATCAATCTCAACGCTACATTATCAAATTCTGACAGCAAAAAACGGATTGAGTACAAAACCGAAACCGCCACACGACTTGGAATGTCATTCGACTACCGTTGGCTCGCATTTGAATTATTTACCCGACTTCCGGTAGACAACAACAATGGCAAGGGTAAAACCCAAAATTCCGGCATATACGGACGGATCAATAAATCACGATTCTGGGCCAATGTAATCTACCAGAAATTCAGTGGATTCTATTGGAGTAATCCGGATCTTCAAAGCCAGCGACTTCTTCCCAAGGGGTCATTTCCCTTACGGGAAGATATGAAAAACAATATGCTTCAGGTCAATGCATTTTATATTTTCCGCCCTGAACGGTTTTCAAATCCTGCCTCACAGGGAGAGAATGAACGCCAGAAAAAATCAGGCGGTTCCTTCATTGCCGGCCTGGGATTTTATTCCAATAACATCAGCGGCGATTCATCTCTGGTGCCCGACATCCAGAACCCGGAATTTGCCAACATCCGGAATGTAAAACGCATTCGGTCATGGCTTGTATCAGCCAACGGTGGCTACGCACATTGTTTTGTATACAGGTCTAAGTGGTACGCATCAGTTTATTTTTCACCAGGCCTGGCACGCTTCACTGCTTTGAGCTTTTCAGAAGATCAGAACAGAGAAGTTACCCGCGGGAAATGGACACTACGTCTGGAAACACGGGTTTCCTTAGGATACAACTCTGACCGGTATTTCGGCGGGATTTTGTTATCCTCCTTTTTCAATAACCAGACTGTGGATCAGGGTCTGGATTACAGTTACAGCTTTCAGACCTTCCGTATTTTTTTCGGCAGAAGATTCACATTGAACAGAGAGCTTGGATTCCTCGGTCTTTAGGATGCGCTATCCCTGGAAATAAAAAAGGCGGGTAAATCCCGCCTTTACTTGTGCTGTTCTATTTCAGAACCAAACTATTTTTTAACTGGCGTTTTCGGTGCCTTACCTGGTTTGGCAGGAGCCTGTTTTTTAGTGCCAGTTTCATCACCCAGCCCGGTAGGTTTAAACTCCATTTTGAGTTTTGCCCGGTTGTCGATCAGAATATTAATCTCGCAGCGACGGTTCAATTGTCGACCGGCTTCTGTTAAGTTGGTACTGGTTGGCAACTGTTTACCAAAACCATGGGTCAGAATCCTGCGCTTGGATACTCCTTTGTTGATCAGGTACTGCTTACATTCTTCTGAACGCTTAACGGATAGTATCAGGTTGACAAGCTCCGTATCAATACTATCTGCGTGCCCAATGAGTTCGACACCAACTGTTGGATTGGTCTGCATGTAATCATACAATTTATCCAGACGCCCCCTTCCTTCAGGACGGAGATCATACTTTGCGAAATCGAATAAAACATTGGCAAATTCATCAATGGATTTACGCTCTCTGCGGTCCAGTTCTTCCTCTGCTTTCCGTTGTTGTTCTGCTTCCAGGGCAGCAGCACCCGCAGCTCCTGATGGAGTGGCAGGCCCTTTGTCTGTAATCAGATCACCCTTCTTCTTTTTCTTTGCCTGATTTTTCAAGGACTCTTCCAGATTTTTCAGGTGTGTATAGTAAAGATCGGTGTAGTTGTTCTCCGGATTTTCTTTCGCCAGATAAATGGTCGAATCCACTTTATTGATGAAGAAATAGGCGTCAAAACCTTCCCCATTGAAAAACGCACCAAGGTTTTCAGGTTTACTCCACTTTGTCCAGGTGGCATCCAGACGCCGGGAACGGAAGATATCAGCATCCCCGGAACCTTCATGACCGTTACTGGCAAAATACAACATTGAATCCTCTTCCATGTAGAATGGAGAGATTTCAAATCCGACTGTGTTCACCGTATTTCCAAGATTCAATGGCTTTGACCAGGCACCGTCCTGATCTTTGAAGGTCACATATAAATCCTCTCGACCAACAGCGGCATCCGATTTCATGGTCAGGAGCAGAGTTTTCTCATCCCGAAGCCAGTATCCACCGAGATACCCTTTCTGAATGGTAAAATCCTTAATCTGAACCGGAGTGGGTGCTGACCATTTCCCGTCGTCTCCTTTGTTGGAAACAGACACACCCGGATCCATTTTTTTCTTGAAATAGACATTGGAAATCAACATAGTTTTCCCATCTGCACTGATGCCTATGATTCCGTTGTTTTCCCGGTTGTTGATCGGGAATCCTACATTTTCAGGCTGAGCCCAGGTGGTATCACCGGTTTTCTTTGCAACCCAGATGTCCTGACCAGAATCTCTTCCCCCTTCATTTTTTGGATTGAGAGAACGGACGAAATACATGGTCTGCCCATCGCGGGTGAGAATTGGCTGAATCTCTTCAAAATCGTTGTTGATGGTAGTATCAAACTTATGCAGTGCATAATTCTTCTTTGGCTGTGCCTCGGCAATAAATGCGGTCAGAAACAGGAACAACCCACAACCAAACCATCCATTCTTTGTTCTCATTGTATTATTAAACAGGATTCGCATTACCATACCTTAAGAGAAGAATTTGGTTTCTTGTTGTTTAAACGCAGACCTAAAACAATTTCATGGGTTCCGACGCTGCTTTTCTGAACCTGGGTAGTTGTGAAATCAAAAGCATAACTCAAATCCAGGAAACGATAAAGAGATAATCCCACCATTCCCGTTGCAGCATCACCCAATCGGTAGGTTCCACCTGCCCAGAAAGTGTTCCGGTACCGGATTTTACCACCACCTTCAATCGATAACGGAGAATTATCTGTGTATCTGGCAATGGCTACAGGCAATAAATCAAAATCCGGATCCAGTGAAATACGGTATGAAACGGTACTGTAAAAATGCCGGGTCAGATTATTGTACGAAACACTCTTGTTGTTGGCAGCAAAACTCATTCGGTTGGCCACCAGTTGTGTCCCGCTGAGCCCGATCTGGAGGCGGTCTGAATACAGATAGAATCCAAACTGGGCATCCGGCAATGTTCCAAAACTCTGGCTTCCGGCGAAGGCGTCATCTCCCTGGTCACGCAGATTCGGGTTTTTCAGATTGAAAAAATGTGCCCCAAGATTGGCACCGATGGCCAGATAATACTTGTGGCTGAGAGGAAGGTGGATGGAATATCCAAGGCTGATCAGATTGTGATTGATCAAACCTGCCTGGTCATTCAGAAAAAAACCACCAACTCCGTGACGGATTTTCATCGGTGCCACATTCTTGAACTTGATAGTGGAAGCACCACGCATTGGCAATGAACCCAGTTCTTCCTTATTGAGATCCCGTTGATTGACGGCACCATGCAAAGAAGCGTACATTGTAGTCGGTGAACCCGGAAGATCAAGCCATTGCCGACGGAAACTGGTTTTCAGATCAAGGTGATCTTCTACCCCCGCAATGGCTGGATTAAATACATAACTGTTCAGCAAAAAATTGCTGTAAAGTCCTTGTTGCTGAGCCTGTACGGCCAAACCTGAAACAAGAATGGCAACGACGGAAACAAAAATCTTTTTCATGTTTTCTTTCTAATAGGGTTTAACGTACAACGGTTATAGATCCTGATTTTGGCGTCAAACCCTGACCCAGATCAACAATGTAATAGTAGGCTCCCGGCGGAACCGGATTTCCTTCGAATGTGCCGTCCCACGGTTTGGGATAACCTTTATCCGATTCAAAGACCCTATTGCCCCATCGGTTAAATATCCGGACCTGAGCATTCGGGTATCGCTGAATGTTCTTGATATACCACACATCGTTTTTCTGATCACCATTTGGAGAGAGGGCATCATAGATTTTGAACTCCTGATCAACAGTGATGAGGATGGATTTCTGACCCTTACAACCTTTGTCTGTCGTTACACTGACAGTGTACTCCGTTGTTTCAGCTGGCTTGGCCAGAACCTGAGGGCCGGTTTCTGAACTCAATGTGCTGGCAGGTGACCATGTAAAGGCATTACCACCCGTTGCTGTGAGTGTAGCAGGTCCATAGATCTCGATGGTTTCCTTATCGGTTGTCACGTTGACATCCGGAACCGGATTCACCTGAATCGTAAACGATTTGGTTAATGCACATCCATCTTCAGATGTACGGGTATAAGAAATTGTAATTGGGCCAGAAGCAGGAACATCTGCAGAAGCCGGATCCCATCCACCTGTAGAATTCACTCCCGGACCTGCCCATGCTCCCAATCCAGGGGATGGATTGATCGGGAAGAATTGGCGTATTTCACCATTTTTACAAGATTCGAAACCATCATCCAGATCAAATGTTGGAGTTGGTCTCACGTCAAAATCAGCACTGGATTCCGCTGTACAACCGTTGTTATCAACAATCAGTTTGTAAGTACCTGCTGTCGTTAGAACCAATGAATCAACATTCAATAATTGCACTGCGTTGTTTCGCAACCATGTGAGGTTGTAGATTGACGGATTTGAATATTTGAGTGTGATGCTCTGTCCATCACAAATAGCCTGAGCAGACGATGTAAAGACAGCAGATGGAATCTTGTTCGCATTCAATGTGATTGTTTTCGAATCGGTACATGACCCAATTGTTTTAGTGAGAGTAAGAACATAGTTCCCATCTGAAGGAATATTATCTGGCCTGACCAGTCCGTTTGGTGTAACGATGTTATTTGTGCCTGACCAGATTCCGTCGGCTGGTGTGTATGGCCGAATCGTATTCAGATCAAACGGAGCCCCCGGGAAACAAACCTTAAGATTCGGATCACCTGAAATTGTTACAACCGGTGATGGTTTTACAGTGACCAGAACAAAATCAGTTGAAGGGCTTGCACAAGTACCATTACCATTGATCAGGATTTTCACTCTGTATTCACCTGCTGCATTCACCCAAATAGTTGAATTCACTGAATCGGGTATAGGTACTCCCCCATTAAGCCACTCATAAGTATACCCTACACCAGTTGAAGATGCAGTCAATTGAATAGACTGTCCCTGACAAATTTCCTGAACCTGATCCGGGTTGACAGTTGTTATTGGAGAATCAATGTTTTGAAGGATGGTTATGATCCTTGTTGCTTCATCACTACATGTTCCGTTACTGGCAACATACTTCAGAGTATAGGATCCTGGCGGAACAAGAGATGGGGTAACCAAACCTGCACATGTAACAAAGCCATCCGGCACGGTGGTTACCGGCTCCCAGCATTGAGTTGTTGTTGCACCTACCACAGTTGGCGGCTCCAGCAGAAATGGATCGCCCTGGCAAATAGTCAGATCTCCACCAATGTTTGCAATAATGGGAGCTGGTGTTGTGTTGAGCAACAACAAACCGGACGGCTGAGACAAACAACCATTATTATTGAGTTGCAAACTATAAAAGCCTGGCAATGAAGCCGAATATGAAGGACCGAATCCAATGGCTACCGGGTTCGGAAGATTACCGAGGAACCACTTGTAGGTAAGGCCAGTGCCAGTATTCAAACTTGTAAGAGGTGTTGTGCTTCCGTTACAAATGGTGAGAGAAGCGACTGCCGGAACGATGGAAGCAACCGGAGTTTTGTAAACCCGTATCTGAATGTTCTTACTGGATGAGCATCCATTCGGATCCGGATTCTTTGCCGTGTATTTCAATGTAAATACCGCATCATTGGCAACAACTGAAGGATTAATCAAACCAGATTTGGTAATGAACCCGGCCGGGGCAGTTCCAACAACTGTCCAGCCATTTTCCGGAACAGAAGAATTATAGGCAGGGAAAAAGCCCGTAAGCTGAACACTGGTCTGAGCAGTACAGACAAAGAACGGTCCTACACCGGAAACATTCACAGTTGGAACCTCTTTCACTTCCACTACTTTCTGTTCTACACCTGTACATCCATTTGTGTCGGTGTACGAAAGCAATACTCCGACATTGTCCGGAATATAGGCTGCCGGATCCAATGTATCGGTCTGGATACCTCCAATGTAAATGATGGAATTTGGCTTACACTTTCCGATGACAACCTTTGGTTCATTCTGGCAGATGGAAACCGGAACATTCTGAAGACAAACAAACGGATCAATGTTGGTTGGCCCTGAGATTCCAAAAGATTCCATTTTTTTACATCCGGTGGTGATCTGAATCACTTCAGCCGAGTAAACTCCAACACAACGATTTGAAATGGAACCACCTGTACCAATCACAGATCCTGTGACCAGATTTCTCCATATGGTCTGGTATAAGGCAGAGTTTACTATTTCTCTTGTTGCTCCACCATCACAGGAACCACAACTGGTCACATTGGTCGGAACCACGTTGTACTCCGGAAGTGGATTCACTTTAATATTTTTTGAATCGGTATTGGAACAACCATTCACGGTATACCCAACGGTCACCACGGATGTCACAATTCCCGGATCATTGGCCACATAGTTGGAATCGTCTTCCACCTGAGACCCAACCCAGATCAGATTTACGCCTGAAGGCTGTACCGCATGAAGAACAAGTGTTTCTCCAAGGCAGACTTCTTCATCCACCCCAGCATCCACAACTGGAATGGCGTTGATTTTGATTGCCTTTTTACCTGTTCCAACACAGCCATTCAATGTGGCTGTGTAATAAACAGTATCCACAGATGGACCAGGAAGTGCCGGATTGAATTTGTTTCCGGGAATGATCCGGTTTCCAAAAGAAGTGAATACACCGGAATCGGCAGGAATACCAGTCAGTAGTATAGGACTTGCATTGGCGCAAATCGAATCAGGCAAGCCCGCAACAAATACATCCAGATTGTTTGGACTGTTGATAAGTGCACTTCGGACAATGTTGCAACCAGTGACAACATCTGTAATCTTAACCTGATATGCTCCAGGCTGAGCATTTGAAAGTGAATCTTCTGTTGAAAGTACAGTGGCGTTTCCAACCTTTGTCCATTCGTATGAGTACCCGGAAATGCCAGGAACCACACGGGCGGATCCATCAGTAGACTGGCAGCCTGTGGCATTTTTCACAATGGTTGATTGTGTCGGAAGAGTATCAACACAAATCGTCATTGTGTCTGTATTCGAGCAGCCGTTGCTGGAATCGACCGTGATGGTGAGTACTTCGCATCCGATAAATCCGGCTGAATTATATGCACCAGATGTTACGACCCTTGGAGAACCAGACCAGGTTCCCGGAGTTACAACTCCTGTATTGCTGTTCAGATTTGCTGTGAAAGGAGAACAGGCTCTGATGTTTGAACCGGCCACTGCCCGCGGTTTTCTTTTGAAATTGACTGGTACCACATTGGAAACCGTTGAACAACGGCTGCAAGTGACCAATACTGAGTAATTTCCAGTCGTGGTTACTTTTACAAACGGGGTTGTGAATGGTGTTCCAAAATCAACACCATTTCGTAACAACTGATAGGCGCAGCCTGTTTCTGTTCCGTTGTTAATGATGAGAGTCACAGAATCACCCTGACAAACATTTGTTGGTCCAAAAACGACAAGATTAGCGGCCGGTAAAGGATTTACCCGAACTGTAATTTTCTTTCTTGATACACAACCATTTGCATTGATACACTGATATGAAAGCTCAAAATCTCCTGGTGAATTAGGATTCCAAAGTCTGCCTGGCAGAATACTCCCGTTGTAGTAGAGGTCGCAATTATTCGGTGTAAAACCAGAAACAACGAACGCATTATCGCCCAGACATTTCTGGATGAGGGTATCCACAACCGTAATATTAACTGTCTGAAGAATGTTAATGGTATCAGAACGGGTTGAACAACCATTGGAAGCCAGCACATTCACATAGTAACTTCCTGCTGTTTTAACGGTATCCAACACCGGATCTGTTTCACCCGAAATGGCTACGTCCGGAGTTCCGACTTTAAACCACTGAAAAGACAATCCTGAACCAGACGCACCTACGGTAATGGTAATTGGCTGGCCACTTTGTAAACAGGTATCAGCAAAAGGAGGAGAAATGATCGGAGCCTGTGGTGCTGGAAGAATGTCTACACTGATGATGGAAGAAAGATTGCTGCAACCATCTGCATTTTCGATCCTCACCCGGTACTGACCAGAAATAGTCGGAATGAATCGTCGGTTTGTTTCACCGATTATCGGATCACCCAAGGCGAACCATTGATAGGTGTAACCTGCGGCTGAATCGGCAGTTAATACAGTTGGAACGTTAGAACAAGGAGTCAATATGCCAGTTGGTGTTACACCGTTGGTTGGCAATGCATTGAAAATGATGGCCACCGGACTGGATGCCCCCGGGCAATTTCCCTGACCAACAACAACTACTGAATAGCTTCCTGGCTCAGAAACAATGAGGGTATTGTTGTTTTCATTTGGTATGATGTTGTTATCCTTATACCACTCATACCGGATCGCAACAGCTGAACCTGAAATATTTGCAGTCAGTGTAACCGTCTGACCAATACAAACATTGGCAGCAGGATTACGGGATATCGTAGGTGCAGGCTTTTCAAAAACAAATAGATTCCGGGTACCGGAAGCCGAACAACCAGCCAGAGTCCTGGTGATTGTCATAACGTTGTTTCCGAGAGAAGCCGCAGCCGGGTTCACAAGTCCGGTGACTGAAACCAAAGGCTGAGGCGACCAGGTAGCTGGAGGAGCCAATGGTGAAAATCCGGTCAATTGAAACGTTCCACCATCACTGCAAACAGTGTCGGCAGGACCACCGGCATTGACAACCGGGGAAGGATTCACTCTGGCAATTATGGAAGTGGTTCCTGTACAGCCACCAGTGGTATCGTATGAATAAACCACTTCATTAGGTCCAAGGTTGGCCTGATCAGGACAGAATTGTGCTGTACCGTTAGGGCCAGAGATAACGCCTGTACCACTCCATGTTCCGGATGGTGAATTTGGCGTCACAGTCAGCGTCACACATGGATCTGCGGAACAGTAATTTGCAGCCAAACCAGAAATAACCGGTGGTGGAGCCAATGGATCAGACAATCCAAAAGAACCTCTTCTTGAACAGCCTGTGGCAATTTCAGTAACACGGACAGAATAGGCGCCTGCTCCCAGATTGGTGATTGTTGGATCACTGGCCGAATCTGCCGTTAGAACAGACCATTTCACTATGAAACCTGGGCCTGTGGTAATTCCAGTCAGCGTGGCTGTCCCGTCATCAACATTACAAGCCGACGGATTCGTAGTGGTTATCGTAAATATTGGAGGTGCTGCTTTCACTTCAACTTCAACGGTATCGGTTCCTGCACAGCCATCCTGAGAAAAACTATACACCAGAACATCAATTCCAGGTGTGGCAATTGAAGGCTGGTAGGTACCGTCTGACTGAACGTTGTTTCCGGACCAGATACCACCAGCTGGTGTACCCATCAATACAAACGGTTGATTGTTTGTACACAATGAAGTGTCTGGCCCCGCATTTACGGTTGGGATTGGTTTTACAGTGATGGTAAATGAATCAGTTGTTGAACAACCAAGTGCATTGGTTACCTCATAAAATAATTTGTAAGAACCCGTTGCTACCCCAGTGAGGTCAACCACATTATTAAGAACAGGCAAAGCTCCACTCCAGACTCCATTAACAGGAAATGGCGTGAGTGTAACAGTGGAATGACCTTCACAAAAACTGCGGTCAGGCCCGGCTTCCACACTCGGAGATGGATTGATGATACCATGAACGGCGATCCTTTCACTTTCACAACCGCTTGCAGAGAGAGCAGATATATAAAAGACGGTATCTCTCTGAATAAAAATGGACTGCGAATTACCATTGAATACAGGCACTCCTCCAAACGGCGCTGAATACCAATTGAATGTCACACCTGCTTCCTGTGAACTGGCCGAAAGATTGACAACGCCTGATTTACAGACCGAATCGCCAAGTGTTTGTGGTGCCAGAGGCTTGGGATATACTCTGATACAAGCACTTGTATCGCTGGTGTCAACCGGTGATGAACTGATAATTCTGACTCTGTAACAACTTCCTTCCGGCGAGTTTTGAGGAATCAATGCCTGAATTGTGTCGGCGAGTCTTGAAAACAATGTTCCAATCTGAACCGGGCTACCAAAGTTACCGGCTGCATCTGAAAGTTGTACACGGAAAACATTGGTTTGGCTAAAGTTGCCAATCACCCGATAAGGAACACGAATCACAGTTCCGGCACACGCTACGGTGTCAAGTGGAGGATCGATGAAAACCTGCCCGCACGCCCGGATCGAAAAACAGTCACTGGCCTTTAATTTACAGCGGCCTGAAATAACTTCCGCACAGACCTGGTCGCCAAACAGCGCACTGTCTGCCGGAGATAAGGTAAATAATGTATCATTGATTCCTTGCGAAAGCGTATCTATTCTGCCATTGGTCACCCGGGTCCATATCACCAGGGGATCTGTCCCCGCACTATCAAGTTTGGCAATAAATGAATTCAGCGTCTGTTCGCAACCTGTAAAACCAGGGGCAAGCACAACCTTTACTATTGGATTCTTATTGACCCTCAAAGTGATTGTATCCGATTGCCCTGTTGCGTTTAATGCGCACTTGTTTTGTTTTGTAATTAATACGGAAACGTTGTCCTGATCGACCAAACCGGTGAATGAAAAAATAGAATCGCTGGCTCCAATCAAGGTTGTCCCATTTTGAACCCATTGAATTGTATAACCAACTCCTGCATTTTTGATGCTGTCTACTTTGAAACGGACCGTATCACCGAAACAATAACTGGGACGAATAGGAGGAAGCTGGGTTACTGAAACTGTAGGCGGTGGTGTAACATCAATGGTATCAATATCAAAAGAACGCACATCTGAAACGATGTTGCCACATCTAAGTCGCACACAATACCTGCCTTTAGCAAAATCGAGAGGAATATTTATACAATTTCCAGGACCATTTAAGTTTTCTTCTCCCGGAGGTGCTGGATTGTCAAAATTACATGGGCTACCTGCATTGGCTAAGGGTTGAGACAACTCAATCCTTATACAACTGGTCGGAATACAACCTGCGGGTTTAATTTCATAAGGGACACAAAGAGTGTTGCCAACACAGAGACTAGGTGGTACGGTTCCAACAATCTCAATCCGGCATTGTGCATTTGTCCGGCCAACAAAACCCAATACGGCGATCAGGCTAATAAACAGGTATTTTTTCATCATATAATTTCTGGTCTGAATAGTCCTTTTTGTCGGTCAACATTCTGGTTTTCAAGCGTGTGAGAAGTGAAGACCAGACAGTACAACCGAGCAGAGACCAGTCTGCTTATCCAAACATTCAAACATAGATGCAGACCACCCGGCTAAAAAATTAAGTTCAGCCTATAACCTTACTCTATCCATTAAACTGATTTGATTAAACCGACTTACGATTTATGAACGCAAATGTAGAAATAGCTCCTCATATTTATTTAAAAAATTAAATAAATTATTAAAATAATTATATAAACAGCCAAAAATTGATCCGCAACAAATTCGAACACTTCCCCTTATTCCCACGCATCCATTCATTTGCGACGGTTTCCTTACAGAATGTTTGTAGATTCCACTTGAATTACTTCCTGAAAAGTCTTGTAGGACTTCAGACTGATTTTGGCTTTTTTTGCGGCTGAATTTCGAACGTCATACACCAGCCAGTCTTTGAATATTAACATAGGTTTGATCAGGGAAAGGAAGAATCCTCCTGATCGCAGAGTTGCCTTTTTACCAGAACAATGTTCTGCCATTCAACAACAGTTTCCCAGGATCCGGTTTTTTGTTGAACACAGCGAAATCCGATGCGTACAGGATGAAATGTACATGGCCTCCGGAATTGAAGTAACCGATGACCTGCGGCATTGTGACGTTCTGTTTGGAATTAAAGAAGTACCAGTGTGGGCGTTGCAGTCTGGAAAGTCCTATTTCTTTTTCTCTCACACCATTAAAAAACAGGCCCACAACCGGAAACTTCTCCAGGAAATTCTGGCAAAGAACATCACCATGATTGACTATGAATGTCTGGTGGATGAAAAGGGAAACCGGACCGTAGCGTTTGGTCGCTTTGCAGGAATTGTTGGTGCTTACAATGCCTTCCGGATGTGGATGTTGCGTTACCATGAAATCCATATGAAATCGGCCAGCGAATGTGGTGATATGGAAGAAATGCTGGACTATGCCCGGCACCATACCAACGTGATTGAACCGGTTAAAATTGCTGTAACCGGCAGTGGGCGAGTGGGTAAAGGTGCTGTTGAAGTCCTGAAAAATCTGGGGATCCGGCAGGTTGAACCGGATGACTACCTCACCAATCAATACGATGAACCCGTTTTTACATGGCTGAGTTCCCGTCATTATTTACGCAACCCGAATCAGGAAACATGGGACGAGAAAAACTACCGTGAGAATCCGGTGGATTTTGAACGACACTTTCTTGCGTATGCTTATTGCACCGATATTCTGATTCCATGCCATTACTGGAACCCAAAAGCTCCGGTTCTTTTTACAGCGGATGAAACAAGGTCTCCGCATTTTAAGATCAAGGTAATATCGGACGTAACCTGCGACCTTGAAGGTTCAGTTCCTACCACCATCCGGACAAGCACCATTGATGATCCGTTTTATGACTACAATCCGGATACTCAATCGGAAGCGGCTTCTTTCTCCGGCGACCGCAATATAACAGTGTGTGCCGTTGACAACCTTCCTTGCGAACTTCCTTGGGATGCGTCCAAGTCATTTGGAGACATGCTCAAAGAAACCATCATTCCCGAACTGCTTTCCGGTCAACACGTTTCCATCGACAAAGCGACGTTAGCTAAAGATGGTCATCTGATGCCCCGGTATCAGTATCTGGCTGATTATGTTCTGGAACCGGAATCCTGACGAGTTAGGCAACAGATTTTCTTGACAGCTGCCCTTCTGGATAGCAAAAAAATGGCCTGCCAAAAACTGACAGGCCACGAAATGTATCATTCAAAAAATCTAAAATGTTCCCTGCAATGGTTCTCCGGCAACCTGAGGCTGTTGCTTACGGGCCAGATCTTCTTTCTTCATTACAGTCACGGTATTGGTAAAATCAAACCAACCCAAATCATCCACTGCCCGTATTCTGTAAAACACGCATTGGATGGAATTTCGTTCAAACGGAAAATCCTTGAACAATATCTCACGGCTTCCCTGAACTTCCTTCTCCTCGTCTGCCCGGGCTACTTCGAAAAATGCTTTGCCATCCAGACTTTTCTCCAGAATGAAATGATGATACACTCCAATCTGGTCATCGTGCAAAATCAATGAAATTCCCGCTGCATCAAACCGTGTTTCGAGACGGACGGTCATCTTGTATTTTCCGGAACGATCTGTTGCGGATGCCTGTATTCCTGAAGTCAGGAGTAAAAGCAGGATGGTGATGGAAATGAAGGATTTCATAGAGTTTTCGATGGCTGTACAAAAGTATTCTATGCCAAATACATTGTGTTTTCACCATGATTCAGAAAAGCATCTGTGTAACATCCATCCTCAAACAAACAGAAAACCTTTCAATTGTCTTATCGGAATTGGTGGAAGAAATTCTAAGCAGGTTACCGCAATTTCTGCCTGAAATGGTCTGAATGAAGTGCTATTCTGAAAATATGCAATCGTGAAAACTGACGGCACTCACCGCTTTCAAAAAGCCGGACTGAAATCGATTGCCATTTAATTTGTAAGGATTAGAGGATTTTTCAGCGGAATCACCAAAATACCAAACGCCCTTTCTTTCTTTGCCTTCCTATTCGAATTCCAAATGAAATACGACGTACACGTATTTGTATGTGCCAACCAAAAAGCCGAGGGTAAAAAATGCTGCACTGAAGCATTTGGAAACGAGGCTGTTGCTAAACTACGCCAGAAAGTAAAAGATGCAAAACTTCCTCTCCGTATAAGGGTGCAGAAAGCAGGATGTCTCGATGTATGCCAGCAAGGACCTGCCCTCGCCATTTACCCGGAAGGAACTTTTTACGGAAATCTGAATCTGGAAATGCTGGATCAGATTGTGGATGAGCACATCATTAAAGGACAGAAACTAACAGCGCACCTTCTGGAGGATGAAAACTAAATTCTAAATGAGATTGACCTTGTTTCGCCGAACAAACCCTTAACGAGTTACTCCAAAAACAAAATTGTGGTATTTTTGAATCCGCCAGAGCTGGCCACCGATTAGCACCAGATAGAACAAATGATGAATCCGATTAGTACTGTGATCACGTGGTGGCTCAAAAGGAGAATGGGCGAAATCGACCACATCCGGAACAATCCGGTTGAAACGCAGGCGATTCTTTGGCAAAAACTGATCGAAACCGCCAGAGATACGGAATGGGGCCGTCAGTACCAATACCATAAAATCCGGTCGATCAGAGAATTTCAGGAACGAGTACCAACATCAAGCTATGAAGAGCTTTTTCCCTGGATTGAAAAAGCAATGCGGGGGGGAGAAAATCTTCTGTGGCCCGGTATCACTACCTCATTTTCAAAATCTTCCGGCACCACCAACGACAAGCATAAATACATTCCGGTTACCCTGGATTCATTGGAGGAATGTCATTATAAAGGTGGGAAAGATCTCATTTCTCTTTACCTGAACAACCGTGAAAATTCGGAAGTACTGAATGGGAAAAACCTGGCAATGGGTGGAAGTCTGCAGCCCAACCCTCTTCAGAGTTCGGCCATTTGCGGTGATATTTCAGCTGTCATTATGCACAATCTTCCTGCATGGGCACAATGGATGAGAACTCCGTCTCTGGAAATTGCTCTGATGGACAAATGGGAGGAAAAAATAGAGCGGATGGTGGCCACCACGCTGGAAGAAAATGTGACCTCCATTTCGGGGGTTCCTACCTGGATGATGGTTCTTATGAACCGGATCCTCGAAAAAACCGGCGCCTCTTCCATTTCTGATATCTGGCCAAATCTCGAAGTGTTTCTTCATGGTGCTGTGTCTTTTACTCCTTACCGGGAAGTATTTAAAAAGCTGATTCCCAATCCAGCCATGTCATACCTGGAAACATACAATGCATCGGAAGGATTTTTCGGCATCCAGGACGACCTGAGTCTGGAAGGACAAATGCTGCTGATGCTGGACTATGGCATCTTTTATGAATTTGTCCCTATGGAGCAGGCCCACGACCCTTTTCCTCAGGCACTTACTCTGGATGAAGTTGAAATTGGAAAAAATTATGCCGTGGTGATCAGCACCAATGGTGGCCTTTGGCGATACCGGATTGGCGATACCATCCGTTTTACGTCGTTGTATCCATTCAGGATTCAGGTGAGTGGACGGACCAAGCACTTTATCAATGCGTTTGGTGAAGAAGTGATGATCGACAATGCGGAACTGGCACTGGCGAGAGCCTGCGAGAAAAGCGGTGCTGAGGTGGTTGATTTCACTGTAGCGCCGGAATATATGCAGGCCGGAAAACAAGGACGGCACGAATGGCTCATCGAGTTCTCCAAACTCCCGGATTCAGAACAAATCTTTGTTGAAACGCTGGATTCGGAACTCCGGAAAATAAATGGAGATTATGATGCAAAGCGATACAAGGACATGGCCCTGCTTCTTCCCAGAATCCGGGTGGCACCGGTTCAGCATTTCTACAACTGGTTGAAATCGAAAGGAAAACTTGGAGGACAACACAAAGTTCCCCGGCTATCCAATTCCAGAGAATACATTGAGCCAATGCTGGCGATGATTCAGTCGGAACGCTGATTACAGCTTCCGTAAATACCGCTCCATTTCCTGCTGCATATCAAATGCCGCTTTGCTGGCAGCCATGGCATAGTTGCTTCCGGAAGATGCATAGAGTATTGACCGTGATGCATTCACAAGCAATCCCACTGAAGCATTCATTCCTTTTTCAGAAATCTCCCGCAGATCACCTCCTTGCGCACCCACTCCGGGAACAAGTAAAAACGAGTCCGGGCACAATGCTCTCACCGATTCCATCTCTGTAGAACGGGTCGCCCCCACTACATACATAAGGCTTCCTTTCCGTTCCCAGGTCTGACTTCGGACCAGTACTTCTTCATACAGTTTCCGTCCGTTGGCAAGTGGCTGCATCTCAAAATCGGCGTGCCCCGGATTCGATGTAAGTGCCAGTAAAATAGCGGTTTTATCGGGAAATTCGAGGAATGGCTGGATCGAATCAAATCCCATATATGGAGAAAGTGTAATCGCATCTGCCCCCATATTTTCAAAAAACGCCTTCGCATACTGATGCGACGTATTGCCAATATCTGCTCTCTTGGCGTCAGCAATGGCAAACACATCTTTCGACTGCAAATGCATAAACAGAATTTCCATCACCTTCCAGCCTTCAGCTCCCAGACTTTCGAAAAAGGCCGTGTTCAGTTTGTAGGAAACGGTAAAAGGCAAGGTCTTTTCAATGATCTGAAGACAAAACTCAAGAACACCCTGAGCAGATTTTGGAATACCATCCGGAAGCTTTTCCACATCGGGATCTAGGCCGACACACAAGTAGGAATTTTTCAGACGGATCTGCGAAGGCAGCAGCGAAGCTTTCATAGGATAAACAGTTTCAGGACCGGATGGAGGCTCAAAACAAATTCATTCTGAAAAGAATCCTTCCAAAAAGAATAAAAGATCCGGGATTTTTAAAAACCTTTGAAGCCGAAAGCACCATGCAGGACCTTTTTGATCTTCCGGAAGAATATGACCAAATGCTCCAAAAGGGCATTTCGGCCACGGGAAACGACAAAAATTTCTTTATTCTGGGCCGGCTTGACCACGTTGTAAAGCACAGTCCGGAACTTCAACAGGTGCAAACAATTCTGGATTACGGATGCGGAACGGGTCAAAGTTCATTTGATCTGGCCATCCGGTTTCCTGATTGCCGGGTACTTGGTTCGGATCTTTCTGAAAAAGCGATTCTGTACGCTCAGAAACAGTTTCAAAGGCCGAATCTGTCGTTTGTTCCGATCCGGGAAATTCCGGAAACCACCTTTGATCTGATTTACCTCAACGGAGTGATTCATCATGTGCCGCTTAACGAAAGACACGAAGTCATGCGTCATCTGTTTCGGCTCAGTCATACAGGCACCCAAATTTGGATTTTTGAAAACAACCCGCTCAATCCGGGAACTCAATGGGCTATGTACACCAATCCGTTTGACAAAGGGGTGGTGAAAATCCAGCATTGGCAACTGGAAACGCTCATTAAATCAGCCGGTTATCTTGTTCAAAGAACTGACTTCCTCTTTTATTTTCCCCAGTGGCTTTCATGGTTCCGTCCGTTGGAAAAGTGGCTGATGAAAATTCCTTTGGGTGGCCAGTATGGAGTTTTTGCCCGAAAGCCCTGACGGAGGTGGCTTTTTTTCTTTTGATTTGCGGTCATGATCACCATCATAAGTCCTGTTTTTAACGCTGCCTCTTTCATCCAGACCTGCATTCAGAGTGTTGCGGATCAGTATTTCGAAGGACTCGAACATCTGATCATGGACGGTGGCTCAACAGACGGTACCCAGGAATTGATCAGGGAAATGGCGGCTTGTTATCCCCACATCCGATGGGTTTCTGAAAAAGACAAAGGGCAGAGCGATGCTATGAACAAAGGAATTGCACTGGCCCAAAATCCGGTAATTTCCTTCCTGAACGCCGACGACCGCTACGAACCTGGTGCCATTTCAAAAGCACTGACCTTTTTCAGGACGGCACCTCCTGATTCATTTTTGGTGGGCAACTGTCGCGTCCTTCGGGAAGATGGTTCTGAATATATGATCAACAAGCCCTATCCATTTGATCAGGTTTCCTTTATGCTGGATTACAATTTTCCTTTTAATCCTTCAGCTTATTTTTATCATAAAAGCCTGCACACCAAAGTTGGAATGTATGAAGTGGACGATCATTTAACGATGGACATTGACTTCCTTCTCCGCCTCCCGGGCAAGGCCAATATCGAGTATGTAGATTCAGTCCTGGGCAATTATGTGATGGTGGCAAACAGCAAAACCATGAAAGAGATTTCTGCAGGACGAAATGTGGAAAATCTCCATCAGGTTTTCAACAAGTACCTTCCCAATTTATCGGCTGGACAGAGAATTAAACTGACCTTCCTGAAAAAGCTCGGTAAGAATCGTGGCTGGATAATGTATTATGTGAACAATCCGGAAAAACTGTTGAATAAAATCCGGGGTAAAGAATAGAACCATGGTGATTTTATGAAGACAATGGGAGTTCTTCTATCGTACAGGAACGAGTCTTTCCTTACTAAAAACCTGATTCTCAAATCCTACAGGGTTTCAGCCAATAAAAATAATTTTTGCTACCGATGGAAGGCCTATTTTTGGTCCTTCAGAACTGAAAATTTATATGCTTGACTTTGAAAAGCCGATCATCGAACTCGACCAGAAACTCGCTGATATGAAGCAGTTTGCTGTTGAAAACAATGTCGATGTCACAGAAGCGGTGAAATCGCTTGAGGAGAAAATTTCAAAATTGAAAAAGACAACCTATCACAATCTTACCCGTTGGCAAAGGGTGCAGATGAGTCGTCATCCGGAAAGACCATACACCCTCGACTACATTGAAACCATCTGCGATAAATTTGTGGAGCTTCATGGAGACCGTGGTTTTGGAGACGATAAAGCCATGGTTGGTGGATTTGGTGAAATTGGCAATCAATCCATCATGTTCATTGGTCAGCAAAAAGGCCGGAACACGAAACAAAGGCAATACCGCAATTTTGGAATGGCCAATCCGGAAGGATACCGGAAAGCACTCCGGCTTATGAAACTGGCAGAAAAATTCAACAAGCCGATCGTTACTTTGATTGATACACCTGGTGCATTTCCGGGTGTGGAAGCGGAAGAACGTGGTCAGGGTGAAGCCATTGCCCGAAATCTGAAGGAAATGTTTTCATTAAAAGTCCCTGTTATCTGCATTGTGATCGGGGAAGGCGCTTCAGGCGGCGCATTGGGAATCGCCATTGGAGATAAAGTTTATATGTTGGAAAACACCTGGTACTCTGTGATCTCTCCGGAATCCTGCTCATCTATTCTTTGGAGAAGCTGGGACTACAAAGAACAGGCTGCAGAAGCCTTGAAACTGACAGCCAAAGACATGCAGAAATTTGGATTGGTAGACGATATCATCAAAGAACCTCTTGGTGGTGCACACACTGACCCGGTTTCAACTGCAAAAAAAATCAAGAAAACCATTCTGGACACATTGGAAGAACTTCAGAAAATGGACCCGGCCGAGCGAATCATCAAGCGAATTGAGAAATTCTCCGGTATGGGTGTTGTCATTGAAAAATAGACTGATTCAAAGATAACCCCACCTCAAGAACCCAACTTCAATGGCCAATCAAACTCCCGATTTTCAGCGCAGTTTCGATCTGAAGCAGATTGAATTTCAAGCTGTCCTTGATCTGACCATTGCCATCAACAAAAACAGCCCGGAGCCCGGATTGTACCTCATTCTGGAAGAATACCTTCTGGAAAAACTCGGGATCGGGCATTTTTCGCTCTATTTCTGTGAAGAGAACGACTGGCGAAATGCATTCAGTTATGGCAAAGTGATTTCTGGCTGGAGAGGAATCTCTTCTCTTGAGAACCAGGTGCAGGTTTCGCTTCTTTCGGATTCTTTGCCAGATCTGGCCCGGCTCAATCCTCATGTGGAGCACGTCATACCTTTTCATTTTGATGGCGCATTGGGAGGAATCATTCTTTGTGCCCGTCCGTCCTTATTTCCAGCTCCGTATGATATTGAGGCAATCGCTCTTCTTCAGACGATGGTGAGCCTGATGGTGATGGCGATGGAAAATCAGAAGCTGCTGGCTTATCGCTTACGCCAGGAAGCCCTTCGGAAAGAGGTTGAAATAGCCCGGCAGGTTCAGCGGATGCTGTTTCCGAAAAACCTACCCGACACCAATGAACTCCGGCTTTATACAACCTACCTTCCACACATGGATGTTAGTGGTGATTACTACGATTACATACCCCTTGAAGATGGTCAGTTTGCTATTTGTGTGGCCGATGTTTCAGGAAAAGGAATGTCTGCGGCTTTGCTGATGTCAAATTTTCAGGCATGCCTGCGGACATTGATGATGGAAAAAAAGGGCCTGGGAGATACCGTTTCAATGATCAATACATTGATTTGCCAGAACAGTAATCTTGAGCGTTTTATCACTGCATTCATTGCGGTCGTAGACCGAAAAAGCCGAAAACTGAATTACGTAAATGCAGGCCATAATCCCCCGTGCCTTGTGTATCAGGATGGACGTGTTGAGCAACTTTGTCTCGGTTCCACCATACTTGGCATTTTTCCTAAACTTCCCCATCTGGTGATTGGTGAAGTCAATCTGGAAGATGATGTCCTTCTGGCTGCTTACACAGATGGATTATCTGAAATTGAAAATGAACATGGTGAGGAGTTCGGTTCAAGCAATATTGAACAGTATTTATCGGAGAACCGATTTGAAAAAATGCCTGTTTTACACCAGCGGTTACTGAACCGACTCGACAACTTTGCTGGAAAACACGGTTTCAACGACGACATCACGTTACTGACAGCACGAATAAAGCCTTGACTGACAGGAATCATGCGGAAGATCATCCGAATTCCTGATCAATCTCCCCTTCTTTATTTTTCAGAGGCTTTGGAATCTCCTTTGTTTCGCATTCCTTTGCATCTGTTTATATTGATTCTAAATAAGCAACTTGATACCGCTTATTACGCTAAAACCAGAAAACAAGGCACTTTTTGTGACCTGCAACCTGCCTGACCTCAATTCGAAACTGGCGGATTTTGGTATGATTCCAGGTTCGGTCTGGCGATTGATTCGAAAAATTCCATTCTCAGGTCCATTGGTTTTAAGCAATGGCAACACCCGGATTTCTGTTCGGATGGAAGACGCTTCCAGCATTTTCATGGATCCTGCATGAATCAGGCACGCCGGCAGTTAACACTTGTTGGCAATCCCAATATAGGGAAGTCGTCACTGTTCAATCAATTAACTGGTCTTCAGCAGAAAATCGGGAATTTTGCCGGTGTCACAATTGAAAAGAAAACCGGCCGGTTTGAATCTGAGCAAATTGCATACGAAATAACCGATCTGCCGGGCTCCTATTCACTTGTGCCTAAGTCTCCGGACGAAACCGTTGTATTCAATGAAATCATCCGGGGTTTGGAAGATGACAGCACATTTGTGGTGGTAGTAGATGCTTCGAATCTGTCGAGAAACCTTCTCTTCTTTTCCCAACTGGCCGACCTGAAAAAACCGTGCCTGGTGGCACTCACCATGGCCGATGTGGCCGAAAAGAGAGGCATAAGCCTGGACATTGAAGCATTGGAAAACGAACTTGGCTGTCCGGTTGTTCCAGTAAACGGACGAACCGGTGAGGGAGTTCGACACCTAAAAGATAAACTGCCACAGGCAAGCGTGCCTTCTTTTCAAATTTTCAATCCGGAAACAGCGTACGGAAATTCAATCCGTGAGTCTCACCCGGAAGATTCATACATAACCTGGCTCAAATGGGTTTCGGATACAGGTCAGCAGGACTCCCCTACCGGTTTACCAAAAAATTCTAACTCTGATCCGAAGCTTGCACTGGCGAAAGAAACCGTGCACCGGTATCAGGTCATTAAAAAAGTGACCGAAAAAGTAGAAAAGAAGTCGGGTGGAAAGGAAGATTCCGGTTATTATTTTGACCGCATTGCATTGCACCCTATCCTGGGTTATGTGTTGATGCTGGTGGTTTTACTCATTGTTTTTGAAGGCATATTTGAATTAGCCAGTTATCCGATGGAGGGGATCGAAAACGTGGTTGGCTCAATCGGTTCATTTCTGGAAAAAATAATGCCGGATGGAATATTAAAACGATTCGTTCTGGAAGGAATCCTGGCCGGCATCCAGGGCATCGTGATTTTCATTCCACAAATCGCCATCCTGTTCGGACTGATTGGCCTTCTGGAACAATCGGGCTACATGGCCAGGGTCATGATTTTACTGGATCGCCTGATGGGTAAACTGGGGTTAAGCGGCAAAGCCATCGTGCCACTCATTTCCGGAGTTGCATGTGCCGTTCCTGCAATTCTTTCAACCCGGAGCATGACAAGCCAGAGAGAGCGTCTGATTGCCATATTTGTAACACCACTAATGAGTTGCTCAGCCCGATTGCCGGTTTTCACATTGCTCATTGCTCTACTGATTCCAACCCGTGTTTTCTGGGGCCCGGTTCCGCTACAGGGTCTGGTGCTGTTTTGCCTTTACCTGATTGGCCTTCTGGGTGCTGTCGTTACCGCATTTATTTTGCATCATTTCCTTCCTGGAAAACAAACCGGCTCCTTTCTTCTGGAAATTCCACCCTATCAGCTTCCGAACTGGAAGCATCTGGGTATTTCGGTGTACCAGAAATCCATGTCATTTGTGCTTGAAGCCGGTAAAATTATTCTGGCCATTTCTGTGATTCTCTGGTATCTGGCCGGTTTTGGACCAGGAGATTCCATCGAAAAGGCCTCTGTAAATGCCAGAGCAGAAGCTGTTTCAATGAAACTAACTGACACAGATAAGGATCATTTGGTGGCATCCCGTCAGTTGGAAGCCAGTTACGCTGGTATTGCAGGCCGATGGATCGAACCTGCCATCAAACCAATGGGATTTGACTGGAAAATCGGAGTGGCCCTTATCAGCTCATTTGCCGCAAGGGAAGTTTTTGTTGGCACCATGTCAATTCTCTACGCATCCGGATCGGATGGCGAACCCGAACTCCTTCGCTCCAAAATGGAAGCAGCCCGTAATCCTTCCACCGGATTGCCTGTTTTCACTCCCGCTGTGATCACATCCCTTCTGGTATTTTACATTTTTGCTATGCAGTGCATGAGCACCCTGGCCGTCTCCTACAGGGAAACAGGAAGCTGGAAATGGCCGTTTCTGCAGCTTATATACATGACGGGGCTGTCTTTTGGCCTGAGTACATGGGTGTATCACCTATTGTCCTGATATTCATTATTTACAGACGACAATCGGTTTATCCGGTTTAATTGCGACCTTTGTGCGCTTTTTGACAGGGAGGAGACCCGGAAAGCCTTACAAATGAACAATATAGTCGCCATCGTAGGTCGGCCCAATGTGGGCAAATCGACCTTTTTCAACCGACTCGTCGGTGCCCGCAAAGCCATTATGGACAACGAAGCGGGGGTAACCCGTGACCGCCATTATGGTTTTTCTGAATGGAACGGGAAATTTTTCACTCTTATCGATACCGGAGGTTACGTAGTAGGTTCTGAAGATGTTTTTGAACAGGCCATCCGTGACCAGGTCGAAATGGCTTTGGAAGAATGTGATGTGATCATATTCATGGTGGACGTCAACGATGGCCTCACAGGATACGATCAGGATTTTGCCAACATTCTGAGGAAGAGCAACAAGCCGGTTTACATTGCGGTAAACAAAGCCGACACGCACGAAAAAGGACACCTTGCCGGAGAATTTTACGGATTGGGTATAGGGGAAATCTTCCCGCTTTCTTCACAGACCGGCAACGGAACAGGTGAATTGCTGGATACCGTTGTCAGTCACTTTGAAGATCCAGGTCTTGAAGACCCTTATGAAGGTATTCCACGGATTTCGGTTCTGGGAAGGCCGAATGTGGGTAAATCCAGTTTTATCAATTTGCTTCTTGGCGAAAACCGGAACATTGTAACCGATGTGGCCGGAACAACCCGCGATTCGATTGACACACACTATAAAGCATTCGGAAAAGAATTCATTCTGACTGACACCGCAGGTATCCGTCGGAAGACAAAGCTGAAAGACCACCAGATTGAATTTTATTCTGTTTTGAGGTCATTACAGTCATTGGAGAATTCGGATGTCTGTATCGTGATGCTGGATGCCACCAGAGGAATCGAGGCACAGGATGTTTCCATCATTTCACTGGCCGAAAAGAAACGGAAGGGTATTGTTATTCTGGTGAACAAATGGGATGCTGTCGAAGGCAAGGATTCGAACTCCGCCCGGAAATTTGAAAATGAAATCCGGGAACGATTGGCACCGATTGATTACACGCCCATCCTTTTTATTTCGGTGTATGAAAAGCAACGTATTTTCCAGGCCATCGAGAAAGCGATCCAGGTTTTTGAGAATCGGACCACCAAACTGGCAACTTCTCAACTAAATGATAAAATATTACCTGAGATCGAAAAGTATCCGCCACCAAGCAGCAAAGGCAAGGTAATCCGGATCAAGTTTATCACTCAATTACCCACTTATACGCCTTCTTTCGCGTTTTTTTGTAATCTGCCTCAATACATCAAGGAGCCCTATCAGCGGTTTCTGGAGAATCGTTTGAGGGAGAATTTCAACCTCGAAGGTGTACCGATTAATATATTTTTCAGAAAAAAGTGATGGTTTTTTTGTGAATTTGGAAACGAGGCATACTTTTGCATCCAAAATTTTTAAAGAATCAATAAAAACACAAAAATGAAAAAGTTATTCGCGTTGTTAATGGTTGCTGGTACTCTTGCTATGTATTCTTGCGGTGGAAAGCACGAAGAATCTACAGCTACTGATTCAACAGCTGCTGAAAGCACTACTATGGAAGCTGCTACTGTAGATTCAGCTGCTGCTCCTGCTGCTGATTCAGCTGCTGCTGCTCCTGCTGCCGATTCAGCTGCTGCTGCTCCTGCTGCTCACTAGTCAATTCTGAATTTACTATAATCAAAGCCATACCTCGTGTATGGCTTTTTTTATGCCCTTCATTTTGAAATACTGAGGTTCATGATACGAAATCCGGCAAAGATTAATGATCTGATTCCGGACAAGAATGGATCCTTATTCCTTTTGATCCACAATTGAGAGCCATCACCAGGAATTATTCCGAACCTTGCAGGATTCAGGGCATAAAAAAAAGAGACCTTTTCAGACCTCTTTCAATATTATCTTTTGTTCTTTTTTAGATTACCGGAGCGGAGCTCTTCCCATTCGAATTTCCTCCGTATCCCCTCATAATTCCACGATCTGAGCTACGGATGAAGTTGATGATCTCATCCCGTTCTTTTGACGGTGTGAATTCAAGCTCAATCATATCACATGCCTTGGTATAGTTGTTTCCTTCCAGATAGATAATCCGGAACAGATCCTGAATTTCTTCTATTTTCTCGTTGCTGAAATTCCGTCGGCGCAAACCAACTGAATTCACCCCTACATACGACAGAGGCTCTCTTCCGGCTTTCACATATGGAGGAACATCCTTACGTACCAAAGAACCGCCTGAAACCATTGCATGAGCTCCAATCTTAACGAACTGGTGTACAGCAGAGGTTCCACCAATCACAACATAGTCTTCAATTACTACATGGCCTGCCAGCTGTACCGCATTTGCAATGATGCAGTTGTCACCAATCAGACAGTCATGAGCCACGTGAACGTAGGCCATAATGAGGCAGTTTTTCCCTACTTCTGTTTTGAACCGGTCGATGGTTCCGCGACTGATGGTCACAAACTCCCGGATAACGGTGTTATCACCGATCACGACAGTCGTCTTCTCACCAGCAAATTTTAGATCCTGCGGAATGGATGAAACAACGGCTCCAGGAAAAATCTGAACGCCTTTGCCGAGCCTGGCACCATCCATAAGAACAGCGTTTGGGCCTATCCAGCAGTCATCGCCAATCTCTACATCGCCATAAATGGTGGCAAAAGGCTCGATCCGAACGTTGTTGCCAATCCTGGCATCCGGGTGAATATTCGCTAATGGTTGGTTCATCACTTAGTCTCCTTCCTCACTATATACGCAGACATGACAGCTTCGCATACAATATTGCCTGCAACATAAGCCCGTCCGTGCATTTTTGCAATACCTCGTTTAATTGGCGCCAAAAGTTCACAGCTAAAAACTACTGTATCTCCCGGCAGAACCATCTTTTTGAACCGGCAATTTTCGATGCTCAGAAAGTAGGTCCAGTGATTTTCCGGATCGGGAACCGTGCTCAGAACCAGAATACCGCCTGTTTGAGCCATGGCTTCAATCTGCAATACACCCGGCATCACCGGATTTCCAGGAAAATGCCCCTGGAAAAAAGGTTCATTAATTGTCACATTTTTTATTCCTGCCACCGATGTTTCATCGAGATGAAAAATTTTATCGATGAGGCAGAACGGATAACGATGTGGAAGCATCTTGTAGATCTGATTCACATCCAGCAAAGGCTGAACAGAAGGATCGTACATCGGGATGCCTTTGGGCAAGGCTTTTTTCTCCTGCTCCTTCATTACCTTTTTCAGTTTTTTGGCAAAGGCAACATTGGCCGCATGACCTGGCCGTGCCGCCAGAATCTGTCCTTTTATCGGACGGCCAGCCAGCGCCAGATCTCCCACAAGATCCAGAAGTTTGTGACGGGCAGGCTCATTCTTATAACGAAGTTCCACATTATTCAGGATTCCTTCATTCTTGACCTCAACTGTATCTTTGTTGAAAAGCTTGGCGAGATACTGCAATTCGCTGTCATCCACCACGCGATCAACCACTACAATGGCATTGTTCAGATCCCCTCCCTGAATAAGTCCCTGTTTGTACAGCATCTCCAGTTCATGAAGAAAACAGAACGTGCGGCAGGAAGCGATTTCTTTCCCGAAGTCCCGGATATCAGTAAGCGATGCATGCTGACTTCCCAGTACAGGTGAATTGTAATCCACCATAACAGTTAGGCGGTAGTCATCAAGTGGTAAGGCAGCAATCTCAACATTGCGGGATTCATCTTTGTAACTGATGGCTTCTGTAACATCGAAAAAGTTCCGCATGGCGTTCTGCTCTTCGAAACCGGCCTTCTCGATGGCAAGAACAAAAGGCATGGAACTACCATCCATAATCGGAGGCTCGGGACCGTTCAACTGAATGAGGACGTTATCAACTTCTGTTCCTACCAGAGCAGCCATGGTGTGCTCCACAGTGTTCACTCTGGCACCGTTGTGTTCGATGGTGGTACCCCGGCTGAGATCGACCACATAATCAACATCGGCATCTACGATCGGTTGTCCGGGCAAATCGACCCTCTGGAACTTGATTCCATGGTTGATGTCCGCTGGGACAAACGTCATTGTAGCATCTTTTCCGGTGTGCAGACCTACACCTTCCAGTGTAAACCGCTCTTTAATCGTATGCTGTTTGGTGTTCATAATATGTTTGATTCCGGTGTGCTTGTTCCCGGATTTGAACGTTCATTTTTTTCCTTCACTGCCCTTTCCAGCTCCTGAACTTTCTTTACCAGTTCAGGAAGTTGTTTATAGACAATTATGGATTTCATCTGGTTACCGTACTCAATGGCAGGGCTTCCAAACAAAATCGTGCCTTCCTTTTTTACTTCTTTGCTTACTCCTGATTGGGCTCCCACGGAAGTTCGGTTGGCCATTTTGATGTGGCCTACCACTCCTACCTGTCCGCCAATGACGCAATTTTCACCGATTTTTGTTGATCCGGAAACTCCGGACTGGGAAGCAATCACAGTATTGGCACCAATTTCCACATTGTGGGCAATCTGGATCAGATTGTCGAGTTTCACTCCTTTGCGGATAATGGTCGATCCCATTGTGGCCCTGTCGACTGTGGTGTTGGCTCCAATGTCGACGTGGTCTTCGATGATCACATTTCCCAACTGAGGAATATTTTTGTATGTGCCGTCTGCCTGTGGCGCAAAACCAAAACCATCGCTCCCAATAACAGCCCCTGCCGCAATGTTGCAATGGCTCCCGATCTGGCAACCGGTAAGTACTTTTACACCCGGATGAAGTACGGTGTTATCTCCAATGGCTACATGGTCACCAATGAAAACATGAGGGTAAATTTTGACGTTTTTTCCGATGGTGCAGTTCTGCCCGATGTATGAAAATGCACCCCGGTAAATTCCTTCTCCGGTTATACTTCCGTGGCCAATGAAAGCCGGCTCTTCCACTCCATTTTTTGACAGAGTTGTCAACCGGCTGTACTCTTCCAAAAGGGAGGTAAAACCTGTGTATGGATCTTCAACCCGAATCAGCGTGGCTGAGATGGGCTGTTTCGCTTCAAAAGACTTCGACACCAGAACAACAGATGACTGTGTGGTGTATATAAAAGGCTCATACTTAGGATTTGCCAGGAAAGATATACAGCCGGGTTTCCCCTCCTCTATCTTGGCAACATTATTAATCTTCAACTGTGAATTGCCTTGTAGCTCGCCTTGAAGTAGGGCGGCTATTTGCCCGGCAGAAAACTCCATTCTTTATTTTCCCGCAAAAGTTCGCAAAGATATGGTTTTGGGTTGGCAGACAATATATTTTTTCACAACCGTAGTCATACCATTTATGTTAGGTAAATCTGACGTTTGGGAAAGATCCAGAATGTCACCGTTTCGGTATTTTACATTGATCCGGTTTCCACCGGATATGTACGCAGAATTCGAAACTTCTTTTTCAAACACCAGATAGGTTACATCTTCTGCTGATATTCCCAATTCAAATTCATACTCTTTACGAAGTTCTTCCAGCGACCGGGCATCGACAGGTTCCGCCGAAATCCGGACTTTCAGCAAACGCCTATCCATCAATCCCCTCGCCAGAAACGACAAAACGAAATCAGGGTGACTCACCCAGTTTTTGATGCAATACCAGATGTCATAATCATCCAGCATCGAAAAGGCATTGAGATGGGAAGGATCTGATAGAAAATCGGGCAGGCCAAAGCTTCGTTCGAAAAACGGAAGCAAGGCAGGCGGCATAGTCAACCGACCACCACCATCCATCAGAAAACGGGCTCTTCGCATCAGCTGAATCACCATTTCCTCGGCACTGACCGTCGTTTTATGAAGATACACCTGCCAGTACATTAGCCGTCGGGAACTCAGGAAATTTTCCACTGAATAAATCGCTTTCTCTTCTACCACCAGTTCGTCCCCTGAAATGTCAATCATTTTGAGAATTCTTTCTGCTGAAATAGAACCCTCTGCCACACCGGTAAAAAAACAGTCCCTCCTGAGGTAATCCATCCGATCGATATCGAGCTGACCTGAAACCAGCTGGTTGAAAAACGGTCGATGGTATTCTCCCTTGAAAATAGCAATGGCCAGGTCCAGACGGTGGCCAAAAAGAAAATTCAGTCGTTCCATGAAAGCCAGTGACAGCATCTCATGTGGCACACCCTGTAAAATACTGCTTTCCAAAGCGTGAGAGAATGGACCATGGCCAATATCATGAAGCAAAACAGCCAGACGGGCACCTTCTTCTTCTTCTTTTGTGACGGAATGCCCCTTTTCTCTGAGGGTCTCAATTGCAAGACCCATCAGATGCATGGCACCAATGGCATGATGAAACCGGGTATGATGTGCTCCGGGATACACCATGTCGGTCAATCCCAGTTGCTTAATTCTTCGTAACCTCTGAAAATACGGATGATCCACAACATCCTGGATCAGGCCCGGCGGGATGGTGATAAAACCATGAACCGGATCGTTGATAATTTTGCCTGCTTTGGCCATAAGCTGCGAAGGTAGGGAATGAATCCTATTTCATCCGAACCAACCTGCGGAGAAGCACAGAATCATACCGGATTATTTTTCACCAACAGATTTCATTTGATTTGCATTTCCCTTTGCCGTTTCCTGCAAAAGGATCTTCCATTGAAATTACTCCGTATAACAGCGGTTTTTGTATTCGTGGCTGGTGCTGCGATTTTTCTTTACCTGGCTTTGCACCACCGCCAGATCTATTCTGAAAACTGTTCAGGTGGTGATCATTTCCAAATCACCCGGCAAGGCAAGATCCGCTTCAAAGCATTGAACGAAAGTTCGGGACTATCTCACTGGAAAGAAGATTGGTTTTTCACCCACAACGATGATACAGATTCCTGCCTTTACCTGATCAATGCCAAAGGAAAACTAATCCGAAAATGGTTCGTGCCTTACAGGAACCGGGATTGGGAGGATGTATGCCGGGACGATCTGGGAAAGATTTACATCGGAGATTTTGGAAATAATTTCAATACATCGAAGCATCTCCGAATCTACATTGTGGATCCTGAAAAAAACAAAACAGAGGGAATCATTCGTTTCCGATACCTCGATCAGAAGGGATTTCCACCAGTAAAACCAGGTTCGATGAATTTTGATTGCGAAGCCATGGTCTATCAGAAAGATAGTCTTTATTTGTTCACCAAAAACAAAAGGGAAAGAAGCACAAATGTGTATGCCATTCCGGCTAAACCCGGAAACTATACAGCTGTGAAAAAGCAGGAAATCCCGTTGCTGGGGATGGTAACAGCTGCTTCACTCCGGCCGGACGGGAAAGAACTTGCATTGCTCACCTATGGCAAACTGTATTTTTTCACATTGAATACTGGACTTCAATCAATCCCAAACCCCGATTTTTGCTTTGCCTGGTCTAAATTCAGGCAAAGTGAATCGCTCAGCTATTGGGGCCGGGATTCACTGCTGGCAGGAAACGAACAAAGAGACCTATATCTGATTACGCGGAAATGAGCAACAATTCGTACGGCAAAGTCTTTACCATCAGCACCTTCGGAGAGTCTCACGGACCAGGTATCGGCGTTGTTATTGACGGTTGTCCAGCTGGTCTTGAACTGGATACAGAACAAATCCGGACTGAAATGCAAAGGCGTAAACCAGGGCAAAGCAGACTGACTACCCAGAGAAAAGAAGAAGATGAAATCCAGATTTTATCTGGTGTTTTCGAGGGTAAAACCACTGGCACACCTTTGTGTATTTTCATTCCGAATGAAAACCAGAAACCAAAAGATTACGCTCATATCGCGGAAACCTTCCGGCCTTCCCATGCTGATTACACCTACCAATCCAAATATGGCATTCGTGACTATCGTGGGGGCGGAAGAAGCTCGGCAAGAGAAACCGCCGCCCGGGTTGCAGCTGGTGCTGTAGCCCGACAAATCCTGGCGACAGCCGGAATAAAAATCCAGGCATACGTTCAGCAGGTCGGTTATATTAAAGTTGAGAAAACCTATCAGGAACTGAACCTGGAACAAACGGAATCGAATGATGTGCGGTGCCCGGATCCTGATATCGCTCTTCAAATGGAAGCATTGATTGATACCGTCCGTAAAGAGAAAGATACCATCGGAGGGTTGGTTCGCTGTGTTTGCTCTGGTGTTCCGGTTGGATTGGGGGAGCCGGTTTTCGACAAACTGCACGCAGAACTGGGGAAAGCCATGCTCAGCATCAATGCGGTGAAGGGGTTTCAGATTGGTTCAGGATTTTCTTCTTTGGGCATGCGGGGATCTGAGCACAACGATGAATTCTATACTGACAATGGAGTAATTCACACGCGAACCAATCATTCAGGCGGTGTACAAGGTGGAATCAGTAATGGAGAGGACATTTATTTTGATGTGGCTTTCAAACCGGTGGCCACCATTATGCAGGATCAGAACAGCGTGGATGCAGACGGAAACCCTGTCATTGTGGAAGGAAAAGGTCGCCATGATCCATGTGTTCTGCCCAGAGCCGTGCCGATTGTGGAAGCGATGGCGGCTTTGGTTCTGGTCGATTTCTGGTTGCGGAACCGGATGACAAAACTGTAAACAAAGAGTGAGAATTCGCGAAACATGAAAGATAAAATTGTCCTTATCACAGGCGGAACATCCGGAATTGGACTGGCACTGGCCGAATGTTTTGGAAAAAACGGCTCGCGGATTGCGTTTACCGGCCGGGATCGGACACGAATTGAAGAAACTGAAAAAAAACTGGCCTCACTGGGAATCGAATCCTTTGGAATTCAGGCAGAAGCATCTTCCGAAACAGACCAACGTAAAGCTGTGGTTCAAACCATGAACCGGTATGGCCGACTGGATGTCTTGATCAACAATGCGGGAATTTCGATGAGGGCCCTTTTTTCAGAACTGGATCTGGCGGTTTTCCATAAAGTAATGGACATCAACTTTTACGGAACCGTGTACATCACGCAGGCGGCTCTTCCATATTTGATCCGGTCAAAAGGTACGATTGTTGGGATATCATCGGTTGCCGGATTTAAAGGTCTTCCCGGGAGGACTGCCTATAGTGCTTCTAAATTTGCGATGCAGGGATTCCTGGAATCGCTTCAATCGGAACTATCCCGCAAAGGCGTGAATGTACTGATGGCATTCCCTGGTTTCACTGCTTCCCGGATCAGGGAAAATGCGCTCACCAAAGACGGAAGTGCTCAGGGCGAAACACCGAGAGAAGAGGAGAAAATGATGCAACCGGAAGAAGTCGCACGACAGGTTTACAACGCAGTGCTGCAGAAAAAACAGCACATTGTAATGACCACCGAAGGCAAGCTGTCCTACTGGCTGAATAAGTTCTTCCCTGGCTTTGTAAGCAGGAAAGTGTACCAGAAAATGGCGGCAGAACCGGGTTCAGGACTGGAGCCCTGACCGGCTACTTTTCGTTGAGGACGCGAATCAGAGATTCAGTGGCAGTTCCCGCGATTTGCGCCATTTCTTCCCTTGAGAAAATCCTCTCCCCTTCTGAAAATCCATTTTCCAGAAGATGGCTTCGTAAATATTCTGCTTCAGAAAGAACGCGTTCACGCATTGGAGTATACGCCAGATGAACCATTTTTTCCTGAAGCCGATTGGCTTCTTCGGCTTGTAGTTGCAGGGCCGCCATTAACATTGGTGCATTTTCTGCCAGTGCTTTCACTGCTTTTTCTTTCGGAATGGACCGTACTTCAAGAGCAGTGGCAGCTTCAGCGTATGTACGGTAGCTATGCGGCAATAAAGCATCTGTGAGGCCAATCAGTTCCTGACCAAAATCGATCCGGGTGATGAGCGATTTTCCGAACGGTGTGGTACGGTAATGTTTCACTATACCCTTTTCCAGCCAGTAAACAGATTGCGGGAATTGTCCTTCTGAAAAAATCAGGTGTTTTTTAGGAAGCTTCACAAGTTCAGCTTCCGATTCCTTCATCAGATTTTTGAAGAAATTGTTCAGTTGATCATGTGCATCCTGAAGTCGTCTGGGAGAGGCACTTCGTTGAGAACCGCCTCCGGATTTTTGTAAACGGGCTTCTATGGCAGCCAGTAACTCCAGTTCGGTAAATGGTTTGGTGAGATAGTCATCCGCTCCCAGTTCCATGGCTTTCCGCTGGTCGGCCCTTTCTGACTTAGCTGTCATAAAGATGAATGGAATCTGGCTGAGAACATCATCTCTCCGAAACAAATGAAGGACACCAAATCCGTCCAGCACTGGCATCATAATATCGCAAACAACGAGATCAGGTGGAGTTTCTCTGGCAATCTCGACCCCTACTTTCCCGTTTTCAGCTGCAAACACTTCAAATCCTGCGAGTTGCAGAATTTCAGCTGTATTTTCCCTGATTTCCTGATGATCCTCTATGAGCAGTATCTTTTTCATTTGTTTTCAAATAATAGTGAAATGATCGTTCCTTTATTCAACTCGCTCTGAATTTTAATTTCTCCTTCCATAAGCTTCAAATAACGCTGTACAATATGCAAACCCAATCCAGTGCCCTGAATGTTATCGGCATTCCTTCCCCGGAAAAAGCGCTCAAACAAGTGCTCCTGATCTTTCCGGGAAATGCCGATACCCTGATCCTGAACCTCAATGTTCAACACATCATTTTTACGGAAAGCTTTGACTGTAATGGTGGATGCAGGTGGTGAGAATTTGATCGCATTGGAAAGCAGGTTGAGCATCACATACCGGATGAGTTCTTTGTCAAGCTCAACATCTCCTACTTCCGGCATTTCAATCAGGATCTGTTTCCCCTCCCCTGCCTGGCTCTGCATCTCGCTCACGATTTCTTTCATATGGTCAGGAAGAAAAAACAATTCCGGTTTCGGCTTTATTTTCCCTTCTTCCAGTTTACCAATGGATAAGAACTCGTTTAATAAATTACTAAGATTCAGGACAGTATCGGAAATACGCTTCAGGTGTTTTTCCCTGTGAATCTGGTCTTCGCTTTTCTGGTACTTACCAATGAGAGTGGTAGAAGTGAGAATGGTGGCCAAAGGTGTTTTAAATTCATGGCTGGCCATAGTGACAAACCGGCTTTTCAATTCACCGAGCTGTTTTTCCCTCTTCAGGGCATCCTGCAATTCTTTTCTGGACGATTCGAGCTGATTGAGTGTCTGCCGAAGAGTCTCCGTCCTTCTTTCTACTTCTTCTTCCAGATTTGAATTCAGCACCTTTATTTCCCGGGTAATGGTTTCCAGTTCTGCCTTTTGCTGAAGAAGAATGGCTTCGTTTTGTTTCCTGACCGTAATATCCAGAATGAAGGCAATCACAAACAAACCTTCGTCTGTGTGGAAGTAGCTAAGACTGATTTCAACGGGTAACTCTGAACCATCTTTCCGCCTGGCTTTCAGATCTCTTCCGTAGCCCATTGGCCTCACCTGTGGATGAACTGTATAATGCTCCCGGTTCGCCTGGTGGGTATGCTGCCTGTCCATGGGGATAAGCACTTCTACTTTCTTTCCCCTTAATTCATCCGTCTCATACCCGAAAATGGTTTCTGCATGTTGGTTTACCAATGTGATTTCACCCCGACTGTTGGCAATCACAATTCCTACGGTCGCAAAATTGAAGAGCGCTTCAAATTTTTGCTTTTCCTTAAGAAGTTGGTCAATTGCTTTGGTGGTCATGCAGCAGAAACAAATAGTGAAGTCAAATTAGAGATTTGCCAATCTGCCAATCCATGACCGCAATTAAAGACAAAACTGATAATTATCAGCTGCCAATTCGAAAGAAGAAAAAACGAACCTATTCTTTCACTACTTCCACCCAGCCATTGCAGTGGTAATTCCCGGGAAACCGGATATTGTAAAAATATACTCCAGCCGACAAGGAGTCTGGTTTCCAATCGTTTTTGTACGAATTGGTTTGATAGACATTTTTACCCCACCGGTTGAATATTTCCAGAACCCACCCTTCTTCCAATCCATTAATTATGAAAACATCATTTTTCTCATCATCGTTAATGGTAAGTAGATTGGGGACAGAAAACTCATTCACCCTCAATTTTTGAATCTTGGTTTCCAGACATCCCTGCTTGAATGCATCCAGCTTTACGTCGTATAATCCTGGCTTGTTGTATTGATGCTTTGGGTTCACTTCAGTGCTTTTCACACCATCACCAAAATCCCAGATAAAAACTTCTCCGTTTATGGTGGAATTCTGGAACACATAATAGGGTTGCTCACAACCTTCATACGATCTGATTACATCAAAAGCAGGGATAACAGTTATTTTCCTGTCATTCAACCGAAGAGTAT